>Ga0265798_10002024_pt1 | contig 30445 bp, 29 predicted proteins | sample P3T30metagenome_FD_192430 | JGI IMG/M metagenome (GOLD analysis project Ga0265798, IMG submission 192430) | Plant litter microbial communities from East Loma Ridge, Irvine, California - P3 T30 | ecosystem: Environmental > Terrestrial > Plant litter > Unclassified | place: USA: California... | reverse complement strand
CGACTGCGGCGACGTCACCCTGGTCATCAACAACGCCGGCATCGCCACGACCGGCGGCCTGCTCGACTTCAACAGCATCGAAGCCACCCAGCGCATGATGGAGACCAACGTCTACGGCACCCTGCGCGTGAGCCAGGCCTTTGCGCCGGTACTGGCCAAGAACGGCGGCGGCGCGCTGCTCAACGTGCTGTCGGTATCGAGCTGGCTCAGCGCGCCGATACTGGCAGGCTACGCGGTGACCAAGGCCGCCGCCTGGAGCGTCACCAACGGCCTGCGCAACGAACTGCGCGCACAGAACACGCAGGTACTCGGCCTGCACGTGGGCTTCATCGACACCGATCTCACCAAGGGCTTCGACGCGCCCAAGCTGGCGCCGGAATTCGTGGTCGAACGCGCCTACGCGGCGCTCGAAGCCGGCGCCAGCGAAGTCGCGGTCGATGAGTGGACACAGGGGATCAAGCGCGGCCTGTCGAGTGAACCCGGCATCTACATCGACTACGCCCGCTGATCGCACGAGGACAACAACATGAACAATTCCTCCGCCGCCGTGCAGCCTGCGATGCAGGCCGGGGCCTCGCCCTGGCCCGTATTCTGGATCGCCAGCATCGCCGTGTTCCTGGTCTCGCTCGACGCCACCTTGCTGTACGCCGCCTTCGGCCCGCTGGGCCGCAGCTTCCCCGGCGCCACGCCGGCCGACATGTCCTGGGTACTGAACGCCTACACCATCGTCTACGCGGCCATGCTGGTGCCGGCCGGCGGCCTGGCCGATACCCATGGCCGCAAGCGCGTGTTCCTGGCCGGCGTCACGCTGTTCCTGGCCGCCTCGGCCGCCTGTGGCCTGGCCGGCAGCGTGGGCTTGCTGATCGCGGCGCGCGTGGCGCAGGCACTGGGCGCGGCCCTGCTCACGCCGGCCTCGCTGTCGATCATCCTCGACGCTTTTCCGAAGGAGAAGCGCGCGGTGGCGGTCAGTTTGTGGGGCGCGGTCGGCGGCCTGGCGGCGGCCGTGGGGCCGAGCCTGGGCAGCACCGTCATCGACCGCTTCGGCTGGCCCGCGGCGTTCTACCTGAACCTGCCGCTGGGGGCGGTATCGCTGTGGTACGGTGCGGCGCGCCTGCGCGATGCCGGCGCCGGCGCGCCCAGGCAGCGGGTCGATGTGGTCGGCATGCTGCTGCTGATCCTTGCCGTGGGTGCGTTTGCGATGGCGATCACGCAGTCGGAGTCGCCGCACTGGAGCCGCGCCGAACTCGCGGTCCTGGCCCTCACCGGCGTCGCCGGACTGGGCGCCTTCATCGCCTGGGCGCGGACGGCGGCCGCGCCGCTGGTCGACCTGGCGCTGTTCCGCAACCGCAGCTACAGCCTGGTGAACCTGGCGACGCTGGCCTTCGGCACGGCGTTCGCGCTGATGTTCTTCTCCTACTTCGCTTATCTCACCAATGTCTGGCACTACAGCCTGCCGGCGGCCGGCCTGGCCGTGACGCCGGGGCCGCTGACGGTGGTGCCGACGGCGATCATCGCCGGCCGCATCGCGGGGCGCTACGGGCACCGGCGCGTGCTGGTGCCGGGCGCGCTGATCTACGCCTGCAGCAGCCTGTGGCTGTTCTCGATGGTGGGCGGCGAGCCGCATTACTTGGCGCAGTGGCTGCCCGCGGTGCTGCTGAGCGGGACCGGCGTCGGCATGGTGCTGCCCGCGCTGGCCGGCGCCGCCGTGGCGCAGCTGCCGCCGGCGCAGTATGCCGTGGGCAGCGCGGTGAACCAGGCCACCCGCCAGCTGGGCGGCGCACTGGGCGTGGCGATCGCGGTGGTGCTGGTCGGGCATGCCGGCGTGGCGCGCGCCGACTTCGTGCCGCTGTACGTGCTGCACATGGGGCTGGCGCTGCTGACCTGCGTTTTATGCCTGGGCGTGAAGACCAGGTAGGGTGGTCGGCTATATACTGTCTGCGACTCGGCGCCGTAGGCCGTATCGCTTGCCCCGACGTTTTTCTCCCCAAGCGCTACGCCCGGAACACGGCGACCTGTCCGATGATGGTCACGCCGTTCTCGCTGCGCAGCGGGGACGCATCGAGCAGCGCGACCTGGAAGCCGTGCGCCGCCGCCAGCGTGCGCAGGTAAGCGGGCGAATGGGCATAGCGGTTCGACGCCTGCAGCACAAAGCCCTGGCCCTCGCAGGTTTCGGTCGAAAAGCAGAACGCCCCGCCCGCCCGCAGCACGCGCGCCACGTGCGCGAACACCTCGCCCAGGTCGCCGAAGTACACGAACACGTCCGCCGCCACGACCAGGTCGATACCCGCGTTTTCCTGCGCCAGGAAGGACACGATGTCGGCGCACCCGAGCCGGTCGTACAGCCCGACCGCGCGCGCCTTGTCCAGCATCCGCTCCGACAAATCCACGCCAACCAGCGACGCCGCGCCGGACCGCAGGAAGGGCGCGCACAAGCCCGTGCCGCAGCCCAGGTCGAGCACATCGCCTTTGATGTCCACCCCGGCCTGGCGCAAGGCGGCATCGATGGCGGCGGGCGTGCGGTAGTCCAGCACCTCGGTCAGGTGCCGGTCGAAATGGCCGGCGTAGCCGTCGAACAGCGCCTTCACATACGCCTGCGGCGCGCGTTCCGGCGCGGCGCCGATGCCGAGGGCGGCCAGCGCGAAGTCGACTTGATCCGTGTCCGCGCCCTGCGCCGCCAGCATGCGGCGCGCGGACCGGTACGCGGCAATCGCTTCAGGCTGGCGTCCGAGGGCAAGCAGGGTCGCCGCACGATGCGCGTGGGTGGCGGCGTTCTCGGGCCGGAGCGCCAATGCACGGTCGTCGCTGCGCAGCGCCTCGTCGAAGCGGCGCAGCCGGTGCAGCGCCATGGCGCGGCCAGCGTGGGCCTCGGCCATCTTGGGGTCGAGCGCCAGCGCGTGGTCGTAGCCCTCGACTGCGTCGCGCAGGCGGCGCAGCAGATACAAGGCGTTCGCGCGCACGCACAGCGCCTGCGCATAACGCGGCTGGCCCGCCAGTGCGCGCTCGGCACTCGCCAATGCGGCCTGCGGCTGGCCGAGGTCGAGCAAGGCCGCAGCCCGGTTGCAGGCCGCTTCCGGATACGGCGAGCGCAGCGCCAGCGCGCGGTCGTAGCTGCCGACGGCTTCCTGCGCCCGCCCCAGCTTGCGCAGCGCGTTGCCGCGGTTCGCGAAGGCCATCGCATAGCCGGGATGCAGGCGCAGCGCTTCATCGTAGCTGGCCAGCGCCTCGGCGCTGCGGCCCAGGTCCTGCAAGGCGGCGCCGAGGTTGCAGTGGGCGGTTGCCTGCGCCGGGTTGACGGCGATGGCTTGCCCGATCAGCTCCAGCGCCAGCGCCGCATCGCCCTGCTGGCGGTAGACCACGCCGAGCAGGTGCAGCGCGTCGAACTGGCACGGCGCCTCCGCCAGCACCGCACGGTACAAGTCCCGCGCGTGCGCCAGCCGGCCCGCCTGGTGGTGGGCGACGGCCTGCTGCAACAGCGTGGTGATGCCCTGCTTTCCTGCCTGTGTCATGCCTGCCTCTCGAATCCTGGTCGGCGCAAGGATACCGCAAGCGCCTGCCACCGGGCGAGGCAGTCCGCTATCATTCCACCTTCACAACAAGAAGAGACCCACCATGCGCCGCTGGACCAGCACACTCGCCCTTACCGCCCTCGCCCTGTTGACAAGCGCTGCGCATGCGGCCGAACCGCGCACCCTCGTGCTCACCGCCGACCGCGTCTGGACCGGCGACGGCCAGGCCCGCGCTGGCTGGGCGGTGCTGGTCAGCGACGGCCGCATCAAGGAAGTCGGCCCGGTCGACAAGATCGCCGCGCCGGCCGACGCCGAACGCATCGCCCTGCCCGGCAAGACCCTGATTCCCGGCCTGATCGACCTGCACTCGCACGTGCTCCTGCACCCGTATAACGAAACCACCTGGGACGACCAGGTGATCAAGGAGCAGGTGGAATACCGCACCCTCCTCGCCGGCAAGCACGCCAGGGACACGCTGCAGGCCGGCTTCACGACCCTGCGCGACCTCGGCACCGAAGGCGCCAACTATGCCGACGTCGGCGTCAAGCGCGCCATCGAAGGGGGTGTGGTCGACGGTCCGCGCCTGCTGATCGCGACCAAGGCCATCGTGGCCAGCTTCAGCTACGGCCCGGCCGAGCGCAGCTACCGTCCCGACATGGAGATTCCCTACGGCGCCCAGCAGGCCACCGGCGTCGACGAGGTGACCAGGGCGGTGCGCGAGCAGGCGGCCCACGGCGCGGACTGGATCAAGTTCTACGCCGACTACCGCAGCGGCGTCGACGGCAGCAGCCGTCCCACTTTCACCATCGAGGAAATGAAGGCGATGGTGGCCGCCGCCCACGTCACCGGCCGCAAGGTGGCGGCGCACGCCAGCACCGACGAGGCGATCCGCATGGCGGTGCTGGCCGGCGTCGACACGATCGAGCATGGCTATGGCGCCAGCGAGGCCACGTTCCGCCTGATGAAGGCGCGCGGCACGGCGTATATTCCGACCTTGACGGCGCCGGAAGCGATCGGCGAATACTTCCAGAAGCACGTGCGCGGCGGCGAGCCGACGCCGTCGATGAAGGAGGCGGCGCGCGCGTTCGCCCTGGCGCGCAAGGTGGGCGTGGTGATCGGAAATGGCAGCGATGTCGGCGTGTTTACACACGGGACCAATGCGCGCGAACTGGAATGGATGGTGCGGCTGGGGATGACGCCGGTCGAGGCGCTGCGCGCGGCGACAGCGGTGGCGGGAGAGATTCTCGGCAAGGGGAAAGAATTGGGGCGCTTGGCGCCGGGCGCCTTGGCCGACGTGGTGGCCGTCGAGGGCGATCCGACGGCCGACATCGCGGCCCTGCGCAAGGTCGGGTTCGTGATGAAAGGCGGGAAAGTCTACCGCAAGCCGTAACAGGTGCGTGCTCTTGGGCACAAACAACGCATCGATACGCACGGTGGGTAGGCGTACCCACCCTACATTGGTGCGCCGATGCACCACCCCTTGTCATCCGTTTTATTGATATCCGCCATCACCCCGGACATCAATAAACCATATGACGGTCATTCACCGACCTGCGGTTATCCACAATATGCACGCCGGTGAGTTTTTGTGATGATCCTCTCCACCATCAACCTCTCGAGAAGAGTTGTCATGAAAAAGCCATTTTATAAAATCCTGTACGTACAGGTGCTCTTCGCCATCGTGCTGGGCGTCCTGCTGGGCGTGTTCCATCCCGAACTCGGCGAGAAGATGAAGCCTTTGGGAGACGGCTTCATCAAACTGATCAAGATGATCATTGCACCCGTCATCTTCTGCACCGTCGTCGCCGGTATCGCCGGCATGCAGGACATGAAGAAGGTCGGCCGCGTCGGCGGCAAGGCCCTGCTCTACTTCGAAGTCGTGTCGACCTTCGCGCTCGTGATCGGCCTGCTGGTGGCGAACATCGCCAAGCCGGGCGCCGGCTTCAACGTCGACGTCGCCCACCTCGATACCAAGGCCATCGCCCAGTACACCGAAAAAGCCTCGCACCAGAGCACGGTCGAGTTCCTCATGAACATCATCCCGAACACCTTCGTGGATGCCTTCGCCAAGGGCGACATCCTGCAGGTCCTCCTGATCGCGATCCTGTTCGGCGTGGCCCTGTCGATGCTGGGTGAGCGCGGCCGTCCGATGACCAAGATCATCGACGACTTCTCGCACGTGATCTTCGGCGTCGTGAACATCGTCATGAAACTGGCCCCGATCGGCGCGTTCGGCGCGATGGCGTTCACCATCGGCAAATATGGCCTGGCCTCGCTGGTCCCGCTGGCCAAGCTGATGGGTTCGTTCTACCTGACCTGCGCGCTGTTCGTGTTCATCGTGCTGGGCACCATCGCCCGCATGACCGGCTTCTCGATCTTCAAGTTCATCGGCTACATCAAGGAAGAACTGCTGATCGTGCTCGGCACCAGCTCGTCGGAATCGGCCCTGCCGGCCCTGATGCGCAAGCTCGAAAAACTGGGCTGCTCGAAGTCGGTGGTGGGCCTGGTGGTCCCGACCGGTTACTCGTTCAACCTGGACGGCACCAACATCTACATGACCATGGCCGCCCTGTTCGTTGCCCAGGCAACCAACACCGACCTGACCCTGACCCAGGAACTGACCATTCTCGCCGTGGCGATGCTGACCTCGAAAGGCGCATCGGGCATCACCGGCGCCGGCTTTATCACCCTGGCGGCAACGCTGGCCGTGGTCCCGGCCATCCCGGTGGCCGGCATGGCGCTGATCCTCGGCATCGACCGCTTCATGAGCGAATGCCGCGCCCTGACCAACTTCGTCGGCAACGGCGTGGCCTCGGTGGTGGTGTCGAAGTGGGAGAAGGAACTCGACCACGACCGCATGAACGCGGTCCTGAACGGCACCTACGTCGAACCGGCGGATGCGATCGACCCGGTCACCGGCACCCCATCCCTGCAGAAAGCAGCATAAGCTGCCTCGCACCGGACAAGAAACCGCGCCTCGGCGCGGTTTTTTTTCGTCCGCGGCATCCAGTCCATTCGCAATAACGCAACATGAAATACTCAAATTCGATAAATTTACCGGCGGAAATGCAAACAGACACTGTTTCGATGTAAGATTAAGCCTACACGCCGATAATTTTCGCACTACCAGATGAAGCCCATCCTCGAAATCCAGCTGCACACCCAGCTCGATGCCAGCGCCTCGCGCCAGCGTGCGCGCCAGATCGCGGCGATTTGCGGATTCGACAAGCAGGACCAGACGCGGCTTGCGGCGACGGTCTCGGAGCTTGCCCGCAGCGCCACCGACCGCACCCGGCCAGGGCGCATCACCTTTTCGATCGCATCGTACGGGCAGCCGGCGCACCTGGTGATCGAGGTGGTGGACCATGCCTGGCACGGCGCCAGGTGGCAGCAGGACGGCTACGATGCGAAGCGGGCGTTCGATGCCGGCATGGTCGCGGCGCGCAAGTTCACAACGGACGTGACGGTCGACGAACGCGGCGGCGCCCGTGGCATCCGCCTGAGCAGGGCGCGGCCCGCGGACGCGCCGCCGCGCGACGCGCCGGACATCATCGACGCCATGTTGCAGCTCGACAGTGCATCGGGCAGCATGGCCCTCTCGGAGGCCCAGCAGCACAGCCGTACCCTGGAAGCGCAAAACAGCGACATGACCCAGGCCAATTCGGCGCTGCACGCGCAGGCCGAGGTGCTGATGTCCGCCGACCGCCGCAAGGACGAGTTCCTCGCCATCCTCGCGCACGAGCTGCGCGGGCCGCTGTCGGCCGTGTCCATGGCCGCCGGCATGCTGAGCCTGGGCGGCTGCGCAGCCGGCGAGGCGGCCCATCTCGGCAAGCTCATCGCGCGCCAGAGCGACCACATGAGCCGTATCGTCGAGGATTTGCTCGATGTATCGCGCATCGTGCGCAACGAGGTCGCCATCGAACACAGGCCGCTCGACCTGCATGGTGTGGTCCAGGCCGCTGTCGAACAGGCGCACCCCGCGGCGGACCGGCGTGGCCACGTCATCGAACTGCGCCTGGCGCCGCAGGCGGCGGTCGTCGCAGGCGACCGTACGCGCCTGGTGCAGGTGCTGGCCAACCTGATCGGCAATGCGATCCGCTACACGCCCGAAGGCGGCCGCATCGTCGTCGAACTGGCCGCCGCCGGCCCGGAGCAGGTCGTGCTCAGCGTGGCCGACAACGGCATCGGCATCTCGGCCGAGTTGCTGCCGAACCTGTTCGACCTGTTCAAGCAAGCGCGCCGTTCGACCGACAGCCGCAACAGCGGCCTCGGTCTCGGGCTGGCCCTGGTCAAGACCCTGGTCGAGGCGCATGGGGGCAGCGTCCGCGCCAGCAGCCCGGGAACGGGCCAGGGCAGCCGCTTCGAGATCCGCCTGCCGTGCAGCTGAGCGCTGGCCCTGCCGCCTTCGCCTGATGCTAACATCGGCTTTCGGGCAAACAGCACAGGAAGGGCGGCATGGACCACAACACCACGGCAGCGCACGTTTTCGACGCTGCCATCGCATTGGCGGGCCAGGGCGACGCGGCCCTGCTCGGCCACCCCCACCCCGCCTACGGCAACATGGTCGGCCCCTTCGGCGGCGTGATCGCCGCCACCTTGCTGAACGCGGTCATGCAGCACCCGGCGCGGCTGGGCGAGCCGGTATCGCAGACCGTGCACTTCGCCGCGCCGGTCGCCGCCGATGGCTTCACGGTCCAGGCGCGCGTGATGCGCACCAACCGCAGCACCCAGCACTGGCATGTCGAGCTGGTCCAGGATGGCGGGGTGGCCGCCTTTGCCACGGCGGTGACGGCGCTGCGGCGCGATACCTGGTCGGCCCTCGACGCCGCCTTCCCCGCCGTGCCGCCGGCCGCCGGCATCGCCCCGGCGCCGCCCATCGCGCGCGCCGCCTGGACAAGCCGCTACGAGATGCGCTTCATCGACGGCGCACCGGGCGCTCCCGACAGCCACAGCGACAGTTCGCAAAGCCGCATGTGGATCCGCGACACGCCCGAGCGCCCGCTCGACTACCTGTCGCTGGCGGCGCTATGCGACGCGTTCTACCCGCGCATCTTCGTGCGCCGCCCGAAGTGGGTGCCGATCGGCACCGTCGCCCTGACCACCTTCTTCCATGCCGATGCCGCGCAGCTGGCCGCGCAAGGCAGCGCCCCGCTGCTGGGCGTGGCGCGCGCCCAGCGCTTCGGCAACGGCTTCTTCGACCAGGACGCGCACATGTGGAGCGAGCGCGGCGAGCTGCTGGCGACCAGTCACCAGGTGGTGTATTTCAAGGAATAGTGCCGGATGCGCGGCAGCGGATCCGCCGAGGATCATCGCCCTGGCTGGCTGGGCCGGCAGGTGGACCGGGCGAAGTCGCATACCAAGGGCATCGATCATCATCCGGCCAGGCCGGTGGCCTGGAAGCTGCTGGTGGGTTTGCTGGTGGGGTGAGGAACCCGGAACGGTGGAGCACGTAGGGTGGGGGCGTTGAGGCCGGGAGCCTCAACGCCGGACGTGCCCACCCGACCGGTCACATGAAGTGGCCGTCTACGCGCTGACCGGCATCTTGCTCATCAGCTTATCCAGCGTCACCGGATAGTCCCGCACCCGCACGCCAGTGGCGTTGTAGATGGCGTTCGCCACTGCCGCCGCCACGCCGCAGATGCCGAGCTCGCCCACGCCCTTGGCCTTCATCGGCGAGGACATCGGATCGGTCTCGTCGAGGAACACGACTTCCTGGTGCGGGATGTCGGCGTGCACCGGCACCTCGTACCCGGCCAGGTCATGGTTGACGAAGAAGCCGCGCCGCTTGTCGACCACCAGGTCTTCCATCAGCGCCGCGCCCACGCCCATCGTCATGGCGCCGATCACCTGGCTGCGCGCCGACTTCGGGTTCAGGATGCGGCCGGCCGCGCACACGGCCAGCATGCGCCGCACGCGCACCTCGCAGGTGGCCACGTCCACGCCGACTTCCACGAAGTGGGCGCCGAAGGTCGACTGCTGGTACTTTTTATCCAGGTCGCCGTATTCCATGGTGTCTTCGCCAACCAGCTCGCCGCCATCGGCAGCCTGCTTCAGGGGCAGCGAGCGCCCACCGGCGCGCACCGAACCATCGACGAATTCGGCCGTCGCCGCATCCACGCCCAGCTTGCCCGCCACCGCTTCGCGCAGCTTGACGCAGGCGGCGTAGACGCCGGCGGTGGAGCTGTTGCCGCCCCACTGCCCGCCCGAACCCGACGATACCGGGAAGGTCGAATCGCCCAGCTTGACCACCACCCGGTCGAGCGGCACGCCCATCATCTCGGCAGCGGTCTGCGCGATGATGGTGTAGCTGCCGGTGCCGATGTCGGTCATGTCGGTTTCCACCGTGACGATGCCGTTTTTATCCAGCTTCACGCGCGCCGCCGATTTCATGACCATGTTGTTGCGGAAAGCCGAGGCCACGCCCATGCCGACCAGCCAGCGGCCGTCGCGCACCTGGCCGGGCTGGGCCTGGCGCTTGTTCCAGCCGAAGCGCTCGGCGCCCTGGCGCATGCACTCGACGAAGCGGCGCTGCGAGAACTTGCGGCCCGGCTTTTCCGGATCGCTGGTGGTGTCGTTAATCACGCGGAAGGTCACCGGGTCCATCTTCAGCTTTTCGGCCATCTCGTCGATGGCGATTTCCAGCGCCATCATGCCCGGCGCCTCGCCCGGGGCGCGCATCGCGTTCCCTTCGGGCAGGTCGAGCACGGCCAGCTTCAGGCGCGTCAGGCGGTGCGCGCCGGCGTACAGCAAACGGGTTTGCTGGACCGCGGTTTCCGGCTGGCCGCCCGGCAAATCGCCGGACCAGCTTTCGTGCGAGATCGCCGTGATGCGGCCTTCGCGCGTGGCGCCGATGCGGATGCGCTGGATGGTGGCCGGGCGGTGCGTGGTGTTGTTGAAGATCAGCGCGCGCTGCAGGTTCACCTTCACCGGACGGTTTGCCGCGCGGGCGCCGAGCGCCGCCAGCAGCGCTTCCGAGCGCAGGAACAGCTTGCCGCCGAAGCCGCCGCCGATGAAGGGCGAGACCAGGCGCACGTTCTCGACCGGGATGCCGAGCGTCTTCGCCATGTCCTTGGTGCCCCAGTGGATCATCTGGTTCGAGGTCCACAGGGTCAGCTTGCCGTCCTTCCAGGACGCGATGGACGCATGCGGCTCCATCATCGCGTGCGACTGGTCGGGCGTGGTGTAGTCGGCGTCGAGCTTCACCGGCGCGTTGGCGTAGCCGCTGTCGAAGTTGCCGATCTTCGATTCCGGCTTGTCTTCCTTCTTCGGCAATTGCGCCTTGCCCTTGGCTTTTTCGAGGTCGTATTCGCCCTTGGCTTCGGCATAGGTCACGCGCACCAGCGGCGCGGCGGCGCGGGCCTGCTCGAAGGTCTCGGCCACCACCACGGCCACGGCCTGGTGGTAGTGCTGCACGTCCGGGCCGGCCAGCAGTTTCGCCGTGTTGTAGTCGCCCTTTTCCAGCTTGCCGGCATTCTCGGCGGTGACGATGGCGATCACGCCCGGCGAACGGCGCGCCGCGTCGAGGTCGATCGAGACGATGCGGCCCTTGGCGATGGTGGCGCCGACCACGTAGCCATAGGCGGCGTTCGGCGCGGCCTCGTGCTGCTCGTAGGCGTAGCGCGCGGCGCCGGTGGTTTTCAGCGGACCGTCGATGCGGTCCACCGGCTTGCCGATCACCTTCAACTGGTCGATCGGGTTGGTGGTGGCGGGGGTATCGAATTTCATGCTTATCCTTTCTTCGCTTCCGCCAGCACCGATGCAAGCGTGCGCTGGACCAGGGTCACCTTGAAGGCGTTCTGCGCGGTCGGCTTGGCGCCGGCCAGCAGGCGCTCGACGACGGCGTTCGCGCCGCCGGCCATGCTGCTGTCCGCGCCCGGCACGCGCCAGGGTTTGTGGGCGACGCCGCCCAGCGCCACGCGCCCGCTGCCGTCCGGCTGCACGACGGCGGCCACCGACACCAGGGCGAACGCGTAGGACGCGCGGTCGCGCACCTTGCGGTAGAAGTGACGGCCGCCGAGTGGACGCGGCAGGGTCACGGCAGTGATCAGTTCACCGGCCGTCAGGTTGTTCTCGATGTGCGGCGTGTTCCCCGGCAGGCGATAGAAATCGGCGATCGGGATCACGCGCGTGCTGCCGTCGGGCTTCACGGTCTCGACGCCGGCGTCGAGCAGCTGCATCGCCACCGCCATGTCGCTCGGGTGGGTGGCGATGCAGGCTTCGCTGTGGCCGACGATGGCGTGATTGCGGTTGTAGCCGCCGATGGCCGAGCAGCCGCTGCCCGGCACGCGCTTGTTGCAGGGCTGCGCGGTATCGTAGAAATAAGGGCAGCGGGTGCGCTGCAGCAGGTTGCCGGCCGTGGTCGCCTTGTTGCGCAGCTGGGCCGAGGCGCCGGCCAGCAGGGCGCGCGACAGCACGGCGTAGTCGCGGCGGATGCGCGCGTCGCTGGCCAGGTCGACGTTCAGCACCTGGGCGCCGATGCGCAGGCCGCCCTCTTTGGTCGGCTCGATCTTGTCCAGGCCAAGGTGGTTCACGTCGATCAGGTGGGCCGGCGTTTCGATCTCGAGCTTCATCAGGTCGAGCAGGTTGGTGCCGCCGGCGATGAAACGCGAATTCGGCGTGCGGGCGGCGGCTTGCGCCGCTTCGGCCGGGGTGCTCACGCGCTGGTAGGTAAAGGCCCTCATGCTTTGTTCCCCCCGGCGACTTCGGTGATGGCGTCGACGATGTTCGAATAGGCGCCGCATCGGCAGATGTTGCCGCTCATGCGTTCGCGGATTTCGTCGATGGACAGCAGCGGCTTCTGGTTCAGGTCGGCCGTCACGTGGCTCGGCATGCCCTTGCGGATTTCGTCGATCACCGACACCGCCGAACAGATCTGCCCCGGGGTACAGTAGCCGCACTGGTAGCCGTCGTGCTTGACGAAGGCGGCCTGCATCGGATGCAGCTTGCCGGGCTGGCCCAGGCCTTCGATGGTGGTCACTTCGGCGCCGTCGTGCATGATGGCCAGGCTGAGGCAGGAATTGATGCGGCGGCCGTCGACGATGATGGTGCAGGCGCCGCACTGGCCCTGGTCGCAGCCTTTCTTGGTGCCGGTCAGGTGCAGGTTCTCGCGCAGCACGTCGAGCAGCGAGGTGCGGGTATCGACGGTCAGCGCGTGCTGCTTGCCGTTGACGCGCAGCGTCACTTTCGAGGTCACGGGTGCGCTGGCCGGGACGGCGGGCGTGGCGGCGGTGCCGGCGTTCGGCGTTTGCGCCATGGCGCTGAGCGGCACTGCGCTGGCGGTAGCGGCCAGCGCGCCGGTTTTCAGCACGTTGCGCCGGGCGATGTTTGTTTCGATTGGGTCGTCCATGTGGAGTCCTTCCAGGCTGTGAGTTCGTATTGACGTGCCGCTGCCTGCGGCAACGCAGCAACTGCACTTATATTAAAGACATTCTTGCCGGCGCGCGGCACGGTAGACTTTTTGTCAAACATGCTCGTTCCGTACACGGAAGATGTATCATTTTGGAAACCCCAGCCGTTTCCATTCATAAGGAACACTTCGTGATTTCTCGCCTGCGCCATACCGCCACCCTCAGCGCCACCCTCAGCGCCGCATTCGTCCTCGCCCTGCCCGCCCAGGCCCAGCTCCCGGTCGCCATGAAAACCCGGGTCGCGTCCAGCGTGGACAGCGCCTGGCCGGCGCTGGAAGGCATCTACAAGGACCTGCACGCCCACCCCGAACTGGCCTTCCAGGAAACGCGCACCGCCGCCAAGCTGGCGGCCGAGATGCGCAAGCTCGGCTTCACGGTGACGGAAAAGGTCGGCAAGACCGGCGTCGTGGCGATCTACAACAACGGCGCCGGCCCGACCGTGATGGTGCGCACCGAGCTCGATGGCCTGCCGATGGAAGAAAAATCCGGCCTGCCCTGGGCCAGCCGCGCGAAAGCGACCAGCGAGGGCCGCGAGAGCTTCACCGCCCACAGCTGCGGCCACGACATCCACATGACCTCCTGGCTGGCCACGGCGCGCACGCTGGTGGGCATGAAGTCGCAGTGGAGCGGCACGCTGATGTTCGTCGCCCAGCCGGCCGAGGAAACGGTGTCGGGCGCCAAGGCGATGCTGGCCGATGGCCTGTTCACGCGCTTCGCCAAACCCGACTACGCGTTCGCCCTGCACTCCTGGCCGCTGGCCCACGGCACGGTGGGCTATAACGCCGGCGCCGTGTCGTCGAATTCGGATGCGATCGAGATCGTCTTCAAGGGCCGCGGCGGCCACGGTTCGGCGCCGGACAAGGCGGTCGACCCGATCGCGATCGCGGCGCGTTTCGTCACCGACGTCCAGACCGTGGTCAGCCGCGAAAAGGACCCGAAGGAGTTCGGCGTGGTGACCATCGGCGCCATCCACGGCGGCACGGTCGGCAACATCATCCCCGACAGCGTGCAGGTGCGCGGCACCATCCGCTCCTACAGCCCGGCGGTGCGCGCCAAGCTGCTCGACGGCGTCAAGCGCATCGCCCTGGCCTCGGCGGCAATGGCGAACGCGCCGGCGCCGCAGGTCGATCTGATCCCGGGCGGCAGCGCCATCGTCAACAGCGAAGCCCTGGTACAGCAACTGGAACCGGTGTTCAAGGACGCCTTCGGCGACGCGAATGCCCAGCGCATGCCGGCCATGACGGCCAGCGAAGACTTTTCGCAGTACGTGGAACAGGGCGTGCCATCGGTGTTCTTCTTCACCGGCGTGTACGATGCCAAGGACGTGGCCGAAGCCGCGCGCGAGGGCGGCAAGCCGATCGCCTTCAACCACTCGCCGTTCTACGCGCCGGTGCCGGAACCGTCGATCAAGACCGCGGCGCAGGCCATGAGCCTGGCCGTCCTGAACGTGCTCAAACGCTGATCCTCATTCGAGCTTGAACACCACGTCGATCGGCTGCATCAGCTTCAAGGCTTCGATGGACAGGAACTCGCTGCGCGTCACGCCCGCCCCGCTGCCGCGCCGCGAATTGAAGTCGTCACGCACCAGCCCCATCGTGTAGCCGAGGTTCTTCACCCCGGCGGGGGTCACGGCGGTCACGGCGCCGAGCCTGCGGCGCGCGCCCTTGGCGATGATCTCGGCGCGGCGGCGCGCGTCGCGCAGCGCGTTCGCCATCAGCTCGGCCTCGACCTCGTCGCGCAGGCTGGAATCGAAGGAGGTGGCGAAGCTGCCCAGGTTCGGCATGTCGAGCAAGGGCCCCACCACGGCGGCCCACTTGGACAGGTCGCGCATGTTGATGTGGACGCTGGAGCGCAGCTCGTAGATTGGCGCCTCCGGCGGCCCATCCTTTTTCTGCTCCTTGCGCACGTCGCGCGTTTCCATGTCGGCCAAAGGCACGCCCTGCGCCTGCAGCAGCGCGCGCACCTCGGCGATGCGGGTCTCGACCGTGGCGCGCGCCTGTTGCGGGTCGGCGCCGGCGACAAGGATCTCGAAGTCGATGGCGCCGATGTCGGGCACGCGGTAGACCGAGGCGTCGGCGCTCACGTGCACGAAGGGATAGGCCGGCAGGGGCGAGGCGCTGGCGCTGGTGGTCACGGCGGCGGGCAGCGTGGCGATGGCCAGGACGAGGCAAAGACGTTTCAGCATGGAGTCTCCAGGTGGCGAATGTGGCTTCAGCATAGGCCATTCTAGACATTTCTGTCTACAACTTTCAATGGCTGACGGAATCGAGTAGACAGCCATTTCTAGACAGGCTATTCTAGACTCGGAACCCTGATCGAAGGAAGCGCCATGCCCACCCCATCCGACCTCCCGAAGCCCACCGCGGCCGAACTCGACCTGCTCCAGGTGCTGTGGCCGCTGGGCGCCGCCACGGCGCGCCAGGTGCACGCGTCGATGCAGGAGAACCGCCCGGACGTCACCTACGCCACCGTGCTGCGCCTGATGCAGATCATGCACACCAAGGGCCTCCTGATCCGCGACGAGAGCGAACGCTCGCACGTGTACGCGCCGGCCCAGCCACAGGACTCGCTGCAAACCAAGCTGCTGAAGGACCTGGTGCAGCGCGCCTTTGCCGGCTCGGCCAAGGCCCTGGTGCTGGCTGCGCTCAAGAGCGGCATCTCGAAGAAGGAGCGCGCCGAGATCGAGAAGCTGCTGAAGGAGGACAAGGAATGACGGTACACGCCTTCATCTCCCATCTTGGCTGGGCGCTGCTCGACTTCGTCTGGCAGGGCGCGCTGATCGGCTGCGCCAGCGCCGTGCTGCTGCTCGCCTTGCGCAACGCGCGGGCGGAGCTGCGCTATCTCGTGGCCTGCGGCGGTTTGCTGCTGTGCCTCGCGTGGCCGGCCGGCGCCCTGCTGCTGCGCCTGTCGCATGGCGAGGATGCCGGCGCGGCCGCCCTGCCCCTGGGCCAGCTGCTGGCAGGGGGCGTGGCGCAGGCGGACGGCTGGCGCGATGCGCTCGGGCGCAACCTGGCGTGGCTGGTCGGCGCCTGGGCCTGCTGCGCCGCGGCGCTGGCCCTGCGCATGGTGCTCGGGCTGGCGTGGATCGGCCAGGCGGCCCGGCGCGACGCAGGCAACGCGCAGTGGCAGGCGCGCCTGGACAGGCTGGCGCGCGGCTTCGGCATCGCTCGCACGGTGCGCCTGCGCATCGTCGACGGCCTGGCCAGCCCGGTCGCCGCCGGCTGGTGGAAGCCGGTGGTGCTGGTGCCGGCGGCGCTGGTGTCGGGCATGCCGCCGCAGCTGCTGGAAGCCCTGCTGGCCCACGAACTGGCGCACGTGCGGCGCGGCGACTACCTGGTCAACCTGGTGCAGAGCGTGATCGAGACGCTGCTGTTCTACCACCCGGCCGTGTGGTGGATCTCGCACCGCATCCGCGTCGAGCGCGAGCACATCGCCGACGACCTGGCGGCGCGCCGGCTGGGCAGCCCGCGCCGTCTGGCGCTGGCCTTGTCGGAACTGGAAAAGCTGCAGTTCGCACAGATGCCGCTGGCCGTGGCGGCGAACGGCGGCAACCTGGTGGGACGCATCAGGCGGCTGGTGCGGCCAGGCCGCCAGGCGCTGGACTGGAAGGCGGCGCTACCCGTGCTGGGGCTGGCGGCGGTCTGCGTGGCGGGGTGTGCGCAAGCGCCTGCGAGCGCCGTGTCCTCGGAGTCGCGCGCCGCGCCGGCGCACGCGGGCGAAGTGACGCGCGCGCTGGCCAGGTTCGAGACCTGCGAGAAGCCGATTTATCCGGCCGGCGCCGTGGCGCAAAAGCTGGCCGGCACCGTGACCTTGCGCTTCCTGATCGATACCGATGGCACGGTGGCTGATGCCGTCGTGCAGAATTCGAGCGGCACGGCGTCGCTGGATGAAGCGGCGCGGGTGGCGATCGCCAAGTGCCGGTTTACGCCGGCCACCGCTGGCGGCAAACCGCAGCGCGCGTGGGTGCCGGTGCAGTACGTGTGGTCGCTGGCGTGAAGAAACGCGCGCGTATTCGTTGATCCGTGCGCGGCCTTGCTGTGCACCCTGTCAAATCTCGCGGCTGTAAACGACCAAGGGCGCCCGCATCGGCGCCCTTCTTATTTCGCGGAACGGGGGGATTACACCGCCGACACGTCCAGCTCCGCCCCGGTCGCCGCCAGCACGTCTTCCTTGCTGACACCCGGCGCCAGCTCGACCAGCTTCAAGCCCGTGCCGGTGACATCGATCACCCCCAGGTCGGTAATGATGCGGTCGACCACGCCCACGCCGGTCAGCGGCAGGTCGCATTGCTTGAGGATCTTGTGCGAGGTGGTGCCGTCCTTGGCGGTGGCGACGTGCTCCATCACCACGACCACGCGCTTGACGCCGGCCACCAGGTCCATCGCGCCGCCCATGCCCTTCACCATCTTACCCGGGATCATCCAGTTGGCCAGGTCGCCCGCTTGCGAGACTTGCATCGCACCGAGAATGGCGAGGTTGATCTTGCCGCCTCGGATCATGCCGAAGGAATCGGCCGAGCTGAAGTAGGAGGCGCCGGGCAGCGCCGTCACGGTCTGCTTGCCGGCGTTGATCAGGTCGGCGTCCACCGCATCGTCCGTCGGGAAAGGCCCGATGCCGAGCAAGCCGTTTTCCGATTGCAGGAAGACTTCGATGTCTTGCGGTACATAGTTGGCGACCAGGGTCGGCAAGCCGATGCCCAGGTTCACATAAAAGCCGTCCTGCAGCTCTTTCGCTGCGCGCGCGGCCATGTCGTCACGTGTCCATGCCATGTTCTGTCTCCGATGGGATTGTTAGTTGGCGCGCACGGTGCGCTGTTCGATGCGCTTTTCCGGCGTCGGATTGTGGACGATGCGGTGCACGAAGATGCTTGGGGTGTGCACCTGGTCCGGATCGATTTCACCGGTCTCGACCAGTTCCTCGACTTCCGCGATGCAGACCTTGCCGGCGCTTGCCACGTTCGGGTTGAAGTTGCGCGCGGTCTTGCGGAACACCAGGTTGCCGGCCTTGTCGGCCTTCCAGGCTTTGACGAGCGAGACGTCGGGCAGCAGCGCGTGCTCCATCACGTAGTGCTCGCCGTTGAACTCGCGCGTTTCCTTGCCGTCGGCAACGATGGTGCCGTAGCCGGTTTTCGTGAAGAAGGCCGGGATGCCGGCGCCGCCTGCGCGCAGCTTTTCCGCCAGCGTGCCTTGCGGGGTGAATTCGAGTTCGAGCTCGCCGGCCAGGAACTGGCGTGCGAATTCCTTGTTTTCGCCGACGTAGGAAGCGATCATCTTCTTGATCTGGCGCGTTTCCAGCAGCTGGCCGAGGCCGAAGCCGTCCACGCCGGCGTTGTTGGAAATGGCGGTGAGTTGCTTGACGCCCGAATCGCGCAGCGCCGCGATCAGCGCCTCGGGAATGCCGCACAGGCCGAAGCCGCCGACGGCGATCGTCTGGCCGTCCTGGACGACGCCGTCCAGCGCCGCTTTCGCATCTGGATACACTTTGTTCATACCCGTCCCTTGAATAGTTAAGCCGAGAAGCTCTTATGTCCTGCAGAGTAGAGCGAGGCAGCATAAAATACGCTTGCGCAAAGCACAATACCGTAGAACTACCGGCCCCGGCCGAACCCGTCCCTGTTGACCCGCCTCCGATGAATTCATCATACGCCATTGATTACGAAATGATTTTCCAGCATGCCCCGGTCGGCATGTGCATTTCTGTGAACCGTGTGATCCAGTCCGGCAACGTGGCGCTGGCCGCCATGTTCGGCTACGAGCAGGGCCAGCTCGACGGCCAGTCCTTCGCCGTGCTCTACCCCACCATGGACGAGTTCCTGCGCACCGGCGACCGTATCGTGCCGATCATGAACGCGCGCGGACGCTATTCCGACGAGCGCATCATGCGCCGCGGCGATGGGGAATTGTTCTGGTGCCATGTGACCGGCCGCGCGCTGAACGCCGCAGAGCCGCTCGGCGCCGGCGTCTGGACCTTCGAGGATGTCAGCGAAAAACGCCCGGTCACGGCCGAGCTCACCCCGCGCGAACGCGAGATCGCGGCGCTGCTGGTGGAAGGCAAGACCAGCAAGGTGATCGCCCGCGAAACCGACCTCAGCCCGCGCACGGTGGAGATGCACCGGGCAAAGCTGATGAAGAAGTTCGCCGCCTCGACGTCGTCGGAGCTGGTGCACAAGCTGGTGGGCGTGGCGCGCTAGCAGGGATCAGGCATCCGGCAGCAGGGCGCGGATCGCGTCGGGTAAAGGCACCGACTTCTCGGCCCCGAAATCCACCCAGACAATCTTCGCCACGCCCTCGGCATGCAGCGCGCCCGCCTGGCCATCCGCACCGACCAGGCGGATCGCGTGCGAGACCTCGAAGCTGGACCGCCCCGGCGGCCCGACCCAGGACGTGACCTCGATCTCGGCCGGGTATTTCAATTGTTTCAGGAACGAACACTGCGCATTGACCAGCACCGGACCGGTTTTGCGTGGATCGGGCAAGGCGCCCACCTGCTCCAGCCAGGCGATGCGCGCCGTTTCGATGTAGCGGAAATAAATCGTGTTGTTGACATGGCCCATCGCGTCCATGTCGCCCCAGCGGACAGGCATCCGCATCGTGTGGACCAACTTCTTGTTGCTCATGCTTCCTGTTCCAGTGTTGCCGCTTCGCGTTACGTAAAAATCTTACTGCGCCGTCATGCCGTCGTCGGCCGTGATGATGGCGCCATTGATGAAATGCGCTTCTTCCGCCGCGAGCAGCAGCAGCAAGCCATCGAGATCCTCGGGCTTGCCCGGACGCTTGCGCGGCAGCAGCTCGATCAGCTTCTTGCCCTGCTCGGTCTCGAAATAATCCTCGTTCATCTCAGTGGCAATGTAGCCGGGGCAAATGGCATTCACGTTGATGCCGTACTTGCCCCACTCCACCGCCATCGCCTTGGTCATCTGCACCACGCCGGCCTTGCTCATGCAGTACACGCCGATCTGCGGCAGCACGCGCAGTCCGGCCACCGAGGCGATATTCACGATGCGGTGCTGCTTGCGCGGGTCGCCCTTGGCCCGCTGAATCATGCGCTTGGCCGCCTGCTGGGCGACAAAAAAGGCGCCGCGCAGATTGGTGTCCATGATGTACTGGTAATCGTCTTCGGTGACGTCGAGCAGGCGCTGGGTGCTTTGCACGCCGGAGTTATTGATCAGGATGTCGATCGGGCCGGCCTCGGTCTCGGCGTGGGCAATCGCCGACTTGATGCTGGCCAAATCGGTGACGTCGAGGGTGACCACGTGGGCGGCGCCGCCGTCGGCCTCGATTTCGGCCCGCAGTTCCTTCAGGCGGTCGATGCGGCGCGAGGCCAGCACCACCTGGGCGCCGGCGCCGGCCAGGGCCTTTGCAAAGCGCGCCCCGAGGCCGCTCGATGCGCCGGTGACCATGGCGATCTTCCCTTCAAAATTCACTTCGATGCCCACGTTGGCTCCTGTCTGGTGTGCCTCGGCACGGATGACTATAGTGGCATCATGATGTCACAGAATGGCGTCGCCGAAGGACAGGATTAGATTGCTGCCCCTAAAATTCGCCCTAAAACGGCGCGCTACATTGCAAACAGGCGCAAAAACCCGCACACTCGTGCTTAAATTTTCGCAATCCCATTCATCACCCATTCCAAGACCATGACAGAGCCTACCAACATCCTCGAACAATACGGACCGCGCGAAGCAATGGAGTACGACGTTGTGATCGTCGGCGGCGGCCCGGCGGGCCTGTCGGCAGCGATCCGCCTGAAGCAGTTAGCAAGCGAAAAAGGCCAGGAAGTCTCGGTCTGCGTGCTGGAAAAAGGCGGCGAGCTCGGCGCCCACATCCTGTCGGGCGCGGTGATGGATCCGATCGCCATCAATGAACTGTTCCCGAACTGGAAGGAACTCGGCGCGCCGCTGAACACGCCGGTCACCGAAGACCAGGTGCTGTTCCTGACCGAGACCAAGTCGTATGCGACGCCGGGCTTCATGGTCCCGAAGTCGCTGACCAACCACGGCAACTACATCATCTCGCTGGCCAACGTCGTGCGCTGGCTGGGCCAGCAGGCCGAAGCGCTGGGCGTGGAAATCTTCCCCGGCTTCCCGGCGGCCGAAGTGCTGTACAACGAGGACGGCTCGGTGAAAGGCGTCGCCACCGGCAACATGGGCGTGAAACGCGACGGCGAACCGGGCCCTGACTTCCAGCTCGGCATGGAACTGCACGCGAAGTACACCTTCTTCGCCGAAGGCTCGCGCGGCCACCTGGGCCGCCAGCTGATCGCCAAGTACGACCTCAGTAACGGCAAGGACCCGCAGACCTACGGCATCGGCATCAAGGAACTCTGGGAAATCGACCCGGCCAAGCACAAGCCAGGGCTGGTGATCCACACCGCCGGCTGGCCGCTGCCAACCGACACCTATGGCGGCTCCTTCCTGTACCACCTGGAGAACAACCAGGTCGCCGTCGGCTATGTCGTCGGCCTGGCCTACCAGAACCCCTACCTGTCGCCGTACGAGGAGTTCCAGCGCTACAAGACCCACCCGGCGATCCGCGGCTACTTCGAAGGCGGCAAGCGCATTTCCTATGGCGCGCGCGCGATCACCGCGGGCGGCCTGCAGTCCTTGCCGAAGACCGTGTTCCCGGGCGGCTGCCTGGTCGGCTGCGACGCCGGCTTCCTGAACGTCAGCCGCATCAAGGGCAGCCACGGCGCGATCAAGACCGGCATGCTGGCGGCGGAATCGGCCTTTGCGGCGCTGGGTGCGGGACGCCAGCACGATGAACTGAGCAGCTATCCGGAAGCGTTTAAAAACTCCTGGCTGCACGAGGAACTGCACGTCGCGCGCAACTTCAAGCCCTGGATGAGCAAGGGCCTGTACCTGGGCACCGTGATGACCGGCATCGACCAGCTGGTTTTCAAGGGCAAGGCGCCCTGGACCCTGCGCCACAAGCACGCCGACCACGAAGCCCTGCGTCCGGCGTCCGAATTCACGCCGATCGTGTATCCGAAGCCGGATGGCAAGCTGACCTTCGACAAGCTGTCGTCGGTGTTCATTTCGAACACGAATCATGCGGAAGACCAGCCGGTGCACCTGACGCTGAAGAACCCTGCCGTGCCGGTGGAAGTGAACCTGGCCAAGTACGCGGGGCCGGAACAGCGCTACTGCCCGGCGGGCGTGTACGAATATGTGAAGACGGATGCGGGCCAGGACCGCTTGCAGATCAATGCGCAGAACTGCGTGCACTGCAAGACCTGCGACATCAAGGACCCGACGCAGAATATCGTGTGGGTGACGCCGGAAGGTGGCGGCGGGCCGAATTATCCGAATATGTAAGACGGTTTGTCCGGTTGATGAAAACAGCTCGCTTTGGCGGGCTGTTTTTTTTGCGGTTTGTCGGGTGTGCCTGGACACGAAAGACCGCGCGGGCACCGGTGCCCGCGCCACGAAAAAGCGGTACGGCGCCTGATCATTCGGGCCGCCGCTGCAAATACCGCGACCTCGATGTGCCCATATGCAATAATGCGCGCCTTCGATTCCTCCGACCTCGCCTCATGCCACGCACCTTCCGCCGCGCCCTGCTCTGCACCGCCCTCGCCGCCCTGTTCTCTTCCGCCAGCGCCCAGTCCACCCCGTCCTACCTGATGTCGCGCCTGGCCCAGATGCCGGAATTCAGCCGCGCCGCCAGCACCACGGTGGTCTACGGCACCGTCGATCTCGGCGCGCTGTACACGCACACCGACCACGCGCCGGGCAAATGGCAGATGCAAAGCGGCGGCACCTACAGTTCGAAGATCGGCCTGTATGCTTCGGAAGACCTGGGCGGCGGACTGAAGGCGGAGATCAAGCTCGAAGCCGGCCTGAATGCCGACGACGGCAGCCAGCAGGCGGCGGCCCTGTTCAACCGCGAGTCCTGGATCGGCCTGCGGTCAAGCACCTGGGGCGCGCTGCGCATCGGTAACCAGATCAACGCGATGCTGCCGCTTTTCATCGATCCCTACGGCCTGCCGGTGACGAACTCGGTCTACACCTGGGTCGGCGGCGGCATCATGCAGACGCCGCGCGGCCTCGGCTCGAACACCGACCTCGGTCCCGGCGCCGCGACGATTCCCGTGCGCGTGCCGAAGTCCATCACCTACGCCACGCCGCGCGTCGGCCCGCTATCGGCCCAGTTCATCTACGCCACCAATCCCAGCGGCGCCAGCGAGCCGAGGACCGGTGCGCGCGGCGGGGTCCTGTCGTACAACAGCGGACCGTTTTATTTGGCGGCCAGCATGACCCAGGGCTTCAGCAGCCCGGTGCTGCTGGCGGCCGGCACGCCGGCGCGCAGCGTGCGCACCGATATTCCGTCGGTCGGCGCGATCTTCGACAACGGCCGGCTGGTGCTGTCGACGTCTTACGTGCAAATCAAGCCGCGCGAGGCGCAGAGCGGCGAGGCTGCGCTGGTGACCCTGGGCCTGATCGTGCCGCGCGGGCCGTTCACCTACCGGGCGTCGGCGGTCTGGCGCGAAACCTCGCGGGCGCGCGATTTTGCTGGCCAGCTGGCGGAATCGTCGGCGCTGGGGATCATGCTGGGGGCGGATTATGATCTGTCGCGGCGCACGGGTTTGTATGTGCGCGCGGGGTCGGTGCGCAACTTCGGGGTGTCGACGATTATCCTGAACGGGACGGCCCTGCCGCTGGTGGCGGGGACGACGATGCCGCAGATGGGGATCGCGACGCGGACGCTGGCGATGGGGGTGACGCATCACTTTTGATGCGTGCGTAGTGGCCGTTGCACGCGGTAGCGGGCGACTCTTCTCGGCTGCGGGTGCAAGGCGACGTGCGTACCGCGGCAGTCAGGATTCGCTCGACGGCGTTTTCCAATGAAGGAAGATAAGCCAGGCCGCCAGCTCACGGCGCCGGCAGGCTGGCATCGACCCCGAACCACCTGACCGACATCGCCCTCAAGCTCCCGTCAGCCCGCACATCCGCCAGCGCCTTGTCCACCGCGGCCCTGAACCTGGGACTGCCCTTGCGCATCGCGATGCCCATCTTCGCCACCTCCCCAACACGGGCGCCGGCACGGATCGGCAGCTTCGCATCCTTCAGCAGGTAGGCCACCATCAGGCTGTCGTTCAGCGCGGCGTCGATGCGGCCATAGGCCAGGTCCTGCAGGTTTTCCGGCGCCGCCGGGTAGCCCTTCACCTCGATGCCCGGCACCGCCCTGGCCTGCTGCTCGAAGACGCTGCCCTGCCCCACGCCCAGTTTCTTGCCCTTCAGGTCGTCCAGGCTGGCATAGCTGGCGCGCCCGTCCTTGCGCACGATGAGCTGGGGACTCGAGTAGGTGTAGGGACGGGAAAAGTCGAAGGCCTGGGCGCGCCGCGGCGTGATGCTGACCTGGCTGACAATGACGTCGACCTTGCCGGCGCCCAGCCTGGACAGGATCGCGGTCCATTCCGTGGTCACGAATTCCGGCTTCAGCCCCAGCCTGGCGGCCACGGCGCGGGCGACATCGACATCGTAGCCGGCCAGCTGGCCCGTCTTCGCATCGCGGAAATTAAATGGCGGATAGGCGCCTTCGAGCGCGATGCGCAGCGTGCCGCGCGCTGTGACGGTGTCAAGCAGGTCGGCGCCCAGCGCTCGGCCCGGAATGCCCGCCAGCGCCAGCAGGATCGCAGCCAGCCCAAGGGCCCGGCGGGAAAGATAAACGGTTTCCTTGCGCATCGCGGTCGCTCCCGGTCAAGTAGCCAATGCTGCTTTTATAACCGAAAGTGACGTGTTGCGCGACGGAAAATTACTGAATCAACTACACCGCAACTTAATACACCATGCGGCGGCCATGGGAACCAAAGCGGTGGCCGACCACCAGCGTCGTGCTGGCAACGAGGCTCGACAGGCCGATGATCAGCTGGACCAGTTTATCGTCCGGCAGCAGCCAGTACTGACCCGGCGGCGGCTCGGCGCCGGTAGCGGCCGTGATCAGCGGCGCGATCCACGCCGCATCCGGCTCGACATCGAGCACGATGGCATCCTCGGCGGTCTGCAGGTAGATATCGCCGCCCACGGCCAGTGTGAACTGGATGCCGACACCGGTTTCCTGCGGCTTGATCAGCTCCTGCATCGCCTGGTCGTGCTCCGCGATCCAGAGCTCCACGTCCTGCGGGGTTTCAAGGTGGATCCAGGGACGGGGACGGAAGCGCGGCGGTGTAACGTCTGATGCGGTCATGACATGCGATAAGAATAGATAAGAGCCGTATGCTACGGCATTTCGCAGCGCCGGTGTGCCGCTCACCGTCCAGGGAGCGGAAGCAGGGTAACGATGCGCGGCCGCGGCACCCCGCCCTCGATCACCAGCTCGGCGCAGGAAATTGGCAGGCTGAAACGGCGCCGCCCCGCGCTGCCGGGATTGATGTAGAGCACGCCGCCGCGCTCGCTGCAGGCCGGCTTGTGCGAATGCCCGGACACGACCACGCGCACGCCCGCCGCGCGCGGGTCGATGTCGAGTTCGTTCAGGTCGTGGATCGCATACAGGCTCACCTCGCCGAAACGCAGCGTGGCGGTGCTGGGGATGTCGGCGGCCCAGGCCTCGCGGTCATTGTTCCCGCGTACGACCGTGAGCGGCGCCAGCGCGGCCAGCTGGGCGAGGATCTCGGGCTTGCCGATGTCGCCGCCATGCACGATATGGCCGCACCCGGCCAGGAAGGCCAGCGCTTCCGGACGCAGCAGGCCGTGGGTATCGGAGATCAGGCCGATCCGCACGGCCCTGCCCTGTGCCGCCGCATCAATGGCGCTTGGCGCCGGCCATCTTCACCGTCGTGTAGATCGAGTACAGCGCGGCCAGGCCCACCACCACATACACCAGGCGCGTTGCCGGGCTGGCCGGCCCGAACAGGGTGGCGACAATGTCGACGTCGAACAGGCCGATCATGGCCCAGTTCAAGCCGCCGACGATCAGGAGCGCCATGGCGAGATAGTCGAGTGCCGACATGGCGGAACGGCGGCCTTCGCGCAGGGCGAGGCGGCGTTCCGGGCTGGTACGGCGGTCCATCGTGGGTGCATTCATCGTTGCCATCGTTTTCTCCTCGAATCGGATGAGTCGGCGAAGCGGCGCCTGGAACATGCAGCGCCGTCGACCCTACGATAGCAAAAATCCCCGCAAGCGGGCGCGCCGTGCACGACGCCGGCGCGGCTAGCCCTTCCAGGTACGGTTCAGGCCGGTGTCTGCGTGAATCCAGCCGCCTTTCGGCCCCGAGCGGTAGTAATAGCCGACGCCGCCGGTACGGAAGCTGCGCACGAGTCCGCCAAGGACTTCCTCGTTCAGGCTGGCGATCCGGATGTCGGCCGCCTTGCCCGTCATGTGCAGGGATTTACGCGCGGCCGGCACGCCGGTTTCGATCAGGCGCGCGTTCGAGGCCGGGGTGCGGTAGCCCGACAGGATCTCGAGCGGCTGCTCGAGGCCGTAGCGGGCGATGAAGGCCTGGGTGCTCCACAGGATTTCCAGCAGCTTGGGATCGATCGGCGCGGTTGCGCGGCCGTTCACGTCGCGCAGCAGGTGGCACAGTTGCTGGTAGGCGGAGTCGATCATCTCGCCATCCTTCCAGTACAGCAGCTTGGCTTTTTCGCCGCTGGCCGGACGGGTGACGGTAAGCGTACGCGGCTTGACCCAGAAATCAAGGTCGAGCAATTGCGCGTCGAACAAATCAGGAGGGGGCGTCAGGTCAGCCGGCGCGGCTTGCGCTGCGGCCTGGGCGCTGCCGGCCAGGGTCGGGCTCAGGACGCCAAGGGCGGACAGGTGCATGCCCTGTCGAAGGAAATCTCTACGGGAAGACATAAGCTACTCATCTATGCGAATTTGCGTACTATAACGTAACAACTTCGCACAAAGAAGTGCTTACTTGTTGCTTATTGACTGCAATTACAAAACCGTTTGCCTTGTTTGGCCGCAACTGCTGGATCGATATCCAGTGCTTTCCACAACAAATTGCTTTCCATACCAAAGCAGGACTTTTCCAGGCCGGCATTCGTGTAGCCCAGATACTCGAAAAATGGCGCCGCGCTGTGCGGACTGTGCAGGTGCAGCTTGCGGATGTTCCAGGTGCGCGCCTGCGCTTCGAGCGCGGCCAGCAGTGCGCGGCCGACGCCGGCGCGCAAGGTGTCGGGCTCGACATAGCAGAGCGGCACCTTGCCGGCCTGGGTCAGCAAGGCCAGGCCGAGCAGCTTGCCGTCCTGTTCGGCGACGATGGCGTAATTGGTCGGCGATGCGAACCAGGCGCCCACTTGCTCCGGCGTCTTGTTGCCGAGCCAGGTATCGAGCAGGCCGGGACGGTCGCGATGATCGGCCGCGCAGCCCAGCTCGATCGAGCGGCGCAGCAACGTGCAGGCGGAAACGGCGTCGGCCAGTGCTGCTTTGCGAATATCGATACCCATACATCAACCCATTGATTCGTTTACTGTTATCGTTGCCATCAAGCCCTACCCGGCTGGGGTAAGGCGATGACCGGACTATACACTGAAAGCGGGTTCGTCTGCCGGAAGGCATGCATACCTCGCTGGCTCTCTAAGCATATGACGAAAGTATTCTTCCGTTTCGCCTGGAAATTACGGAACATGCACACTGTCTTCATAGCATACAAAAAGCGAGAACATATGCCGAGCAAACATTTCCTGCCCCTGCGTCGCATCACGCTGTCACTTGCCGCGGCGCTGGCCCTGGGCGCCGCGCTGCCGCTGGGCGCAAGCGCAGCCGAGGTCGAGCTGCTGAACGTGTCCTACGACGTGGCGCGCGAACTGTACAAGGATGTCAACCCGGCCTTTGCCGCCGAGTATAAAAAAGCGAGCGGCGACACCGTCACCATCAAGCAATCGCATGGCGGGTCGAGCAAGCAGGCGCGCGCCGTGGCCGACGGCCTCGAAGCCTCGGTCGTCACCATGAACCAGGCCAACGACATCGACATGCTGGCCGACCGTGGCCTGGTGGCCAAGGACTGGGCGAAAAAGTTCCCGAACAACGCGGCGCCCTACTACTCGACCATGGTGTTCCTGGTCCGCAAGGGCAACCCGAAAGCCATCAAGAACTGGGACGACCTGGCCAAGCCCGGCGTGCAGGTCGTGATCCCGAATCCCAAGACCGCGGGCAATGGCCGCTACACCTACCTGGCGGCCTGGGGCTCGGTGCTGAAAAAAGGCGGCAACGAAGCGCAGGCGCGCGACCTGGTCGGGCGCATCTTCAAGAACGTGCCCATCCTCGATGGCGGCGGCCGTGCTGCCACCACCACCTTTACCCAGCGCCAGATCGGCGACGCGCTGGTGACCTTCGAGAACGAAGTCAGCATGGTGCGCAAGGAATTCGGCAACAACTTCGAGGTCGTATATCCGCAGACCTCAATCCTGGCGGAATCGCCTGTGGCCGTGGTCGACAAGGTGGTCGACCGCCGCAACCTGCGCAAGCCGGCAACGGCCTACCTCAACTTCCTGTACACCCCGGCAGGCCAGGAAATCGGCGCCAAGCACTTCCTGCGCGTGCGCAACGAAGCAGTGATGAAGAAGTACGCGGCCAATTACAAGCCGATCACCCTGTTCTCGGTGGACGAACTGTTCGGCGGCTGGCGCAATGCCCAGAAAGTGCACTTCGACGACGGCGGCGAGTTCGACAAGATCTACCAGCCAAAATAATCGATAACACTGCAGGTATTGACGATTTAGTCAGCTTCTTGCAACTTCAAAAAGGCCTTGCTACAACGCAGGGCCATTTTTTTGGGAAAATGTGCATATAGGAGTAGTTTTTTCCTGTGCGCCATAGACACATAGAAATGGCGATGCTATCTTTCAAGCTTAGGTGTGCCTTACAGCAATACTCGTAGTATGGCCCTCCCCGGGAGGTTGTGAAAAGATCGTCGGGGCAAGGGATACGGCCTACCGGCGCCGAGTCGAAGACAGTACGATCGTACGGCGAGACGAGGCAACGCAGCCATGGCGATTTTTTCACAACCTCCGGCGCCCTGGCCCTCAACCCGACTCCCTATTCCGACACCATGATGAAAAAACTGTTCGCTGCCGTCCTATTGTCGATCTCCTCTGCTGCCGCACTCGCGGTGCCGTTCGGTTCGCAATCGGTGCTGGTGGTCGAAGATGATACCGGCAAGATTTTGCTGGAAAAGAATGCCAGCGCCATCATGCCGATCGCCTCGCTGACCAAGCTGATGACCGCCATGGTCATCCTCGACGCGAAGCAGGACATGCAGGAACTGATCGAAATCGACCGCAGCGACGTCGACACGCTCAAGCACAGCACCTCGCGCGTTCCGGTTGGCGCCAGCATCCCGCGCGAAGACGTGCTGCAGCTGGCCCTGATGTCCTCGGATAACCGCGCCGCCGCCTCGCTGGCCCGCACCTATCCGGGCGGCGTGCCTGCCTTCAAGGCGGCCGTGCGCCGCAAGATCGCTGCACTGGGCATGAGCAACACCGTGATCGAAGAGCCGACCGGCCTGTCGCCGCACAACCGCTCGACCGCGGCCGACCTGGTCAAGATGGCCAACGCCGCCAGCCAGTACAAGGAAATCACCGACCGCACCACCGATGCCAAGAACCTGATCAGCATCAACAGCCGCGAAGTCGAGTTCCACAACACCAACCGCCTGGTCGGCGCCAAGGGCTGGGACGTCGGCCTGTCGAAAACCGGCTACACCCAGGAAGCGGGCCGCTGCCTGATCATGAGCATCAAGGCGGCCGGCAAGAACGCGACCATGGTGCTGCTGAACGCCGGCGCCTCGTCGGCCCGTGTGCTCGACGCCCTGAACATCCGCCGCTACATCACCGGCGAGTCGCCTGCCGTTGCCCGTGCGGCGCGCCCGGTCAAAATGGCCGCCACCAGCCGCGCGCCGCGCATCAAGGCCTCGGCCGGCGGCGTCAAGCTGAAAGCCAAGGCATCGACGCGCAGCAAGTCGAAAGTCGTGGTGGCGCCGAAGAAGAAAAAGGCCGTCGTGACGCGCAAGCGCCGCAATTGATTTCCAGCCGCCTCTTGGCGGTGTGCTTGAGAAGAAAGGGACTTCCGTTGACGCGGCGGTCCCTTTTGTTTGGCGCTGTTACCGTTAACTATGGATCAGCATTGAACTGTTGAGCGCAATCCCGGTCGAACCCGTATCGCCAACGATAAGGGACGACCATGAAAGCGCCGCGCTTCATGAAGTGGTTCGCAGCACTGCCTGCATTGAACCAGCCCCAGCGGCTCAAGGTGCTCGACGCCCTGCGGCCCGCGGCTGGGCTGCACGAGCTGCTCGCCTCCCTTGAACGCACAACCTGCGCGACGCGCCGCTGCCCGCATTGCCAATGCGAACATTGGCATCGGCATGGTCACGCGAACGACTTGCAGCGCTACCGCTGCCGCGCGTGCCGGCGTACCTTCAACGACCTCACCGGCACGCCCCTGGCGCGCCTGCGGCTGCGTGGAAAATGGCTGGCCTACCTCGACGCCCTGCGCGCCTCGCGCCCGGTGCGCGCGGCGGCGGACGAGGTGCAAGTGCACCGCAATACGGCTTTTCGCTGGCGGCACCGTTTCCTGGACCGGGTCAAGCACG
>Ga0265798_10002022_pt1 | contig 30467 bp, 21 predicted proteins | sample P3T30metagenome_FD_192430 | JGI IMG/M metagenome (GOLD analysis project Ga0265798, IMG submission 192430) | Plant litter microbial communities from East Loma Ridge, Irvine, California - P3 T30 | ecosystem: Environmental > Terrestrial > Plant litter > Unclassified | place: USA: California... | reverse complement strand
ATTCAGGATCGAGTTGTGAGTCAAATCCAAATTTCAAACGTTGTGCTCTGGCAGAAGAACGGCGTAAAGCGGTGTCTTGAATTTTTGCCGAATCGTGTGAATGTAATTACAGGCGATTCCGGTAAGGGAAAGTCATCGATTTTGTTCATCATTGATTATTGCTTGTTGGCAAGTGAGACCACAGGTATATCGAAGGCGAATATCGACTCCAAGGTAGACTGGTACGGCATTAAGATCCTCGTCAATGGCAAGGAGCTCGTCATCGCGCGACCGTCTGAGGGAAGCGGGGCAACTGATCAAGCATATTTTGATGAAGATGGTATCGTTCCCGATATTCCATCGCTCAATATACGTACTGACAATCTCAAGAAGGTTCTGAGCAGCGCATTTGGTATCGATGTCGATCTGCGGGTCCCTTATGGCGGGAAATATATCAAGGCTGGTTCGAGGGTTTCATTCAGAAACTTTCTGGCATTTAGCTACCAGGATCAGACTACAATCGTCGCGCCAAATCACCTCTACATTCGCCCCGCTGATGGACGTTACCAAGAAGCGGTCGAGCGGACTTTTCGCATGGCTATTGGCGCAGAAAATGTAGACACTGCGCTTTCACGAAGTCGCCTTGCAGAATTGGAGCACAAGAAAACCATACAAACGAGGAAATATGATTCCTATGCCAAAGCTGAAAATGTATTTGCCGAGGAGGTGAGTTCACTGTCCAGTCAAGCCTTCTCGCTTGGCGTCATCGAGCATATTCCGGAATCGTATGAAGAGAGAGTCACGCTGCTACGTAAACTGGTTCAAGCGCCGCCGATTCCTAACGAGCAAAGACAGGAGGTCGAGCGGATCGAGAAGGAGATTTTCAGTCTGACCGCCAAGAACAGGCACTTAGCGGCTTTTGTCGATAACAGAGCTGCTTATGCCAACGTGTTGAAAGATGCCGAAGACTCGCTTAAACCGGTAAGCGTATTTAATTCGCAGGCTCAGGACATATTCCCTTCGCAACTCGCTAACGAGGTCATTGCTCGTCTGCAGCGCGAGCTATCGGACATTAAATCTGCTTTGCGCAATCGAAAGAGCTTCCCGTTCCTAGAGGAAGTCAAAACCATTTACGAACACAACGAAGAGAAAATTCAGGAACTCAAGGGGGATCTGTCCAGAGTCAAGAAGAACCTTCCCGTTCAATATGGGCCGAATGAATATTATCGGTATCTGGGCCGTTTGGAGGCGAAACTCGATCTTTACCGTCAAGGTGAGGATCGGCAAGTTGAGCCGCCGAAAGATGACCTCGAAAACTCCATAGTTGCGCTTCGGCGGATTGTGGATCAGAACGAGGAGAAGAGCAGTCTGGCTATGCAGGAACTGAATCGCCTGATTAACAAACGGCTCATCAAACTGCCCTTGAAAGGATATAACGACTTTTCTGCTTTCTTCAGTGAGAAAGACAAACTGATCCATTTGCATTCAGCAGATCTGGCGACTGTGGAAAAAATGCCGGACGTCGGAAGCGCATCGAATTATCTTTATCTTCATGTTTCCTATTTCTTGGCAATACATGAGATAGCCAAGACTAGGCTGATCCCGTGGATTCCCTCCTTCTTGGTACTTGATCAAGTAAGTACGCCGTACTTCTCAAGCGACGGTAAACCTAATGATGACATTCGAAGCCTCGACAAGGTACTGATGGAGTTGAACCAGTTCGTCATTGACATGGACGAACGCGGCGGATTCCAGATTATTTTGCTGGAACATATTGGTATGGAACACTGGACGTCATTGAAGCTGGAACGGTTCCATCTAGTTGACAGGGAACTCCGCGACGATTATGGCTTGATTATCGAGGCTCCAACTGACTAAGCTCGGGCTTGATCACGGCGACGGACCGGGCCACGCCTAGTGAATTTTTTCCCCATTTGGGGGCTCTATAATGAGAATGAACATCAAACTACGCCCCACAGCCTTCAGAGTTGACCGACTGAAGGCCAGTTCGCGCACCTCGATTCAGAAAAGTGAGTTCAAGTGCGGGCGCTGACAGGGTTGTTTGGCGCTAATGCCGCCAGCGACTTTCTTCCATATCTGACCGATCCCGATCCCGACCTGGCGCGTGCCGGTAGCGGTCGCGATCCGCTTGGCCTGCAACCTGTATGGAGCGGGTTCGGTCGCAAGCTCGTGCCGTACATTGCATCGCCCGTGCGCAAGGTCAGCGGCATCAAGGCAGTGCTGCTGATTCACTGGCTGAGCAATACCGGGCCGATTCGCAAGCTGCTGCCGGGCGCGAGGGAAGAACGTGGCTTTTTCCGCCTGATGGAAGGCCTGATCGAATACTGGCTCCACTCGACCAGGAAGGACGAATGTTTCGGCAGCCGAAGTCTGGTGGCTGCGAACGAGAAATTCTCTGTCACGGTCGATACGGGCAAGACCGTCGCCAACGGCCTGCACCAGTACTACCGGGGCACGTGCCGACGCGCAGGGCTGCTGGAAGACGACTGGAACGTCCAGGTCGATCTTCGGCAAAGCTTCGTACGTCTCTGGAGCGATGCCGCTACTCAGGCGCTCGCTGCCACGATCCGCACGTGCCTTCGAGGGCAACCGCTGGTTCCCGCCAGGGTGCTGCTCGACGAAGCGATCAGCGGGTCACTGCGGCAGGTGTTCGACAGCCAGGATCTCGACGGGATACTCCGCAGAACTCTGTTCGGCGGCGACATCTACCGCGACCTCGCATGCAGGTATTCGTTGTTGCGTGCGCGGGACAAGGCAGTAGCGTTCGGCGAGAACCATGTGGAGCTCGCCTATCCCCGGCTGGACGAAGAACTGGGCTGGATGCGCAGGTGTGAACCATACCTCGTCATGTTGCAGGACGTGTTCGATCTGATGAGGGCAGACGGCGCGTCATCCGTCAGTTCGTTCGCGACGAAGCTCGTCCCGTACGCCAGTGCGATCCGCGAACGTGCGCGCGAGTTCTCCGCTCTCGACGGCCAGCTCGACAGCAACCGCTTGCGGCAGTTGCAGACGCTGGCCTCATCGCTGACTGCGTCGCAGGGCGACAGCGACGTGGAATGCCTGAGCCGCTTCGTCAAGCAGCTCGTGCAGCATCACGAAGCAAGCATGGACGAGCGCGGGCGTGATCCCTTCGTCCTGCTTGAAGGCGAAAACCTGGTGCAGTCCGCTCCGGGAGAACGGGATGCAGAGGATGCGCAAAGGCGGCTGCGCGAAGGTTATCCCTGGATGAACGATTACTACTTGGGCGCGGCGGCCGACCTGTACGAGCAGTTGTACGGAGAAGCGACATGAGCGGTTCCGCCACACCTGCCCTGATGCGGGAGACGATCGAATCCATTCGCGACCGTTTTGTCGCGGACGACGAGCGCATCGTCCTGTTCACCACCTTCAATTTCGTTCCCGGATTCTTCGAAACGAATGTCCTTCCGCTGCTCACGGGTGAGTCCGCGGAGGATCTCAAGAACAATCCGCAGGTTCGCTACGGTCTCAACGAAGAGCTCAGGAGGCTGCGTTGCCTGGTCGTGTGCGATCAGTCAACGCAGCCGCCCGCAAAAGGAGATCTGCGATACGGACTGCTGCCGGTCGGCCTGCCGAACGGACGGTTCCATCCCAAGCTGATGCTGATGGCGGGAACGCTCCGGGAGACGGGCAAACCGGGAATGTGGCTGGCCGTCGGCAGCGGCAACCTGTCACTGTCGGGGTGGGCCATCAATCGCGAAGTGATCGGTGCGGTGCCGGTCTGCCTGCAGCACGCCGAGGCGATGCTGCCCTTGCTGCAGTGGCTTCTCGCGAAGGCGAATGACCAACTGCGCGGCCGGGACGTGAAGGAGGAAGGCGGCGTACGCGCCATCCTGGGCGATCTGGCGGCGCGGCTGGGCGATCGCGCGTGGCTGCAACCGGAGATGGATGGGGTGCCGAGCCTCCACCTTGCCCTGCCGTGGCATCGGCAGCGGAGCCTGATTGCCGCCTTGGCCAGCCAGCGACGCTGGCAGCGCGCCACCATCATCTCGCCATACTGGGGCCAGGTGGACTCACTGGTGCGCGAGCTTGGCGTGAAGGAGTGCCGTTTCGTTCCCTCGCTCGCCGCTGGCCAGTTCCGCTTCCCGTTGACCAGTCTGGGCGAGCAGAAGAACTGGAAGCGCAGCTTCGCCAGCTTCGGCGATGATCGGTACACGCACGCCAAGGTCCTGCTGCTGGAAGACGGGGACAAGAGCGCATTGCTGTGTGTTGGCTCGGCCAACTTCACCGGCGCCGCTCTCGGCGACCCGGCGTCCTCGGGTTTCGCCAACATCGAGGCTGTGCTGAAGTATGAACTCCCGGCGGTTCCGCGCCAGTGGCGCAAGCTTCAGGTGCTTGACGAATCCCGACTGGAAGAGGCGGAGGGCGCGGAAGAGCAGGCGCCACCCCTGCCGCCCTTCGAGGTCAGCCTTTTCTACGACTGGCAACGCAGGCAGTTCGACGGTGTCCTCACGATCGGCAGGCGTGAACCGGTCTCGAATGTCGTGCTGCACGTGGCCGGGATGGTTATCCCGTTGGACGGCACGCCCGGCGAACCGGTTGTCCTTTCGTGCGAATGCACGTGCCGGCAACCCGTTCGTTCCTTCAGCGTGAACTGGACGGACGGCGGGCGCAAGCGGGCCGTCTTCCACGGCCTGGTCATCCAGGTCAATGCGGAGGACGACCAGTTGCTGTACCAGCCGCGCCCGCGGCTCGACGACGTCCTTGGTTTTCTGAGGAGCCTGAATCCGGCACAGAGTGCGGACGAGGTCCGGCGACGCTCATTGCTGGACGGGGAAGCCGGCGGCGATGGCGACGAGGACGAACGGGAGCCGTCGTTCGATTATTTCGGATTGTTCCAGGCGGCCTGGAAGCTCCGGGAATTCTACTCGAAGCAGGATGTCGTGAAGCTGGCAGCCATCGCGTTCGATGGCTCGTCCCGTCACAGCATGACGACGCTGTACCGCGCGATCGTGCTGCAACCGGACCAGACGGACGAGCAGCGCATCGCACGCTTCGTCCAGCTGTGCGAAGTGCGGGACCTGCTGGACTGGCTCCGCGCACGGAACGTCGGGCCGACGGCCGACAGTGCCATGGCCGACATCGGCCGCGAGATCGCGGGCCTGACGCCGGTCATCGGCCGCATGCTGCAGGAATCGCCTTCATTCAGGGACATGTTCGGCAACGTTCCGGCACAGGGCCGCATCGACGCGTTCATTGGCTGGTTCCAGCGTGAATTCAGCAACAGGGGAGCAGTACATGGCAGATGACGCCATCATTCCCGCACGCCTGACGGCGGCGACAGTACGTTCATACATCGATTTCGACGGACATGCTGCGAGAGGGCAGACGCCGAGCCTCCAGGCGCAGTTGCAGAGCGAGGGCGTTGCCGGCCTGTGGGAGCTGCTGCGCATGCAGGGGCACGCCTACCTCGGCGACGAGGTAGGCATGGGCAAGACCCGGCAGGCCATGGGCGTCATCGCGACCCAGTTCCTGCACAAGCCCGATTCGCGCGTGGTGATCGTCTGCCCGAGCCGCACCGTTCAGGTGCAGTGGCAGAGCGAATGGGCGCAGTTCCTTCGCTCGTGCTACCGGCTGCTCGACGATCGCTTGCTCGCCACTGCAGATGCGTCGCAGATCGAGGACCTTCACCTGCACGAGCGTCTGTCCGATCTTCACGAGGCGCTGCGAATCGGTGAGGGAAGAATCCACCTGCTCCGCTATTCATCGTTCAGCATACCGCTGTCGCTCGACGGTTCCGCGCCTGGAAACATGCTGGCCGACTATGCGGCGAAGGTCGGTCTGCCCGGCGTGGAGGCCCTCACCGACGACGAACGCGCACTGGCACTGCAGCATGCGGGCAGGACGTCCGATTGGCAGGATGAACTGGGTCATGCGCTCGGCAGGGCGTACTGTCGGCGCATCGGTGCCATGCTGACCGAGGGCGCGAAACGTGACGCCGACGGAGCGGTGGCGCCGGTGCATCCGCTTGACCTCGTAGTCTTCGACGAAGCCCAGTACCTGCGTCATCTCGACAACTATCGCAACGAACACATCAGGCTTGTCTTCGGCCGCAACGTCCGACACTGGCTGTTTCTGAGCGCGACACCCCTGCATGCGGGCGAACAGGATCTGCACAGTCTGGATGCTTACCTGTGCCATCATGCGCCGGTCGCGGACGAGAACGGAAAGACGGTGAAGCCGAGCATCCCGGAGGATTGCGGCAGCTGCACCCATGCTCAGCGCTGCAGCCGGGTCAGGTGGGAGGCCGGCCGGCACGGCGAGGTGGTCGACATCCTGCACAAGCTCATGATCCGCCGCATCCGTACCTACGGCGGGGCCGACCGAAAGCGTTATGCGAAGATCGAATACCGTCATTACGCCCAAGTACGCCATTCCGGGTTGGAAGACCCGCTCCTGGCGCTGACCATGGCGCTGGTGCAGAAGCGACTGGTCGGCGCGTTGGCAGGGCGAAACAATCGCTTTCGTCAGGGCGAATGCGCATCGTTCGAGTCCTTATCCTCGTCGCTCGGGCGCCAGGAAGGGATCCAGGCACAGCCCGAATTCGAACCCGCGAAAGACCACAGACAGAGCAAGCAGACTGAAGCGGCTCCGGATCGCAACGCCATTGACGACCTGAACCGAAGTTTCATCGATGCGATGCATCTTCCCGCGGGTGCGGGGCTGCCTCACGCAAAAGTCAACGGCACGGTCAGGGCGCTGTTCGGCCGCAGCCTGGCTGAAGGCAGTACGGACAAGACGCTCGTGTTCGTGCGTCGACTGGACACCGTCGAGGAGCTTCGGGACCGGCTCCACCTGAAGTTCCAGGGCGAGCTGGACGATCGCATCCGTAGCTGGCGCGAATTCCTTGTCGGGTCGGATTTCGGCGGCCGTGCCGAGGTGTGGAAGGGCAGGCTGTGGGACCAGCAGGCAGACAACGAGACTTCAGGCGCGGAGTCCGGCAGCGAGGAGGATGGTGCACCGGGAGCCGGTGACGGTGTCGGAAACGTGGGCTACCTCGAACAGGTCGCCCTCCCTTACTTCGAAGCGCTGCAGCAGCGGCCGAAGGGGCGCAGCGGTCCGGGCCTCCTTTACGCTTTCCGCAGCCAGTTGTTGCGCTCGGACGAACACGGCTTCAATCCGCTGCAGCGTTTCCTGCTGAGGCAGCCGGACAGCTCCACGGCGGAACTCGATCGTACCCGATGGGACAGGCTGCTCGCAGCGCTGTTCGGTTCTTCACGGCTGGAAGCACTGCGCTCCGATCCTGCACAAGCCTGGCTCTTCGCGCATCCGTCCGGGGATGGGAGCGATGCATACAAACTCGCGTCGTTGCAGCTCTGCCTGCTGCAGTCGATCCGCCAGACGGAACTGCTGGTCGATCTTTTCATCCTGCACAGGTACGTGAAGAGTACACCGCACGGTGCGCGAACGCTGGCCGACAAGCTGCTGTGGTTGTTCGAAGATGGCAGTGCGCACCTGCCGGCGAAGATTGGCCGGTACGTCGACAACCAGAAGGAGAAGCTGCGGCGCTGGATTCTGAATTTCGACCTGATCGTCGACAAGTGCTTCCGCAGGGGCGGCGCGGCGGACTGGAAGGTGATCCATGGCGACAGGATTCTGAAGACCTTTGCGCGTATTGCGCCCGTCGTGGTCCGCTCCGGTCGGCTCCACAGCGAGAACGCGGTGCAGCAGTTCATGTTTCCCACGCATCCGAACGTCCTGGTCTGCACGGACGTGCTGAAGGAGGGCGTGGACATGCATCTCTTCTGTGACCGTGTCGTGCACTACGGCGTGGCGTGGACGGCGGGTGATCTCGAGCAGCGCATCGGTCGAGTCGACCGTCTCGGAAGTCTGATCAGCCGGCGCATTGCGGCGCACACGAAGGCAAGCGGGGACGCACTTCCGCGGCTCGGCGTCGAGTTCCCGTACTTGGACGGCACGCTCGACATGTACCAGGTCAGGAACGTCATCCGCGAAAAGATGGTCAGCGACCAGCGCCTCGATCTCGGAAAGCGGAAGAACGAAATTCGCGAGTTTGATGCTGCCAGCCTGACCACGGAACCGACAATGCATGATGGACGAGTCACCGTGCTGCCCGAAGGCGGTGTGGTGTTCTTTCCGGAGAGTGTCCGCTTCGTGCGAGACGAAGTTGCGGCCGATCCGCTCGCTCTGCGTGAGGGCATGCGCTTCAAGACGGGAGCGGATGTGATCCGGCCGCGCAAGCCGATCGACGACAGGAGCAGCGAGTCGGTCGTGCCGGTACCCGGCTGCGATGCGGTTCTGGTTCGTCGTCCCGCGCTCTTGGATCACGCACTGACCAGGCGCTCCATCTGTCCGGATACGAAGGAAACACTGCTGACGGAGGACTGCATTGCTCTCCGCAGCGCATTCCCTGCGATCCCGGCGGTCGGGAGGACGGCCGTGCAGGCCGGTATCGAGGCGGTGGCCGCCATTGCTGCCGACGGCTTCCGTTTCGACGGCATGGCAAATACCTGTGTCATGCGTGTAGTGCAGGGCGATGGAAGTGGCTTGGCCGGCAACACGGTGCCGGCCCTGGTGGAGGCGCTTGGCGAACGGTTCTGGCTGTTGCGAGTCCCGGTGCAGCGCACAGCGGACAGCTTGACCGGCAGAGGCGGAATCGACCAGTGGCTTGCCGAGCGCAATACCGGCCGGTCGCTCGGCTTCCTGATGCAGGGTGCGGGCATCGTGTGGTGCGCAGCAATCGTGTTGCGCATCGGGGGTAGCGAGCTGCCGCTTCTGACGCAGCTTGCCCCGCAACTGGCCCGCATGACAGCACGCTGGCGCTCGCCGGGCGTGGCTGCGGGAACGTTCGGATATCGGGCGTGGACGAGTTTTCCACGCGTTGAACAAACCATGTTCTGGAAGGACAACATGAATCAGATCGACGTGGTCAATTGCGGCCGGGTACTGGCAGGCGTACAGGCGTGGTTCAGCGAAGCATTCGAAGCGGTCTTCAACGCGTTGTACGACGACGAAGGAAGGCCTGCCGGGAAAGGGCTGACGATCCTGCCGCTGACGCTTCTGCCGGGCGGCGTTCTCCATCTGCAGACAGACGGGCGCGAACGCTTCCGCCTGCAGGCGTTTCTCGACCCGACCGGTGCCACGAGTCAAGATCCCCGAGTTCGCGGTCCGAGGGTCTGGTGGGAACTGGTGGCAAGCCCGAAGGCTCTGGGTGCGCGGCCGGATCTGCCGTTTTCCGACATTGACGGTTTCCCGCACGTCGACGCCGATGGCTGGGAAGGTAACTTCGTGGATGGTGTCGGCGCCTTCACCGGCGTCGATGACAGCCGTTACCGTTACGTGGCGCACTGCCACAGGCCGGCCGACTTGGACCGTTGCAGAGAAGCGCTTGTGGACGCATGGAGAGATGTCAGGGACAAGCTCCGTACTGGTGGAAACTTTCAACGACAGTGGTGCCGCGAGGCGCTCTGCAACGCCGTTGCGCTTCCGGACGAAGTCGCGTGCGAGGCCTAAGCGATGATATACGTCGAGAACGAAGGGGCATTGTTCAGAGGGCCCGCGCGCGCATGGCCCAGGGAAGTGTGGAGCGGCACGAAATTCGAGGCCTACATGGGCGAGGTGCCGAAGGGCATTGAGTGGGGCAACCAGATCCCTGAAGACTTGCGAAACCTGCACCTCGCCGCACTTTAATCAGCTGTTCCGCGACCAGTGATTGCGGAAGACCTGGTGCGCCGCGGGATTACGACTTCCGCATGACGGGCCTTTTCTGTCATCAGAACGACGATCGCGCCATCGGAACGGGAAGGGTGTTCCAGGGCCTGTTGCGGGACGGACGCATCGTTTCACATCATCACCTTCGCGCAGTTCATCGAGGCAGCTCAGCGATTGCCCCTCGGCTGGGAAGAGCGCGAGTGGAGCATGCATCTGTGGGCGCGCTATTGCGGAAACTCGCTCAGTGATGCGGCGTATCGCCAGTATGGGGAGGGGCGCTGATGCCGACGAATCATTGTTGCGTCAAGCGCACATGCTGACCGCGGGAGCTTCACCATGAATTTCGCGAACCAGGCGACCGAGGCGCTCTTCCGGTGTTTGTTTCAGTTCGCATTCCCATACAGTGATGACGCGCCAGCCGGCGTCACGCAGCATGTTCGCCTTTCGAGCGTCCCGTTCCGTGTTGGTGTCGAACTTCAGTTTCCACTTCTCGGCGTTGCTGGCGGGAGTCGTCGCATACCGGCATCCCTGATGACGGTGCCAGAAGCATCCGTGAACGAAAATTGCCACTTTGTACTTCGGCAGGACGAGATCGGGCGAGCCCGGCAGCTTGCGTGCATGCAGGCGATAGCGAAATCCCTGGCTGTGCAGGTACTTCCGGACGGTCATTTCGGGCTTGGTGTCCTTGGACCGGATGCCCGACATCATTCGGGACCGTGTGGCTGCATCGACTACGTCCATAATTCTTGCTATCCTACGGCAACAGCCATTTTTTGAAGTAAGCAAAGTTGTCGAGCCAATCAAAGTCCATAAATTTGAATCACATTCCAGTAGTTGATCTGTTCGCAGGCCCCGGTGGACTCGGGGAAGGCTTCTCGTCCATCGAGGGCGACCCCTTCAGTATCATTGTATCGGCTGAAATGAATTCGGCCGCGCGCAAGACGCTTCGCCTGCGCGCGTTCTATCGGCTGCTCAAGCGCCGCGGTGGACATGCTCTCAACTCCTACTATCAGTTCTGCAACGGCGCAATACCGGATCCCCACGACGACAGCAATCGCGATCTCTGGGAGGAGGCGGGCGACGAGGCGCGTCAGATCGAGCTCGGCACACCGAAAGGCAACGAGGAACTTGACGACAGGATCAATATGCATGGCCTTGGTCCAGACATTCCCTGGGTGCTCATCGGCGGTCCTCCGTGTCAGGCCTACTCGATTGTCGGTCGTGCACGCAATCGCGGAAACGTCGAATACAAGGCAGAGGACGATCACCGTCATTTCCTGTACAAGGAATACCTCAGGATCATCCAGAAGTACCGTCCCTCCGTCTTCGTGATGGAAAACGTGAAGGGAATTCTGACAGCCTCGGTTGGCGGCAAGAAGATTTTCGAAACGATTCTTCGAGATCTGTCCGACCCCGACCGGGCGACCGGGCAGGCCGTCAGCGGCCATGGATACCGCATCCATTCGATGAGCTCCGGGACGCACTTTTCACGTGGGGACGACCCACGGGACATCGATGCACACGACTTCGTCATCAAGGCCGAGGACCACGGCATTCCTCAGGCACGGCACCGGGTAATCTTGGTCGGCGTGCGGGAGGACGTTGCTCGGGCGCCGAGACAGCTCGAACGTCTTCCCGGTCCTTGCGTCCGCGAGATTCTGCAAGGGCTGCCACGCGTGCGCAGCGCGCTCAGCAAGGAAGCCGACTCGAGCGCACTCTGGGCGGAAGTGGTCGCGGGCCACTTTTCAAGAATGGCGAAGGAAGTGGCGCGAAACGACATGCATCGTGACCTTCACGAAGCACTCGCCGAAGCATCCATCGCAGTCCAAAAAGGACTCAGCACCGGAGATGATCGCCTGGAAATTCGAAATAACAGCGCAGATTCGCCTGCGTTGCTGGGTGGCTGGTATCACGATGCGAAACTGAAGGTCTGGATGAATCATAGTGCCCGCGGGCACATGAGAAGCGACCTGCAGCGCTATGCTTTCGCATCCGCGTACGCACTGGCATACGGGCGCTCGCCAAGAGGTCATGACGAGTTCACTCTGGACGGGCTGCGACCGAACCATGAAAACTGGGAGTCGGGGAAGTTCAAGGATCGCTTCAAGGTCCAGGTCGGGAGTCGTGTGTCCACCACGATCACCAGCCACATCTCGAAAGATGGGCACTACTTCATCCACTACGACCCGACTCAGTGCCGCAGCCTGACCGTGCGTGAGGCTGCCCGGCTGCAGACTTTCCCCGACAATTATTTCTTCGAAGGCAATCGAACCGAACAGTTCCATCAGGTGGGTAACGCGGTGCCGCCGCTCCTGGCGAACAAGATTGCCCGGCTCGTGTTCAGGCTTCTTGCCGGTGATGACGCGACGTCAGTCGTAACTGAACCTGGTGGCGCGGTGCGACGGGTTCAAACACAGCTTGATTTTGTGGAAGCAGGACCGGAAGTCGAAGTGCTGTAAGGGCCGGCCTGCCAAGCTCCGACAATGAGCAGTGCCGACAGGTAAGGACGTATCAGGTCGTCCACGGCCTTGTGGCGCAGTGCCGCCTCCTGCTGGGCCGACTCGACTAGGGACTGCAGCACGACGACGTTCTGCGTCGTGGCGTCGCGATTGCTTCGGTATTCCGCAACGATCGCCCCGAGCTCGCGCATCGACACAGCGATTTCCGTGGCTCCCGAGCGCAGCCCGGAAACGGTATCGGCGCTCGACTCGAGCAGGGTGTGCACACTGCTGCCGGCGTTGTCGAAGCGCTCGGCCTCCGAGCGCATCTTGTCGGCGCCCACCTGCATGCCCTGGATACTGCGCTCGGTCTGACCGGCGAGCGTATCGATTGTGTTGCGCATCGCCTGGCGCTCCCGGTCCACGAGGTCGACCAGCGACCCCACCTGGTCCGTGAGGCTGCCCAGCATTTTTTCTGCCTCGGACCGGAAACGCTGCAGCGCCGCCTGAGCGTGCTCGTCCATATCCTGACGTCGATTGTCGAAATTCGAGAACATCTCGTCGAGGCGTGCATTCAGCGACACCGTGGCATCCGACATGCTCTGCATGCCGCTTTCCTGTGCGCGCGCCAGCGATTGTCCAATGCCATCGACCATTGCCTGCAGCTGCTGGTCGAGCTGACGAACGGTGCCGGCGATCTGCTCGATGGTCTCGCTCTGGCCTCGACCCACGCTTTCCTGCATCTGCTGGACGAAGGCTTCCATCTGATCGGCCATGCGCTGCTGGCGCTGTTCGCCGTCGGCATACATGCGTTCCAGTTGCGCGGCGATTCTTCCGCCAGCCTCGACGCCCTGGTTGCCCATGCTTTCGACCGAGGCCTGCAGAGTCTGCACCATCTGATTCATCGATGCCTGCATCGCTTCCTGACTGCCGTGCATGTCCTGAATGGTCTGTGCAAGCTGTTGCGAGACGGCCTGGGTCGATGCTTCGCTTGCGCTGCGTATGTCGCTCACGAGCGCGGCAAAGCCGCTCTACATCTGCTGCATCGAAGTGACCGATTGTTCCAGCATCGTCGACATGCCCTGGAACTGCTGTCCGGACGTGCCCTCGAGCTTCGCCATGAAGGCGACAAGAACATCGGACAGCATGTTCTCGACCATCTTCGACTGGTCGCCGGTAGCGGCCGAGACCGAGTCGGCAATCTTTTCGAGCGGCGCCCGGAAGCTTGACTCGATGCTCTGGCTGATCCGGGCAGCCATGAGGTCGCCCGACTCCTTGTAGCTGCCGGACAGGGTTTCCGTGAGCTTCAGGCTTTCGCGCACTTGGGTATCGACGATGTTCGTGAGGAGCTCGCGCAGATCGCTGATCATCGACTGGGCCAGGGTTCGCGTCTGGTCCGAGCTCTCGCGGCTGCTGCGGACCAGATCAGCCAGATATTCTTCGCCTACGCCAGCGTCGAACAACCGGTCCACGGCCTCCGTAAGCTTTTCGAGGCGCTCGTAGCAGATGCGCAGCCAGTGCTTTTCGAGGTGCGTGACCACCATCGCACTGACGATGGCGAAGAACGAACCGATGAACGCAAACATGAGGTCACGGATCAGACCGTTGACGCTCTGCTGCACCTGCTCGGGTGTCGTCGGGTCGAAACCCGACAGCCCCAGGATCAGCCCGCAGAAGGTTCCGATGATGCCGAGGCCTGTGAGAATGCCGGGCAGATGCCGGAAGTACTCGGTCATCAGCGGCGTGTCGACGATGCTCTGATGCGAGAAGTGGTGCGATGCAGGTACAGTGGCGCGGCTGCGCGATATGACGCGCTCGCCGTCGGTTTCCACGTGCTGATCATGCAGCGTCTCCTGGAACTCGGCCCAGTTGTGTGCAAAACGGCTTTTGCTGAAGACATCATTTGCAGATCCTCTCCGCACCGCCGGTCGCAGCTCGCGCAGGTTCGAGATCTGACCGGTACAGCTGTCGAGGTCGGCCAGAAGCCTGGCAGCAGGGATCCGGTAACGGCGGACGAACTGGCCGATGAGGCAGAGAATAAGAAAAATGACGACCGCTGGCGCTATCAGCTTGCCGGGTTCGCTGAAAACTGTGACATGAGTTCTGGAGGATATTTATTGGTTTTTATACATCGGTTGCCGAAAGATAACGATACCTCAAGTCAACTTCTTTTACTTGATAATGTGTCCACTTCGATACTGCGCGCGGCGAGAACACCACAGTTACCGAGGACCTGTGACGCCTCGGTCAAGTCAGCTGGAGCGGTGCCGGTGCTTGATCATGCTGCGCTGCCCCGCGCTGGCGCTGGAAGGTGCCGACGAATTCAGCCACCTTCCGGTTCAGCTGATCCAGTGCCTCGGTCTGGAATGGTGCGAAGGCTTCGCGCCTCAGCAGCATCAGGATTTTCTGCTTCAGCACGCTTAGGATTCCCCACGGACGAATGACCTTGATGAGGCGTTTGGTCGTTTCCCTGAAGTCATCGCACATACCCGTGATTTCGTTCTTCTTTTCGTGGGTCATGTTCAGGACGTCCGGCAGTGTCGCCAGATGACTCTTCTGCTCGACGATGACCTTGTCGAGCTTGACCTTCTCGTCCTGGATTTCGCCGGCCTTCTTGTGCGTGCTGTAGCTGGCAATTGCGATGAGTGGTACTGCAACGATACCGCCCAGCATTGCCATGCCACCGCTCACGCCGGCCCCACCCGCGGCCACTGCACCGCCGCCGAACCATGCAAGTGTGGCGTTGGTGGCTGCCACACCGGACAGCCCGGATATCGCAGCCCCGGTCGAGGCCGACCCGAGGGCGCCGACGAGCGCCCATGAGCCGACGGCGAGCGAGCCCCCGGCGATCGTACCGGCACCGATGCCGACTGCGGCGTTGAAGTCACTGTGGAATTTTTCGACGTTGCCGATGGTTTCGAGGGTATAGCTGAACCTTATGCTGTTCTTGTTGCCGACGCTCGTTTTTAGAACCTTCTCGCATTTCGTCAGTACGGGGCAGATTTCCGTCAGCGCAGTACCGATGGCGGAAACGTTCGCCTCGATCTTCTCCTTCAAGCTGCGGGTTTCCTTGCAGAGCTTTTCGTGCTCGGCGTAGCTCATCTGGTAGCTTGCCTTTGCTTCCTCCAGTCTCGACGCGCCGCCCAGCGTTGCGACGTTGCTGATGACCTTGATAGTTCCTTTGATGAATCCCATGATGTTTTACGCTGGACGGTGTTGAAGACGGTTGTTCGAAGCTGAAGGTCTCGAGCTGATGGGACGGGAATCGAGTGGATGGATCGGAAGTGTTGAGCCGACACGCAGAACGTTGCGCGTCGGCGTACCGTTACTCTCGAGCGGTTAGGGCGTCTTCTACAGATGACAGGACCCCATCCAGTCGAGCGAGGATTGCCTTGGTCGCGGCGATGTCGGCTGCCACGGAATCCCGCTCCCGGACACGGTCTGCCTTGCCCTGGGTGAGGCTTTCGAGGTCACGCAACCTGGTGTGCTGGACCGCTTTCAACTGGTCTGCCATTGTTGCGAGTTGCTTGTCGACCTCCTGGATGAGTTCATGCCTCGCCTGCTCGCCCTCCCTGCCTATCGCCGGACCCAACTGGTCACTGAGCGTCTTGACGATTGCGGCAGCTGCAGCGCGCCGACCGCCCGAGGTATTGAACCAGCGCTGGTAGAAGATGGTGCTTTCCTCACGTACTTTTTCCAGTCGCGCCGCCGATCCCGCATCGTCGAGCACGCTCCGCAGCCCATGCAGGGTATCGTAGAGCGAATAGGACAGCGCATCTTCCAGGTACGCTGCGGAGTGCCAGCCTGCCCAGGCGCCGCGGAGTTCGTCACCGAGGTCCTTGAGGCTGGTTTCTATACCGTTGACGCATTCCTTGAGCACGACTTCGAGTTCGTCCCTATGGTGGACGAAATGCTTGTTGAAGGACCAGGAGGCGCGGTTGCCCATTCCGTCAATGTGGCGGTCATCATCAAGATCAGCCCGCACCTTGTCGACAATGGCAAGCCACGCCTTGTCGAAGGCGTGCTGCAATGTCGAGAGCAGGGCTTTGCGCCTGGACAGGACCTTCTTTCGTCCCTTTTCGAGGGTGGCTTCCATCATCACCAGCTGTTGCTGTATCTCGCAGATCTGTGCGTGCAACTGCTCCTCCGTCTGACCGAGGTCGTGCAGGTGCTCTTCACGGAGGGAGATGTCGCGCTGGCAGAGCCGGCGCTTGCGCTCGAAGAGCGAGCGCAGGAACTGTGCATGGTCGCGGAGGATGACTTCGCCGTCCTGGCTCACCAGTCTTTCCTCGACCAGATTGCGCAACGCATCGATGCCGTTCTTCCCGGCGTCGAGATGTCCGGATCGCTCGAGCTGGGAGCGGTAGTAATCGTTGTCTTCGGAGAGGGGGCGGCCGTGATGGAGCGCTTGCGAAATCAGCGAACCGAGTGCGCTCACCATGCGAACGGAGTCCCGTTCGCCGAACACGCTCCGGATCGCCGGCTCGGGGCTGTCCATCAGACTGCGCAAGTAGGCTTCGACATCTTCGCCGCCCTGTTTCAGCGTGTCCGACTTGTTGACCGCGATGAGTCTCCGTTGGGGCGCGACATGGATCAGGTATTCGTTCAGGAAGTCGAAGTCCTGCTGTGCCATCGCCTGGCCTGCATAGGTGACATAAAGTACTGCACCGGCACGCGTCACAAACCTTTTGGTCTGATCCTCGCGGAACTTGTAGGGGTCATCGACGCCGGGCGTGTCCGCGATCGTGACCGACTGCAGCCAGGGATGGGGGTGCGCCAGGCGCACTTGCTTGACGAAAGGTGTATAGATCCCTCCCTTCGATACTGGCGTGACGAATTCCGCCAGGTCGGCCACGTTCCCGGACTTGCGGACAAGCGCTTCGGGCAGAATGCAGGTCGACTCGGAAACGCCATGTGCTGCGGCCTCGCGTACCTCATCGAAGAATTCGGCCGCGACCTGCGGTGGGCCTGCCCGTAGCTCCTTTGTGAGCATGTCCCATTCTTCCCTGCTGAAGAACGTGGCTTCGACGGATGGTACGGAACCGAATTCAATCAGGGTATTCTTGGCGGTCAGGGGCAGGTCGTCGGTCGGCACGATCCAGTCCTGGAACAGCAACGCGTTCAAGAGAGTCGATTTGCCGGCCTTGATGCGGCCGCATACGGCCACCAGGAAGCGGCCATCCTCGAGGTCCTTGCGTCGTTCCCTGACCTGCAGGGCCCCGGTTTCCTCGATGGGGAGAAGGTCCGCGCCGAGTATTGCATCGTATGCGTCGAGAAGTGCGTGCTTGCGTTGCTGGTATTGTGTGAAGTTGTTCATCAAGCGATTTCCTGCATGGTCGGGGTTGCGTGCTCCACGAGGTCGCGGTAGGTGCCCAGACAGCCTTGCAGCGCGCTTGTCAGGTTCTGTGCGTCGTCCACGATCACTGTCAGGTAGTGATCGTCCAGGATCTCGTAAAGCCCGTGAATCCATTCATCCCAGTCCTTCCACAAGGCCTCAGCGATGGTCGAGGAGTGCTCGCTCAGTGCTCCCGAAAGCTTCTCGCGTGCAGTCGATTCGTAGTCGAAAGTTCTGCCGAACAGGTGGCCGAACGAAGCATCCACGATCTTCTTTGCGCGTGCAGTCGTCTCGGCAGTGGCCTTGGAACAAGTCTCGTCCACGGAAGAGAGCGCAGTTTCCTGATCCTCCGTCACGTAACGCTTGATCTCCGAGCGCATGCGTTCGCGCATTTCGCGAACCGATTTGAAGGATGCAAGCGCAATGGCCAGACCTGCAGTGACACGTACGATCCGCGCGTCCTTGAAAAACAATCCGGTGCCGCTGATTTCTTCGACGCGAAAGCTGGTGCGGAGGGTGTCGCGGACTTCGGACTGATACACGGATCCCATATCCGATCGCAGCCGGTCGAAGCGCTGGCGAATCAGTTCCTTGTTCTTCACGGCCTTGCCGGCGCGGGCCGACTGTATCTCGACGAGGACGCCGAGCTGCGAGGTGCACCGCGACAGCATGTGCTCGCGTTGCTGCAGGTGCTGGCGGACGGCGTGCATCAGCGATCGGGCTTCGGCTTCGCGCCGGCTGGTCGCCATTTGTCGGAATGTGCCGGACATTGCGTCGCGCGAGATGATGTCGGGCCGTTCGCCAGAGTCGCGCGTCGAATACGCGAGGACGTGGTCATCGAACCACTGGCCGTGCCTTTGCTGGCAATCGTCGATCAATGCGCGCATTCGACCGGGAGCCTTCGCGTCTGCCTTGGTGAACATGACGCGGACAGGTGCTCCCGGCATTAGTGCCCTCAGCTTGCGCAGCCGCTGCACGCCCGATTCCGGGATCGTTCCCGTATTGGCATCGACCAGGAACAGCACTGCATCGACTTCGCCGAGCACGCTTTCGGTGGCTTCGGTGTCGCCGGCGTTCTGCAGGTTGTTGAAGCCGGGCGTGTCCAGCAGTTCGATGCCTTCCAGAGCAGGAATCGGCGCACCGATGATGAAGCGCCGCGGCTTTCCACTCGAACGGCGCCCGCCCGAAGACTGTACCTGCTCGACGTATTGCTCGCGCGTGAGCCTGGTGGTCCGTCCTCCGTCCGTCCTCCTTGCGATCCGCTCGATCGGACTGTAGCCGAACACGGTCACGTGGGACGTGCTCGGGTCGTCACGAACGGGGCAGAGCGTATCATCCCCGAGCAGGTGGTTGATGAAGCTGCTCTTGCCTGCAGAATAGTCGCCGATCACTGCAATTCTCAGGGGACGCTCGTCTTCCAGCATTTGTCCGATCTGCAGCGCCAGTGTGCGCGCCCCCTGTGCCATCGCAAGCAGCGAATCGTGCAGCGCTGCTCCGTTGTCCTGGGACGTTGGTTCGATGGCGCTGGCCATCTGTACGCTCAGTTCCTCTTCTCGCAGCAGGTTCCGCTGCAGTTCGTCGAGTGCAGCGTTATCGAAAACGTCGATCATGCCTGCGCCACTATCTCGTCCAGGGCACGCAGGTCCCGAGTGATCTGATCATGTTGCCGCGCAAAGGCATCGAGGCTCGCGCTTCGCGCCTTGCGTGCCTCGAGCATGCCTTGCTCGATCGCGACCAGCTGCTCTTCCAGCGGCCGGAAGCAGGTCTCGTCGAGGTGGCGGACGATGTCGGCGTGATAGGCGTCCGCCAGACGCGCGCTCAGCTGTGGCAGCATTTCCCTGGCCTCATGGCCGTTCCAGACGCTGCGCACGACGTTACCGACCATCTCCAGCGGGTTGACGTCTTTCATCGTCGTCGCCATTTGCGCAACTACGTGCTTCAGCATCGACCTGGCAGCAACTTCTCCTGCCTTGGCGACGGCAGCCCTAGCAGTGCCCTTGACTACTGCCGCTGCCGTCGTCTGCGCAGCCGCCGTCGCTGTGCCAGCGGCCTCGGCCGCCACCACCCCGGCACCGGCGCCGGAGGTAGCCACTGTCACGGCGACCATGGTGGCGGCAGTGACGCCATGCTCGATGTACTTTGCATGGGCCTGCAGCGCGCTGGCCAGTGCGGTCTTCAGTGCGGAAGGCAGCTCCTTGCCTTGGATGCCGGCTTCCGGAACATAGCGTCGGATGTGCGTCAGCGCGACATCCTCCAGCGCAGCCTGCAGTTGGGCGAATACCGGTTCCAGCTTGTCGGCTTCCGCATGGCCCAGCACCGGTGCGAAGCGGTCGGCGGTACGCTGCAGGTCCAGGCGGAAGCTCTGGTACCAGTCTTCCAGCCGGCGCTCCTGTGCCATCTTCTCCTGGCGCAGTTCGCTGAGCTGCGCTTGCCCGTCGTCGAGCTTCTGCTGGAACTCGTCGTCCGTGTACACCATCGATGCCTGATACGACCGCAGCGCCGCGCGGATGAGCTCGGCGCAATGCCCGAGCTGCAATGCACGGCGCTCCTCACGCAGGAGACTCGCACGGGCAACGAAGAAGGTGTTGAACATCTTCTCGAAGTCCGCGAGGCCGCCCGCTTCGCCGTTCAGCGCACTCAGGGCGCGCGTTATGACGATGTCCGGGCGGGACACGGACTCGGGAAGCACGCGCAGCAGCGCATCCGCCATGCTGTCCGCGACCCGAGCCACACTGGCGGGCGCTTTCTGATCGGCGGCTGTGAGGACGAACAGCAGCTTGTGTGCGATGCCCTGGATCTCTTCCCGTTTGAGAAACTCGAGGACGTTGGCCGGCACAGTTCCCATCTCGCAGTGCAGGCACACCACCAGACCGTCCAGCAACGACAGTTGTGCCATCGTGACTTCGGCGTGGCTAGCCACCAGCGCATTGATACCCGGAGAGTCGATCAGCTGGATGCCGGGTCGCAGAAGACCGCGCGGTGGCAGTCGCAAACGAAGCGTACCCTGACTGTCGCTGCATGCGAAACCTGCGAAATCGGCGGCACTGATGCCCTTGACTTCGCCGTCAGGACCTGCGGCATAGTATTCGGCTGATCCAGCCTCCGGGTCTGCTTCTATCTGGATCACGTTGGCAGTGGTCGGGGTGCTGCGTGAAGGCAGTAGTGCTTCCCCGAGAAGCGCGTTGATCAAGGTCGATTTCCCGGACGAGAACTCACCGACGAATCCGATACGGGCCTGGGAGGTCTCCGGCGGAGCTTGCAGTAGTGTCCTGAACGAGTCCAGGTGGTACGTGTCGACAATCGCCGAGAGATGGCGCGTTCTGTTGGCATTCGAGGCAGCGATGTCCACGGTATTCCTTCGCGGTTAAACAAAAGCAACATCGTACTCCTGCAGATTTCAAATACGCAACCGTTGTTGCGTATCTGGTTCGCCAGCTGCACAGGTGTCTGCGAAGTTTCTAGGTGCTGGAAGGATGTCTCCACCGGATTGCACCGGATCTATAGGTCCGGGCTTTCCGCTTGCCTCCAGCGTTGAACGCTTCACGAGACGTCGACTTCGAGTATCCGCCCCAGCAGCTCGGCATCGGCGCCTGCAAAGGGCAGGCGCTGCCTGGCCCAGTCACGCCTTGGTGCGGTGGCATGAACCATGCCAGCTGCCGCTGTTCGAACGTTTCCATCCGGTCGACCACAACCTTTTCGTGCGCTTCTTCCGGTCCGGACACGTGACGGGCGCGCTTTCGGTCGCCGTCCACTGGGGCCCGCCAGGGCCGACCCAGCGCAGTATCGTGTTTTCGGGTGACCTCGGGCCCAACAGCGAAGATCAGGAAGGCCTGCCTTTCCTGCGTCACTGGATGCACGTCGGCGAGAATGACTACGCCGTCGTCGAATCCACCTACGGCGCGACGGTACGCAGCGCCGAGCAGACCGAGCCGGAATACCGTCGCTGCCAGCTGCGCGAACTGCTGGACAAGACAATGGGGGACGGTGGCAACCTGATCGTGCCGGCGTTTTCGCTCGGCCGGGTCCAGGACGTCCTGTTCGACCTGCACTGCATCGTCGCGGAAAACCCTGAACGGTACAAGGACGTCCGGTTTTTCATCGATGCCCCGAGCGCGCGGAAGATGAGCGGGATCCTGCTCGAGGCTGTAAGTCGGACCGAAAACAACGGGAGGAACGGCAAGGTGCGTCCTGTCTGGCTGGGCAAGCAGATGTTCCGCTGGTTCCGGCTTGTCGACACCAATCCTGCTCACGTGCAGACGGCCCTCGATATCTGCCGCATGACGCTGACGCCGAAGGAGGAGGGGATCTGGCACCAAGCGCGCTGCGGAAACACCGTTGCTCGCGCATGGCGTCCGATCTTCAATGCAATCAAGAAGCGGAAGCAGTTCAATCCCGACCCGGAAGGTCGGGCGACGGTCTTCGTGGTCAGCTCGGGAAGCTGCGACGGCGGACCTGCCGCCTGGTGGCTGCCCCGACTTCTGGGCTCGGCTGCGAACACCGTGGCGCTGGCAGGCTACTGTTCTCCCGGCACGGTTGGCGGTCAGTTGCTGTCGCTGGCGCAGGCCGGAGTCGGCGACCGGCAGCGGCTGACAGGCAGCCTCGACTGGCCGGACGGGGTGGCGATGTGGCAGGCCGAGATCAAGGCTGGAATTGTTGCGCTCTCGGGCTATTCGGCCCACGCGGACCAGGCCGGGCTGCTCGACTGCTCATCAATGTTCATGAAGGGCGGCTGCGCGCGGCCGGCAGGGCGGTCTTCATTCAGCACGGCGGCGACGCCCAGCGGGCAGGACTAGCCGAGGCGATCGCGGCGAGAGCCCGGGCCGAAGGTATTGCCGTCCGGACGATATTGCCGGATGATCACACTCTCTGGTTCGATCTCGACCAGGATGCGTGTGTACTTGCCGATCAGGATCGCGTACGGCGAATCGAGGACGAGATCGCGCGCCTCGCACGCGAGGTCGCGCGGATGCGCGGCGGGCCGGGCAATGCCCTGGGCGGTTTGCGCCCTGACGTGTGACGAAAGCAAGTTGGCGGCAGGGCCGGCGCGATGAGCGCCGGTCACGCTGGAGCGAGATCGGTTTAGTAATGAGCAGGAAGGGTGTGGCAGCAGATTATGGCGGTGTGGTAGTCAGTGGGGGCGGACGCTTTCTGTTGAGGGAGCCGTCCGGCCATTTCGGTGGTCTGGCATGGACGTTCGCAAAGACCGAAGCGAGAGCCGGTGAGTCGCCGGAGCAAACTGCTTTGCGTGCCGTTCGTGAGAAGACCGGCTATGACGCGCTCATCCGGGCGCGGCTGCCCAATGCATGCAGTGGTGCGAATGGGCCGGCGACGTACTTTCTGATGGAGGCACGCCATCCTCCCGCAGCCCCGAACTGGCAAACCACGGCGTTGAGCTGGGCGACGCACGACCAGGCCGTCGACCTGATTCGTTTGTCATCGAACACCAACGGTCGCCGGCGCGACATGGCCTTTCTGGAAGCAGCCAGAGCCGCCGTCGACAGTATTCCGTTCGCGAATCGCCTGATCGTTCACCCGACAGACTGGCCTGAACTCAAGCCGATGCCGCACCGTCATGCCAGACTCCATCCGAAGCTGAGTTTCGACGCCCAGGCAATGCACCAGATTTCTCGCGGCTTCGTGATGCACGATATGGACGCGAAGTGGTTCATCCATTTCGACGGGTCGCGGCTAAAGCTCAACAGAAGCTGGACGGGCATCCTGGTCTTCGATGTAGGCTTCGCCTTCGATGCCAGCGGAGGGGCGACGGTGACCGAGCTCGTGGTCAACCGTGACGAGATGCAGTACCAGATTTCCGGCGACGACAAGGACTTCGAAATGTTCATGAGCGTCATACGCTGGAATCTGCTGGAACCGGCGGACTGGAACTGATCCGTTTCTGGAAACGGAATCCGACTTCAACAGCAACAATGACGAGTGATCAATGAACGACATTTCCAGCACCGGGCAACTGACCCGGAATTATTCGGGACTCACCAGCCGCTTCGACCATCTGCTGAAGGATATCCCGCACTACGTGCTGTACCCGGAAATGATGGCGGCTGTCGGCGCCCATTACGGAGAACGGTCGGCGAAGTTGCTCGTACTCGGCGAGAGTCACTATTTCGATATTCCCGAGCCAGGGAACACTCCCGAAAGCTGGTACGAATGCCGGAATCTGCAGGGAATAAAGTCCGCGAGGAATATAAGTACACGCGGCGTTTTCAACAATGCGATCCTCGGGAAGAACCCGAGCAAGTCCAAAGCCATTTTCCATGCATTGGCCAATGCACTCGACGAGTGTGGTTGCAGGGTACCTGAGGCGAGCAGTGCGCTGCAGTCGATCGCATACATGAATTTCTTTCAGAGGCCGGCCGAGCGCACCGGTAAATCCATTCGTGTCGACAAGCGGGACGTGGTCGAGGCCAATCGGGTTCTGTCGGGCGTCGCGGCCGTACTGAAGCCGGATGTTGTGGTTTTCGCTTCCCGTCTGGCTGCGCGGTTCGGGAAGGAGGGCATTGCCGGCCTGCACGGATCCGGGATTCGCACGGCGGTTGTGCCCCATCCCGCGAGTGCGTGGTGGAATCGACCGTCGGGCCGATGGGTGGACGAACGGGACGCGAGTGCTTCATCGAGGCAATGAAGGAAGCCCGTCCAAATACGATCATTGATGGGCTTTTTGTATGATCGCCGCGTTCGAGGGCCGGTTTTACACTATGGCGGCACGGCAGAGCCGAGGGCCTCTGATTGTCGCGGCCGTGCGGCCGATGGACATGCTGGTGTCTCGTCAACTGTTGCTGTTGATGCCCTGTGCAGCAGGGTGCCCCGCGCCAGCCAGCCTGCCTGCCTTGCGGCTACTCCGTTTTGGCCACGGCGTGTCAATCAGGAGCGTGAAGACCTGCATGAAACGGACCGGCAACGCGCAGCGGATTGCGCTGCCGAGCGGGACGACGCCTGTGATCAGATCCCGAAAGCCTTCAGGCCCGCATCGACGAGGACTTCCAGCGGGTTGTGTCCCGGTTGTCCCGGACGCGCATTGCGCGGAACTTCCTCATACAGATAGCAGGCATCGGGTCCGGTAAACTTGTCCTGGAGTAGGGGCTGCCTGCCCATCAAGTAGGGAATGAAGGGTTCGGTACGGACGGTGGCGTACGTGGTGTTGCGGCTGAAACCAAGCGTTGCATCCTGGCTGATCGTGCGGCCGGTCGAGGCGTTTTCCAACCGGACGCCGCGGCACCCTTTGACAATCAGCGTTACCGGCCCCTCGAAGCTCAGGTAACGCAATTGCAGTGTCAGCCACGCATGCAGCGTGTCAAGGCGCCAGTGGCTGCGAATCCGGGGGCGCTGCCCCGCCTTGTACATGAGGCCAACAAGTCCGCGTGGTTGGAGCACGAATGCATTTCCGGCCGCAATTTCCAGAAGGGCAAGCTCATCGAGTGGGTCGGCGGTCGAGGAAACGACAATGACTGCGGCCTGCGAAGTTTGCAGCCGCTTCAGCATCCACAGGTGGGCCGCGATACTTGTCAGCCAGCGGCGCCAATCGAACAGCACTTTGGTGGTCGCGACTACGCCCATCGGCTGGCTCTGGCAGTAGTCCGGACGGATGAGCAGCTCATGGCCGGGCGTCAGCATCACCTGCTGCGATACCGCGGAGATGAGCGAGCCCTCATCGCATGAACGCTGTGCAGGCGAGCGCGAAACAGGCGCCTTCCGATCCACGGCGCCGATGACGATAGGGGGCCTGCGCGCAGCCAGGGGCGCCAGCACGAAATAAAAGACGGTACGGATCGCTGCCGGTACCAGCCACCATCCTGCCAGCACCCCGAACGCCACTGGCAGCAAAGGACGCACGGCATTGCAAGCGCGCCATAGATAGCTCTCTGCTGCCAGATTTCTTGCGCGCAGGAGCCGCTCGCGCAGGGGTGCGGCTGCAGCGGCCAGGCGCTGTTCGTCCAACCCGAAGGCGCGTAGCGGCATGGAGGAGGGCACCAGCTTCAGGATTGCCTGTTGCTTCCGATAGGCCTTGTGAGCCTCTTCGTTTGCAGTCCAGAGATCGGCCACGCGCTTGTCGAGCGCGTGCAGCTGCCGGTTTGCCGGGGTATACCCGATGCGCACGCTCCATCCGGCTTTTGTTTTGAAAGCGTCCCGCTGCTTCACCGCACTCTGGTAGTCTGCATATACTTTGACGTGCGCCCTCCCCAATTCCGAGAGCCTGTTTTCCGCATCCCGGCGGTTTGCCATCGCGTGAGCGTGTGCGCGCAGGGAATCCAGGTATTGCTTTTCCTGTCGCAGCAGGTCGACTTCGATTTTCGTCAGGACCGCTTGCGCAAGCGGTTTGACTACCGCATCGGTGCCGCTAACTGCAACGAGCAACAGTGGCGGCGCCTTGTCCTGTTCCCCCTGCAGACGGTGTATTTCGTTGTCAACGATCCTGATGCGAGCATTGATCCGCTGCTCGGACGCGCCGGCCAGCTGCCCGACCTCCAGGACGGCTCTGCTCGCCAGCAGATCCTGTCGCTGCTTTACCTCCCGCTGTGCCTGTTCCAGCGAAGGCAGTTCGCCGACGATGTCCTGGATGTTCTCCCACTCGGCGTGCAACCAGTTGCCGCAGGCGAGAACAAACACGATGGACGCAAACAACACCAGATTGCGGCGCAATGCAGAGAATAAGCCCGAAAGCAGATGACCCATGTGAAAGCTCCAGTGGATTAGGAGGTGTGAACTTTTGTCGCCGGATCAGGCAGCGGCGCCGTGCCGCCGAGCGTGATGATGTTGTTGACCACCTTCAGTGAGCCTTTGATGAATCCCATGGTATCGAATCCCGAATGATATTGATGAAGTCGTTGCTGGTACTCCTTATGTCGATGTTTCAGCGCACGCGGTACCCGATCATGAACAGGGCTCGTTCCAGTTCCAGGAAGGTTGCCGTGACGGCACGCGCCGCGAGGCGTTCGATAACGGCCTGGAACAGCATGTTGGTACGGCGGCTCAGATCGGCTCGTGGGCGGTGCGCATAGGGGCCGGTCGGCAATGCGAGGAACACATGATTCGCACCGGACGGGTCACGAGTGCGTGCTGCATTCTGCGCAGGCGACTGCGCGGCGCCCCACCTGAAGTGCAGCACCTCGGGCACTCCGTCGATTCCGTGCGCTTCCAGGAACTGCTTCGCCAGCAGGCCCAGGCCTGCGCCGACGCGGCTGTCGTAGATCGCCACCCGGCCGTCGATGGCTGCTGCCGCGAACAGCTTCGTGGTGGCGGACGTCATCGGCAAATCGTTTGCGTTGAAGCGGTCCAGCGGCCGCGTGCAGGATGGTGACAGCAGCGCAACGGCCTCCTCCAGATCGGTGCTCAGCCGGCCAGCCTCGGCAGCCTTCCTGACCCAGATGTGGCTGTGGTCACCCGGCTTGCGGTCGACGCCGCCCCATCGGTAGATGCGATAGCACAGCTGCTCGGCTTCCGCTTCATCGCGCGTGGCGATGGCTGCCTGGAGACTGTTGGCCAGGTCGGAAAACGACGGTTCCGTTCCCGACTCGGTCCAGCACCAGTGCCGGGCCGCTTGGGACAGCGAGTCGCACCGCCAGGGAATGCTCTGGCCGCCGTGCCGGGCGCGCCAGCTGTTCCAGGCGCGATGCCGGGTGATCGGATACGTGTGCGGGTAACCCGACAGCCAGCGTTCGGCGATGAATTCGGCGAACTCGCCGAGCAACAAGGCGTTGTCCAATGGTTCCTGTTTCATGTTCGGCGTCGTGGTTCGGCGGGATCAGTGCTCGGCGGCGTTGGCGAAGCGCAGTTCAACCCGGCGGTTGCGCTCGTCGCTCGGGTCGAGACCGCCGAGCGGATGCGAATCGCCGTAGCCGGCAACGACGACACGGCGCGCGGCTTCGACGCCGCTGTGGCCGATCAGCAGGCGGCGTGCTTCCCTGGCACGGGCAGCCGACAGCGTGAAGTTATCGTCATAGACAGTGCAGAACGTCCGGTAATCGGTAACGGGCGCCTTCACCGGCTGGTTGTCGGTATGGCCTTCGACGTAGATCTGCCCGCTGTGAAACTGCAACAGGTACGCGGCGATCCTGTCTTCAACCTTGGCAAATGCGGCCTTCGCACCTGGCTCGATGCAGGCGCTGCCACTGCGGAAGGCGCGCTCCTTCAGCGTCACGGTTCCCGCTGCCGAATCGATGGCGACATAGCCGGCCGCCCCTTCCTGCACAAAGGCTGTCTTCATCTGTTCCAGTACGCTGGCGATGCGTTGACGCTGCGCCTCGGCGCCCTGCGTCATCTCTGCGCGATGGCGCCGTTCAGCCACCTGCTTCTGGACCACCGATACCACCAGCATCAGCATCACAACGGCCACTACGCCGGACATCAGGTCGGCGATCACGATCCATTCGCTTGGTTTCTCCTTCATCTGACTTCCTTATGCGGGCGTGGCGTCGGCGGCCGGGCTGGGGCGGTTCACGCTACGGACAATGGCAGCCAGCGCGGTCTCGATGCGCTCCAGCGTCGCCGGCGTGCGCTCGTCTTTTTCCTGGCTCAGCGCGTTCTGTTGTGCGTCGACCAGATTCGCGATGGCGGCGCTGAGCGATACAACCTGCTTGACCAGGCGTTCGGATTCGTCCAGCTGGCGCTGGTGGCGCGCTTCCGTCTCGAGCTGTGCCTTGTGCTGTCGTTCGATACCGTGGATGAGCGTACCTACTTCGGTCCCTAGGCTTTCCACGGCGCGCAGTCCCTGCGCGCTCGCATGCACGCCGAGAGATAGCCTTTCGACGCTGGCGACAAGTTTCCCGACCTGCTCATTGTTTTCGGCGATGCGGCCGGCAAACATCTCCATCCGCTGGCCCGCAGTGGCAACCGATTTCAGGCCGGCTTCGGTTTTCTGCTGCATGTTCTCGACGAAAGTCTGCATGCTGCCCATCGATGTCATCAGTTGATCGCCGGAGGCTGCGAACGTGGCCTGCGCCAGGGTCTGGCGTTTCACCGATTCCTGGTTGGCTTTTTCCAGCATTTCAATTGTGCCCGCAACGCCGGTCGACAGCTCCGAGATGGCCTGTTCGATGCCATTGGTCGCGCGTGACAGGTTCGATGCCATCGAATGCATGTTGGTGGCAAAGCTGTCGCGCATGCCGTCGATTGTCTCGCCCAGCCCCGACTTGACCTCGCCGAGGACGGCGATCATGGTGTCGCGGAATTCGCCGATCACGACGCCCAAGTCGGCGCTGGCCTTGCTGGCGGCGCCTGCGGCGCCTGCCATGTTGTCGGCGGCTTTCGCCATCGTCCAAATATTGCCGGACACGCTTCCGACGAAACCTTCCATGGCGGCGCGGTTCGCCGCCATGTCCGCCGCCAGGCTGGCCGTGCTCTGCATTTGCGCCTCGGTATGTTCGACAAGGCGCGCGCCGTTGGCCGCGATGATGTCGGCCTGCGCGACCAGCGCCTCCTGGCGCGTGCCGGCGGACGCCAGACGGGCGGCGACCTGTTCGAGCAGGGCCAGTTGCTGGCCGGCGACGCTCTGCTGCAGGTGCGTGGCCTGCGTCTGCTGTTCCGCGAGGCGCTGGAGCAGTGCCAGGGATTTCGCCTGGTCTTCGGCTGCAAGCTGGGCGGTACGTTGCTGTTCCGCGATCAGAGCGCCGCTGGAGCGGACGACGGCCTCGATCAGCTGCTGTTGCTCGTCGGCACGCTGCTGGCGCAGCTCTGCTGCGGCGCGGACCTCGCGGCTCTGGATCTGCCTGGCGCACCAGGCCAGGCGCTGTTCCTCGTATGGACGCGCCATCGACCATGTTTTCAGGCCGAGAAAGGCGAGGATGCCCCAGGTCGAGGTCTTGAACTTCGAGCCAAGTGAATCCATGATCGGCGTGAGGCCGCTGAGTGCGTCGCTGCCCGGGCTCAGTACACCCGCAGCTTCGGTCAGGGCCAGGCCCAGGCCGACGAAGGTGCCGAGCAGACCGAAAACCAGCAACAGGCTCGGCAGAACATCGGCCCAGCGTTCTGCCGGTGTTGCCACGGCCGCGCCAAGATCGTCGATGGTCGCGTATGCCGGGACTGGCCCACCCGCCTCGTCGAGCGCAGCCAGGCGGCGCTCCCATTGTTCGCTGCGGGCCGACCGGCGCACCAGCCGGGGCGTGACGATCACGGCCGCAATGAAAACGGCCGCAAAGGTGCACTGCAGGACGGCATGGATGCTGCCATCGAAAGTGGGCAGGAAGAAGCGGACCAGAAGGTTATCCATTGCATTCGACCTCGAGCTCTTCACCGCGCTTGATGCTGTCGGCGCGGAAGATGTTGGCGAAATCGGCAATCAGGACCTGTTGCTCGTCCGTCAGGTCGGCCCAGCGCAGATCCTTCTGGGCGCATTCCGTCAGCAACAGGCCAACCACCTGCCCCTGGGTCAGCAGGTATTCCTGCTCGTTCGCGCGCAATTCCTCGGGCGTCTTTTCCAGCAGTTGCAGGAAACCTTCGGTCGCGGATACGTAATGTTCGCGTTCGACGTTGCGCTTCATGAGGTCGTCGTTGGCCTCCATCTGCTGCGGCAGGGTCGCTTTCAGTTCGTCCAGCACGGCCTGGTCTTCGGCCGCCAGCGGCGACACAAGGGCTTCGAGTTTCAGACGGTTCAGCTTGGCTTTTGCTGCAGCGAGCGTCTGCGCTGTGCGCTTCCACAGGCGTTCATCGTCGGCGAGGGCAAGTTGCCACATCTTGCTCATTTCTTCGAACACGAACGGCGTCAACTTCTTGCCGTAGCGTGCGACCACGATGCCGTCGAGGCGCTGCGCCTCGGCGTCGTTCATCTGCGGCGCATCGGACAGCAGGGTGGCGCCGAGTTGCACCAGGAAGATGTCGTCGGCAGAAATCTGTTCGAGCGAGGATGCGGTGGTCAGCACGTCTTCGACGGAGCGCATCAGTTTCTGGGTCGCACGGAGGCGCAGATAGTGCTCGAAGCCTTTGAAATTGCCATCGTCGATCAGGTTGGCGATGCCGGTCTTGACCAGTGCAAGCTCGTTCAGCATGGCCGCCAC
>Ga0265798_10002020_pt1 | contig 30474 bp, 56 predicted proteins | sample P3T30metagenome_FD_192430 | JGI IMG/M metagenome (GOLD analysis project Ga0265798, IMG submission 192430) | Plant litter microbial communities from East Loma Ridge, Irvine, California - P3 T30 | ecosystem: Environmental > Terrestrial > Plant litter > Unclassified | place: USA: California... | reverse complement strand
TCGTGGGTCTGCCTGGGGCTAATCGAGATGGACATTGCATGTATGCTATAGCCTTGTGAAGGTGATCCGATGGCTTTCCGGTGGATGACAATCGTATTACAATGTCTGAAAGACGAGTCGATTCACTCGATCGAACTTCGCATGATTGAGCCGACCCGGACCCGTGGTGAAAACATAGAGTTCGGAAGTATCACAGTTACCGTCTCGAGTCCAGTTGGAATCAGAGTCTGAGTGGAACGAGACGATTGCAGAGATGGTCGTCATCCCATATCCACTCACTTGATGGCCTTTGAAGTCACCGTTTGTATGTATGCATATACCCACAATGTCCCGCCTAAGCTCTCGACGGGCTGTTGGCGGATAGCGTAAGATCGATAGTCACATGTCCCTCTCCGTCCACAAAGCCAAGGAATGCTTGCTCCACAGTTGCGAACACCTTTCCAGCATCACCCACGAGTTTGGTGCAGAAGTTCTTGGATCGATCAAACACACCAGAGGAGCGGATGAATTCGATGCAAGAGTAAATTTGGGTCATGTATTCTGGGTTGAGGCCTAGGGGATAGTACGAAAGCTGGGCGCCGACCTGTCTTTAGCGTCCGAAAAGGGGGAGGCGAGAGCATCAGACCTACTTGTAGGCCAGTATCACTGCTTCCTTTCACAGCTTCCAATGCCCTACTCACCGCGAACTTGGCGTCCGGTCCGCCCCCAAGAGGCGTTCTCGGCTGACATATCTCGGCGTCAGGCTCTCCTGGGCATCCTCTTGAGACTGTCGCATGCATGGCGACATGCTTGCCGCTGGATGCGACTCGCACGAACAGATCTCGCATTGCATAAAAGAGGATATCTGGGGGGCCTACGAGGAGTGTGGAGAGATCGTCCGTTTCGATTCGGAGCTGGCGACGATAGGGATCGAGAGCGGATAGCGATTCGGTGATGAGCACAACGAAGTCATCGCACATGGGATACAATGAGACTTGTGCTCCAGCGAACATCGTGATAGGGCTTGATGGGATACTTCGAGAGACATGGCGGATAGAGTGCTATGACGTAGAAGCTTGTTGGCCCATAATGTTGAATATTCCCACCCTTTATCAGAGGGATATTTCGTGCCCACACCTTCTTCAGTCACATTGCATCACCTAATGCGCGCCTGTTCACGGTGTATTTCGAAGAAGCGAAAGGTGAGTCTCAGCGATAGAGAATGTTTGACTTTGTGCTTATCCGATACGCAGTGTGACCATCGACAACCCACTTGCTCTCTTTGTGAGAAGGCTCGCGAGGTTTGCACGTATCCAAGCGAGACCTACAGGAGGTATGTGGTTTGTTTGCGACGGGATCTGTCACTGACCGCAGGCAGAGGCCCAATTGCAGGGTATGTCAAGGTCGTCGAGTCAAGGTTGGAGGATTTAGAAAGGGCTTTAAGGTTTGTACTCGCTCAGGAAGGTGTCCGTAGGGTCTTGAGCGATCCCCAGGTGAGTATTGTCATATAGTGCTGCCCTTGCGTATTAGCTTATCGGGTAGTATCCCTCTCAGTCGATCATACCGCCTCACATGGTGTTGTCCGACGTGAGTCGTGAAAATCGCCCGGCATGGTTCGACGAACACACTCTTAATACAGTTGGCGACTTACTCCGGTACCCGATATCGTCCGACACGGCGGAAAGCGACTTCGACGATGCGCACGCTGGCCAATCCATCCTCGACATCCATGCCAGTGGTCTTACTGAGGCAACATTTGATGCCGGCTCTGGCGAGTGCCTAGGAGGAACAGTCGCCGTCAATAACGGGCACTTGGCCTGGTACCTCGATCAAGAAACTGATTGTGTTCCAACCGGAGCCGAATCGCGTGATACCACACAGTCATGTATGGATGCGCATTCCAATGTGGACCATAGCGCTCCGCGAGCTTCGCAGACTCACACTACGACGTATGTGCCGCCAGTCTGTCCGGCAATGCAGTCAGACCGAGAGCCGATCACACAGCAGATCACTCAAACGATCGACGTCTACCCTTTTTCCTTACCGGCGCCGCATACCGCAGCGAACCTACTGGTCGAGCCTTTGCCGTCTACTTCTGCGGCTCGAAAAGATCCTATCGACGATCTGTTCTGGTAGTCTGGGTATTGTTACAATGTCCTTTGGGCCTAGGCCCTGCAACGAAAATCGGCATGTATTGGTTGTTGGCCCTTCACACATCACACAAGTCGGTCTCATTCCTCCTCCAATTGAAAATCTACAGCGATACGATAATATCGCCCTCCGCTTAGATCCCTTGAGAATCGATGCTCTCATTCCACCGCGGCATCGAATCGTATTGATGGGCATAAGAACCATCCGTGGACAAATTTGCATCAAAGTCTAATTTCTTCCGATAATCGCTTTTCATAATCTTCTCATCGACAATGGGTCTTATACCATATCTTAGGCACTACAAAACATACCGAATCCTTGATCTCGCCTGCTCAAGCTCTTCTTCTGTCTCGGCCGATTCCTCCGCCTCGTTCATAAGTCTGTTCTCGCGTTTGAGACAGAATCTCAACACGAGACAGACACAGACCGCGATCGCCGCCATGATGGTGTTGGTAGTGAATGCAATCTGACTGTCAGTGACTGTCAAGAACCATGCCCAGCAGTCGAGACTCACGGTATATCCAGGGCTATATTTCTTGTCATATAGGTAAGGGGACCAGATCTGTGCGACTGCTACTTAGTACAAAGGGGTACGCTCTTGCACTCACTGTTTCCCAGAGAGTTGATTGTGGCGTAGGCAGCGGCTCGCTTGGCCCGCGGCCGGGCAAAGGTTGAACTGATCCACGCAAGAGCGACATTGTAGGAGCCGAACATGCCGCCAATCATCAAGAAGAGGGAGAAGTATCGAGGAGCAGTCTTAGTAGTAGCAGCGGCGATAACAAAGCTGCCCCATCAGCTTCCTGACTCGAAACTTTGGGATAAAGTACTTGCCCGACCATACCAAGCGTGAGGGGAACCAAAAGGTGGAAAGCGCGCTCTGGCCTACGGTCCGAGGTTCTAGAGATACACAAAGCAAGGATCGCGGCGACCAGGTAAGGCGGAGCGGTCAGTAGCAGCCTGGCGGTCAGCATACTCCTAATACGGAATCATGCAGCTACCCACGTCTGTACCCTTGACATGCCGAATGTGGCAACAACAGTGGGGATGAATTGCGTCACCGCTCCGGCTGTGGTCTTGGTAATGATGATCAAAGCCAGAAGCCACAGCTTGTAATCTGCTACGGCAGCCCTAAACGAGCCGAACAGCGACAGTGTCTCTTCATCTTTGACCCCGGTGTCTTTCTCGAGGCGGTACACCGCCATGGCCTTCTCTTGCGACGACAGCCATCGGGTACTTATGCTCAGTCTATATGCCATAAGCTAGGAAATGCGAGACTTACGAATGAGGGTAGTCGGGAAGGATAAACAAAGACAGACCAGCGGCGAGAATGGTTATGCCACCTTCGATTATGAAGAGCCATCTGAGGTCAACGGATTGTACCATGACTCTCAGAGGATCTGGCTCACCGCCAAGCATGTAACCCAGCAAGCCCATCCATACCGCCTTGAATACCGGCAGTGATCAGGCCAGAAAACGCCCCGGACAGCAGGGATCCGGTGTACAGCTGACGATCAGCATCGATTTTAGCAGTCCAGGATCACTGCACCACTTACGATAGCAGTGCGAAACTGTGGCGTCGATCAGCGAGAGACACGCGCAATAATCTAGTGCAGACTGACAGCTAGTTCCTACCAATATCAGCGCTTGAAGGCCCCCTTGTCATCTGTATTTGCTTACCTTCTTTGTATACCAGGTGGACAGCAGGAACAGGGCACCGGGAAAGTAGGGCGCCTCGGTGAGTCCGAGAAAGAACCTGATAACCACTAAGTGGTTGAAGTTGGTGGCTGCCGCGGTACATGTGCTTACGGCACCCCATAGTGCGACAAATAGTGACAGGTAAAGACTAGGTCGTACTTTTGATAAGCCGAGGTTGGACGGAATCTGGCCGAGGATGTAGCCAACGAAAAGTACTGAGACGGCAATGTTGAATTGATTGCCCTCCATGCCAAGATCCTCTTCAAGGCCCTGCACACGCGCAGATCTGTATCCGCATCAGGTCATCGATATTGGACAGATATGAGCTACTTACGCAAGTGCGTTACGATCGAGATAATTGAGGATGAGCAGAACGAACAAGACTGGCAAAAGTCGGGTGTCGATCTAATATCAGGTACGATGTTGGAGCCACTCACTTTTTTGACCAAATTCTTATGGATTATGTCGTAGTCTTCTTGTGAGAGGAGAAGAAGCTCTTCTATCCCTGACTGTATTGCAGCGACCTCTGGGTTCCTGGACAGCACAGTCGCTTCCACGTGATGAATAGATTCTTTGCCATCAAGGTCGGGTGGGACTGGGATGATATCGTGTAAGGGCATTGGCTCTTGATCGATACGTGTGGGTTTGCTCAAGATCTTGTTAGACATAGTTACTTGTTCTGAACCGCAGATGAGGGTGGTAGTTGCCAGACGAGGTGCCCCATGCCGTCCTGGCTTTATAGTGTTTATGGAATAGTGACACCCCAGGACCTCGGGGAAACAACGCTCCGCACTACACACTCTCGGAATAGATCGCCTCGTAGCATGCGGTATGCGGAACAGAGAGCCTCCGCAACCGTCTGGCTCGTCCGCATTGTTCGTGTATATATTGCCCGATGCCTGGAAGCCATAAAGTATCAAAGTAAACTCATATTGACAAATATATATCAGCAATGTCCCCTATCGCTACCAACAACCTCAACGACCAGACTCACATCTTCCCACCCGGCTATGCGGCTGCCCGTGAGTCCTCCCGTCAGAATCGATGTCTCACTTCGCTGACCGCACAGCGGAACGAAAGTCAACATATCAAATCGCTCAGATTGGAGCTGATGGTATCGGACCCGAGGTCATAGAAGCAGGTGTTAGAGTAGTCAAGGCAGTAGCAAAAAAACTTGGCACGTTCAGCGTCAACTTCACCGAGCTCGACTGGTCGTCTGACCGTTACAAGACAACGGGATCCTACCTTCCAGAAGACTACATTGATGTGTTGAAGGCTCATGATGCTATCTTGTGAGTACACAGGACAGCTCTGTTTCTCTGCCTAGCTAATTGGTAGTTTCGGTGCTGTCGGGGCCCCCGACGTACCTGACCACATCTCACTCTGGGGTCTTAGACTTGCCATCTGCCAGCCGCATCAGTACGCCAATGTTCGGCGGACACGGGTGCTTCCTGGGATTGAGAGTCCCTTGTCGGGTTGTAAGCCAGGAGACCTGGACTGGTGTATCGTCCGCGAAAATTCAGAGGGCGAGTGAGTGTGGATAATGTGTATAACGCGATCACGCGCTGAATGGAAGGTATGCTGGCCACGGAGGTCGATCTCATCGCGGATGTGACCATGAAATTGGTACGGAGGTCACTATATTTACTCGAACTGGAATCCGACGTATTGCACGATACGCTTTCCAACTGGCCAGCACTCGACCACGGAAATTATTAACTTATGTTACAAAGAGTAATGCTATGAGGAATGGGATGGTCATGTGGGACGAGGTCATTAACGAGGTCGCCAAGGAGTTCCCGGACGTCGTGAGTGCTCATCTGCAGGGACTCTCGTTCTTATGTACTGACAACCTAGTCACTCGATCATATGTTAGTAGACGCCATGACAGTCCGGATGACCCTCCACCCTCAATCACTAGACACTATTCTCGCTACCAACCTACATGCCGACATCCTGTCCGATTTGGCCGCCGCGCTTGCGGGGTCCATCGGTATTGCCCCCACCGCCAATATTGACCCATCTCGAAACTTTCCGAGCATGTTTGAGCCCATCCATGGCAGTGCTTTTGACATTACCGGTATGGGCATCGCCAATCCCGTAGGTACCTTTTGGTCAGCTTGCGAGATGTTGGAATGGTTAGGGGAGCCCGAAGCTGCCAAGTTGATCATGACTGCAATCGAAGCAGCTTGCTCAGACGGTATCAAGACTAGGGACTTGGGTGGGAAGGCGAACACCAAAGAAGTGACAGATGCAGTGATTGCAAACATCATGGTTTAGTTTCTCTGGTAGTGTTCATGCATCGAGTGTTTTTTTAGTGTACATCGATCATGCAATCGGCGAGCCTGGAACCGAGGCATGATATGCCCAGGTGCTATCGGGATTCAACTCAAAGCTACTGAAGTCAAAGAAGAAGTCACTGCCCGTGGGATCGGCGAATGCAAAGTCGTCGCGCAGTAAATCCAGCGTCGACATGTCGGTCTGATCGCCTTGTTGGAAAGTTCCCTATCGTTATTGGAATCAATCAAGTCCTCACCTACCTCATCGGCAGGATCGATCCGCCTGATAAATGTGCGGACCACTTTGACAAAGCCCGCAAGGTTATTCCATCTCCTGTGCAGAACTTCCAAGATGGACAAAGCTCGCTTTAGGTCGGCGTGTAGACTGATGTCAGTGACGGCTCTGGTCGGAATACTCACCGTGTACGACTATTTGAGTTCTGAATGTCCCGTCTGAACCCGTACACCAGCAGCAAGCAAGAGAAAAACACCATGTCCACATAACCTGGCCAAAAAAGGTCATCCTGATCGCTAGATTTTGAGAGTAGCGAGAGTATGGTGCGAGTCGATGCGATCGATGACTGTAGTGCACAAGCGTGATGCGTCTCATTGGGCTCCAACGAGAGCGCCGGGCGATTGAGGTTGATGATTTGTTGATGGTACAGGCAATGAAGAAGGGTTGGATAGCGTCGGCGAGGATCAGCGATGGTGATATCCTTAAAGGAATCAGCTCATCATACTTGATAGAGCACTTACCTCTTCGCTGTCCATTCCCACATCATTCCACCATCGATCTGCATCCGCGCGAAGTATCAATCCGTCATTTGCTGTTGCCTGTCAGCGATTCCCCGCAGACAAAGTGAACGACTGATTTACCATCGAGCGTCCTGGACTTCAGACATTTGTTAAAGCCTTCCATGGCCCGACCTATCATCGTTGCCATCTTGGTGAGAGCATCCGCAGCAAGTAGCCTGTTCTGGGCTGCGGCTGGCTCGATCTCACCATTGCTCGTGGGTGGCGGCGTGGGTCGGACAGTAGAGGAGCTAACAGGCCCGCTCAACGACGCGTACATGTCGTCGACTCGTTTACGCTTGTCTCCCGCTACCGGGTCAAAGTTCCATTCAGAGAACTTTAGTGCGTCGGGCACAGCATCGTCACAGTGTCTTTCGCTCTCGCCAGGAAGGCAAGTGTCGATATCGGAATCGTGCATCATGATTGGTATCCCAAACTCCGCCGAGAGGATCCGATCGAGAGCGTAGAGCGAGTAGAACACCCTCTTGCGAAGCTGTCTGGTCGAGTTCGAGGTGAAAACCTTCCGATACCGGTCTGGACAGCGGTGAAGACCAGCTTCGTAAGCCAATTCTGCAACATCAGCGATGACGCTCCTAAACATCCATGAATTCCTACTGGTAAGTATCCCTGACATATGCATAGCTGGTCGTAGAGCCCTTGACGCGTAGAGATATAGTTGAATCGCTAAAAGGGATTGCAGCCCAAAGAGATCGTTCACTCTCGCTGTCTGCATGATTTCGATAATCTGATGGGCGAGCTTGGTGGCATGTGAAGCCGATCGTAGGCGACGTGGAAGGCATGTATTCGGCAGCAGATTGTCAGACGTCGATGAATTGTCAAGACTTCCCAAAGCAAAGATGGAAAGGAATGTCGCAGAGAGAATCAATGCGTCTTCGGAAGATAGTCCGCTGAAGGCCGGCTGGGATTCGGCTGCCGTTCCATCGGAATCCATGCCTTGCAGCTCTCTATCGACTTTGGCCATATTGACAGCATTATCGAAACATTGAATCAAATGCGCGCCATCGAGAAACGGGAATAATGGATGCCATCGAGCGAAATATCGGGTAATACACACCCGTAGCTCGCTGGCGGATAGCAAGTCACTGACGCGGAGGACATCGTCCGCAAGGGAAGTCTCCGTGCCCGTCAAGGTTCTGCCTATGTTGCGGGCAATGAATGCTTGCTCAATCTCACTCTCGATGGCCTGCTGACCGGTGCTTTCTTCGCTCAATTGTGTCCGAATAGTGTCTGCTAGGTATACGCCCGAGGAAGATCCTGCGAACCGGGGATAGCCGTTCTATATCTCAGATGAGACCATATCGTCATATTGCACCAGGCTCAGAACACGTACCGGCCCAATAAAGAATCGACCGCGTTCGTTATTCTGCGGCATAGGTGAAAAGTGGTGACAAAGGTCAACGGATGCGGAGCATCAACGGCCGCCTCGATCGCGCTTTACCTCCACCCCGTATAACGCCGATTTCTCTGACGCGCCCGGAATTCTCGGGTCCCAGCAATTCAACGTTCTGCGAACCTGTTCAAGTAGAATGGTCCCTGATGGAGCGGGACTTTTGGCCATGGACGGTATCTTTACTGATGTCACAGTCTATCACAAGGGCGATTGACTGGCTCAATTGATCTCCTCTATGCTCCTGCCTTGGACAAAGTCAGCAGGCCGAGACAGAACGGTGACTACTTCTCTTGACTGTATCTCATGACACCGACACATCAAGCGCGATGTGCTGGCCAATTCAGACATAGGCTACCGACCAAGCATTTATGATTGTCTTGTATTGAATCATCGTCTAGTGCAGAATCATCGTCGGGGTCGATGAGAGGGGAGAGGTAATGATCTCGGCGACGTTGGTTCTTCCAGCCGAAGCGATATCCGATGGACAATGCACACATCTCTCTCGCGACCCGAGTATAAAACTTGATAACCTCGGCAGGGAGCTGGGCCGTCGACTGGACTCATGGTTTTGTCTCATGATATATAGATCAGGACTATACCATATCCATCCTTGCTGATGTAGCTCTTCTTATTGAGACGCGGTCAGAGGCACACCATCTCTGACATAACCTAAGGCCCTGCTATGAGCGATAGTGACCATATGGGTTCTTCATCAATATGAGCTGACTGCAATACTCAGTTTTTGTAGGGGATCTCTGGATCTAGTAGGACTTCTATATCTATGTATTGAGTGATTGTACCTGACTGCGGGATCTTCGTATACCCTAAACAAGCGGCGAGGTTCAACCATGACAGGCGCTATGTTATCAATAAGAAGAGCCCGAGGAGCCGTGATGACTGTTTCGTACATCCATTTCGCGTGTCATGATCCCTTTCGGACGACCATTCGATGTCTATAGTCAAGAAACAGTTGGGCGCTTGTGGACGTACGTTGATGGATACCGGCTGATTTCACATTCATTGCATTTACTCATTATTATTCTACGAATTTTCACCTAATTTCGTGTAGACATCATCATTCCGTATTTCTCAACAAATTAGAGAAGAATTGGCACAGCGCTTCCAGTCCCTTCCAAAACGCTCTCTTCAGCATCGGCGACTCCGGACCCCAAGTTGGCGACACCGTCCGTCAATGTACCATCGAGTGAAGCGATAGAATCGGTGAGCGGACCAGTGTACTTCGACAGACCACCAGCTTCGCCGATTGCAGCCGCCCCATAGGCGATCTTGTCGGCCTGCCGCTTTTGCTTGGCGAGGACGGCTGATCCTAAAGCTTCCAGACTATTAACCTCGGTTGTTCCAATATCACTTCCAAGGCTGGCCGCACCAGCCGTCAAAATGCCATCAAGACTGTCGAGTTGGGCAACAAGTGGGTTGATGGATGATTGGATACCAGCCGCTTCGCCGATCACTCCAAAGCCGTTGGCAATCTTGTCAAGCTGCCGTCTATGTGGTTTCGGCGCTGGTTTTGGCTTCGCCGGTCCTGGCGCAGGGGCGGGAGTTGTCGTTCCTGTCGAAGCCCCACCACTTGTGACTTTCTTGCCTGTGAGTCCAACGATAGTTGTCGCAACATTGTTCTCCGCGTTTTCGATTCCGTAGCCTACACCGTTGTCTGTCTGGGTCAGGAGGGAGTCGCAAGCTTCGCCTTCTCCGTGGAGCTGTCTCTGCTTCAGACCTGATAAAGTCTTGGCCAGGTTTTCTTCGGCGTTTTCAACGCCATAACCGACTCCATTGTCGGTGCTCGTAAAAATCGAGTTACATGCGGAACCTTCTCCTGCTAGCTGCCGTATGAGAAGGGGAGCAGCCAAGGCAGTCTGTCCCAGTAGTAGCGTTGTGAGTGCCAGATGTGTTAGAAGCATGATCTACGAGGTCATTTTAGGACTGTCTCATACTCGTTCAACTCACGAGAGAGTTTTAAGATGATAAGATATCGGTGATGTTTAAAGCGATGGGTTCAGATGTGTTCAAGACACTCGTCTGTACTTGCTATAAGGGTTGATCAGTGTGTGCTCGAGATGGGGTGCCAGAGCTTTCTCGCACGCTTTTTATATATGTATATATGTGAGAAGGACCCATGTAATCGACAGTCATACGTACATTGATTGCATCATCCTCGCTCCACCTCATCTCGGTCAGCGTTGACTCCAGTAGGGAAACGAGCAGACGGCGTCGGGTATAAGACGTCATGACGGCACACATGACGAGGCGGTATGCTATCTCCTGAGAACGCTTCGCAACGCCAGCTGCTCTCAAACCGTGCAACTGAACATATGTATACAGCAATGACGAGGAGAGAGTCATACTCGCCAGAGGCTTGAGCGATCGACTTGAAGCAGGTACTCTTACCAAACACAGGCGTCTACCGTGCACTATGATGTATTCGGTACTGCCATACGATCGAAGGTCTTGTCGGTGGCGTATCTATTCTCAGCTCGCCACACTTCGTTGTGTCAACTAATGGGTCAAAGGTCATGAGTGACGGCCCAATGCCGAACGCTGTCTGTCGCTGAAGAGATCAATAACGTAAGCGCCGATCATTGTAAAGTGAAAATACGGACGCTCGTTTCCTTGACAGGCCCAGAATAGCCCGCCTGCGGCACCACTTCGGAACCACGTAAGTCATCAACGTGATCGAGCTTGTTCCGTTGGCATTGAAATTCGAGCTTTCTCGTGTGGATTCGTCGACCTCTTGTCAGGGACATCACGCCGAACCAAATCCTTCTCGTCACGAAGATAGGGGACAATTATGCATTTTGGGCGGACAGCAAAGTTCATCTCACTGTTCAGCTGTACGATGTAGTAAAGTGTGATGCGAGTGAACGATATACAAGAGCCAGGCTTAAGCAATAAAAGGTATACATCATTCCTAGCTATTCGAGCTGGTAAGCCACTCGATCAGTTCACTGATCATCCAGTACGAATGACGACGGGTCGGCAACTCGATACATTTCGGGCTCGCTCCCCTCGCTCTCTTCAGTATGTGCGAACAGCTACGTCCTCTTCATGGTCCAGCTGTAATTCTTTCTTCTCATCATGAGACTCGACTCTGCCGGGATAAGTCTCGGGTTGAGCTTCAAGCTGTCTGACCTGGGATACTGCGTCTTTACCATAGAAGATACGACTGATCTCCTCCAATGGTAATGGTCCGTTGGGCCCTTTGGTTTCGATGATGGTGAAGAATAACCAGACAGTTTCGAATCCAAGCCATGCTCTGGAATAGGATTAGTCTCCTGTACGTGGGCAGATTTATTGAACTTACGTATATACGATGTAATATTTCCAACCCAAAGCTGGGAGTGCGATCGGATTGACGTATTGGTTAAAAACGAGGGAGCAGTTGACCGACATGGACGAGACAAACAACCCTTTGGTTCGAAGGTTGTATGGTAGAATCTCGAGGGTATAGGCACAAAGTAAAGGAGACATGGCGAGGTTGTAGAATAGATAGTAGATGAAGAAGAATCCGACCACAGCACGACCGGCAGTGACGTTCGGATCAGCCTCTGGCGAGTTTGAGTAGACAGCAGAACAAGCCGTGATTATAGCGTAGGTCACTGTCATACCCGCGGCGGATGTGAGCCAGAGCGTGCGTCGGCCCAAACGATCAACCGATAGAGCACCAGAGTAGGCTGTGACGACGTTCCATAGCTGAAGCATGCCATTGATAAGATTTTGCTGTTCGGGCGAGGTGATTCCGACGCCCTTGAGAGCGATATTAAGGTAATAGGAGATGATGCCGTTCTGCGAATCAGATCATATCCAAGAGGTAGGCCGACACTCACTCCTGACCACTGCGAGAAGAATGAATAAGGAATGATGGCAAGCATTCTTCGCCTGTTACCGGGAGTGGCGAATAAAGATCGGTAGGTAGTCGTTTGGGCAATCTCTTGGTCCAATCTTATGCCTTCGGTTATCTCGTGCATCTCGAAATCGATGAGCGGATCTGTTTCGTCTCCGTTGCAGTGCCACTTCAAGAGAATAGCCCTGGCTTCCGGGATTCGGCCGTGGGAGACTAACCATCTAGGTGATTCGGGGACAAGCAAGAAGACGAGGACGATCTGAATGACCGAGGGCACACCTTGCAGCGCGGATGGGATTCGCCAGGACCAAGTGTTCTCCAGTCGAAATGTACCGTAGGTAACCCATGCGGCAAGGATACTTCCCATGTACCAAGTACTAGACTGATCAGCATGCGTGAATATCATAAGGGATCGGGAACTCACGTGTTGTACAAGCCGGTGATAGGGGCTCGATGAGTGGGGAAAGCGAGTTCAGTGATGAGTACAGGGGAAGCCATACATGCGAACGCCAGCCCAAATCCAATAAGGAATCGACAGCCGATGAACATGCCGACATTTTGGGCTGCAGTCTGAATGATTGTTCCAATGACGATCACTTCGCGATGAGTCGAGACACAATGAGGCAACGGTCACTTACAGACATTACCGAAAAACAAAGCCCAACGTCGGCCGAATCTATCGTTCGCGTATGGGGCGAAGGGAAGACCTGCGATACCGCCAATCGACTGGATGGCATTGAAGACACCGAGCAGTGATCCAGTTGGATGGCCAAAGTATTCTTGCCAATTGGTGACAGTCTGCAGACCTGAACTCTTAGCGTTGTATCATAGTGGTGAAGTCTCGACTCACCGTTCATCATCGACCCATCGTAACCATTGTTCATCGATGTCATGACCAGAAGAAGCTGTTCATAATTAGTTTCATCCGCGCCTGCGATTTTGGAGAACTTACCAAAAGCATATTAAGCTTCAGGTAATGGCCTTTGTACCACTTGACGTCGCGAGCACCGATGACAGCTTCAAAGCCTGCACTACCACCGACGGCCGCTGAGCCCATGTCCAACTTCATTTCTATCGATTTAATTAGATCCGGATGAAATCGAGTTCTTTGCTGTGAGGGAGATCTGGTAGGCCATACAAGACAAGCTTCGCTATATATTGGGCTGTAGAGGCTGGGTGCGCACTGTCTCCCTCAAGGGGCCGCAGTAGATCGGCCGGTGACCCCAATAATCTGCCGTCTATTCCCCGGGCCCCACATGACTCCCACATCACGGTTCCTCGACGTAATGTTTTGATGGCTATTGATAGCCAATCGCTACACACAAGGTTTTGAGACGGAAGATATTAAGAGCCTAATTGGCATATGCGGTACCCTGCGGCCCCAGCTTTCTGCCGTCAACCTTCCGGACTGCACATGATCCACTGGCACAACCTGCTCGCAATAAAGCACCGATGGCTTGCCAGATCTCAACTTGAAGGTTTAGGGTAATTTCGGCGGATATCAAAAGCTATTTCCGGTCTTGGCGGTGTCGATCCTCGAAGTTGGTCTTGGCAATGAGGCTTTATGGTTGGCTGCATAATATTGAGCCCGATAGCCAGGCTTTGCGGAAACGGTCTTTCCCCCGCGAATTCCCCGCTCTCGATCTATGTCTCCTCCCGCCATGGTGGTGAAACGTCGAGTGTTTCTTCCGTCTGCAGGAATTACTCCCCGCAATGCACCGACTAGAACAGAATGTGTGTGGTGAGGCGGCGACCTTTCTCCCGCTGACGGATCCAGCGAGAGAAGGATAGGTGAAGGGGTATATGCGCTACGATCGCGCTGAACTCAGCGTCAGAATATGCACACCCGCAGACTCGTCATTGCGGAGAGGTTGAGGGCGTAATGTCAAGTATCACGAACAATTATCATCTCTGTCTCGTCTCTGCAAGACCTGCTCGAGCACGAAATTCATTGTCTGCGTGAGTACTCCTAAGATGGAACATATGCGTCGTGTCAGATGAGCCACTGATTTAGTGTCACATGCCGAGTAGAAGTCCTCTGTAGTCCAATTGGTGTCACGGGTCCATCCCCTTTTTCTCCGTCCAGTCACAACATTCTTCTACTTTGCTGGCATAATTGTCAGAGTTCGGTCTCGCGATGTCATCGAATACATGTTCAGACATGGTCTCCCGCATGTACTAGCCAATTGCCCGCTTATAGGCTGGACTTCTCCTTTCGCACTCTGCCCTTGTCTCCATCTCGTCTCGACTGACCGTGTTTACTGAACGACCCGGCAAGTGAGAATCCGGGCGACTTTGGGTCAGCCACTCGAATAGTCGCATCCAACCGGCCCCGATGAGGTTGCAGAGTCACTGAACGACTCAAGGGACAACCACGTTCTGACTATGTTTGAGGGCAAAAGCAGCGTATGAACGCGCCGGCTGCACGTGGCACGCCTCCACCTCAGCTATTTCGGGTCTCCCGGACGCGACGAAATCAACATTGTTTACATCCTTCACGTCCTATTGATCTTCCCGAACACGTTATACAAGCTGAGACTAGACAAACAAACGGCTTTCTCGAGTATCGGTGATATTCAAGCATACTAGTGAGATTCAGGCAAGCGGCAAAAGGGCCTCCGCTTTAAGGTTGTCGTTCCTCCTGTTCGTCCGTGTCAAGAGCGACAACGGTCGTCTTGAACTTCCGTGCTGGCACCTTGGCCTCGAACATGATATCGAGCTCTCGGAAAGTCCTCTGACCATTAGTCCACGTTTCAGGCGGTCAGGAAAGTGGCACTCACGCCTTTACACTCGGGTAATCGGAAATATGCCCATACCAAACACCCAAAGCACGACACGAACTTTTGGGGTCAGCAAAGCTATCTATCGCTCGCGCACAATAACGTAGAACTCACCCAGAAGAAACCAGCGAGACCCTTCCAATTCCTTTAGGTATTTAGCGACATTCACGAGATCCAAGCTCCACTTACCAAGCAAGAGGATTCATCATATAGGTGTTGAGAACTCCGGCCACGATACCAACGACATTGTATCCGTTCCTAGCCAGGCCGACAGTCTTGGAGCGCAAGCGGGTACTGGAGACCTCGCCCACGATGCAGTCTAAACAGCTGGTAAGCATGAAGATCATGTCGAGGTGGTGGTCTGAACTTACAAGCAAGGGGTCCCACAGTGAAATCGTATGTAAAGACCCATAACAGTACCATTGTGGCCTGGCCCCACCTGCCAATTCAGCTCAGCACAGACGGATCAGAGGGGACTTACTTGGCCCCGGCCACTCCATTCCGAGAGGGGACCGCAAGAACACCAATGACCAACAACCTGATTGTTAGCTCTCGCCGTTTCTCATGTCCAGTGCACTGACAATGCGCAAAGAACAGTAAGACCGCTGAGATAAACCTTCCTTCGCCCAAAGTACTGATAGGTAAGCACAGCAGTGACAATGATCTTACAGTCATCGTGATCCAAGATCCGCATGTCCCACAGAAACCAAGTGCGTACATGCCCAGATTGAATTTGAAAGAGTCTTCGGTGCTCAAGCCAGCTGAGACATATCAGCACCATAACGGAGGGTAAGAATTGAGCTATTCTTACCTTGCTGGAAGAAGTATGTCCCCTGGTTACCGAACGATGAACCTGAAAGTACCTGAACAGCCCAACCCACCACGGCGATCTCGGTCCGTCGTAGATCGGAACCTTTGAAGCAGTCGAAGAATGAGACTCCTGGTTGATTCTCGAGTTCGTGCTGATTGGTTCTAACCATCATGGCGACAGTCTTTGCTGGGTCGGCAGTATCTCCTTTTCGAGACAATCGACGCAGAGCATGCTCGGCCTTGTCTAATTTCCCGGCTCGGACTAGCCACCAAGGGGATTCTACTCTAGTCAGTCTCACTTTTCGTGTTTGTGGGGTACACTGACCTGGGGCGAACGTGGCAAGTATGAAAAGCGGGACGGGCCAGATCCATTGAATAGCAAAGGGGATCTTGTAGGCCCATTGGTCGGTTCGGTCCTGGACACCCAACAAGACTCCTGCGGCGATGAATTGCCCGATGACCCAGCAGAGGTTGACGTATGTCGTGAGATATCCTCGCAGAGCCGTAGGACACACTTCAGAAGCGTAGGACACGGCTGACTGTTGATCAGCGCATCCCGATCGAGATCCGTCAGATGTACGCTGAAGTCGAGAGGTGCCTTCAACGTGATGGATCAGTCAGAACACTTACACTCGAGAAAGCACCCCAGGGAAGTCCACAGAGAAGCTCCCCTACGAATAACGTTTCAATGTTGGGGGCACTGAAGTAAGCATAGCAAGCACGAGACATGACTCACAAGAACACAATGAAAATGAAGGCAGTCATAAGAATATGCGAGACCTGCATTGTCCTGATGTACCCGTATCGATCCTGAAACCATGACGCCGCAAAGATACCGCTATCTTATCAGCTGTAGGTCTGAGAGAATCCCAATACTCACATAATGTTACCTATAGTTGGTGCTTGGCCGATAGCACTCTGCCATTGGGGGTCGAGCTGGAAATCTCCGTTGCCGGCGGGTACCCCGTACTTCTCACGAAAGACGGGCAAACCAGTGATGCTGCCGAGAACTGCACAATATCAGTTATGTACATTCCGAGAATGCACAACGACATACGAGCGGTATCATAACCCTCCCTGAAAGCTATCAGCGTCTGGCCATCGAATGAGGATGCTCTCACTCACATGACGATGCACAGACTGATGGCAATGGACCAGAAGATCGCCTTGGGATACATCTTGATTGCTTGCCGCCAAGTCAGCTCTCTCTCCGCGGACTCGGATTCGATAGCATCCTGAATGATGTTCTTCCATTCCATGCCGGATGTAGCCCCATCTACATTCTCCAAGTGATGTGCTGCAGCGGGGACAGTAGCCGACTTCTCATCGTGTGAGATCTCGATGCCGTGTTGGTTCTCAGCTTTCTTGAACTCCATTTCTGCTGTGTTCTCAGTGATGCGGGGCGAGATGATTGCCTTGGGACCCCGTGCCCGGTCTGCGCTATATATCCTTATGCGCACCGCTGGCCGAGGTTGACGGCGAGACCTCGAGCCGATAGTAATAGACAGACCGAGTGGGGTCACCGCAGCGATTCGCCCCCACTCTAGCCTGTGCAGGCTTCGGCAGGTCCTCGGCTAGCCGCCGCGTGGAGCCAGTGCCTGAATGTTGTCCAGATTGGCAAGTCGACGGCGATATTGGTCATTTTTGATTCAAGCGTAATCCTGATGACGTTTATGGCCCTCAGTCGTTTAGGGCGGGAAGAGAGGGTCGTACTGATCGACAATGCAGCTGCTCGGCCGTGGCGTGGAAGCTTCATTTGGAGTATGTAGGTGGTTGAAACCTCTTTTGGCGCACCAGTGGAACGCGGGGATCAAGCCGCCAAGCGTATACGAATGCGTCGCCTGATGGCCGTCTGCAGCTTTCGCGCCCGCGGGACGCCTCCAGCCAAGACATTGGCAATGCTCCAGATGGCAGCCCTTTATGCCAAATGCAAGCCGTCGGCGTCCGGGAAGAAGATGGAGGAACGGCTCACATCTGTGTTGTGCGTTCCAGCTTGGTCTCGCACCTCAGCTGGGTAAGTATCGTTGGTAGTGAATCCGAATGCTGATACCGATGGCAGCTTTCTTCTACGTTGTTTTCATACAAACAGTGGCCAGTATCGAACTTCCGGACTTACAATATACTTCTGGAGAGTCCTGACACTACAAAAATCGACACGGCGCCCGTGGCCAGACCTCACATAACCCAGGTCACTGTGACATTCACTACCTAGCTTCCACGCTGGCCTGTGCTCTTCGCATTTCCTGTCCAGTCTGCTCAAATTTTCGCGCAGAGACCCCTTCTTCAAACAGCAGGTCGACCTCGGCAAACGTCAACCTGAAGGCATCAGCCGAGGCGTCTCCCAATTCGTCACATGCGCTTACCCCTTAGTCTCAGGCACTCGGAAAAAGAACCAGATGGTACAGAGGGCTGTTGATCCAGCCCAAAAGAACGAGGTTTTGGCACTGGTTATCAACAGACTGACTTGAGTACAAAACTTACCCCCAATTCCAGGCGGTGCTGTTGAGCATGTAAGGCGTGATGACTCCAGTCCAAATACAGGTAATGTTGTACGCGTTACGGGCCAGGACCACAGTCTTGTGACGAAGGCGAGAGGAGGGTGTCTCAGGAACAATGACGTCTGGTGATATCAGCGCTGCATGCTACCTGAGACTTACAAGTCAACGGTCCTACGGTCAAATCGTAGATGAAAGTGAATACAAGCAAGAAAGCTCCGACCGCCCAAGATACACTGGTGCTTGAAGAAGGGGAAAGACTGATGAAGCCTACGATCATGAGACAGACGAAAATACCGGCGAGACCACTGAGGTAGATCGTTCGTCGACCGAAGTTGGCGATCAGTGGCCATGAGAGGATAGTACCGATGAATGCAAGAGCGTACTGCAGGATCAGTACGCGCACATCAGGGACACCTACTAATGCAAGTCCCATTGCGAAAGATCCTTTGACCGAAAGACCGGCTTGCTGGAAAAAGTAAATTGCATATGTCTGACTTTAGCTTTGTCTTTTTCGGCTGTTTTCAGGTCCCTACGCACCTGGAGGACTGGCCCCACCATCTGCTGAGTTACCCAAGTGCCGACAGTGATCTCGGTTCGTCGAAAATTGGTACCCTTGAAACACTCGGAATAACCCGCGCCTTCAGTGAGTCGCTTTTCGATTTGATTCGTTTGCGAAAGGAGCGCTACCGATTGACTAGGGGTAGGAACGCCAAGACCGGTATTGGAAGTCTGTAGTCTCTTGATAGCATGCTCTGCTTTCGCTTCATGACCGTGCTCGACGACTGACATGTCAGTGGTGACTTTTCGGAGATGGCCGGAAGGTGTCGCTCACGCCACGTGGGAGACTCGGGGCAGAAGATGCACACAAGAATGATGGGAATGGGCCAGACCTGCAGGGTGAGTAGAACAACAGCGATAGAAGTGGAGAATATACCCATTGCACTGCGAACGGGATCTTCCATCCCCAGACATCAAGCCGAGGCTGGACGCCAACGAGTACTCCCGATGCGATAAATTGCCCAATGACCCAGCACAGGTTGACGTAACTAGACATGAGCCTAAAAGTTCCAGTAACCTTCCGACTCACCTCGTGAGATATCCTCTCAAGTTCACGGGGAGGACCTCCGATGCGTATACAGTCGTGACAGTCTGATAGACACCCCAAGGTATTCCACAAAGGATCTGACCAACAAGTTGTAGTGGCAGTGTCTCGCCAAAGAATGAAATAAAGATCTCTCGTCAGTGTGCACATCAACACTATCACTTACAAATCCGATCATGAGAACAGTAGCGCCAGTCATGACCACTTTGTTACCATACCATCCGACCAGATAACCAGTTAGCTGCAGTCCGAGGATCTCCCCGATATAGGCACCATTGGTGACTGATTCGTCAGCACGTGCGAGTATAAGCTACCAACCTGCAGCCTGCCATGAAGCGGTGATTGAGGGTGTACCCTCTACGACTTGATTACCAAAGGTGTTGTTAAAGGCAGGTAGCCCGAGATAAGAGCCGATCTTGGGATTAGCTTCAAAAGTCACCTCTCCTTGGCGGCTCCGGGGCGAAGACTGACCAAGATAGTGTCATATCCTTCCATGATGACCGCTGACGATAAAAGGATACTCCATCCGATAGCCTTCTTGTAGGCCTTGATCCCTTGCCTCACGGTCAAACTGTGTTCTTTGGATGTGGCCAAGCGGGCCTCTTCGACCATCTCCTTCTCAGATACAGAAGCGGTAGCATGTAGAACATTGCCTCCAATACCCTTCTCCTCGCCATACTTATCTTCTCTTTGAATAGAATGTGTGGGGTTCATGTTGTATAATTGTGGGATAGATGCTGATTCCGAGAGCTGACTGTTCCATTATGAGATAACCCGAGAATTGGTAACCGGTGTTCGTCGGTCGGAGCCGAAGCTATTTCGGTAATTTCGCCATTCCCCGCGGCAGACCCCTGACGGCCCTCATCGCAGCTTTTCAGATCATGACTGAATCAGACATTGCCTTGCGTCTGATTGGCGCCGTCGGACATCCAGTCAGAATAGGGAGAGATACGAGATAAGCAAGACAGAGATGCCTCCTTGTCGGCTGGACCGATAGGGTGAATTCTCGAATACGCCGATCTCGGGGCGACGCGTGATCGACATAGCCTCTACGATAACGTGGAGAGTGCCGGTACACAGACACACAAGTTATCCGCAAATGGCAGTCACAGAGCGAACGGCTCCCCACGACCTGAGCAGAGCTCACTTCGCCAGGGCATGTCTGTATGCCGTGAACACGTACACAGAGTTCGACCTCGGGGCGTGCCGAGCCGAGCTATTCCGGTGGCTGGTTGTATAAGGGCTGCCCTGATGATCGGTGCCAGCACTCACCACCTTACCAACCACATTATGTCCCCAGTCAGAGTCGAAGAAGACCCATCGACATGTTTGCTGTACCGCGATCTTCATGGCAAAAAGCCGGAGACCGTCGTTCAAGCTCAAGGATCTTATATCTACCTGGACGATGGTCGAAAGTGAGTAAACGAGATATTTAAATCGTCGCGCCCGCGCTCAACTCGCAGGATTTTAGACGCGTGCGCGGGTGCCGCTGTGGCTTCGATCGGACATGGCGACCAACGAGTAATTCAAGCTGTTGCCAAGCAAATGTCTACCCTATCGTACCATCACACGTCTCGTCTGACCAACCTCGCTGCCGAGCGCCTGGGTCAGATGCTAGTCGGTCATCGACCTGGTGGCTTGTCCCACGCCGTTTTTCTCTCTTCTGGTTCCGAAGCCAACGAGAGTGCGATCAAGCTAGCTCGACAATATCATGTAGAAAGAGGGGAGCCTGACCGCTGTCACATAATAAGCCGGAAAAATTCATATCATGGCAACAGCATCGGCTGTGTCTCTCTCACCGGTATACCCAGTCGACGTCGACACTTTGAACCGATTCTGATGAAACACACATCAAGAGTCTCACCATGCTATTCCTACCGCTACAAGTACGATCAGGAGTCCGACGAAGAGTATTCGGGACGACTGGCGGCCGAGCTGGAGGAGGAGGTTCTCCGGATCGGACCGGGCAAAGTAGCAGCTTTTTTCGCGGAGACAGGTATGCAACATTGAGCGGATTATCACGCTTATCGTTAGTTGGTGGAGCAGCAGCTGGGAACTTGATGCCAGTCCCAGGATACTTTCAAGCCATCAGGAGGGTCTGCGACCGGTACGGCATATTGTTAGTATTGGATGAGATCATGTGTGGGATGGGACGTACGGGAAAAATGCATGCTTGGGAATGGGAAGGTACGGTGCAGCGAACTATGCTTGAACTGACTTTAGGCGTTGTGCCAGACATTCAAACCGTCGGCAAAGGTCTAAACGGAGGTTACCAAGCACTGTCGGCTGTCCTCATGCAGTCTCACATCGTCGAAGGCCTTCGAGGCGGCTCTGGAGCCTTTGCAAACGGTCAGACATTTCAATGCCACCCGGCAGCAGCTGCTGCAGGTATTGCGGTACTGTCAATCTTCGGAAGTGACGACATCGTTGCAACAGCCGCCAAACGCGGAAGCGAGGTATGACAATCGGTTGCGATCCGTAAAGGTGCTAACATTCACAGCTACGTCAAAAGTTGCTCGAGGCTCTCGGGGATCATCCTCAAGTCGGCGAAATCCGTGGACGAGGCTTGTTCTTGTCGATCGAGTTTGTCAAAGACCGCAATACGAAAAGTACCTTCTCGAAGGGGCTGCCATTGGCGTCGCGACTAGATGACGCTATCTTCAGAAATGGCGTTTCGGTCTACTCTGGATTCGGGAAGGGCACCGCTGACGGAGTGGTCGGCGACCATATCTTGTTCTCTCCACCGCTCAACATATCATCCAGCGAGATCGACGAACTGGTACACGCCGTCGCCAAAGGCGTAGTCGAGGTCTTCGCGACAGAAGAAGTGCAACGAGAACTCTTGTTGTAGGATACCTTTGAAATACGTTACAAATCGTATCAAATGCACATCGTGAAACCGGCTGGCTTGAAATTTGACCATTCGCCTAATGACATGATATGCGACCTTAGTTTCCTTCGCTGCGAGGACCAAATCAGTCTTTCGCTTGTTACCACCAGATAGCCCGGTTGACGAGAGTCTGTATTCGGGCGATCATTTTGCTTGGGACATCGAAAAGGAAGACACCTCCGGATGTCAGCACCCTGGCGAGTGTGAGGCGAGATAGAGATCGCGATGACAGTGCTCAATGATATACGTTTGTATGAGCACGTATGTAAGAAGTACAGTACAGTCCGGCCGAGAAGGATCATCTCCATCAGTCTCGCGAACAAGCAAACAAGCAAATTATCGGTTCATAGAATCATCGAATGAATGCATCTACAAAATTGGCACCGAATCTAATCTGAAATAGTCAGCTATGTGCCGGATGATGAATACCGTAACATACCTTTTCGAAATGGGCTCTCGCCAATTCGGTGTCGCATCCCCGAGAGCTCTGTCGTGCTGTTTATCGAATGAACTTGTCCACAAAGTTGGCTCCAAGACCGACCTGGCAATGTTAGCTATATCAGGGAAAGGACCGACTTTTTCGAAATGCGCCCTTGCGAGGTCTATCTTGGAGAAAACGTCTTCCACTCCTTGAACAAGGCCGTTCACATCGACATATATGTATGCGCCAGTAACATGGAACATTGTAATCATTTCTTCTACGCCTAAAGTAAGTCAAAGATGCAGCAGCAAGTCCCTACCTTCAGGTACCTCAAGGGTGTGAATGTCTCCAGGTGGCTCAAAAGCGTATGATCCCTCTTCTGCCCACCAATCGTGCTCCAAATAGTGCCAGCGTCCTTTTAGGGTAGTTGCGTGAACGGGTCCGGCGTGGCGGTGGCGCGATAGAATGCCAGACTTTCTGACTCGCAGTAAATTGACAAAATACCCTTGCGAAGTGTTGAACAATAGTGGACGGAACCAGACATCTTTGCTTTGTGGCACCCATAGACGCTCGTCGGTGTTCTTCATGTCGAGGACATCGAGGTGTACGAGGTCTTCTGGGACAGCGTATAATGATGGACCTTGGTATGGTACTGCTGAGATATCGGTAGGGCGTGCCATCGTGGCGATGGAGAGGTGTAATGGTATCAACGATGACTGACATATGTAGTCGGCTGGTCAGTGGCCGGTGGGTCCGGCTCTCGGGCGACGCCGAACGGTTCCACTTCGGCAAATCTATCAGGTCCCGGACCGCTCCGACCAACCCGATCCCCATCCTTTGGAGTACATTGTACTGCTATCCGTCATGAGCGCGATACGGAGGACAGTTCATGCCTGCGTACAGTGCCGGGAGAGGTTGGTCCCAGATTTGACGCAGGCTGACGTCTAGGAAAACCAAGTGCGGTGGTGTCACCGATATCGCCAGCTGTGTGGCCTGTTCAAGCCGCAATGTGAAATGTTCCTTCGATGAAGAAGCACGCGACCCCAGGTTCAATCCTTATCTTCGAGTTCGGTCAATAGACTCGGGCAGGCGTACTGGTGATATAGGAAGGCAGGAGACGCCTGATCTGCTTTCTGAGTGCGTTCATGCCTCTTGGAGTCACTGACTGACAGACTCCGACAACTCAGAAATGAGCTGGATGAGCTAAAAGCGCATCGACAGCCGAGTCAAGCAGTAGCTTCGAAAGATCAGACCCCATCCCTCGAATCAAGTGGTCTGTCATGGGTTCAGCCGCTAGGTACTGCCGAGACCATCTCACCGTCTTTTCTTCTCGAAAATCATCCCGCCTATGAACCTACCTCCCACAATCCGGTTCCCTCATTCGGAGATCTGAGTCAATTTCAGACGAGCTCTCATTCAGGATTGTCTCAGGCACTGACGGGGGCCGGAACATCACATGATCGCTCTGTAAGGTCCATACCTGCGGAAGATAGGTAAGTAAGGTATCCAGCTATCTCGTCCCGGCTGATTGTTGTGTAGGTCACCAACTCCGGGCAATCCGCCATCGCTGACTCGGGCTCAGACTTTACGTCGAGGAACGTCACAGCCTTCATCTGATACACCTTTTAGCGGACCGATGCGAGTATTGCAAGAACTCGGCGCAAATGATGGATATGACGCGGAAGTTCACGATCCGATCGCTCGACAGATCGTGACGACAGGCGAGGCAAGCATGGCACATAAAACGTGAGATTGAGTCTCGACTCAATGCTTACAAGACAGGTTCTTTGAGCATTGCCATCTTAATGCTCCTTTCCTTGATCCGTTGCGAGATGCCGACATGGCGTCGGTTCGATCGCGAAGCATGGCGCTGATGCTTAATATCATTGTCGCTGCTGCCCGCTTTTGGTCGCACAAGTCTAGGTTAGTGGACTCACGTCTCACCGCTGAAGAAAGACGCGACACATGGCTCCATCCTCGCTATACACGACTGGTAGCATTGCTCGATGCTGAAATGTCTCGCTTGACGCTTCGCCCCCGCCCAGCCGATGTCTGTTTAGAGACGGTTCAGGCCTGGATGATATATTCGCACTGGATGCCGGTCGATGTGGTTACAACCTCTACGGGTCAAAGCTATCGATCTAGATTCTCGGAGTCTAGTGTCTGGCAGTGTATGGGCCTCGCTATCCGCTGGGCGACCTTGCTCGGCCTCGATCAGACTGCCCATTTGCCTTTCATGGATCACAGCAGGATCCCGACTACTTTGGATGTACAGAGCTATCGAACTATGCTCTACCTCACCGAGAGTGATCATTAGTGAGCCTCTGGTTCGAGAGAGCGTTGATACTCTGTGCTGATGAGAACAGCTTAGCACTATCGGCGCGACGTCCCTCCACTCTCAGTCCGAAACATGTTTGCCAAGCACTCCCTCGATTCCTCTCCGGAAGCTGGACGATGGCGACTGACGCTCGGCTCGCATCGCTCATGCGTGTCGTGGAGGTATCGTATGTGATGGGGGCACGTGCGGATAGCGAAGAGAGTATCGAGGCCTTCAACATGGATGTCAACGAGATTGAAAGGTGCCGTGCCGAGCTAATAATAGCTGACGACAGATTCTTCTTTGAGAGATCGTCGGGCATTAATTCCCAGGACAAGATGCGACAGCACTTTCCGTTCAGTGGGTGATGACAATGGCGAAATTAACTAATACACAGCATCTTTGCGCTGGTATCGTCTGGCTTTTGCGAGCACACTGCTCCCTTCCATGTCCAATTGGCGTGACGTCCGGGAGTCCATGCGAATGAGTGTCGACTGGGCTAGTCAGATTCTATATCATCTATCTTCCGCTGCATCCTCGACACCATTCGACCCTGAATCAGGTAGCACCCAAGGTGTCCTGGAGCCGGACACCAATCTTGTTGCGCTACTTTCGTTTGCGATCGATCAGTACTTCGTTGTCATGTACGTCACGGAATATACTGTAGCTCAAACTTAGCGCTTACACCGCTGCATTCCTGGTACTTGCTTGGCAGAATGGCGCCATTGATAGTAAGTCGCTATACCACAATGGCTGATTGGAAGATGAGCTCGGCATACCGACCGGCAATCAGAGTGTACCCGCTCACTCTTGTATGTTATATCGACTGGTGGATCTCGCCGCAAGAACGCTCCGTCAATGCGCACCAAGTTATGGACATCCTGCAGCGCGGTACGCAGATCTCTTGACCGGGATGACCAAGATCATCACCGCAGAGCCGATATTGGCGGCGGGAAGCTTAGACCCACAAGCAATATTCGACACAGCAGGATTCATGCGGGATCAGGATTGGTTGGATTTATGGCAGGATTCGGGTCTAGATCAGAATTGGCTGTTTGGACCGGTTGGCGATGTCCCGTGAGAACAGGACATGAGATAATGTGCGCATCCTGATCTAAATTTCTGGTTTGGCCTGATAGACAAAGATTCAGAGCTGAATTGAGACACACCTTAAGCCCGTTCCATGTTTACAATACGCTGGCGACCGCCAGTTCCACAATACCCAATCCCTGTCCCAAGACCCAATCGTAGTGTTGCCCATAGATGAACGGTAGTTTGGTACTCATTTCCGCTGATTTGTCTTGGAACATTGGGTATGGACGGTTCCGGGTCCGTCTTATTCTAAAGCATCGAAATGAATCTTCATTAAAAGTTGGCATCAAGCAGAATGAAGTTTCTTGGACATTATTGAAATGGTAAAACTGGTATTATAGAAAGACATCCGTAGCGAGTCTCTCTTTCCCTTCACTCCTCATCCACTCCCAACCTTCCGACATTGTCTTGCCTTCGTGATCTGCCCATATAGAAGCGACTGCCTGCTTGACACCTTTCGAGAGCTGGGGCGAACCGCAGATGTAAACCTTCGATCCTCGCCTGAAGAAGGCATCAATAAACTCGGCTCTTTCTGATAAGATCTGATCTCTGCCTTCGTCAGCCTCAAGCTGCAGTAATGACATGAGAGAAGTAGACTTGAGACTCACTGGACGTATCTTGAGCCATTGTGACTTCCAGCAGCCCGGCTAAAGGCGTATCGGACGGTTACGATGCCCTCCTCCTCCCACTTTTGAAGCTCAGCGCTATACAGCGCGTCCGCTTGAGAGTGGCACCCATAATATAACAAGGCATGTCCGACTTCTCTCCCACTTGACCTGGAAGAATCAGTACTGTACCCTACCAAAGATAACGAGCGCACTTCTGGATGGACCTTTCCTGGAGAAAAGCCCTAAATGGAGCAATGCCCGAGCCGGCACCTGCCAAGATGATCGATTTCGAGGGATCCAAAGGGGGCTTGAATGTTGAGGTATTTCGCACAGCTGCCCGAAGAGGTGAGCCAGGGCTTCGAGAAGAGAGGTACGATGTAGCGGTTCCCAAGAAATCGCCATGACCCGATAGATGTGGCGAGGCGATGATGGATATAGTGATTGTGCATCGAGTCGGGTTGTTTAAGGGGGATGATGAGATCGAGTACTGGTGGTCAGCTCAGGAATACTCCGCGAAATTGATGAAAATGGCAAGACTCACTTGACGGACACGAAGAGCAGGTAACGATAGCAGGAAATCACCGAACTCCATACTGATATCCGGATAATCCTCTAACAAGTCCAATAGACTGTATCTCTTGGTGGCTAGCTCCTTCTGATGAGCATCTTCGTGTGAAGATCGGACTAGCGTCTCCTTTGGATTGCTATCGGACATTCGATGGAGAAGGTTCTCGATTTGACGCTTCGTAACCGGTTGTCCAAGTTCAACGAATCCACTCAATAGCTCGTAGGCTGAGACCGGAGTGTCGAGAGGAAGATTTATGCATCGCCCCTGAATCGTGAGCACGTCATCTGGATGGAGGTTGAATCGTCTCAATGCCCTCTGGACAGTCTGGTCCGGGTTCGTCGGGAGGATAGCCAGGTAGTCGCCCGTTTCATAGGTACTGTCCTTGGGTAACGAGATTTCGATGTGACGTTTGACGTTGTATCCTTTCTCTTCTTCCTCTTTGGATGCTCCGGAGATGATGTCGTTCGAGACGATGGTTGCGGACACCAGTTTGTCCAGCCGCAGTATTTGTTCCCTGCGTGTGGTGTCGACGCTGACGTCTAAGGTCTTCTTGTCAGGAAGAGCGGTATTCATATTGCCAGATACTGGGGTGGTTGCGATTGCGGCCATAAATTGAGTCTCCCAGTCATCGAATACTTCGAACAGCTCGGCGACAGCAGCATTTCCAAGTCCTATCCCCACCAGTCTTGTTCCACCGGCATGGCTGAGCAATTTGTCCATCGACTTGGGTATAGCGTGGTATGTCGCAGCCCAATCTGGATGCCCACAGCCAAAGACACCGAATTTAACACCAGCCAGGGAATCGGCTGGAGCCTGCTTCAGCCATTCGTAAAACGCTGCGGCATCGTCGGTCGGCTATGGGATCAGCAAAGGTGGAGAAATGGCAAACGGCGAGGACGCACCTGTCCTTCATAGCTGGTCGTCACGATCGCTACTGGCCTATCGGTCGGTAGATTTCCAGCCGCAACTGCGTTCAGATCCTGAATTTCGGTATTGAAGCCCCTTTGTTCCGCAGTATCCGCCATTTTGCTTGCGAGTGCTTTGCATGTACCAGAGTTGCTTCCTATGGCGGTCAGCTATGTCTTGGCATAGACCAGTTGATGAATCACATACCGTAGTAAATGCTCAGATCCACCTTCCGGTCACCTTCCGTACCGGTGCGCGTAATATTTTGACCCATCTTCGCAGCCTGCTCCTTCTCCTTCTCCGCGCCTTTCCCGAGTATCATGTCTACATCTCTCCCCTTTCTAGGAGTCACGTGCATGTAGAACTCGTGTGGCTTGACCGTGAGAGTCTGCTTGATCTTGAGCTGATAATTAGGGTTGTTTGATCTCATGTCGAAGCTCTGGAAGATCTGGTCCGTCAGTACATTACCGAGAATCCGAAGTGATGTAACGTACCATTGCGACTATCAGAAGCGACTCCTGCCACGCGAACGGGCGACCTATACAACCCCGTACACCATTACCGAATGGCTTCCAGCTATCGGGTGGTAAGTTTGCAAACCCACCATTTAGCATTCTTTCCGGCCTATCTCGTCAGCAAGAGATCATCTAAGGCGATGTAAGCGGACTTACTTGAAAAGTTCGGCGTCGTCTCCCCAGACCTTGGGATCAAGATGCAAAGCATCTAGTACAATCATGACGTCCTGGCCATGAGGAACTCGATACTTGCCTCCCAGGGTCTCATCTCCACGCTTTGGTGTGACACCAAATGCAGGTGCAGTCGACTTGAGGCGAAGGGTCTCCTTGAGTGCTGCGTCCACGTATTCGAGTTTTTGAAGCTGTTCAAATCGGACTGGTTGAGCTCCGCAGACTCGGTCAACTTCCTGCCTGACTTTCTGAAGGGAGGCGGGTGATTGAAGTAGGAAGTGGAAAAGGAATGAGAGCATCCCCGATGTCGTCTGTTAGTCAGCATCATCATGATAAGCGATGTACAGCAGAGGGGAGGAACTGACTTCGTGACCTGCGATCAGGAAGGTGACCAGTTGATATCGAATGTTCTCAGTGGACAGGCCTTTACCCGTGACATGGTCCCGTCCATGGAGTAATCTATCCAGCAAATCGTCGCTTCTCTCACCACTGTCTTGTCTTTCCTTCACCAGCTGATCGTCAGTGGTCGCTTGAGTACCATCGTGTAGACGTACATTATCTGCCAAGTCGTGGAGAAGCTGGATATCCTCTTTGTACTTCTTGTTTGCCTTGACATACATCCAACCTGTCCCCGGGATCCGCCTAAGCCTATCACTACAAGCTCGCAAGCCCCCGGCCATTGCGTCAACGAAAGGATGATTATGTTCCCGATAAAAAGAGTTGAATCGATAAGAGAAAGTGGAGAACGCGATGGTGTCGAGGGTGAGTTTGGTGAAGTCGGTACAGACATCCACTCGATCGTTTCCGAAACGATGCCACTAGCTGCTTAGTATTCGCTATATGGATTAAGTGAGGACAACATACCTTCATGATGAGCTGAGACGCGATATCGAACATGCCATTGAACATCCCTCGAATACTTAGTGGTCCGAATGAAGGAATCAGGATTCGATGGGCGATAGCCCATGACTCCTCTTGAGGGTGGTGAGCGGTGAACAGTCCTGAGTATTAGCGGATACGATGCAAGTCGAAAAGTCGCGTACCATCCTTGGCTATTGCTCGGACTTCCTCCAAAGCCCCGGACACATTCTTGATGAACCTCTCCTGATCACACAGCTCTTGAACGTATTCTTGACTCCCAACCGCGATAACGGTCTCCTGCGGAAACTTGAGTGTTATGATCGGCCCATACTGCTTCATCAAGCCAACTATTGATGCCATCGGGTCCTCAGGGTCGATAGCGAGCACATTGCCGACCACTGGTAGGGTAGGTGGGTGCGGGATTCGCTCCATATCAGATGGTATTGATTTCCCCATAGTGTTAAAGATCCGGAGAATCGAGCCTGGCGAATGATGATAGGTATAGTGGCTCTTTCTATCCTCTTATAGATGCGTACGAATGCTGCGCCAAGTCATCCGGTTCACCGCATCGCCGTGGACGATACATCGGTCGAGGAAAGGGATAGTAGGGATTAGGGGACTAAGAAACGCGTCAACGAGAGATGCCCGGTTTTCGATCGGCATTGTCGCGTGGCTTGACCGGGTATCATCCCTAAGCTTGTAGCCTCATCAGTCCAACGGCTACACTCGGTTTACGTCTGATTTGGTGTTTGCTGTTTGGGTCGTGCCA
>Ga0265798_10002015_pt1 | contig 30518 bp, 40 predicted proteins | sample P3T30metagenome_FD_192430 | JGI IMG/M metagenome (GOLD analysis project Ga0265798, IMG submission 192430) | Plant litter microbial communities from East Loma Ridge, Irvine, California - P3 T30 | ecosystem: Environmental > Terrestrial > Plant litter > Unclassified | place: USA: California... | reverse complement strand
CAGGATTTCAAGGACTACTGCCTCGAAAACAAGATCCTAACCCTCTGTATGCCACCTCATTCATCGCACATCCTCCAGCCACTTGACGTGGTCTGCTTTTCGCCGCTGAAGCGCAAGTATTCCCAACGCGTCAGAGACTTGGCACGCCGACGCGTCTTCCATATCAACAAGGAAGGCTTCCTCCCTGCCTTTAAGGACGCGTTTTTCGACGTTTTCACAGAGGAGAACTGCCGCAAGGCCTTTGAGGCGTCAGGGATAGTCCCTATCAACGCGCAGGTTGTATTAGATCGCCTTGAAGTGCGCCTGCGTACCCCGCCAGAACCCCTCCTCCCAGAAGCGCCGTGGCAGTCAAAGACTCCAAGCAATACTCATGAGTTTGGATCTCAGTCGAAGCTTGTACGCGAGTCTTTTACTCGGTCGCCTGTTACAGCCCAGGCTGGCTTCTTGCAGCTTATAAAAGGTGGTGAGCTGATGCTGCACCTAAACGCGCTTCAAGCAGCGCGGATTTCTGAGCTTGAGGAGCAATTGGCAGTGATGACCAAAAGAAAAACGCGCAAACGCAAGCATATCCAGCATGGTGGTACAATGGAGTATGGGACTGCTGCAGCGCAGGTAGCTGCTAAGGCATCTGCAGGGCCTCAGCGATCAAAGAAGGCTCGTAGTAGTAGTGATCAAGAACCAGCTCAACCAGCTGTACGGCGCTGTGGGAACTGTGGCAGGACTGGGCATAACGCGCGCACGTGCAAAAAAGATACAGAGATATCTTCTGAATCTGATGTGAGCACGACGTACGTAGGCTCCTTGTTTGATAGCGATGATAATGAAGATGCATAACGTGAGATGGTCATGCCAAGCGTTTTTGATCCGCTCGGTGGGTTGACCCGCTCGGTGGTGGAATACGTTAGTACATTGATTTAACACAGAGAAGCTTTGAGCATGCCCTAAATTCAAGTAACTTAGTAGTGAGATGGCTACACGACGTCTGTCAGGGATCCGCGAACGAGGCGAAGCCTCGCGCGACACCGCCTGTACAATGTATACTATTCCGCACACCTTGATCGATGTTCATCGATCATACGTTCCTTTTAGCTGCATGGCGTGGCGGGTGCGGACCTGCGTCCTGACAACGTTAGCGTTGAACATTCGCCACTTCAACATAGTTGAACTGACGAACTCCTCTAGCAACGCTACTTGAGAGAACGGCCGACCCGCACCTGCTATAGGTCTATATACTTTCTGGTGATTAAGGAGTATTATTTTACAGATACTAGCAGGAGGTAGGCAGCTTAAATTGATCTCAAGCGTGTGAGGTACAGCTCCCCCTAAGCGAGGCTGACCCCTGCTGTAAGAAAGGGCGCAAAGTGTAGATACCGGAAGCCGATTCTGCAAGCGAGTGTGAACAGGTGAGTCCTTTAGTAATGACTGTGCGTAGAGAACAAGTGATACTATATGCACGAACCAGAAACCCATTGCGGTCAGCACTATAGCTAAGCCTTGCTAGATACTAACTTCCACTCCGCAGTTTCGCGGACGTGTGCTGTTGCCAAGCTTTTGCACGTTCGCGAACGTTGCTGCCGCCAAGTCTCTCCATGCTGCGTGGGTACCATCAGACCTCTGCTCTACCCTTACTAGTAGTTATGAACGTTAACGACCAAAACTCCTCAACACCCTTAGAAATCACACTGAAGCACCTTACCATACCCCTCATAACTGCAATTCTCATGCAAGAAGCCGTTTATTGTATAACATTAACTGTACAACAACTGTAATTATCCCTAAGTGCAGCGTCCCGCCACGCAGGGTGTCCCGTTACGCAGGGACGGACGTTAGCAGGTCCCTGGAAGGTTGCCTCGCGATGAAACTATCACAGCCAGTGATGCTGGTCCACCGGTCTGGCACCTCTAGAAAATTTGAAACATCGTCGTATTTTTGTAGTTACATCTTCCAATAGCGAAGTGCCTGACACATGCGAATTGCTAATGTAAACGAATGATCGAACGACTCAGTGTAACATGTAGCGACGAATTTCGCAACCGTGCGAAATGTGGCATCGACGACTACTTCACGAATCCTTTCTTCCAATCTCTAGACACTTGACACTTTCACTTGCAACCAGAGCTTACTTTCGTCCATGAATTCTCCTTCACGACAAGGCCCACAGGCTTAACTTGAGTTTGACATATCAAAAATAGCGATTGTATTCATATCCCAGCACTCGAGCCTAATATCGAGTAATAACACTCCAACAACAATGCCCGATGCTGCTATAATACTACCCAGCCCACAAAAGCTCTACATTATAGCCAATAGTCTATCTGATCTTCCTTGGGGGGAACCTATTGATATCGGTCAAAATCAGCGTCTGACAAATACAAAGTTAGGTGGTAGTAGATTTGGGCAGATGTTTTTCATCAGTCCACAGGCATGAGACTTGCGATTATTGCATCTACATAGAGTGCGACTCACCTTCCACTAGTCGTCCGTGGCCTGCTCTGTGTAGGGTGATTCGAAATCTCTACTTCGTTATCGGTATCGTAGTCCCAATTGACAGCAGCAGCATTTGCGTGGTTTTCAATACTGGACCCACTCTTTGCACCCCTGCGCCGCGTCCGAGATCGCGAGTCATCGTACTCATTGCCCATCATGGTGGAGCCATCTTTTGCGGGTGTGCTGGTGAGCCTCAGCTTTTTTGAAGCGCTACGAAGAGAGGCAGGTGTGATGTTTGGCGATTCTGTTTCATCTGATCCCACAGATGAGCCACGTACACTTCGTGTTGGCGTACTGGGTATGTTTTCAACCTGTCTCCTCTTCTTACTGCTTGCAGAGAGGGCGTGCCGGATTGTGGTATGAGGGCGTGCCGGACGCTTGACGTTTTTCAGAGCGCTGGATCTGGACACCTTGCGTTGGTAGCTGACAGTCGTGATACGGGAAGATTTGACGGATGGCATTCGTCCTTGAAGTAATTTGGACCGAGCGTTTCGACCAGTGATCGGTGGAGTCGATCTGTTTAGTGCACGAGATTGGCGAGATGCGATCTGGCGATCGTGCTCGGTTGCCTCTCTCTCTGCTCGGTCGCGTGCTGCCAAAGTCTGGACATTGGCATTATTCGTCTTCGCCGCTGCGGAATTACCCGAATGTATCCTACGCTTCTTGGGAGATGTCTGACGGTGTTCAGTTTTGGTAATGACAGAATCCATGAAATCATGAAGCTTGCGCTTCGTTCCTGCAATGAGCGCAGACGCCAGTGATTTGTCCTCGACCGGCTTCTTCGGTTTGGGACCCAAGACGCCTCGGCAGGATTCCGTGCCACAGCGACATTGCTGTATGTTCTTCTGGGAGAAAGGGCTTACGAGGTTAGCATGTACTCGTTCACAAGGGAGGGTGATGACGATCGACCTACTCGAAATTGTAATCGTACGTGAGCTCTTCACCAGTCATGATGCCACGCCGGCCAGCGAAGAGTGCCATACGAGGTTCTCCGCCAACAGTCCACTTGATCATCTCGCAATTGGGCTCGCAAGAATGGTTCACGAAACGAGCGATGGTACCACGAGTAGCGTCAATGATCATTTTGTTGTCGAAGCTCATGAGATAGTAGCACTGTCTTAAGTGAGTCAAGGCGAGAGATGCATGTATAGGAGGGGATCATACCTTGTCCTTCTTGTAGACCTGCTTCATGCGCCTTTCGCATTCGGACTGTGTGATGATCTCGCCGGCGTACTCAACGATGATCTGGTGAGGATCGAACATTCGCATCGCGCGTACACCGTACCCACGGTCAACGGTGTCGAGCACCTCCACACCGTAATCGTAGCGGTTGCCTTTTGCACGTCGCTTGAGCTCGGCGAAGGGACGGTTCGCGCAGAGCTGGGGTCCTAGCCGGCAATTTGTGTCGTCGCATTCGTAAGCCATTATGCGATTGTGACAAGCATCTCCACAGCCATCTTCGGGGTCGCAGTAGCACTGGGAAGCATCCTGCTTGTCGCGTTTCCACAGTGCTGAAGCGTCGCCAATGAACCTGTCTACACCGTGTTAGCAACATGCAGATTTGTGTCCAAAACCGAAACCTACTTTTGTTCAGTTTGACCCATCCATCGACCTTTACCTTCCGTGGCAGCGGGTTGTAAGTGTCAAACGGCAATTTGAAGTCGCGGAAAACGTGGTGCAGGTCCTCGTTCAGCATGCGCTCTGCAGCGAACATGGGAAGCGGAAGGACGTTGGCATCTTGGAGCCTCTTGACCCGTTTCTTTGCGCGGTTCTGACTTTCTGACAGACGGGGATCGAAATCGCGGTGCTGACCAATGTAAAGACCCTGTCTCAGCCACACTTTCGCCTTGGGCTTCAGGGAGACTTTATCATCTCTGGATTCGCCCGCCTCTGTCTGCTCACCATCCTCGGTCGCAGCATGAGGCCGCTTAGTCTGTGTAGCTTTGCGACTGTTGTCTAGCGCAGCATTCCGAAGACTGTTCTGAACCAGCGTCCGGCCGTCAGACAGAGCATTGGCAACGGCTTGACCGACGCCAGTGATGTTGCGAAGAGCCTCTTTGCGCAGGTCAGTGACGCGCGAGGAGGTGCGGCGACGGGCTGCCTGGGCTGCTTCCGTGACGAGTTGTTCCTCTACGGGGTCGTCCACGTCTGCCGGAGCGGACTTAGTCTTTGGGGCCCGTTTCTTCACTGATGTGACATCGACGGTGCTCGGCGTGCCCTCTACGGAGCCGTGGAGGACGTTTTTGTGGTGCTTCTCGAGGTACTTGGTCGGCGTATGGATGGCAGTGCCGGCGAGGATTTGGACGTTGTACGTGGTGACCGACTTGCGCGAGCTCCGAGCCGATCGGCGGCCCTCGCTGGGAGGCATCTCGGGCGTCGAATTCGACGGCTCCGGCGCGTCGTCGGCGGCTCGTGGAGGATGGACGCTCTCAAAGGCCTCGGCCAGTGGCTCGGCTTTCGCAGCGTCGGACAGCACGCTGTATTCGTCGTCGAGGCTGGTGGGAGGCGTGGAGATGGAGGGCGACGCGCTCGACATGGCGCGGACTTCGACGTGTTTCTCGGTCTGGACGGTGATGTTGGACAGCGTGGACGACGTCGAAGTGGGCGAGGCGTCTCGGATGGTCATGGCTAGGGAGCTTCACGGCTCCTAGGCGCGTATGTGGTGTCGTCGTGCTGGCGCAACGCAGGGACGCGAGTATGGGGCGCACTGGAAAGGTGTACGCGCCTCAGGCCACTAGCAACTTGCCAGACGTGCAAATGTGCCACTGATGACTACAGGCAGCTCACAGTGGGTGTGGGAGGGAGACAGCGCGCCGTGTTGGGGTAATCGTGATATGCATGCGAGGGAAGCAGCCATGGTCCATAAACAAGCTAGACCGTATCCAATCACAACGTCCCTGGTGTCACCACCACACTACTACATCATTCCGTTTCAGGGCGCCTGGAGCACGTCTCTTTGCCTCCTTCAGCCAGTTTGGCTTTCAAGACTGTTGACTCCTGGTCATTGGCACCTTCATCGTCTTTCGACCCACAATTCAGGGGCAGTCTTGAAGAGTCACACATACGCTCGCGACGCCTCACGAGTCCTCAGCAATTCGAATGGCAACATCTCAATGCCAGTATATTACGTGTATTCTTCAGGGAACACCACGGCCTGGACATTTTCCCAGATGGCGACTGCGCTATGGGAGACATGAGGTATTGGGAATGCATTCGTCATGAGTAGTGACAAACTTGAATGAGACAAGCATATTTTCTGCTCTCTAAAAACAATTATCAGGGTGTTATACAGTCATGTAATTTGCCATCTATTCTACAACCGCCCCTGAAGCCGTTCGATCCACCTGGCCTTGGAAGCCCCCAGTGGCGGGAACGTCCTGCATTTCCAACCCTCCACCCTGTTGCTCGCTTGTAAGTGGAGCTGTACGCTTGTCTTTCCGCGGCCCAAACCTCTGATCTCCCTCTTCATAAACTTTCTTGAAATGAAGATATGTTGGTGGTCGTGGTCGCTGTAGCACCGCCAGCCAATTCTTGATGATCGAACCCCGGTTGAACGGCCGGTGTCTGTCCTTTTTCATGAATTTGTGAGAGTTCAGGTACTCGCGTGTCGTTTCACCACGACCAACAAGAAATAAGTGGTATACGCCAAGACTAAAAGGGTATGTCCAGCTCAGGAGACCATATACGGCCATGGCGAAGGGGACCCGCCATGTGGCAATAGCCTCGCCAAAGGAAGCGCCGTTTCGCGACCGCCAGATCAGAATATGTGCGAGGCTGGCCCCCAGGAGAAACAGCCCCAGAAGGGTCGTAGCGCAGACGAACACGAAGAAGTAGCGGTAGTTGCGGCGCCCAACGCAGTTGTTCAGCCAGACGCAGTGGTGGTCTTGTGTCTCAACACAATTATCGCAGACCCGGCAATGATGGGCGCGTGGTGGTCGCCAGATGTTGCAGCTTTTACAGTATTTGGTCGGAACCTCCATGGCGGCGTTGCTGCCAGACGCAGACACGACCATGGTCCACTCAGTTGTTGCTGGTCCCAGGCTCAAGGGGTCTTCATTAGGACTGGGTGGAGGGAAGGGATGCAGATTCCGGGGAAGTATCTGGCGAAATTAGTGGAAGAAGAGTGTTCGTGGCGTAGAGACTTACACCCGGATCCGAAGCTGATGCGTGAAGAAAGGAGGAAACCGATACAAGGAACAAGTACGCAAAGAGAATGGGTATCGATGGAGAAACGTGAAGCCATAACCAGGGCGCCCTAGATGTCACGGTCAGTACAGCAAGCGATAGCGGTGGACGGTAGTACGAACGAATAGCCAAAGAAAAGGCCAGCTGGCAGGAGAATGAGTACCGCCGTAGCGACGTTGACCGGGCGGTCGCGTGTGTTTTGCAGCCGGCCGCCCCAGCAGAAGGCGGTGTTGCCGGCGAAGTACTCGTGGTTTCTGCCCAGCTCGCGGCGCACAGCGTCTTTGGAGGCTTCCTTGCGCGCAAGACGGGGCGACGACTCGGCCGAAGCAAGCTTCTCGTGGCCCTGATTCGGGCGCATCTGTGCAGTGCGTCCATCGCGGCTAGAGAGGAGGAAGCTGGAGCGGAACGAGCGCGGCGATTTGCTGGGCGTGGGCAGCTTTCCGACATCGCCGGCATGCATGTTGGAGAGGTGTAGATGCTGTGGCCGTGGGCGCTGCAGAGGCGCTATGCTCTCGCCGTGGCTGCGCACCGTCTCTGCGCCGGTGGGAGTCGAGTTGGCGGTGGTGCGGTCCGGCATGTCGCGGTCGGTGATGTCTGTGCCGCGCGACGGCGGCGGATGGTCGTGCTCGTGGTGGAGGCCCAGGGCAGGGGCGCCGCGGACGGTCTGCGTGGACCCAACGCTCTGGCGGTACGAGTTGGGCGAGGCGTCGTGGGCGGCTTCCGAGTACAGCGAGCCGGGGCCGAGCAGCGAGTTGGGCCGCTGGTTGCGCTGCTGCTGGAGGCGCTGCGAGCTCATGGGCCTGAAGAAGCCGTGGGCAGCCAGCGGGACATGGGTCCTGCTCGTCGACGTCGTCGGACGGCTACCAGACGCGCTGATGCCGCTCTGCACGCCGCCCGTCCTGCGCCCTTCTGTGCGCGACCATCTGTTCTGGCTGCCCGTACCCGAGTGCGCGGTTGCGATGGACGACGGGCGCGAGGGCGGCAGGCCTGTCTCTCCCGTCGGGCCCGTCATGCCCAGCACGCGGCTCTGTTCGGGCGTCGTCATTGCTGGAGTGTCGCAGTCGCAGTCACAGTCGCAGTCACGGGGGCCGTCGTCTTCACAAACTGCATGGCATCGAGGCGTGACGCTGTCGGTGTCGGATGTGTACGAGGGAAGGAGCGAGTCGGTGGAAAGGAACGTGGAAGGCGCGATGGGCGGAACCGTGAATGCGACGAGGGCGCAAAAGGGGCGTGGTGTTTGATGTGGTGAAGTTGCAAGGTTCCCACGGCTTCGCTAGCCTCGCTCTAGCTAGACTGCTTAGTGACGCAGGAGCTTGGCCGCTCAATTCAACATCGAACCACCGCGCCTTTGACGTCGACCCCCATCACCTCCCCGCACACACACAGCTCGGATACGCCCACCATGTCGTCCCTCGTCGCCCGCTCTGCCTTCCGCGCCGCCCCTCGCCTGCGCGCCTCGCCTGGACCCCGCCGGTGGGCCAGCACCGCCGCCGACGGCGAGAGGGATGCTGGCAAACAGGCCCTCAAAACCGGAGCGAAGCGCGACCCCGAACTCTACGTATGTCGCAGCGTTCGGGCGGTCAGTACAGAGCTAATTGGGCTTTCAGGTGCTCCTGGGAATCATGAGTGGTGTCTTTGGCCTCGCAGGATGGCACTTCTGTAAGTGCATCCACTAAGGAGCAGCGTTGCGAGTGTAAACTGATCCGGCGACAGCGCGTTCCCCAACTAGCGCCTCCTCCGAGCGAGCCGTCGCCAAAGCCGCAGACAGCGAGCCGTGGAAACAAGACGGCGGCGAAGGTCCTTATCAGTACCATCCTGGCGGCGATACCAGCGTGAAGAAGGATGCCCCGTCCGCCTTAAATGTCGTCGTAATTCCAAACGTGACTCTTCCCAAGGTACGTCTCTGTGCATCAGACTCCTGCCCCCTAGTTCTGACCACAGTAGGAACTTCACGATACCTACAACAAGTGGGGGAAGGATGGCTATTGATCAGTTGTGGCGCTTCGTGGATCTGGCGAGCATCATGATACCAATTGCTTGTTGATCTTATTGCCGGACAGAAGACATGCATGTATATACACTCACGAGTACCTCGAAACTTGACTGGCTTTGATCGGCTCCTTTATCATCGAAGAGGATTCTCAAAGAGACACATTCTTAACACCATTCGAGTTTTATTACCGCTGTGAACAGTGAGTACGTGGCTGCCAAAACATTGGTCTTAATTGCCCTCGGTCATGTTCCTGCACGGCCGTCGCACTCTTTGAGAAAGTAGGCATTCAATCGTCTCTATGGGTATCTTCCAGTAATTTTGTCTATCCGAAGCGCGAGCCATCCATAATTGGACGCTCACGAGAGTCTCTTGCGAATCTCGTCAACCATGCTCGCCCTCGAGACAAGGACGCCATCCTTCTCTGGATTGTTCTCGTCCTTGATGCCTAGAACCTTGATCTTCACTTTGCCATCTTTGAGCTCATCTTCACCAAGGATGACAGCCAGTGGTACACCTGCTGCCTCTGCCTGCTTAAACTGTTGCGGCAGCTTAGGCTTCACCTTGTAAGAGAATTCTGTCTTGATACCAGCCGCCCACAGCTCCTGTGCTACCTGCATCCGCTCCGTCAGCATGCCTGTGAAGCCCTTGCCACCAAATGCCATGACGAAGGCGTCGACATCCTTCGCACGCTGCGTTGATTGTCCGCGCGCCTTCATGATGCTGATGATGCGATCAATGCCGAAGGAAATGCCGACACAAGGAATCGGCTTTCCGCTGAACATGCCGACTAATTCGTCGTAACGGCCACCAGCCGCGACACTACCGACACCGATCTCCTGTTGCTGCCCCTGGACGCGCGGTGCGGATCCATCTGTGACGACCTCGTAGATGACGCCGGTGTAGTAGTCCAAGCCCCTTGCAAGCGAGAGGTCGAAGGATACGTGTTTCCGGGCACCGAAAGCATCGAGGTAGGCAAAGAGCTGCTCCATATCTTGAACACCTTTGCGAACATCCTCGGATTCGGAAAGCGCTTCGTCTGATTTAAGGAACTCGATGATGTCGTCGCCGCCCTTGCGCTGGACCCAATATCCAATCTTGTCAGCGACGTCCGCAGCAAGACCCTTTGACTCCATCTCTTTCTTCACTTCAGACCATGGCAGCTGTTCGGCGTTAGCTATTCATCTTCATAGAGGTCTTGCACGTCGTACCTTGTCTAGCTTGTCCACCGCTGAGCTTATTGGCCGTATGAGTTCCTCCGCTACGCCAGCGGTCTTGAACATGCCATCAAGAATCTTTCGGTGATTGATCTTGATTGTGTATGAATCCCAGTCGAGGGAATCAAAGACATCTGTCACTATCTTGAGGACTTCTGCATCGGGAATCATGGCGTCGTAGGAGCCCGCTATGTCGAAGTCACACTGGTAGAACTCCCTCATGCGACCTTTGGTCATGGCAGGCTGATCACGGCGGTAGACCTTGGCGATCTGGTACCGCTTGAAGCTCTGCACGCTGGGGTTCATAGCGAGCCAGCGCGCGAGCGGGACTGTGAGGTCGTAGCGCAGCGAGCACAGCTCCCCACCCTGGTCTTGTAGGTCGTAGATGAGTTTCGAGTCCTCGCCATATTTGCCACTGAGAATGTCCTTCAGCTCAAAGACAGGCGTGTCGAGGGTCGTGGCGCCGTGGCGCTTGAAGACGTTCGTTACCGTATCGAAGAGGCGGTCGCGGAGTGCAGCATCTTCACCGGTCCCTACTCGCGTTAGTTCGCCGTTCACGACTCACGCACACGTATGCACTGGCGCAGGTTGTTTGTCGCATGGCTTACAGTCGCGTGTGCCCTTCGGGACCTTGAGGTTGAAACTTTTGGACTTGTCTTCCTTGCCCATGTCGTCATCAAAAGAGGGTGGTAATGGCTGGCAGCAGTAACGGCGGAAGTGTAGAGGGTGGTGCGTACGGAGAGTCGCGCTGGGGATTTTCTTTGCGGCGGGTGCGCGTTGTAGCAGGCAGAGCGCGGGGCGGAAGTGGGGTGAAATTGCAAGGAGCCTCATGGCCAGAGAAAAGTGACTCAAGAGGTAAAAGGCATAAGCAAGCGCGCAGTTGACATCGCGCTAGTCGCTTAACAAGACCCAGGTTGCGTAGCTCCGACCTCTAATATGATGCAGCATTTTGCTGCACAAGACGACGCCGCCAGGTGTCCCGCAGCTCACATCTAAGACCATATATCAAACACCTTGTAATAAGGAAGAAACAAATCGCATTGATCCGTCCCAAAGAAGCCTGACCTCCACATTATGACTTTGAAACTATGGGGTATCTTGGATATGTAGTTAAAAGCACTCTCTCGCTATCTTACCAACGCCGCCTATAGGCCAGGAGGTCCTTCTGACCAAAACATTCAGCCACTATGGTCAAGATCATGTCGATGGTAACGCTGGTGTTGGCATCGACCAGACTTCCCTCTGCGTCCGTACCGAGTGGTTGATGATGATGGCTGCCTTGCTTTGCTGCGTTCTCTTTCGCCTCCGCTTGGGTCGAGCTTGGGACTGAGGGCAGTGCCGATCTCCTAGAGCCTTTACTGCCTCTTGAGTCATGTCCAGCGGCTGTAGAATGGCGGCTCTTCGTGGCCTGGGGAGAAAACCGTTGGGGGTGTACTAAGCGATCACCAAGCTGGGTAAGCAAACCAGCTTTTGCTCGCGCGAAATCAGGATCCTCGGTGTCGGTGAGTACTTCGCCCTCGTCAGCAGAGATGGACATCTCTGTGTCAGAGGCATCATCTTCAACATGTACAGCTGCAGTGTCGCCTGGTTGTGGGTCACACTGTTCTTGCAGTCCCAAGTCTTCGCCGATACCACTGCGGAGCCTGACAGCCGCGATACTCGCGCTCTGACCAACCTCTCTGACGTGACCAATCTTCTCATAGCTTAATGTCCCGCCATCGGGCACCAGAGCCAGCAGAGACCATGCCCAGCAGCTATACCGAGGAGACATCGCTGTCGCAACGTCCATGCTGCGAGTACAACTCTGTAGACCGTTGTAGATAGCCGCTTCATCCAGATGTACTAAATGTTCGATGTTGGGGGGATCCTCTTCAAGTGTATTGGACCACTCACGTAGAGTTCGTGGTGTCTTTCTCGTCGCGCTCGTCTTAGACGTGCTTGCATTTGCTCGTTGCCTAGCTTCGTCAAGAGTCGTCCGCAAGTGATAGAATCGCTTGAGAAGAAGCTCGTAGTACCGATCTTGTGGTGTGAGGGAATCAGGAGATTTCTCGGTAACGTCTTCGGCAGGCATCTGGTCATCGACTGCAATGAAGGTGCCTTGTTCGAAAACGAAATTTGCACCAGCACCATCGGAGACGTGAATGGGACGGGTCGAGGTGTTGCCCATTAACAAGTGTGGAATGGCGGAGGCCTCTGATCTAATATGGCATAGAATCAGCTGTGTGATATTACCAAAGACGAATGAAGATTGGAGCCGCTTACCTAACAGTGCGAAGATATGCTATAGCATCGCCTGTGCTGTCGTCCGAGGAGAATCCCTCGTCGTCCAGACCCGGCAGTGTTATTTTCATGCCACAGTCCGCATCCCGTGCTCGCTCTCCGCCTGCGCCTCGAAGCAGAGAGCTTGTACCGTCCGCCTTTGCCTGTGCTATTCTGCTACGCTTCTGACCGGGCGTTTCATAGGTGTTGTATCGCTTGCGCTTATTGGACGGTACAGATGAGGCGCTGGCAGGCAGTGGTTTCGTGGGCGGCAGGGTAGGCGCTGTCGACGTGAGGTAGTCCTGTGGCGGTCGTTGGAGCTTGTTGTAGGCCTCGCCGTCCCTGGTGGTCGCCAGGTTGATACCGGGCCCTACCATGTTGACGTCCGATCGAGCGCGATTAGCATTTCAAAGGTTGTGTAGTGGTGGGCGCGTCTGTGAGGGATGGTGGACTGCGGACAGCTCTCGGAGGTGCCACAGGCGCTAGCATTCGCGAGTGGCGCGTGCTTCAAGTCACTGTAAATCACCATCATGCAGAATCATTCAGCTTGGGACGTACAATTTTTGCTGTATTATTGGTAATTCGTCTTACTTTTCGCTGAACGTACAGTCACATCAACGTCGTGCGTGTTCTTCATGCTTGCTCATTCTGCTTTCTTGACCGTATCCTCCTGGCCTGGATGATGAGGATACTTGATCGTAAGACACCAGATATCCAGATAGTCGCAAATGGTCCAGATGACATCCACCACGAAGCTCCCATGTACACCCACGGCTAGACCCAGACACATGAAGACAAAAGCAACTTGATAGACGTCGCTACCCAGAGCGCTCGGCCAGCCGACACCAATGTGATCTTGAAGCCACGGCCCAAGTGAGTCGATTACACCGTATATTAGAGGGTAAATCAGTACGTTGCCCCGCGGAAAGCGAGACTTCGTCAAATGCGAGATGATCATGCGGCCAACGGAGTAGGCGTTGATAAGGCCGGCGTAGAAGACGAAAGGTACGAGATGGTGGTGTAGGATGATCGGCTGTAGGTACAGGTAGGCAGGGATCAGTACCCAGGCTGCGGCGAAAGTAAGGAGGCCAAGCAGAGCTCCGCGTGACTGTTGGCCTCGAGCGCGGCGTGCTTTTATCACATTTCTCGCACTGCAGAATGGTTAGTCATCGTCCAGAGTCAGTAGATCTTCTCAGCACTACCTTGAGATTGTGTTGAAGACAAGGACCACGCCTCCGTAGACCATGTACCATTCGTTCCACGCTAGGTTGGACAACACACTGGGTATGAAAGTGTACTGCTTCAACCCGAGGCTGTGAAACATGGATTGTTGCCAGAAGCTGCCACCCCCGAGGTAGGCAGTGAGGGCGTATATTACACAGAGGGTTACGATGCCCTCCACGGGGCCGGAAATTATGCCCAATGTAAGAGTATGTGTATGATACTCGTCCCAGGTTTGAACATAGAATGTTAGCAGCGCTGCATTAGTCAGTACACAGTTCCACTCTGTAGATCGAGGTAGAAACACGCACAAGCGAAGAGCCCAAGCACGGTTTTCCAGCCTTGACCCATGTTCATGGTCGCCGAAAATAGCAACACTTCCAGTGTCGTATTAACTGCGTCCACGCCATGATCGAAAAGTTCGCCTAGCGGTCCGCTTTGACGCGTTCTGCGAGCCTGGCTGCCATCAACGGCATCAAAAGTCTGATACAGGAACAGTCCGATCGCCCAGCTAGCGTAAACCCATCGTGGGCAGTCTTGGTCCAGTGTGGGTGTGTACCAGAGTAGAGTGAGGAAGTTTAGCACAATGAAGCCGAAGCCGAGGAGGGTGATCTGGAATAAATGTCAGATATGTACCACCGACATGCCTGTGGCACCGCTCATCTTGGACTCGTCAACAAGATGAAGTAGACGAGCTATCAACTTACGAGGTTTGGCCTGCACATGACTGTCAGCAATCGGCGATAGGGGTAACGGGGACTGGAGCTTACGCCATCCACATGGGGAAACATTTGATCACGACATGGGTGTAGAAGGGTTTGAGGACATATCGCGACAGAAGACTGTGGTCTACGGCTGAGTACTTGTACTCCTTCAGCTTTGGCAGCTTGTCTTGTCGTATGTACACCATGGTTGAACTGGTGGCAGGGTCTTGTTGAGCGCTTTTCGAGTGTGGTGGTGCGTGAAGAATGCAGGTCACCTTTGTTTTGGGAGAAATGGCACTAGCTTGCTTGTGATCGCGCCGATGACGTGGGGTTGCTGCCAAACCGGAACGTGGAAGTAGTGTAGAACCAACATATTCCACGACATTGCTCAACAACGCACCCAAAATCATCGTTTCCATCGATAGACAATCAAGTGTACGTGACTGATGCATAACAGTTAAAGCAGCTGTGGGGTGATATTGCTGCCTCGCTATGAAACCGTGGAACGAGACCTTGTTGGCATACCCATTGCCTGCGCCTGATGCTTGCTTTCGTTTCCTGCAATAAGACCTAAAACCTAGCTCGAAAATACACGCTTCTGCTCAACGCCGTGGTAACGATCATGCTACGGGACTCCATGAGCACGGAAGCAAGATCCGGCTCCTCATGGCCTGGATGAGTGGTACTGTCTTATGCACAGTCTCACCCCAGCCCTCGACATTCCAGCTCTGTTCTCGGCGTATCTTACGCTCCTCCAGATTGGCAAATTGCCACAAATGGTGAACTGTGTTGAGATCACCAATCTGAACGAACCACGCGCCAACACCTTCCATGACCTCTCGACGAGCCTTGAGACCCCGGCGCCAATGCGTCTCCCATTCAAGGAGGTTGCCAGGATGTAGGGTGTATGACCGAAGTTCGAACAGTCCGCCGAGACTACGCGGCGATGTAGTAGGCCAGAAGGAGAACTCCTGCATGAGAGAGGTCTGCTTGGAGGTAATCATTGTCTTCAACTTCGAGTCAAAGTCGCGGAACTCGGGGTGTGTTTGTATGTTGTGCAGTGATTGGTGATAGCCTTCGTACCGCTGGTATTCCCAAATGTGTACTGTGACATGTCAGTAGAGCGAACAGAATGTCGGAGCGAGTCCCCAGAAAGCCTACCGAACGTGTTGCAGTCGCCCACCTCGGTCCTCCAGCTACCAACAAGATGCACCTTGTTCTCTGGGATGGCGGCCATCTTCGTGTACCAGTTGCCCACAAGCTCAGCGTATTCATCCACCTTGTCTGGCTTCACCTCGTGGAACACGATAGAATGGACGTACTTGCCCCGGGCCAGAACCTGGGAGAAGCTGCGCTCGATGTCTTTGTCCAGCTCGCGGCCTTCGGGGGTGCCATAGATGAGAGAGGACAGTGCACCGCCCTTCTTCTTAGCATTCTCTTGGTCACGCTCGCGGGCCTCTTCTACATCCCGTATCAGCAAGGCCGGCGTCACGGGGTGGTCGGACTCACTTTCTTGTTGCTCTTTTTGCTTCTGCTCTGCTATCAAGTCTTCGCGGAACTCCTGCTGCTTCTTGTTGAAGCTGGCGGCGCTGTCGGGCGTGATGTCCGCCATAGAGGGAGCTCGAGCTGGGCCCTGGGTAGCGGCGACGACAGAGAAAGACCGAGAGCATCCCGCAAGGCGTTGTGAAGCAGATAGGCCATAGAGCGCGTGGCTATACGCGCGGCGAGCGAACATGGTGTGCTTCTGAACGTGAGCGGTGCCAATGCCGTGATTGTTGATCGCAGATCGGGGGGAGTTTAATGGGCTACACGCACACTGCTACGGGCAGTCAGTTGGTTGTAGGATTAGACGGCCGATTGCTGCGTAGTTTTGCGGGGAGGCGCTGTGCGGATTGCTGGGTGCCAGAGAGCTTCCCCTCATTGTCACTTACTTGTGGGCCCTGTCAAGCCACCCCTGCCGTTCTAGCTAGCTAGCGCACCTGCCACTGGTGGAACCTGGAGATCGTGCGCTCCACTCCTGATTGATAGTGAGAGTGAGATCTCTTGCTCAATAATATCCCATCAAAACGATCATCTTACGAGGGCGATTGCTTCACCGGAAATCAGTACCAAAGTTGTGAGCTCTTGGTCAAAAAGCTGCTGTACTTCGTCGCATTGACATTCTTCATTGCAAAGTGAGTGTGGGCATCATGTCTAGTAAGACTATCTAAACAGCACAGTGAAGATCTGGTAAAGGCCTCCAAATGGCCAAGTCCCCAACACCTGGTCTGTCCAGGTCGTTTGGCCTTGTCTCTCCGCCGATTCTTCGACCTCAGAGTCCGGACAAGTCTGCTTACGATGGACCTTGTCATACATGTTCGGTAGCGCTTCCGCGTGCCACTTTCGCCGTAGGTCTTGGTATCGTTGGCGATCGTACAAATCCCAAAACTCTTTCTCCGTATAGAAGTTCGCGGCGTATGGGACTTTCATACCGCGCAGTTCTTTCAGTTTCTGTTCCATTCGCCTGTTCGTTCTCCGAAACGCTGTTGGGCTTGGGTCGGTCGGGCCCCAGACTCCAAAATTCAAGAACAACTCCTTATTGGTCGATGACGATTGATTCAGGTCCGAATACAGTGCAACATTCTCATCGCCTCTTGTTTTGTAGAACGGCCAGCCTATCACAGGCTCCACGCCAGTCTTCTTCATGATAGGACAAATCCAGAGTGGCCAGATGTCGAGTTCTGCAGCAACATATTCCACAAATGCCTCAGATGTCTCCAGCGGCAGCAGGAGATCTTGAATGATTGCCGAGTCGGCTGAATCAGTGGCCAGCATCGCTTTGTAGATTGCACGGGCCGTCATGATAGGATTGAGTAGCCAGCGAACAAAGCGAGTGTTGGGCAAACCGTAGTATTTCAGGAAAACTCCCCCGCTCCAGAATGCCCCACGATCGTGTCGGAAGAGGTAGCTTTGAGTTGGTACAAGCTCTGTATAACCTTCAGGTCTAGCACCGGCGTGCATGTAGAACCATGGGTCCGTTGAGCGATCAAACCGCTGTTGCGCGATGTGTTGGGCCGCGGCTGAAGCTGAAGACACATGGCGACCTGTGATAATGACCCCCTTCTCCGTATTATACTGCACTGCCTCGATGAAGTCGATGTCTTCTTGGGGCTCTTGACAGAGTTTGGCCAGTTCTTGAATGGTCTCCTTTATGCCCGCAGTTTGGTGATACACAAGCTGTACTGAATCTTTCGCCTTGGTGAGTCGGATTGTAAGTAGTGTTACCACTCCAAATGTCCCCAGGGTGCATCTCGCAGCATTGAAAAGCTCAGCGTTGTCGCCATCTCTCTTTGCGTGTACGATTTCGCCATTTCCCAGAATTATCTCGACTTCTTCCACACTGCAATCGAATAATCCTTCCTTCCATCCAGTGCTCTCCCCACTTGCGCCTGAGAACCCACCACCAACAGTGATGCCCGGGAATTCCATGACCACAGGGGGCATCAGGCCGTACTGTAGAGTTTTGGAGACTAAAAAGTCTAGAGGAACATTTGGCTCGACGATCGCTAGTTGCTGTTCGGTATCAATGGCTAGAATGCTCTTTAAATGCGCGATGTGTAGTTGTGGGGTTGCCGGATCGCGGCGGCGTGTGGAGTTCGTTGATCCATGGTTTATACGAAATGCAACCTGACCTGCATATAAGCGGGAGACTTCGTCAGCTAGTTCCCGTACTGCCAGATCATGCTGATCATGTGTGTAGGGAACCATATCGTCCAGGTGTAGCCGATCAAGACACGCAGCAAAGATGAAGCTCGCTCTTCGAGGATAGCAGTCGTGGACGATGCCGAAGCCAACCAACAAGTACTTCTAGGGGGAACAATAACAAGTTCTGCTTGGGCTAGCAGAACAAAGCTCGCAAAGCATTGATCTTACTTGCTTATTCCGTATCTTGGCACAGGGCGGCGGATGCCCGTGCCTCACAACAAAGAAAAAATGCACTCCGAAGAGTGACAAGGGAGGATGCTGGAGATGATGCGCGGGATCGACCTCAGGCTAAGTGGCAACGTTCAGAAGCAAGGGGCTCATAACCTGTGATAACGCTCATATCCCTTTGTTTGCCCAAATTTGCCGTCGGTTGCTCGTCCAATTGATAAGCTACAATAGAGCGGGTGTAGGGCTACAGTGAAGTACACGGCCAGAATCAAGGAGGATGCAGATAATGTGATTGGACGAGTAACCGACGGCAGAGTGGGCAGACGAAGGGACACCGCAGGAGAGTGTGTTTGCTAATATTTGTTGAGATAGAAGCAAACCAACAAGGTGAAAAGAATATGTGACCAATCTGGTCTATCCTTTGTAAATTTGAGTATACATGCATCAAAGAGCACCCAGTCACCTTCGCTTCATGCAGACTCAATCGTTCAATTTTCTCTTTCAAAAAAGAACGAAAACAAGAAGACTATGATGACTTGGCAGAATGAGGATAAACTGAGAGAAGTCGGACGTCCTGCATATAATCAGGTTCGTGCCGGTGCATATCCTCTCTGATGTGTGTGTATACGGAAGACATTGCGCGTACCCGTAGACTTTCCTCATTGATGACTGCGAACAAAACCTCGACTCTAAAAGCTGGATCTGCTAAGAACACGCAGCAGGTCAGTCCTCGTCAAAGATCTGAAGCACATTGTCCAGAATGGTAATGACGACGCGAGCCTGGAGACCAGCGTCTGCCATGTTGTTTCCTTTGTGGGGCCCCATGACTGATGGTCTACGGAATGTTAGCTGAGGGATTGCATTCGAGGGAGGTTGGCACTCACGCCCAGCATATGCCTAAATTTGCTGTGCTCATGCGGTTCACTTCCGACGCCTGCTGAACACGATGTAGATGCAGCACCAGCGCGCGAAGTGTGGCGTAATTGGGATCCGGCAGGGCGTTAATGAGTGCATGCATGGAGTCCCGGCGCATGGTATCATCGTCAATGCGCGCAGCATCGATGAATTTGCCGTAAAATTCCCTTGTGAGAAGTGGGTCTGGGAGCTCACGGAAAAATTGCTTCAGCAGGCCGGCCACACTGTTGACGTCCTGCTGAAAAGCCTCCGGGTTCCGGAAGTCTACCTGTGATGCATCTGCAGATTGGTCAGTGTACATGGAGAATCTGGTGGCTCTTAGCAGTCATACCACTATCGAACAATCCCTTCATCTGCTGGATGTGTGAGGATGTGCCAGGGATTCGATATATTCCCTCCACTTCGAGCCCGAAAAGATCGACTGCCTGTATACATTGGTATACAACCATTGGTACGGGAGAGCCGTCTCTCCTGAAAAGATCCTCCAGTGTGATGCCGAACACTGGGTTAACGGGAGGCTGCGAGTTGTTGTACAGGACACCACTGCTCTGCTGAGCGGTAGCTTGACCTGCTGGTCCTCGCGGGTAGTCGTTCTGTAGGAGCTGATGTTGCGGCGCTGCCGAGTAGGAGGCGGAAGGGTGTTGCGGCGCCTGCATCTGCGAGAATTGTTGCTGGCTTGGTGGTGCGTACGGAGTATAGCCAGTCTGCTGCGACGGATCAGGGTTGGAGGTCGGCTGCGCATGTGTGTCTGGCTGCAGCTGGGGCAGTGAGAAGACGGGCGGCGGCTGGCTCTGCATCTGCATGGAAGTGTGTCGGGTCCCACTCGAGGCAGCAGGTGGTGTGGGCTGCGACTGCGCGGGCGCTTGAGTGGGGTGCTTGAGGTACTGCAGCTCGGACTTGACCAGAGGAGCCTTTGCGGCGTGCTTCAGGATGTAGTCGTCGAAGTCCCTCTCGTTGTTGATCTGGAAGATAAGGTGGTTAACGCTGGGCTGCGCCTGGATGCTGCTGCCCTTGAGCGGCTGCGGAGTGACCACCTGGCCGTTGTTGACGAGGAGCTTCTCATTGAAGGACGCTGGCTGGTCAGTGGTGCGCTACAACGGGGAGAGGTGCCAGGACATACCGTATTTCTGCATCTCCATGGTCAGCGCGGCGTCCGTTTCCTTGACGAGGTCGAGCAGGGCAGCGACGGCCTGCGGGCGCGTCGAGGCCACCAGCTCCTTGCGTGAGGCCTGGGCAGCCTGCACCTTGCTGGCGTAGTCCTGGTCCGCGGCCTGCGTCTTGCGCTGGAGGTCCTCCTCGTGCTGGGCGGCCGACTTGGGCCCCTTGAGGCCAAACTTCCTGCCGGCGCCCGTGTCGCCCGTCTTGACGCGGTCGAGGTCGTCGGCGAGCTGGTCGTACTTGGCCTTTGCCTTCTCGGCCAGGCGCTCGGCGTCCTGGACCTTGTTCTCGGCGGCCAGGCCCTGCTGCTTCCACGTCTTGCGGTTCGCGTCCATCTTGTTGGTCAGCTGCAGCAGGTTCTCGTGCATGGCGTGCAGGGCGAGGCCAAACTGGGTGCCGTTGTCGGCGACGCGCTCGTTCGCGTGCAGCACGAGCTCGAACTGCGCCGAGTAGCTCTCATGGCGCGTCTCCGGCTTGCGCAGGCCGTCGACGGTGAGGCGGCTCAGCTTCTTGAGGCTGCTGGCGTGCTCCTCCTCAAGGGCGCCGCGACGCTTGAGGAAGCCGGCAAAGTCCTGGGCTGGCCATTAGCAGGCAGGCGCTTTCACGGCGGCGGGGAGGCACCCACCCGGGCGCTCGCAATGCTGGCCTTGAGGCGGTTGAGCAGCGTCGAGACGCCCACGTCCGAGTGCAGCACCTCGTGCACGCGGTGCTGCGTCTGCGCATCGTGCGCTGACGTCGTCGTTGTCGTCGGCTGCTGCTCGGGTGAGGATGGCGCCGGCGCGGCGGCGTCAATGGGCGAGGGCAGGCCGCCGCCGTCTTGGGCGGGCGCGGGCGCGGGCGCAGACGCAGTGTTGTCGAAGCTGGGGTTGAAGCTGTCGGTGCTCTCCATGGGCGGAATGGCAGGCGGGGCGGCCATTGTGGGTGTTGACGTTCTCGTGGTGTTCGCACCTGCCTGTCCGCATTCGCGGCAGTGTCGTACGCGGTCCAGGGATGTATTCCGTCTGCAGCTAATTTAGCCTGCATCTTTCAACCTCATCCGTACATTGTAGCGACGACGAACTGTGCCGTCTCCCTCTTCCCGCCCCCCGTCTGTCACCGTCTCTCCTTCCAGCACGCCCGTTCCACACAGTGCGCCTCTGCGTGCCTCCATGGCCTCTCTCGAGCTTCCAGCGGCGTCGGCCGCATCTAATGGCCTGCCGGATGAGGTCATAACGTGCCTCCAGAATGCGCGCTTTGTGAGTCTCGTTCTTGTTTGTATGCAGGAGTCTGGTGGCCCTGAGAGCCTTGCGCGCCCTTGACCAAGGGGGGCTCCTGCTGCCCGTCTGCCCTTTGTGTACTTCGTATCTCAGCATCTCCTGACGGGCGGCAACAGCTCCACCTCGCGACATGCTCCAACAACGTTCCCCACGTTTCCCTCATGAACTACACCTATTTGCCGAGTACGCCATTCTCTCGGACCCCTGTCATCATCATGACCACCCCTCCCTCATCCCGCAAGACCCACAATCTCGAGTCTAATTCCCTTGTTTCCCTTCTGGTCCACGACTGGATTTCGCATCGGCCCCCTACTCTCAACCAGCCAGGCCGCTCACCATCTCCTGCTCGGCAAGCCCCGCGCTCCGGTTCGCTTGCTGAGCTTCTTCTCGGCATGAACACCGCTTCGCTCAGCCGCATCAGCACCACCATCAATGGCATTGCCGACATCGTACCCTCCGGCTCTGAGCAAGAAGCCTGGTGCAAGGCCCAACACTTGGCGAACAATACGTTCGGGCCGAGTGCTGAAGACGAGTACTCCTCCTCGCCAACAGGGGGCGGCCTGTGGGGCGGAGGTGGTCTGAATGCAGAAACAGGACGGAACCGAGGCGCGGGAGAGGGCGACGGTGGAACTAAATGCTATGTCGAGGGGAGAGAAGTCAGGGTCGTTGTGGTCAGTATTCGAGATGGCAGAATTGCAGACTGGAAAGGCCACGTGCGGGACTGGACATTAGGTGATACCGGCGAGCCTCTCATTAACGGTGTCGTTGATTGAGTGGGCATCGTAAATTGTTTGTAAGTCTGCAAGTTCCCTGCGATTACTCTCAAGGGTATGGGCAATAGGTGTCGGGCATCACGGAATACTTTTAATTCGAGATTGGCCAGCCGGTCAACATCCCGAACTGACTCATGATTCTCATTCTCCAGACTTGATTTCTCATCATGATGGCCACAGTAGCTCAAAGTCTGTAGAGAACAAGGGTCATATTCTGGTCAGATGAGGACCGCCCGGATTCTGTCGCGGCATGTCAGTGCGTTTGCCTTTGTTCTTCAGAGCAGCGTGCCCGTGCTAGGATGCTTCCAGCTCAGTCCAAAAGACTAGAAGGACGACCTCGGGATGTAGCACGTCAAGGCGTGGCACATTCCGCTACCCGCCAAGTATGTAAGGGAGGGCCCGACAGCTTGTACCCATCTCGTATTGAGCTCCTTTTGATTGATGTCAAATCTATCATTCTCGGAAAGGTGCGGCGTACTACTCTCTTTGTCTCATGTCCTTGTGGTGGACCACCTCAGCTGCCCGTATAATTGATGTTTCTTTCACTCTTTTCGACCTCACAATCATCATTTCTTCATATGGTGACTATCTTGACAACGTCTCTATTGTCAGAACTTATACATCTGATCAGCGCTGATTCACTGCGTGCCAAAATTTCTTTTTCACGTTCTGGAAGATCTGTGTCTCAGGCACTCCCACGAATAAAGGAAAGGGTCTGGCTCGCCCCATCGAGCCTCCGGCGACGGGCATCTTCACGTACTCAGCACCAAAGGACCTCGTTCTCAATTGTAAACGACGTCGCGACACCAGCAAAATTATCATTTCGGCTCCAAAAAATCATTCATCAACATCTCGTAGTACTCGTGTCCAATGCTAGGATACACTCACACTGATTCTTTGCGACAAAACACAAGCTCTAGTCCGAGGAAAAAGCTTGCTCTAGGCACTTGCAAAAGTGTTACGTACCAGTGAGTTAGGTGAAGGCGACGACCGGCGGTGACTTGCGCTGACCTCTTACCGCAGTAGTCTTGGCATCGGCCACAAAGCTTCCCTTCCCTCACCCAAAACCCTCGTCCGCTCACCACACTCGATTTTTCCTCTTTCCGATTCTTCAACTGCTCTCTTCTACAATAGCGTCACCTCCATTACAATACTTCAAACTTTCAATCGACGTCCACCGATTCCTCAATAACATCCTCATCGCTCACTCGCAACAATGAACGTCAACGGCATTTGCCAGCACGCCATCCAGCCCATTGAGGCTGCGCTCATGGCAGGCAACGAGGTCGCCACGGACTTCAGCACCACCTTGGACAAGTGCACCCACGAGTTCCAGTGCGGCCGCTTCACCGTGGTTTTCCCACTCAACCTCTACGCGCACTATGGTGAAATGCTCTTCAACTACTTCCAGAAGACCTTGTCTGAGCGAATTCATGCGCCCGTACATTTGAGTTCCGTGGTCGACAGCAACGGTTCGAGGTCTCACATCCATATGGGCCAGCTCGGAGGACCTGAGTATGGCCTGGACGTGCAGCCCGTCATCAGCTCCCAGACAGCGACTTCCGACTTGGTTGCTGCTGGTCCTAACACGGTTCTTGCTAGCAAGAAGAAGGTACCCCGCCCTATGAACAGCTGGATGTGTTTCCGGGACGAAATGCACAAGCAGCTCAAGCAAGAGCACCCCAACATCAGCGTTCAAGAGATCTGTAAGTAAAACAACCCCTTAACGACTGACGACATTGTGTTAACTTAACCACAGCGAAGCGTTGCTCCCAGATATGGCGCGCATACGGCGACAAGGAGAAGAAATTCTGGAAGGGCGTCTCCATCTCAGCCGCGGAAGAGCACAAGCGCATGTACCCCGACTACAAGTATCAACCTCGCAAGGCAGGCGAAAAGAAGAAACGACAGTCCCGGAAGACTAAGCCAGCTGCCGCCACCGCCGCCGCCGCTCAATCCGTGACCACTCCTTTTGCAATCGTTGCCGATATCATCGCGGCCACTTCTAGCGACGTTGACCATGGCTTCATCAACAGCCCTACCCCACCCGTCGATCCGCTCGATATCTTCGCCACTGAGCAACAAGAGCAGGCTGTGCGTGATCAGCTCTATGCGACAGAGTCACTGCGACAGGACCGGCTCCAGGCTGAGTTCGATTTCGATTTCGATTTCAACCTGGATTTTCCCACCGACTTGTTCGCTGAGAACGCTTTCGGCTTCCGCACTGATGCATCCACAAAATGATGTCCCTAGAGTACAACGTATACTAGAGACTAGGCTTATTCCCACATCAACTTCAGCTATACGTAAAGCGCTCGATACATAGTCTGATTGATACCACTCGTCGTAGTAACATTTGCGTAGACCAGACTCGGACGGCGTACTAAAGTTGCAAGAACGTACCATCTGCCGCGCAGCTCTCAACTCTTTTCGACAAGCTGATTTCGTGTCAATATATGCCACCTGTCAGTGCGCACTGCCTTCTCAAAACAAACATCATTGGCGTGATGTTCCGGCAACCCTTGCTTTTCCTTCCTCATGCCGCCAAGCGCAAGGGGCATCTCATTTCGGCCCCGAGTGCATGTCTTGGGCATAGACCTGCCAAATCTCTTGTCTAAACTGTCACTTTCTCAACCCTTTGTCTCTTCCAGTCATTGGAGCGTCTGACCTTCCCCGCAACGCAAGCTTGATTTCACGTCGTTTGCCTCATGCCAACTCATAAGACAGCCTTTTGAACATCACAACTGGCGGTCGAATGTTGATGTCGCAATGTTGCAAAACTCCTAGCTCTGAATCTGCCGGATATGTCTTTCACGTCGAGAGTTCCTAGCTCTTAGTCACTTTGCGCGACGTTCCTCGGCTGGGGCTTGGAAGCTGTCTCTTGTCCAATTCAGTTTTCAATTTCCATGTCATTATATCAGGAAAGTTTCTCTACTGGACTCTCATGTAAAATGTCAGCAGCACCAAAGATGCATGAGTGATTTGGACATCTGTCTTGTACAGCCGCGGTGAAGGTGGCCGCTTTAGGCACCTGCGTCACAGAGTCGTACTAGTGCGTGTGGTGAATGAGAGATCGAGCAGCCTCTGGTGCACTGACCCTCGCGACGACCAGCCCCGCCACTTACTTATATCGCTTTTGCCTCTCCCTCCAGCCTCGTTTAAACTCCCACCTTGTCACTCAAATTTTTCCTTTGTCTGCTCTTTCCACCCATCCGCAAGCGTACAGCAACCTCCGTATCTCACAACAATGAAACTCGCAATCAACCATTGTACGTCGACAATGCAAGCATTCAACTTATCAGCCGCAGCGCCCACTGGAGCGACTTTCGTGGCTCTCGACATCACTTCGACGTGTAAGGAACTGACGTCAGTACTGGACACTGTGAAGGACCCGGCAATCCGGCGCGCGCTCACCACCAAGCTGCTGCTGCTGCCTGCTCCGCAGCAGGATGTGAAGAGGAAGGCTGTCAACTGCTTCGTGGGTTTTCGATGTGAGTATCAGCTGCAACAGCATCTGCCTTCAAGCTTTTCTAACATATTATCTAGGCCACTACACCAAGATACCGGCTCTCAAGGGCTATCCTATGAAGGTCATGTCCGGTGTCCTTGGGGACCTGTGGCATCAAGATCTGAACCAGTCCCTCTGGACCTTGATTGCGCAGGCGTGGACCACGATTCGGGATGAAGTTGGCGACAACAAGGCTCGCCGCGACGAGTTCTTCAACGTCCTCTTCGATCATTTACCTATCCCTTCGCCTGCAACATATCTCGAAGACCACGGTCTGAGCGTCAAGATGAACGAGGCAGGTGTGCTGACACTCGAACGCCTCCCCCATCCTCCTCTGGTACAGTCGCTCGTGAGCGCTGGACTGGTGAGCCCGACTCTCTCCGCTGAGGACCTTGTCGCATTCGCGCAGTGCCACGGCTACGCGCTTGGTTACAAACCGGACATGAACGCGTCATCGGGGACGTTCCTCGGACGCTCAGTTCAGCAGCGCAACAAGTCTTTCCAAGTTCCAGCGTACGCTACGTTCCCCGACCCTAAAATTAGAGTCACCAAGAACAAGAAGCGCCGCTTCGAGCTCCAGACACGAACGACGGCATCGAATTTACGAGCAGAGATCAACAACGTGCACATGGCCGAGTCCAGCAACGAAGCCCCAGCTGACGATGTCACAGCGGTGTCGAGTGGGCGCGATGAATTCTACTACGGTATCGCAACTTTCGCTGTCAACACCATGCTAAGTCCAAAAACTGACACAGCGAGCCCTCTCCACCACGTCGCACCTGAGCCGATGGTGACTTACACCAACAATACCATCTTGCCAAATTGGAACCCGTTCTCTCTTGGCGCCGACCCGGATGCGACTTTGCCGTCATTCGATGAGAGCTTTGCCTAGCTTCACTGCCTCGTCAATAACACAACGGTTCTCATATTCCTGGTCCCATGGTCGGCCGTCTTCTCTGGGCAGTTGCCCATCCCAGAGCACCGACAAAGCATCGCCTGCTACCCAAGGACTCCCATGATCACCCCACCAACTGCCCACACCCTCGACCTATGCCCCCCACTCCACCCACTCGACGCGCACGTCTTCGTCCTCCCACGCTCAAATCCCACTTCAAGAAAGACAGACGCGACAACTCCTGTCAGGATGATTCCCTCCACGATTTGCGACACACCCAGCACGCCCGTTCGACTTCCGCGCGACCCCCAATAACGGATCGCGACACGAACGGCATACTACCCCTACTAGACGGCGTTTCACGACACCACTGCGCATACCTCGCCGGCGCCTTTTCAGGTACTGGCACTTTTGAGGTCGCGCCTTTGCAACCATGCCCATACTGCTTTGTTAACTTCCCCACTCACATACACGACACCATAGCGTTGCTTTTACGCGCAGCTGCGGCCGACTGACAGACTGCTTCGTCACACTTGTTTTTTTCTTGCTGAATAGATTACTGGACGACGGAATGAATGAATGATTGATGGAATGAAATGGATGGAGGAGTGGCGGAAAAATGGAGCGATGGATGGATGAATGGAGCGATATGGCCTGCGAGCCCACTTGTAGATAAGCCCAAAAAACAAATCCCATTGAATTAGAACTGAGTGCTTGTCTTCTGCTTTGCAATTTGTGATGTGTGAGGTTTCTTGGTGGTGGTGGTGTTGGTGGATTGTTCGTGGGATGATGGCGTTGTGAGGTCGTGAACGGCGTGTGTGTTATGCTTGTGCTGCTTCTTTGTAGATATTTAGAGGTTGTTTTCTGGCTTCTGGAGTTGCTGGGACTTGTTCGTGATACTTGCTACTCGTGTGGTCGTGGTGTTGAGTTAGTGAGGTCGGAGAAGGGGGCATTGAGCACCACCATCAAGGCCTGATTACCCACCACGACGCATACATTCAGGTCCCATATCTTCCGGGCTGCCTTTTCAATGTCTATTAAACGCTGCTGACAGGTTCCGGTGTTCGGGAGAGGACGCTGGTATGCTTTTCACACATCGGCGAGTTGAAAGTGACCAAGTCCACCACCATCTCCAAGTCCTGTAATTTCCCACACAGTGTAGCGAGTATATGCCTGCTCCGGCATGAGACTCATGTACTTCTAGAGAGTGTATCAAACAAGGTAGGGAGTTGACACTGAGCGTGCTCACTCTGCACTTCCTCGCTGAGCGTGATCCGACTGACGGTGTGAATTGAGACATGGCAAGATATCTTCCCACACGGAGGGTCGAGCATATGCCTGCTACGGCATAAGATCAGATACTACTCAAGAGTCATATCAGACAAGGTAGGAACTCGATACTGGCTGTGCTCGATCTGCACCTTGTCGTTGAATGTGGTCGGACCAGGAGCGTGATTTCAGACATGACGTAAGTTCGCTGCAACGCAGGTTGTCAAGGACAATTTCCCGGGGATGCATGATTGAATTGTACTCAATAAACATGGCAGACAGGTTGTCAGAGAATTAAAAGGCTGGCGCTGATCAATACCTCTCCTCTGGCAATTCCTCCCAAAGCGCAAAATGTAGACATGACAAGATTACACACCACGCCGACACGCCTGTTCCAAGTCCTTCTCACGAAATCATTTTGTATATATATTCTGAGTTTGAGACGGCTTGGATGTGTAAGAAGATGTATGTGGCTGGTTGGATATACGTTGGTGTGATGAGAAGGGGGAGCTGGGGATTGAGACATTGGCGGGTATCTACCCCGATTCTCTACTTCTTTGCATTTACAGCACTCGAGATTCTTTTAATACATGGTATAAGTCATTTACCAAGTCCATCCTACCTTTAAACGCCATTGCTGTGTTGAGTTGCGGCACTGGCATTGAGCTCAGACACGTACATCAACTAGCGACATGGAGAAATATGCAATGCAGGTTGTCAAGCAAGAATTTCTATCAATTCATGATTTACATAGAGCCAAAGATGTACAGGCGGTAGTATCGTAAGAATCGAACTTGATCTGACTATACCGTAAGTCGGTGCTGGTGAGCTGCGTGTCACGGACAGGCACGGCGCGGCTGAGCTGGATAGTATGGGATGTAGGATGGTCAGCGCAGATTCCTTGAACGATAGTCTTGCAATGCGTTAGAAGAGTACGTATGCGATGTGTCAAGAAGCCTGCATCAATATTGTGGCTGAATATGGGGACGTTGCTGACCCACTTGTCACAGACACGCACTTGGCGGGCGAACTAAATGACGTTAGCCGCAGGTTGTTCAGCCCAATCCCCTTGAGCACAGAGCTTCTTTGATGCATAAAGATCATACTTGCTGTCTGTAAAGTAGCCTGCATGATTATTGTGGTTGGAAATAGTGACGCCGCTGAGTCCCATGTCACAGACACGCATTCCGCGCCTAAGCTGAATAACATCAGCGGCAGGTTGGCCAACACAGGTTCCTTTTGCTTGGCACTTCCTCAATGCTCAAAAATGGCTCTTGACAAAGACCAAGTAGACTGCACCAATATCGTAGCTGGAGTCAGTTATACCGCTAAGCCCCTTGTCACAGACACACACTCCGCCGTCGAGTCCGATAGTGTTAGAACCAGGTTGTTCAACGAGTATCTACTACTGCCAGAGGTACTTCCAAGCCCAAGGAAAACTCTGCAAAGATCTTGAGTATTCGGTAATCAAAGTTACGGTTCAGTGTTCCGGCGCGTGTGAGACGTTGTCACTGACACAACTCCGCCCACGGAGTCGTGTAAACATACATCTCAGGTAGTCTACTAAACATTCCTTCGGCCTAGACCTTTACGTATACTGAAAGTCTGTTCTGCGAAGATACAAAGATTTCATACTATAACGTTAGACATTGACAAGTCAATTCAAGCGAGCCCTTGTCACAGACACGATCCCATCAACTGGGCTATGTAAACATACAACACAGGTTGGTCACCAGATATTCCTTTGAACCAGAGTATATTACATATCCAAAGATTGTTTGATGAAGATATAGAGCTTCCAGCGCTTGATGTCGCGGAATAGCAAGCCGGTGCAGTTGAGCTCCTGTCACAGACACAACTCCACCAGCTGAGCTATGTAAACATACAACCCAGGTCGACCACTAGATACTCCTTCGGTCCAGCCCTTTGATTCTACATGAAGACTATCCAGCCAAGGTCTAGTGCTTCCAGCACATAGTGTCCCAGAATAACAAGCCCATCCAAACAAGCCCATGTCCACAGCCACTAACCTCACCAACCAACCTACAATCAAACAAAGTCACGTATGTTAGCCACCAAATACTCTTCCCCACAAGACTCATACACACATCCAATCCCCCCTCCCAAAAAACCCCAGCTCCCAAACCCTAATCCCAGAATCCAACACCTCACTCCGCAATCCCCTATCCAAGCCCATCAACCACGCATACCATCTCCCACCAAATATCCCTCCCTACCAGACTTATACACACACACATACCCAAAGACTTCACTCTTCTACAAAGATACAACGCTGAGTTTGAAATGTGATATGTCGCTCCGCAACTTTAAGCGCCCTGGTCCAGAACAACGCCTTCGCTATCTACAGCGGATAACGGCGTACGTATGTGGTCAGGTGCGGGAATCTAGTTGTCGAAGGGAAGGATGAAGGGGGGGAAAGGAACATCATTAATTCCTTGAAGGACTAAGGGAAAGTCAGGTGATGCAGGAACGTTGTGAATGGATAGCATGTCATATGCAAAGAAGGACTAAACAGGAAAGTATATATGTAACATAACTCGTGATTTACTAGATTACCGCATCATACCTCAGCGAAATTGCGTTGACATACAAGGCTCGGAAGTATATTGTCAGTAAGTGCTACATGTATCAGAAGTATAGCGTAGCTACATCTCCTGCGATGTTCATCCTCCCTTCCATCTTCTCCTTATGAGTATGCTAGTGTTACTCGGTATCTCCTGTTCATCGCATGTACGCGTCAATCGGTAC
>Ga0265798_10002014_pt1 | contig 30523 bp, 24 predicted proteins | sample P3T30metagenome_FD_192430 | JGI IMG/M metagenome (GOLD analysis project Ga0265798, IMG submission 192430) | Plant litter microbial communities from East Loma Ridge, Irvine, California - P3 T30 | ecosystem: Environmental > Terrestrial > Plant litter > Unclassified | place: USA: California... | reverse complement strand
CTGGCGCACGATCAACGTCGGCAAGGTGGACATCCCCGGCCTGGAACTGGAGTGGGACTACCGGCCATGGCGCGGCGCCCGCTTCGGCGGCGGCATCGCCTATATCAACACCGACGTCCACGACTTCCCCGAGTTCTCGGACGACTACCAGTGCGACGTGCGCACGGAACTGGGCCTGCCGCCCTGCCCGCCGATCTACAACGGTCCGGAGAAGGAACTGCAGGGCCGCCGCCTGTACAACATCGACGGCAACCACCTGCCGAACACGCCGAAGTTCCAGGTCAACGTGAACTTCTCGCAGGAGTTCGCGCTGCCGGGCGGCTTCCGCATCACGCCGTACGTGAAGGTGAACTGGCGCGACAAGGCCTACTTCGACCTGCGCAACTCGGACTTCGGCACGGTCGGCCGCTTCCAGAAAGCCTACGCGATGACGGACGCCTCGGTGCGCCTGGACGCCCCAAGCGACAAGTGGCACGCGGAGCTGTACGTGCGCAACGTCACGGACAAGCACGCCGCGCAGAACCGCGAGTCCGTCTACGGCGGCTTCATGAAGGCATACTATGTCGAACCGCGCATGTTCGGGGTTCGCGTGGGCGGCGAGTACTGATGGTTCAGGGGACGGGCACCTGTCGTCTGGTGCCTGTTCCCGACGTACTTGCCGCAATCGGCTCGTCTGCAGGTCGGCATCGCTTCGCTGTCCACGACCGTGGCGTGCTAAACGTCGGGGACAGGCACCTCCTCGGGCCTTCGCCCGAAGAGGAGCCAGTCCCCGGCGAGCCCGAACCGTGGTGGCCGAGCAGCCGGGGACTGGCTCCGTTCTCAGGCTCTCCGAGCCTGCGAACGGTGCCTGTCCCCGACGTAAAAGCCTCCGACGCAAGTTGGTTCACAAAGTGCCGCGTCGCGTACTTGGCGCCATCAGCGCCCTGGATCAACAAAACGTCGGGGACAGGCACCTCGTCGTGCGCTCGCCCGAAAAGGCGCCAGTCCCCAGCGGCACAAGCCCTACCACCCCATCAACGCCCGCAGCTGCGGCACCAGATCCGCCGCCATGGACGCATGCTGCTCCCGCGTCGGATGCGCATCGGCGGCGTCGCCCGGGTAGTGCTCCGAGACGACGCGCGAGACCCGAGCATCGGCCACGCGGCGGATCGTCTCGTCGATGTACTCGCGCAGCGCCGCCTTCTTCTCGCCATCCAGGATCGCCCCTTCCGTCAGCACGATGCGCGCCTGAGGATGATCGCGCCGCAGCGTGCGCATCAGCCGCACGTACTCGCGCACGTACGCCTCGCGCTCCGGTATCCCCTGGTTGAAATCGTTGGTGCCGATGGCGCTGACGATCAGGTCCGGCGCGTAGCGCTTCTGGTCCCAGCCTTCCGGCCGCGCCGGATCGGCGATGGCCAGCTCGTACAGCCGCCCCAGGTTGAATTCGTCCGTCCGGCCGTTCCAGCTGCGCACCAGCCCGCGGCCGCCATGGCAGACGAGATGAACCTGCGCCCCCAGCGCGGCGCCGGCCAGCATGCCGTACGAGACGCGCGGGTTCCACCAGAGTGGCTGCTTGGGCCCGGGCGGAGTGCGTTCCAGCGCTTCGCCGCACGTGACGGAGTCGCCCAGGAACATCAGCCGGCGCGTCGGCAGCGCGGGCGAGGCCGCGAAATGGCCGTCGGTGGCAAAGGTCCCCAGCGTTACGGTACCGTGCCACGTCTCGGACCGGTGCAATACCTGCGCGGTGTGTGGGCCAGGTGCCAGGCCATCGGCCAGGATATACCGGCCCCCGGCTGGCGCCAGATGGATCGTCCGCACCGTGCCATCGACCACCACATCGAGCCAGCTCTTGTCGCCCGTGCTGGCGGCATCCAGCGCCAGCGACGTGCCGTCGAAGCGCACGAAGAAGCTGACGCCAGGATAGGCAAAGCGGACGGCCCCGCCGCCGACGTCCACGGTGCGGCCCATCCGCGCAACGCGCGCATCCCCGGCGGTCACCATCTCGGCGCCCGCGGCCACGTTCGAGAAACAAAAAAACGCGGCCAGGGCCGCGTTGATCGGATGCCTTGCCGCTCGCATCATCCTGGTTCCTTATTGTTTGATCAGCCGGTCGATATCCGGCTGCATCGCGTCGCCCCAGATCCGGTAGCCTTGTTCCGTCAGGTGCAGGTAGTCCGGCATGATGGACGGCGAGATCGTGCCGTCCGCCTGGACGAATTTCGGGCCATAGTCGCGGAAGAACACGTGCTTGGCGTCGTCCAGCTTCGCCACGTCGCGATTGACCCTGACGACGTTCAGCCGGCGCGGGTGATCCGGCTTCGGTTCCACAGGCAGCACGGCGTTCAGCAGGATCTTCGCATCCGGGTAGACCTGCCGCAGCGACGATACCACCGAGGCGATGCCGTTATACACCTGGTCCGGCCCTTCGCCGCACAGGCCGAAGTTGTTGGTCCCGATCAGCAGCACGACGACTTTCGGCCGCAGCTTGTCCATGCCGCCGTTCTGCAGGCGCCACAGCACATTGCCCGTGTGGTCGCCGCCGATGCCGAAGTTTGCCGCCTTGTACTTGCCGAAATGGCTGTCCCATTCGCTCTTCGGCCACCCTTCCGTGATCGAATCGCCCAGGAACAGCACGTCGACGTTGCCTTTGGCCGCCAGCGCCGTCTTGTCCTTGTTGATCGCGTTCCAGCGTTCGATCGACATCCACGGGAACTCCACGCTGCGCGGCTCCACGTTGGTGGCGCACTGGCGCATCTGCCCAGGCTCCTGTGCCCCCGCCGCCGCCGCGGCGCACAGCAATGCCAGTGCCGCCATCGTCTTCATCCGCATTCCCTGTCTCCTCATTTGAATTGGTGAGATCATTTTACTGCGGCGCGCCGCATCAGGCGCCTCCCTGCGGCGTCAGGCGCAGCATCGTCACGCCATGCGCCGGCAGTTTCAGCTCGAGCGGCTTTTTCGTGTCGCCCGTCTTTTGCTGCCACAGGTCGGACCAGCGGAACGCCGTCTTCTTCAGGTCCGCCGAGCGCTTGCTGAGATCATCGCTGAGGGGCTGCTTGTGCCAGTCGTAGCTGCGCTCGAGCGTGCGCTCGCCGCGATTCAGAAACAGCACGGCCCAGTCGTCGCCGGCCAGTGGCTTGATCCATACCTCCAGCGGGCCGTCCGTCAGCATGCGCAGCGCCTGCACGCCCAGCCTGTCCTGGTTGACGGCGATGACGTCCTTGTTGGTCAGGATCTTGCGCACCGGTTCCGGCATCTTGCGCAGGTCGTTGCCGGAGATGAGCGGCGACGCCATCATCGACCACAGCGAGAAGTGCGAGCGCTCCTCGTCCGGCGTCAATCCATTGCCCACTTCCAGCATGTCCAGGTCGTTCCAGTGGCCCGGGCCGGCGTACTTGCGCAGCGCCAGCGACTTGTCGACGATCCTCATCACGCCGAACGTGGACCAGGAACCCAGCGACACTTCGCAATCCCAGCAGGCGTAGATGTCGCCCGTGGTGCGCCACGAGTGGCCGACGTTCGGTGCCCAGTCCCACGGCTTGTTGTCGCCCCATTCGCAGATCGACAGCAGGATGGGCCGCCCGGCGGCGCGCAGCGCGTCGCGCATCGTCGTGTAGGCGCCTTCCGCGTTGAGGCCCCTGGTATCGCACCAGTCGTACTTGACGTAGTCGACACCCCAGGCGGCGTACGTGCGCGCGTCCTGGTATTCGTGACCGCGGCTCCCCGGGCGGCCGCCGCACGTGGTGGCCCCTGCGTCCGAGTACAGGCCCAGTTTCAGTCCGCGTGCGTGCACATAGTCCGCCAGCGCCTTGATCCCGGACGGGAAGCGCACCGGGTCCGCCTGGATGGTGCCCTCCTTGTCGCGCTGGCCGTGCCAGCAGTCGTCGATATTGATGTACCGGTAGCCGGCATCCTGCATGCCGAGTTTTACCATTGCGTCGGCCGTCTCGCGGATCAACTGTTCGTTGATCTCGCAGCCGAACTTGTTCCAGCTGTTCCAGCCCATCTGCGGCGTATCGGCCAGGCCTTCGAATTTCTGCGCGTGCGCCGAGCCGGCGGCAACCATCAGAGCGGCGGCTATGATCGTCCTCGTCATTTGCGTTCGAGCCCTTTCAGTTTCGCGGCCGTGTCGCGGATCAGCGCGATCGTGCTGGCATCCGTGTCGAACACGGAGTACAGGCCCTGCTCTTCCTGCGGCGGATCGCCCATCAGGTCATTGCCCTCCTTCCACCAGTAATCGGCATTCGCGGCGCGGCCGGCGCCGCCCCACGCCCAGAAATTGAAGCCGGCGATCGGATCGCCCTTCGCGGCGCGCGTGGTGATGACGTTGAAGACCTCGCGGTAGAAGCGGTCGCGCACGGTCGTTGCCGCCTTGATGTCGAACGAGGCGCCGTCGCGGTCCATGCCGAATTCCTCCAGCACGATCGGCTTGCCCAGCTGTTTCGCGTAGTCGATGTGCACGTTCAGGTAATGACCGCTCTTCTCCATGGCGCCATCCCACGTTGCCGCCACGTTCTTAGAATCGATCCAGCCCCAGTTCTTCGGCCACAGGTGATACGTCAGGTAGTCGATGTGTTTCGTCTGGTGCGCCTTGACGAACAGGTCGCCGTCCTGCGCCGAGCCGGCCAGCCCTTCGCTGCCGCTGCTGACGAGGTGATTCCTGTCCAGGCCATGGATGTAGGCGGCCGTGTCGGCGATCCATTTCACGTACACCGCCTTCTCCTCGCCGGTCGCCTTGCCGTTGCCGGGGCGCGGCTCGTTGGCCAGCTGCCACGACATGACCGTCGGATCGTCGGCATAGCGCTTGCCCGTTACCGTGTTGACCCGTTCGACGATCCTGCGGATCACGTTGCGGTACTCCTGCTGCGCTTTGTCGTTACGGTAGAAGTGCGCCGTCTTGGCCATGTAGTCGTCGTAGTCCTTCGTGACGTTCGGGTCCAGCGCCTTCGTGCCCTCGAACCAGTTCAGGTACTGCGTCATGCCGCCCGACCACTGCCAGAAGTTGTTCAGGTAGATCACCACCGTCATGTCGCGCTTCGCCAGCTCGGCCACGAGGAAGTCCAGGCCGGCCAGCAGGTTTTCGTCGTACTGGCCCGGTGCCGCCGTGGTGGCTGGCCGCACGGCGCTCGGCATGTCCGTCTTTTCCGACACGGCCAGCACGCGCACGTTGTTGATCCCGGCCGCCTTCATCGTGTCCAGTTCCTTCAGCAGGCGGGCGCGGTCGCCGACACCGCTCGCTGCCCCCAGATACGCGCCGTACCAGAAATTGGCGCCGGCAATGTAGTAGCGCTGGCCGCCCCTGGCGAAATGGGTCTTGTCGACCTTGACGAAATTGCCGGTAGCCGCCGCCGCGTCCATCGGTACGGCGTGCAGCAGCATCAGGCTTGCCGCCAGTGTGATCATGGTTTTCATCGTTGTCTCCTTTTTGGTTGTCGTGTGCCCGCCGGGTCAGCGCCCGCGCGGGTGGATGAATGGGTGGTGATCTTCTAAGCCGCGCTGACGTCGTCGACGTACATCGCGGCATAACGGATGCCGAAGTACAGGATGAACACGTAGCAGGCCGCCGGCACCAGGAACGACAGCTGCAGGCCGACCGTATCGGCGATGAAGCCCTGCGCGAACGGCACGATGGCACCGCCGACGATGGCCATGCACAGCACGCCGGAACCCTGCCCCGTCTGGCCCCCCAGCTTGTGCAGCGCCATGCTGAAGATCGTGGGGAACATGATGGAGTTGAACAGGCCCACAGCAATCAGCGCCCACATGGCGACCTGTCCCTTGCCCAGCACGGCCACCAGCACCAGCACGATCGTGGCGGCGGCATTGAACGCCAGCGCCTTGCCGGGGCTGACCCGGCGCATGACGACAAAGCCGACGAAGCGGCCGACCATCGCGCCGCCCCAGTAGTAGCTGACGTATTTTGCCGCGTCGCCGTGCGACAGGCCGGCGATGCGCGCTTCGCCGAGGAAGTTGATCAGGAAGCTGCCGATGGAGACTTCCGCGCCCACGTACAGGAAGATGCCGATGGCGCCCAGCAGCAGGTGGCGGTGCTGCAGCACCGCAGGCCTGCCTTCGCCGGCCAGCCCGGGCAGGCCGTCGTCATGCGAGATCGTGGGCAGCCGCACGATGGCGAACAGCACGGCCAGCGCCAGCAGCGCGCCGGCCAGCACCAGGTACGGGCCCTGCACCGCGGCCGCTTCCTGCGCACGGTGCGCCAGCAGCTCGGCGCCGGCCAGCTTTGCCGCATCGACAATGGCCGGCCCCTGCGTCAGGATCAGCATGCCGCCCAGTGCCGGCGCGATCGTCGTACCGAGGGAATTGAATGCCTGCGTCAGCGTCAGCCGGCTCGACGCCTGCGCCGGCGGACCGAGGACCGTCACGAACGGATTGGCGGCCACCTGCAGCACCGTGATGCCCGCCGCCAGCACGAAGAACGCGAACAGAAACAGGCCGTAGCCGCTCATCGCGGCCGGGTAGAACAGCGCGCAGCCGGCGGCGGCGACGACGAGGCCGGCGACAGCGCCGCGCTTGTAGCCGATGCGGCGGATCAGCATTCCCGCCGGCAGGGAAACGATGAAGTAGGCGCCGAAGAAGCAGAACTGCACCAGCATCGCCTGGACGTAATTGAGCGTATAGATGGCTTTCAGGTGCGGGATCAGCACGTCGTTCATCGACGTCAGCAGCCCCCACATGAAGAACAGGATCGTGATGACGATCAGCGGAACTGTATGGGATGACTGAGCGGACGGCTGTACTGCGGCAGGCGGCGTGTACGCAGGGCGCGCCGCCGGGGTGGATTGAGTCATCGTGTCTCCTGAGGTGTCCGCGGTTGCGGATTTTGTTGTGCGACGATTCTGCATGCGGCCCAGCCGGCCGGTCAAACACTGCCGCTTTTTTGGGCGCAAGTTTAGCGGTGTTCACTAAACACGCTGCGCATCGCTGTCCCGCCAGCGCGCGGCCCAGGAGAGAGGCGGGCCATCGATGTTTAGTAAATCGGACTAAACTTTTCGGCAAACGGGCTTCCCCGTTTGACCGTGGCCGCGCGGCTGTGCAAGACTGTCATCACAAGATCGGCGCAGGAAGTACACAATAAGCGCCGTACGGACAGAGACGGAGGAGATCCATGGTCAAGCTTTACGCGGCGGGGCTGTCATGACGGCCGCTGGCGGCGTCACGATCCGCGATATCGCCCGCGCCGCCGGTGTTTCGGCCGGCACGATCTCGCGCGCGCTGAAAAATGAACCGGGCCTGACGGAATCGACGCGCCAGATGGTGCTCAGCACCGCGCGCGACCTGGGCTACGACTTCTGCAAGCTGCGGCCGAAGCGGCTGCGCCGCCTGACCTTTCTCCTCCATCGCCAGCACAACACGGCGTCGAGCAGCCCGTTCTACTCACCCGTGCTGCACGGCGCCGAGGAAGCCTGCCGCAAGCAGGGGATCGTGCTGTCGTTCATGGCCGTGGGCCCGGCCGACGGGTTGGCGGACCAGCTGCGCATCCATGCGCCGGACGCCATCGTCTGCGCCGGCTTCTTCGAGCCGGAGCTGCTGACGGCGTTGCGCGGCACGGGCAAGCCCATCGTCCTGATCGACATGAAGCTGCGCGGCTACAGCTCCGTCAATCCGGACAATATGATGGGCGGCTACCTGGCCACGAAACATCTGATCGACCGGGGCCGCGAGCGCGTGGGCTTCATCTGCGGCTCGCTGAGCCATTACAGCATCCGCGAGCGGGGCCGCGGCTACCGCCAGGCCCTGTATGACGCGGGCATCCTGGCCGATCCGCGGCTGGAAGCGAGCCTGCCCGATGGCGTGGACCTGGAAACAGGGGCGTGGGAAGCGATGGAAACGCTGCTCGCCCTGCCAAAACCGCCGGACGCGCTGTTCTGCTACAACGACAGCGCTGCGCTGGTGGCAATGCGCTGCTGCCTGGCGAAGGGCCTGAAGGTGCCGCACGATATTTCCATCGTGGGGTTCGACGACATCTCGTCCGCCGTGCTGGGTCACCGGCCGCTGACGACACTGCGCATCAACAAGAAGGAGCTGGGCGCGATGGGCGTGGAGATGCTGCTGAATGGCCGCGTCAACGAGGTGGAGGAAAGGATTTCGCCGGTGGAGCTGGTCGTCCGCGCCAGCACCGTATGCGAGGAGGCGCCGCGACGACGAAGCACGTTCTGACGCCACCGCTAGTTGACGCGCAATATGGAGGTGCCGCGCGCAAGGAGATGCTGCGCGCAAGGAGGTGCCGCGCGCAGGGCGAGTCACGCCAAAAAATATGACAAGGACGTGGTAAAAACCGCGTGAAAACCACCAGCCGATTTTACGCAAGGTGCCCGTGACAGCGGGCGCCATTCACTCAAGAACGGACGATTCATGTTACCAGACTTTCATGCACGCGAAACGCTGCTGAGGCATATCCGCCACACCCGCCAGTTCTACGATCCACGCTCGGTGGACCCGAGCGGCGGCTTCCATCATTTCTATAAAGACGACGGTACCGTCTACGACGCGCACACGCGCCACCTCGTCAGCAGCACGCGCTTCATCTTCAACTACGCGATGGCTTATCGCCAGTTCGGCGAGGAAGCGGACCGCGAGCGCCTGCGCCACGGCCTGGCCTTCTTGCGCGACGTGCACCGCAATGCCGACACGGGCGGCTATGCGTGGGAACTGCAATGGCAGGACGGACGCAAGACCGTTACCGACAGCACCAATCACTGCTATGGCCTGGCGTTCGTGCTGCTGGCCTACTCGCATGCGCTGATGGCCGGCGAAACGGGTGCCCGCGACCATGTCGCCGAAACGTTCGAACTGATGGAACAGCGTTTCTGGGAGCCGCAGCATGGCCTGTACGCCGACGAGGCCAGCGCCGACTGGGTGATCTCCAGCTACCGGGGCCAGAACGCCAATATGCATGCGTGCGAAGCGATGCTTGCCGCGTTCGAGGCGACGGGCGAAACGCGCTACCTGCACCGGGCCGAAACGCTGGCGCGCCATATCGCCGTGCGCCAGGCGGCCCTGGCGGACGACCTGGTGTGGGAGCACTACCGCGCCGACTGGTCGGTGGACCCGGACTACAACCGTCACGACAGCACCAACATCTTCCGTCCTTGGGGCTACCAGCCGGGCCACCTGACGGAATGGGCCAAGCTGCTGCTGCTGCTCGAACGCCATGCGGCGCACCTGGCGGGACCGTCGGACTGGCTGCTGCCGCGCGCCGTGCGGTTCTTCGATGCGGCACTCGACAAGGCATGGGACCAGGAACATGGCGGCATCCACTACGGCTTCGGCCCGGACGGCACCATCTGCGACGCCCACAAGTATTTCTGGGTGCAGGCCGAAAGCCTGGCCGCCGCGGCGCTGCTGGGCGAGCGCACGGGCGAGGCGCGCTTCTGGGACTGGTACGACCGGCTGTGGGCCTACAGCTGGGAGCATTTCGTCGACCACACCCACGGCGCGTGGTACCGCATCCTCGCCGCGGACAACGGCAAGCTGACCGACGAGAAGAGCCCGGCCGGCAAGGTGGACTATCACACGATGGGCGCCTGCTACGAAGTGCTGAACGTGCTGAAGGACTGACATGGCCGACTTTCCGGAATTCGTGTCGGCGGGCGAAGCGCTGACGGACCTGATCGTGACGGACCCGATCGTGACGGACTCGCAGCAGCGCTGGCTCAGCGTGACGGGCGGCTCGACGTGGAACGTGGCGCGCACGATGGCGGCCCTGGGCCTGCCCAGCGCGTTCGCCGGCGCCATCAGCCGCGACGTGTTCGGCGATGCGCTGTGGCGCGCCACCGAAGCGGCAGGGCTGGACACGCGCTTCACGCAGCGGTTCGACAAGGCGCCGCTGCTGGCCGTCGTGCACCGGCTCGACCCGCCCGCCTACTTCTTCATCGGCGACGACAGCGCCGACCTGCACTTCGACGCCGTCCTGCTGCCGGACGGCTGGCGCACGCACTGCCGCTGGCTGCACTTCGGCGGCATCAGCCTGGCGCGCGAGCCACTGGCCGCGAAGCTGGTCGCACTGGCGCGGGAAGCGAAAGCGGCCGGCATCGGCATCAGCTTCGATCCGAACTACCGCAACCTGATGGACGAGCGCTACGACCCCACCCTGCAGGCGATGACGGCGCTGGCCGACGTCGTCAAGGTGTCGGAAGAGGACCTCGTCGGCCTGTTCCGTCACGACGACAAGGCGGCGGCATTCAAGGAAATGCGCGGCTTCAATCCCGCCGCGCGCTTCCTGTACACGAAGGGAGCCGCGGGCGCGTCGCTGCATGTCGGCGGCGAGAGCTGGCACGTGGCCGCGCCCACCGTTCAGGTGCAGGACACCGTCGGCGCCGGCGATGCCAGCATCGCCGCCTTTGTCTTCAGCCTGTTGCGCGAACCGGGGCGCACGCCGCTGCGGCATCTGCAGTTCGCCGTGTCCGCTGGCGCCGCGGCTTGCCTGGGAGCCGGCGCCACGCCGCCTTCGCTGGCGCAGATTGCCGGGTTGATGGGCGGGATGGACTGAGGTCGGCTTTTACGTCGGGGACAGGCACCAGAGAACGGTGCCAGTCCCCGGCACGCAAACGCCGCCGACTGATGGGCCGCAGGGGGCCGGCTCCTCTCGAGCGATGCCTTGTCATGGCGGCACGAGCATCCCGCCGGAGCCCCATGCGGACGACCTCAAGGGGCGCATCTACCGCGTCAGTTACAACGAGAGGGCTGCTAACAAATAATCAACTCACTGATTATTAACGCAATTTTTCGCACGGGCGCGCTATTTTCGGGCGCGCCTGGATTGCAACTGATAATCGCTTTTTTATTGCTTTGCATCAATTGAGCTGTTACGCTCACGGCTGAGTTGACGAAACCAGCGGCGGCCCCACTCTCTCGCCCGCCCATCCATAGCCTGCGCCCTGCCGCGTCAGGCCGTTTCGTCAGCCATCCGCGCCCGATCCCTGCGCACTGTCCGATGCCTTCGCATCGCCCCTAACACGCGCCAGGGCCTCACGGCTCTGTCTTTACGGAGTCCATCCGCCATGTTGAACCGCTTGAGTATTCGTACCCGCCTGATCGCCACGATGGCCATCCTCGGCCTTCTTATCGCCCTGATCGGCATCCTGGGCATCTACGGGATCCGTTCCGTCAATGCATCGCTGGAGGACGCCTTCAAGAACCAGCTGCCGTCGTCGATGGCGATCTCGGATACAAAAGCCTTCCTGACCCGCGCGCGCATGGCACAGGACCGTGGCGTGTTCCATCCAGAATCGCCCGACCTGGAAAAAACGCTGAGCCGCGTGGAAGACTTCATCGGCAAATCGGATGGCACCTGGCAGAAGTACCTGGCACTGCCAGTGGGACCTGGCGAGAAGGAGCTTGCCGACGAAGTGACGCGCACGCGCAAGCTCTTCGTGGAGAATGGCCTGCACAAGATGTCCGCCGCGCTGCGCGCCAAGGACGCGGCCCTGATCGACCAGCTGGCCATGAAGGACATGCAGAAGCTCTATGGTGCATATAGCGATGCGTCGGAAAAGCTGGACGAGTACCAGCTGTCGACGTCCCATGATCAGTTCGAGGACAGCCAGAAGCTGTACAACACCGTGCTGTCGGTTTCAACCACCGCCATCGTGATCGGCCTGGCGCTGATCGTCGTGGCCAGCGTCGTGCTGATGCGCGCCATCATGCGTCCGTTGCGCGAAGCGCTGGACCATTTCGACGCGATGTCGTCGGGCGACCTGTCGCGCAGCGTGGACACCAACCGCCATGACGAAATGGGCACGCTGCTGAAGGGCCTTGACGCGATGCAGCGCCAGCTCGCCGTTACCGTGACGGCCGTGCGCGAAGGCAGCGGCTCGATCGCCGTGGCCAGCGCCGAAATCGCCGACGGCAACCTGGATCTTTCGCGCCGCACCGAACAGCAGGCCGCCAGCCTGGAAGAGACGGCATCGTCGCTGGAAGAACTGACCGCCACAGTGCGCCAGAACGCCGACAACGCGCGCCAGGCCAACCAGATGGTGGGCTCGGCATCGACGGTCGCGCAACAGGGCGGCCAGCTGGTCGCACAGGTGGTGAACACGATGGGAACGATCACGGAATCGTCGCACAAGATTGTCGACATCATCTCCGTCATCGACGGCATCGCGTTCCAGACGAATATCCTGGCGCTGAACGCCGCGGTCGAAGCGGCGCGTGCCGGTGAACAGGGCCGCGGCTTCGCGGTGGTGGCATCGGAAGTACGCAACCTGGCGCAGCGCTCGGCCGCGGCAGCAAAGGAAATCAAGGCGCTGATCGACAGCTCGGTCGCCAACGTCAATGCCGGCTCCGCGCTGGTGGACCAGGCGGGCAGCACGATGACGCAGATCGTCACCAGCGTGGCGCAGGTGGCCGACATCATGACGGAGATCATGTCCGCCAGCACGGAGCAAAGCGCCGGCATCGACCTGATTCACAACGCCGTCGTGCAGATGGACCAGGTCACGCAGCAGAACGCCGCGCTGGTGGAAGAAGCCGCCGCCGCCGCGGGCGCGCTGCAGGAGCAGGCCGCGACGCTGGAAGAAACCGTCAGCGTGTTCCGCCTGCAGCATGCGGCGACACCGGCGAACGCGTTGCGTCGGCCGGCACCGGCGCAGCGCCTGGCGATCGCCTGACGCCGCCGTACTGCCGTTACGCCTTGATCTGCTGGTGACGGCGCCGCGCGATGGCGCCGACAGCGCAAAGACCCGCGCCGAACATCGCATAGGTGGACGGCTCGGGTACGGGCGAGATGCTGACCGAGACCGAAGCCTGCGTGTCCGGCGTCCAGCGGAAGCCGTCGTAGTTGGTCTGGCCCTCGCCCCAGGTGTACTGGAAATAGCTGTAAGCGGATTGCCCGCTGGTCACGCTGCTTCCGGTGGACGCTTCTTCGTACGTACTGTGTTGCCACGCGTCGAACGTCAGCGTCTCGCCTTCCTTGTACGAGAACGATTCGAGGCACCAGCTGGTGCTTTCCTCACGGCCGCAACGGCCCTGATAGGTGATCATGTACGCATCGATGTTGATATAGCTGAACGAGAAATCGATCACTTCATCGACCGAGATGCCGCCGTCCTTGTTCCGGTCGACGCCGACCGCCCTGAGATGGCCCTCGCGTGCAGGGTCGAATTCCCCGGTGTTATAGTCGGCCAGGCCCGTATAGGTGGCGGTAATCGTATAGAACAGAGGCGTCGCCTGAGCTTGTGCCATGGCACACAGCCCGATCGATGCAGCCAGAATCAGTTTCTTCAGCATCTGATTTCCCCTTTGGTTATATGGAATAGATATTATTATGAAAGTTAATACGGCAGTTTTTCCGTAATTCCCTCATAATAAAAATATATTAACTTTTTAATATCCATCCGTAAAGCGCGTGATTTGCGCCGGCGCCGGCCTGCCCCAGGTGATATCGTTCAGATACCGCTTCCTATCCCTGCACGACCTTCCCCACCTCCGCACCCGTCCCGCACGAAAAGCAGAACCGCGTGAACGCGTTGCGACGCGTCGTGCAAGCCACGCAGCGCTTGAACAGGCCGATGCCGCAGTGGGGGCAGAAATCGATGGTCGGGTCCTTCAGGTCGACCGGGCGTTCGCAACCGGGGCAGACGCCCTTGCCCATGCGCGTCAGCGCGGCATCGTAATCGAGGCTCAGGCTTTCACGGCGCTGCGTATCGGGCAGCGCCTCCGCGGCGCGCTGCCGTTCCAGGTAGCGCTGCAGCGAAACGATGGCCTGGCGCCCCACCACCACGGTGATCAGGATGCCGACAACGTAGCGCACGTAGCCGCCGTAGCTGGGCAGATACGGCACCAGCTCGACGAAGAACGCGAACAACGCAAAGAATATGAAGCCCCAGACGAACGGCCACCAGGTGCCCTTGCGCTTGCGCTTCCACAGCCACGCGGCCACCAGCAGCAGCGGCAGTGTCAGCGCCAGGCGGTAGCCGAAGACGCGCAGTTCGCGCGCCCGCGCGGCTTCGTCATAGCGCTCGCGCGCGGCCTGCTCCAGCACGTCCCAGCTCTGCTGCGCGCGGCTGTTCGACTGCCTGGCGTCGAGATGACGCTGTTCCTGGCCCTGGACCGCCGCAAGTGCCGCGCGTTCGGCGGCCTGCAGGTCGTCCAGCTGGCGCGTGCGTTCGATCAGGTCCTTGTCCTGGTCCGGCCGCGCCGTCGCGTGCCGGGTTGCCAGCCAGTTGTCGAACGTCTCGCGCGCCGACGCCTTGTTTGCCTGCGCGACCTTGTGCTGCTGGCGCGCCTGCTCGAGCTCTTCGTCCGCCGCCGCCATCGCCTTGCGCGTGGAGGCCAGCACGCCTTCGGCAACGGCGCCTTCGCGCGGATCGATGAACTGCTCCACGGTCAACGGCTCCTCGACAAGGTTCAGGTTGTCGACCACCTTGCCGCCCAGGCCGATCAGGAAACCGGCAAACGCCAGCGCCACCAGCCACAGGCCGCGCTGGAACCATTTCTCGGACAGCCGCATTGCCTTGCTCATAGATTCTCCTCGTCCAGTTCAATCGCGGCGCGCACCTCAAGGTCCGAGCCGATGGTTTGCAATACCGTGGCCAGGCGCCGCGCCATGCTGCCCGTCAGCGCCACGTAGGGCACGCGACGGCGTGCCAGCTCGCCCAGATACCATGCGTGCTGACGGGCGCGAAAGGCCGCGCCCTGGCGGGTGCCGTCCTGCACGAACGGGAAGTCTGGCGCGCACAGGAACACCGCGTCATACTTGCGTTCTGCCAGCCGCGCCAGTTCCGCATCGGCGCGGCCGAACAGCTCTCCACTATAAAACAGCGTCGTCAGCGGCGACGTGTCGCAGCTCAACCACGCGCGCGCCGTGCCGGCCAGCCGTTCCTCCGCAGCCACCTGCGTGCGCGCGATCAGCAGCATGTCCTCGAACGTCAGGGCGCCATCCTTGTGCTCCCACCACGTGCGGCCGAATTCGGGCACGCACACGCTGCCGATCGTGTCGGCCAGCGCCCGCGCCAGCGTGGACTTGCCGCTGGATTCGCCGCCCAGGAAGCAGCAGCGGTGCACGAAGTCGGCATACACCGGCGGTGCCAGCAGGTGCCGCAGGCCATGCACGTCGGCGCGCACGGCGGTGCCGGAAACGGCAACGGCGCGCCGCGCCGGATCGACGCTGATGTGCCGAACAGGATGGCCGAACGACTGCGCCAGTGCCTGCGCGAAGCCGGGGCCATAGGCTTCGCTGGTGAATACGGCGTCCACCGTCTGCCCGAGCAGCACAATGCACAGCCATGCAACGAACTGCCGGTGCACGTCGTCGTCGGCCGCGTTGTCCGGCAGGGTGCGCGGCGGCAGGCCACGCACCCTGCACTGCTGCGCGAGCCGTACGTCGTCGAGTACCAGCACGGTGGCCGCGGGAAAGCGCGCGCGCAGCCAGCGCTCGCGCCGGTGCGGTTCCGCGCCGGCGAATTCGGGTTTCGTATAGCTGATCACCACGACCGCCTCGCATTGTGCGGCCGCCGTGTCGATCACCAGCTCATGGCCGCGGTGCAGCGGGCAGAACTTGCCCACGACGAGGCCCCTGCCGAAACGCTTCACGTCAGCGCCTCCGGCAGCGCCGACGTGTATTGCACCACCTTGTCCTCATGCTGCAGCAGCAGCACCTGCACGGGCAAGGCGCCAAGCAGCCCTGCCAGGGCCGTACGCGCCTCGGCTGCCCATTGCTGGCCGTTGGCATCGAGGCGCAACGTCAGCGCGCCGTCCGCCGCCTGGTGGATGGCGAAGTGCGCCAGCGGTAGCGCCTGCAGCGCATGCGTGACGTCGATGTTGTTGACCCAGCTGCCGTCGGCGCGGCGGTAGCGGACCGGCGCGCGCCCGGACAGCTCGCGCAGCACCGGGCCGTCCGGCCCGAACGCCAGCGCGGCAAAGTCCCCGGTGCGGTAGCGCAGCAGCGGCAGGCAGAAATTGAACCCGCCCGTTACCGTGACCTCGCCGCGCTCGCCCGGGGCCACGGGACGCCCGCCGCTGTCGAGGATTTCGACAAAGAGTTCCGGCTGCAGCAGCAGATGACCGCCCGCGGCGCCATCGAAGACGCCGACCGGGCCGACCTCGTTGAGCGAATACAGGTCGAGCACAGGACAGCCGAAGCGCTCTTCGAGCTGGCGGCGCAGGCCGGGCAGCAGCTGCATCGATACTGACAGCAGCGCGCGCGGGCGCCACGTCAGAGGCAGCTTGAGCAGCTCGGCGAACGAGATCGGATCGCCCGAAATGACTTCCGGCGCCATGGCGTCCAGATAGCGCGCCCGGTCGTCCGGATGGCGCCAGTCGTCCGGATGCAGATTCAGTTTCGCCAGGCCCGATTCCCCCATCGTCGGCGTGACCGACACATAGGTGAAGCAGCGGCGCTGACAGCCCAGCAGGATGACGCCCACCTGCCCGGCGCCATGCCGCAGCTCGATGCCGGCCCGGCGCAGCGCGCGCTTGTGGTACGCCAGGTAGCGCGCCGCCACCAGCGGGTGCGACGGCACCTGCAGCGGGTGGCCCGTGGTGCCGGTGGTGCGGAAATTCAGCAGCCGCGTGACATCGACGTCGTCCGGCACGAATGGCGTCACGTCACGGGCCAGGTCGGCGCGGGTCATCGTGGGGAGCTGCGCGAGATCGGCCGGTGGCTGGCCCAGTGCCCGGTAGTGCGGCACGCGCCGGAACGTGTCGGCCACGAAGGACGCCACCCATGCCGGTACGGTACCCGGCACCCAGCCGACGGCGGCGTGCGCAACGTGATCTTCGAAGCGGCGGGCCGCCTCCACTTCGGGGGCGAGCAGGCGATTGCCACTCTGGTTGCGATAGACGGGCGCGCAGGGGTGCTCGCGCAGGAACGCCAGCATGCGCCGGCCGGCGTCGGTCAGCGTCGGAAAGCGTTCGGCATCCGTGGGCAGCTCATCTCCGCTCATTCGCGCGTCCATTTGTCCGCCGCTTCCTCGGCCGCCTGGCGTGCCAGCGCGGCGCGAATCTTCTCGGCTCGCGCCTCGGCGGCGCGGCTGGCCAGCAGCAGGCGCCGCCGCTCCATGCCGCTGATGGCCGTCAGGCGGTCGGCCGCCTGGTCCGCCGATTCGCCCGCCGGGTGAAGGCCCAGCCGGGCCAGCGCCACGCGTGCCAGTTCCTCGCGCCGCTCGGCATCGGCCACGAATTGCTGCGCCTTCGTCGACTGGGCCAGGTCGGCGGCAGTAGCGTCGAGCAGGTCGAGCAGGCCTTCCGGCGCCGTGCGCATCGGCTGTGCCGCCACGAACCACTCGTCCGCCAGCAGCCACGCCAGCACGGCGGCGATGCCCAGCCGGCCCGCGTCGTCCGCGCCGTCGCCCTGCAGGCGCGCCAGCGCCTGCGCAGCCAGCCGGCCGCCCAGGCGCGCGGCGACATCGTTGACGGCGGCCGCCACATGGAGCGTGCCGTTCTTGCCGATGCGGGGCGGCATGAGGAACTCCGCCGGCGTTTCCGCCAGGCGCCGCGTGAGCACTTCCAGTTGTGGGCCCGGCGCCGTCACGTGCTGCCTCCTGCCGTGTAATGCCGGCGGCTGAACGCGCGGGCGAAATCGAGCAGATCCTGCAGTTCCTGGATCGCGCTGATCTGCCAGCCCTGCTCGACGGCCGCGCGCCGCAGTATCGGGTAGTGCGCCATGATGGAGGCCGCATCGCCGCCACGCCACGTCTGCAACGCCATGGTGCCGCCGGCGCCGGCCGCCTTCAGCGCGCTCGCCGCCACGTCCCAGCCACTGTTGCGCTGCTCGTCCCTGGCAAACATCGTGTCGATGCCGTTATCCGAAATCATCAGGATGTGGGCTGGCCGCGCCCGCGGCTTTGGCTGCAGGCGCGGCCCGCACCAGGTATCGCGCAGCCGGTGGATCGGGAACGCCGTGTTACCGCCGAAGAATCCGGTCAGCACCTCGAGGATGGCCCGTTCGTCGCGTATGAAGCCGGGCGTTGCCAGCACCTGGCGCGCCCCGCTCCACAGCGTGACCTGGACGCTCGCACCGGCACGCAGCGCGGACAGGGCGATCACGGCGCCCGCCAGCGTCGGCCAGGATGTCTGCACGCGTGGATCGGGCATCGAGCCGGAACTGTCCACGTACATGTCCAGGTCCATCGGCGTCGCGCGCGGCAGCACCGTCGGCTCCTGGCCGAAGCTGCGACGCTGCGTCGTCATGCCGGGGATCGGACGCGGCGCCAGCACCACGCTGTGCAGCCAGTCGATCTCGTCGAGCGAGTCGCCGATGTCCCAGGGTTCCAGTGCTTCCAGCTGCGGCTCCGGCGTGCCGGCAATCTGCCGCTGGGGGAATGGCACCAGGTGCGGCAAGGCGCGTTCGCGGTAGTAGCGCACGGCCACCTCGGCGTCGCTCAGGCGCATGCCGGCGGCGCGCAGGATGGCGCCATACTGGGACGGCTCGCGGACCTGGCCGGCGGCGCTGGCGGGCGGCTCCTCGTCCTCGTCTTCGGGCGGCTCCAGGCCCGAGACGGCCGGGTCCAGCGCGGGATGGATCGCGCCCTCCGCCTCGCCCGGTTCGATATCGAGCACGCTGCCCGGATCGGCCCCTTCGCAGGCTTCGAGCGTATCCATCAGGCCGCGCATCGGCGCGGGCAGTTGCGCGTCTCCGACCAGGTAAGGCAGCAGCAGCGTGGCAAACCGCCCGGCCCCGGCCAGCCAGTCGTTCGCATAGACCCGGACCAGGCGCGCGCCCAGCCACGCATCGGTGGCGAGATCGAGCTCGCTTTCCTCACCCCCGTTTTCCGCCACGGCGCTGCGCAACCTGCCCGGGCATTGCCACAACTCCTCGCAGATGCCCATGTACAGCTGCCATACCTGGCCGCACCCGGGTCCCTCCCGTTGCGCCAGCGCTGCGTAGATCGCGGCCATGCGCAGGCCCGCCTGGCGTTGCAGGCGGTCGTTGATCAGCAGGTCCGTGTACAGGTTGGCCACCATCGGCGCCAGGCGCTGCAGCGTGGGCAGCGCGCGCTGCATGCGCGCCAGCAGGCGCAGGTGCTCCGTCACGCTGGCCGGCGCCAGCACGTGGTGGCCGATCTCGTGCGCCAGGATTTCCACTTCCAGGCCGGCCAGCCCGTGCGCCGCGGCCGCCTCCAGGTCGATGACGACGCGCTGGTCCGCCAGGCGGATCATGGCAAAGCTGCCTTGCAGGCCTTCGCGCGCGGCCGCCACGGTGCTGGTGCACAGCTGCGGTTCGCGCAGGCGCGTGTAGCGGCTCCACGCCGCCAGCGCGTGCGGCCACGCCACCTGCCACGGCGCGAGCGGATCGGTGACCGGTACGTTTGTCATGGCAGCGGCAGCAGGCGGATGGTGTGCGTGAAGGGCGACGTCAGCGCCACCGTGTGGGCGTTGCAGACGACGCGCAATCCGTCGGCCGGCAGGTCCAGCGCGATCTCGCTCGTACCGATGTGCAGCCGGTCGCCGTCCAGGCGCACAGCGGGATGGCCGGCGTGCGCGGGGGCGGCGTCGTACTCTTCCGCCGTGGCCGCATGCAGCACGGCGCCGTGGCGGTCCGCGCTCAGCAGATGGTGCCGCTCGCCGCCGTGGACGAGAAAACCGTCGCCGGCAGGGCGGACTTGCGGCGGCGCCGTGAATGCGCCGCCCAGCCCCGCGAACGCGCCCGCTTCGATCACGCCGGCACGGCTGCCGTCCGGCTGCCACCACGGATCGTCGGACAGGGCGGCGCTGGCCGCCTGCCAGTTGGTATCGGCCGGCAAGCGCAGGGCCGCCAGCGCCAGCGCGGGCGGCAGCACCTCCGCCGCCGCCAGCGCGCCGCGCCGGAAGTGCGCCAGGCCGGCACGCCAGGCCAGCAACTGCCCCAGCGCCGCCAGTTCGCCGGTGCTGCCGACGCGGCCTGCCAGCGCGGCCAGTTCGTCGCGCCACTGGCCGATGCGGCCGCCCTGCTGCTGCAGGTGCAGCACCGCATTGGCCAACATGCCCAGCACCTGGGCCGGCGCGGCGGCGATCAACCCGGCACACGGCACGGCCAGCGCGCGCCACGTGTCGCGCACCTGTTCCGTGCGGGCGGCGAGACCGCGGTCGTGCACCCCGAGCAGCAACGCCCCCTCGACGGCGGCCAGCACGATGACGGGCAGCCGCGCCGCATGGTCGGGCGCCAGTGCCCGCACCACCGGATCGACGGCATCCTGCAGGAAGGCCGTCAGCGCGCCATCGTCGAAACCGCGCGTGGCGCGCCGTACTTCACCGATGCGGCGGTTGAGCTGGGGCCGGACGGCGGCAAGCGCGTCGGCAAAGGCGGGCGAAATCACTGCGAGCGCAGCCAGGCCAGGTAATTGGTATAGCGCTGATGCAGGTACTTCAGCTTCAGCAGGTCGTCGTACTGGTGGCCATACAGCTTGCGGCTCTTGACGATGCCGTCCACGGCGCGCTCGATGCGCACCAGGCGGGCGCGCGTCTCGCGTTCGGAGACGCCGTCCAGGCCCTGCTCGAACTGGTCCGCCAGTTCGCCGACGGGGTCGACGCGGTCGCGGTCCAGCCGGTCGTATTCGGCGCAGGACAGTTCGAACAGGCGCCGCAGCCAGCTGACGCGGTCGGTGCGATACGCCGCGTTCTCGGGCTGGCCGAAGAACGGCGCATCCAGGTCGGGCTGCAGCTTGTCGTGCAGGACGAAGGGCAGGATCTGGCGTACGTCGTCCAGCGCCACTTCGCCGTTGCCGCGGAAGTAGGCCAGCGCCTTGGCATACACGAGGAGCGTCATCAGGTTGCGCACGGAGACGCCGTTGCGGGTCTGGCAGCCCAGGTCCTTCAGCCGGTCGCGCCCATTGTCCGCATTGACGATCTGCTGCCAGTCCACGCCCGACAGACGCGCCGTATCCTTGGTCATGTATTCGAACTGGCCGCCGGCCATTTCCATCAGTTCGAACTGGCTGGCAAAGAACTCCAGCCGGCGCCGCACCGGAACCGGCACGGCGACGGCCCGCACCTGTTCGTCCAGCAGGTCCTGCTGCTCCTGCGTGAAGACGATCTCCGCCGGCACCAGTTCCTCCGGCCGCACGTTCTCCTCGATGCGCACCAGCAGGTCGCCCAGGAAGCGCGGATTGAACGCCAGCGCCTGCACCACGACGTCTATGCGGTCGCGCAGCGCTTCGATGACCTGGTACGTGCCGCCGCCCTGGTCGTCGTTCGCCGTCAGGTACCACGCCGCTTCCGGGCATTCGTAGACCTGGTTCAGCACTTCCGCGTAGTTGTCGCTCATGACGGTGAGCAGCGCGCTTTGCGTGCGCGTGGGGATGCGGTTGTATTCGTCGATGATCTTCACGCGCATGCCCAGCCACGCGCGCCAGGCGATGCGGATCTCGTCCATGCTTTGCGCGTTGACCAGGTCCGCCGGCAGCGGATTGCCCAGCAGGTCGGCGATCGTCATCTGCGGGTGGCCGTGCTGCATGGCGCGTTTGACTTCCTTGACGGAGGCGCCGGCCAGTACGCCCATCAGGATGGCGCTGGCCGTCTTGCCCCGGCCAGGGCCGCCCACGAACAGGCACTTGCGCCGCGCCGCGAACGTCAGCAGCGGCAGCAGCACGAAGCTGGAGTAGCTTTGCGCCGAGGGCAATGTCAACGTGCGCTTGCTGTCGCCCACGGTGTAGCGCTGCTCCGGGCCGTCGTTGTATTCGATGTCGTAGTGCGGGCTGACGATCGCGTTGTTGACGATCCAGAAGTACGCCTGACGCAGCTTCTCGTCGAGACCCTGCCCTGCTCCGGCGGCGCCGTCATCGATGGCGGCGGGACCGCGATACAGGTCGGCCACGTCGAACTGGCGCGGCTTGACGGCGGGATGCGGGTTGGTGGGAGCCTGTGACAGGTGTTTGAAGAGATTGAAGACCATGGGCGCAGTATACCGCCGCCTGAATAATGTTGGGAACAGACACCGCCGGGTCGGGGACCCGGCGGATGTCTGCCCCAAAATAAAAAAAAGCCGCCAGGGCTTGCACCATGGCGGCCAACAGTCCCGGGATCGGGGTCCCGGTCTGTTCTTTCGGCGGCTTACGCTGCCGGTGCGGCTTCGTCGGCTGCCTTCATCGACAGCTTCAGGCGGCCGCGGTCGTCCGTCTCCAGCACTTTAACACGTACTTGCTGGCCTTCTTTCAGGTAGTCGGCAACCGCGTTGACACGCTCGTTGGCGATCTGCGAGATGTGCAGCAGGCCGTCCTTGCCTGGCATGACCTGGACGATGGCGCCGAAGTCCAGCAGTTTCAGCACGGTGCCGTCGTAGGTCTTGCCCACTTCGACCGATGCCGTCAGCTCTTCGATGCGGCGCTTGGCTTCCTGGCCGGCGGCGGCATCGACGGAAGCGATGGTGACCACGCCTTCGTCGCTGATGTCGATCTGCGTGCCCGTTTCCTCGGTCAGCGCGCGGATGACGGCGCCGCCCTTGCCGATCACGTCACGGATTTTTTCCGGATTGATCTTGATGGTGATCAGGCGCGGTGCGAAGTCGGACAGCTCCGTCTTCACGTGCGGCATCGCCTTCTGCATTTCGCCCAGGATGTGCTGGCGGCCTTCTTTTGCCTGCGCCAGTGCGACCTGCATGATCTCCTTCGTGATGCCCTGGATCTTGATGTCCATCTGCAGCGCCGTGATGCCGTTGGCGGTGCCGGCGACCTTGAAGTCCATGTCGCCCAGGTGATCTTCATCGCCCAGGATGTCGGACAGCACAGCGAACTTGCCGCCTTCCTTGATCAGGCCCATGGCGATGCCGGCGACGTGCGCCTTCATCGGCACGCCCGCGTCCATCAGTGCCAGGCAGCCGCCGCAGACGGATGCCATCGACGACGAACCGTTCGACTCGGTGATCTCGGACACCAGGCGCACGGAGTAGCTGAACTCTTCCGGTGCCGGCAGCGCGGCGACCAGCGCGCGCTTGGCGAGGCGGCCGTGGCCGACTTCGCGGCGCTTCGGCGTACCGACGCGGCCCGTTTCGCCGGTGGCGAACGGCGGCATGTTGTAGTGCAGCATGAAGTCGTCGGTGTACTCGCCCATCAGCGCGTCGATCTTCTGCGAATCGCGGGCGGTGCCCAGCGTTGCGACGACCAGCGCCTGCGTTTCACCGCGGGTGAACAGCGCGGAACCGTGGGTACGCGGCAGCACGGACGTGCGGATCGCGATCGGACGCACGGTGCGCGTGTCGCGGCCGTCGATACGCGGCTCGCCGTTCAGGATCTGCGAACGGACAACCTTGGCTTCCATGTCGAACAGGATATTGCCCACGTCGACGGCGTTCGGCGCCTCGGCACCTTCGGCGGCGGCTTGCGCGGCCAGGTCGGCGATCACTTCGGTCTGCATCGAACGCAGTGCCTGCTGGCGCGCCTGCTTGTTCTTCGTCTGGTACGCTTCGTTGATCTTCGCTTCGGCGAACTGCGCGACCTTGGCGATCAGCGCTTCGTTCTTGGCCGGCGGGGTCCATTCGATTTCAGGCTTGCCGCCTTCTTCGACCAGCGCATGGATCGCGTCGATCACGGCGCGCATCTGCTCGTGGCCGTAGACGACGCCACCCAGCATGATTTCTTCCGACAGCTGCTTGGCTTCCGATTCCACCATCAGCACGGCCGTTTCGGTGCCGGCGACAACCAGGTCCATCTCGGACGTTTTCAGCTGGGTCGTGGTCGGGTTCAGGATGTACTGGCCGTTGGCGTAACCCACGCGGGCGGCGCCGATCGGGCCGTTGAACGGCACACCGGCCACGCACAGGGCGGCGGAGGCGCCGATCATGGAGGCGATGTCCGGATCGATTTCAGGATTGACCGACAGAACGTGGATGATGACCTGCACCTCGTTCATGTAACCTTCCGGGAACAGCGGGCGGATCGGACGGTCGATCAGGCGGGAAGTCAGCGTTTCCTTCTCCGAAGGACGGCCTTCGCGCTTGAAGAAGCCGCCAGGGATCTTGCCGGCGGCGTAGGTCTTCTCGATGTAGTCGACGGTCAGCGGGAAGAAATCCTGGCCTGGCTTGGCGTCCTTGCGTGCCACGACAGTTGCCAGTACGACGGTGTCGTCCACCGATACCAGTACCGCGCCGGATGCCTGGCGAGCGATCTCGCCGGTTTCCAGGGTCACGGTGTGTTGGCCGTACTGGAAGGTTTTCGTAACTTTGTTAAACATGGGTAATCCCTTTCTATTTGCCGACAGATTTTCAGGGGCTGTCGTTCACCTCACCACAGGCCGGCCGCCATGCGGCGCCCTGCCTTTTTGCTCCACTGACTTCCACGCCACCAGAATTCCTGATAGCAATAAAACATGATCCAGAATGACAAAATGCCCGCGTCAGCGAACTGGCGCAGGCATCTGGCTTTAAACCGGGTAGTGCAAAAATTACTTACGCAGACCCAGCTTGGCGATCAGATCGCGGTAGCGGTTTGCGTCTTTGCCCTTCAGGTAGGACAGCAGGCTCTTACGACGGTTGACCATCATGATCAGGCCGCGGCGGGAGTGGTGATCCTTGCTGTGGGCTTTGAAGTGGCCGTTCAGTTCGTTGATACGTGCGGTCAGCAGAGCGACTTGCACTTCTGGCGAACCCGTATCGTTCTGGGCACGTGCGTTGTCCGCGATGATGGCGGCTTTGTTGATGTTTTCTACAGTCATGATGAACCTTTCACATGCGATGCACGGAGTGTCGGACACCCTTGCGCATCGTGAACTACGATGAATAAATATACGCTGACCAAAACGGCCAGACCCGGGAGTATAACTGAATTCGCGCGCCGTGTACGGCTGCCGGCTGCAATAATTCAACTTTTACAGGAGCCCCGATGCGCAAACCGATCATCTTACTAGCCTGTGCCGCCCTGCTGGCGGGCTGCGCCGCCTTTGGTCCGCCGCCCGCGCCGGGCGAGCCGATGGCGTCCGTGCAGGCAAAGCTGGGCCGTCCCAGCGCCCGCTTCCAGGTCGGCACCGACACCGTCGACGAATACGGTGCCGGCTACTTCGGCCAGTTCACCTACATGGCCCGCTACGGCCCGGACGGGCGCCTCGTCAGCTACGAGCAGGTGCTGACGGACGCCAAATTTGCCACCATCAAGCTGGGCATCGATAATAAACAGACGATCCTGCAGACGTTCGGCCACCCTGCCGAAACGATGGGCCTGCCGCGGCGCAACCTGGAAGTCTGGAGCTACCGCTACAAGCAGTCCGGTGTGTGGGACGCGATGATGCACATCCACTTTTCGCCGGATGGCGTGGTGCGGGAGATGATGGCCGGGCCGGACATGCTGCGCGAGAAGCGCGACTAGCAAAAACCGGTGACAGACACCATTTTAAAACCGGTGACAGACACTATTTTTGGCGTGGCGCCGGGGAGGTCAAAACCGGTGACAGGCACCAATTTTGCGGAACGGCACCGCAAAATTGGTGCCTGTCACCTGTGCTAACTCTGCCCTGCTTGCCCGATCTGCGGGTTGACCCGCTCCTTCGAGTGCAGTTTGTTCAGCCCGGCCAGGTAGGCCTTGGCGGAGGCGACGACGATGTCCGGGTCCGAGCCGACGCCGTTGACGATGCGTCCCGCCAGCGACAGCCGCATCGTCACCTCGCCCTGCGACTGCGTGCCCGTGCTGATCGCGTTGATGGAAAACAGCACCAATTCCGCGCCGCTCTGCGCCTGGCTTTCGATGGCGTTGACGATGGCATCCACCGGGCCGTCGCCCGTCCCCTCGCAGGCATGCTCCTGCCCGCCCACGGAAAACACGACGCGCGCGTGCGGCAGCTCGCCCGTCTCGCTGCGCTGGGCCAGCGAGACGAAGCGGTAATGCTCGCCCTCTTCCCGTTCCTCGGCGGAGACAAGCGCCATGATGTCCTCGTCAAAGATCTCGGACTTGCGGTCGGCCAGTTCCTTGAAGCGGGCGAATGCCGCGTTGACGTCCGCCTCCGAGTCCAGCTCGATGCCCAGCTCCTGCAGCCGCGCCTTGAACGCGTTGCGGCCGGACAGTTTACCCAGCACGATCTTGTTGGCCGTCCAGCCGACATCCTCGGCGCGCATGATCTCGTACGTCTCGCGCGCCTTCAGGATGCCGTCCTGGTGGATGCCGGAAGCGTGCGCGAACGCGTTGGCGCCGACGACGGCCTTGTTCGGCTGTACGGGGAAGCCCGTGATCTGCGACACCATTTTTGACGCCGGCACGATCTGCGTCGTGTCGATGCCGCAGGTCAGATTGAAGTAGGCGCCGCGCGTGCGCAGCGCCATCACCACTTCCTCCAGCGCCGTATTGCCCGCCCGCTCGCCCAGGCCATTGATCGTGCATTCGATCTGGCGCGCGCCGCCGATCGTCACGCCGGCCAGCGAGTTGGCGACCGCCAGCCCCAGGTCGTTATGGCAGTGGACCGACCAGATGGCCTTGTCCGAGTTCGGGATACGCTCGCGCAGCCGGCGGATGGTTTCGCCAAACAGCTCCGGCACCGCATAGCCCACCGTGTCGGGGAAGTTGATCGTCGTCGCGCCTTCGTCGATCACCGTTTCCAGCACGCGGCACAGGAAGTCTTCCTCGGAGCGGCTGCCGTCCTCCGGCGAGAACTCGATGTCGTCCGTATGCTGGCGCGCGAAGCGCACCGCCAGGCGCGCCTGCTCGAGCACCTGCGCCGGTTCCATGCGCAGCTTCATCTGCATGTGCAGCGGCGACGTGGCGATAAACGTGTGGATGCGCTTGCGCGCGGCCGGTTCGAGCGCCTCGGCGGCGCGGGCGATGTCGCGGTCGTTGGCGCGCGACAGGGAGCAGATGGTGGATTCACGTACCGTGGCAGCGATGGCGCGGATGGCCTCGAAGTCGCCGGGCGAGGCGGCCGCGAAGCCGGCCTCGATGACGTCGACCCGCAGCCTTTCCAGCTGCTTCGCGATGCGGATCTTTTCTTCCTTCGTCATCGACGCGCCGGGCGACTGCTCGCCGTCGCGCAGGGTCGTGTCGAAGATGATCAGTCGTTCGCTCGGGCGGGGCATATCCATCAGATTTCTCCTTGAATGCCCGCCGTGGCAGGCGTTAGCGGCGTTCGCTCTCGTCCACGGGTTCGTCGTCCACCTGCACGATGGAGACCGGCTTGCCTTTTGCAAGCCGCACGAACAGCACGAGGTAGCCGGACAGGCCGTACAGCACGAAGATCGGGAACAGCACTTTCGGCGGGTCGATCGAGACCAGCGCGAAGAACAGCGCGATCAGGAACACGGCGATGAACGGCACGGACTTCCTGAAATTGACGTCCTTGAAGCTGTAGAACGGCACGTTCGTCACCATCGACAGGCCGGCAAACAGCGCGATCGCCCACGATACCCACGACAGGTAGATGCCGTTGACTTCCAGATCGACCATCATCAGGACAAAGCCGGCGATCAGCGCGGCGGCCGACGGGCTGGGGAGGCCCTGGAAGTAGCGTTTGTCGACGACTTCGATATTGGTATTGAAGCGCGCCAGACGCAGCGCGGCGCCGGCGCAGTAGACGAAGGCAGCGATCCAGCCCAGCTTGCCGAGCCCGCGCAGCGACCATTCGTAGATGACGAGCGCCGGGGCGGCGCCGAACGACACCATGTCCGACAGGCTGTCGTACTGGGCGCCGAATTCGCTCTGGGTATTGGTGAGACGGGCCACGCGGCCATCCAGGCCGTCCAGCAGCATCGCGACAAAGATGGCCCACGCCGCGTGTTCGAAGCGCTGGTTCATCGCCATCACGATGGCGTAGAAGCCGCAGAACAGCGCCCCCGTCGTGAAGGCGTTCGGCAACAGGTAGATGCCGCGCGAGCGCGGCCGGTTGTCGCCGGCCTTGCGGGCGAATCTGCTGAACGGCGTGCGGCGCGGCGCTTTCGCGACCGTGCCGATCTTGGGCCTGCGACGAGGGAATTTAGCCATACGGTTCCGTGGTTTCTGCGACGTTATTGTTCTGTTCGGGCCGGCGCTGCGGCCGGCCCGGTGCGCCACTATTATAGAGGAGCGTACAGCAAATCGTCGCGTGTCACGGGTCGCGCGTTTCCCCCGACCCGCTTACTTGAACCGTACCTTGCCGACGAGGCGCATGTCCAGCGTCGTTTCGCCCGGTTCGAAGCTGGGTTCGGCCACCTCGGCGCTGTCCTTCGCCATCGAACGCATCATCATCGGCGCCGCCGCGACAGCCTCGCGGCCACCGCCCGCGTAGTTGCCCGAACCTTCGAAGTCCACCGTGTCCAGCACCGCATCCGTCACTGGACGGCCCATCGCGGCAGCCACGGAAGCGATGCGTTCGTTCAGTGCCTTGTAGGTGGCGGCGATGCGCTGGTCGTCCAGCTTGCGCATCGTGGCCGGCGTCAGGCCGAAGTTGATGGAATTGAGCGTCAGGACCTTCTGGGCGGCGGCCACCGTTTTCGGCAGGCCGGTCAGGTTCGTCGTCTTGACCTCGACATACTGGCCGACGCGCCATGCGGTCGGCAGGCGTGGCTTGTTGCTGGCCATCGGCTGCACGGGACGGTCTTCCGGGTAGACAGGATAGGTGTAGTAACCCATCGTCTTCAGGCTCGCCTGCGGGTCCTGCGCTTTCAGGATGTCCAGGCCCTGCTTCATCTTCGTGTTGACGCGCGACGCGGCGGCGGCCTTGTCCTTGTCCTGTTCCTCGATCGCCAGCGTGGCGATGGCCAGATCGTTGGCCGCCTTGACTTCGCCGTTGGCGGGGATAATGACGGTCGTGCCGGTCGTCGGGACGGATTGGGCCTGGGCCATGGCCTGGACGCTGCCCAGCACGAGCGCGGCGGCGAGAGCGGTTTTCAGTACGGTCATCTGGTTCTCCTTGTGGCGATATAAGTAAAGATGAGCGCACTGTAACCGAAATTGACACAGCCGCCGGACGCAGATGGTGAGTGTTTGTAACAGGCGTGTCATGATGGTGACATCTCGCCGCTGCATCATGGCGCCCTTCAATCCACTACCGAAGACCAATGCGATCCACGACCACCCTGGCCGCCTGCGCCGCCCTCCTCTCGTTCAACGCTGTCGCCGCGCCCGCACTTGCCGCACCTGCCACGCCTGCCGCGCCGAAGCTCGTCGTCGTCATGGCCGTGGACGGCCTGCCGCAGGAACAGCTGCTGCGCTACCGCGGCCAGTTCGGCGACGGCGGCTTCAAGCGCCTGCTGACGCAGGGCGCCATGTTCGGCGACGCCCACCAGGCGCACGGCACGACCGTCACGGCCATCGGCCACAGCGCGATCCTGACGGGCGCGTATCCGTACCAGCACGGCATTGTCGGCAACAACTGGATCGACCGCGCGACGGGCAAATCCGTCTACTGCACCGAGGACACGCGCTACCAGTACATTGGCGAGAGCACAAAGCCGGACGACGGCACCTCGCCGGCCCGGCTGCGCGTCGATACGCTGGGCGACCAGCTGCGCTACGCGACCGGCAACAAGGCGAAAGTGGTCGCCGTGTCCGGCAAGGACCGCGGCGCCATCCTGCTGGCCGGGAAGACCGGCACCGCCTACATGTACATGGAAGGCAGCGGCAATTTCGCCAGCAGCACCTACTACATGCAGCAGCATCCGGCATGGGTCCAGCGCTTCCAGGCGGCAAAACCGCAGGACCGCTGGTACGGCAAGACGTGGCGCCCGATGCTGGCGGACGCGGACTACAGCATGGACGCGGGCGATACGCCGTTCGCCATCTCGTACTACAGCGAAAGCGGCGCGCCGGACGCGTCCTACTACGCGCGCCTGAAGGGCGGCCCGTTCGTCGACGAGCTGACGCTGGAATTCGCCCGTGCCGCCGTGGAAGGCGAAGGCCTGGGCGCCAACCCGGCCGGCGTGCCCGATCTGCTGGGCGTCAGCCTGTCGGCACACGATTACGTGAACCACGCCCATGGTCCGGAAAGCCGCATGTCGCACGATCACCTGCAGCGCCTGGACCGCATGCTGGCCGGCTTCTTCAAGTATCTGGACCAGAAGGTCGGCAGCGACAACTACCTTGTCGTGCTGACGGCCGATCACGGCTTCGCCAACAGCGCCGAGTTCTCGCAACGACAGCACATCGACGCCGGCCGCGCTGACGGCGGCAAACTGATGCAAGGCCTGCAGGCGCACCTGGACGCCACCTTCGGTGCGAGCAAGGTGACGTTCAAGGCTTCGCTGCCGAACGTGTACCTGGACCAGGCCGCGCTGGACAAGGCCGGCATCAAGCGCCTTGACGTCGAGACGGCCGCCAGCCGCTGGCTGCTGGCGCAGACGGGCATCGCCGACGTCTACACGCGCACGCGCTTCGAGGAAAGTGGCGCCACCGGCACGCGCATCGACCTGCTGCTGCGCCGCGCCTGGCACCGCCACGAATCCGGCGACCTCGTCGTCGTGCCGAAGCCTTACTGGTCGTTCGGCTCGGGCAACAGCGGCGCAACGCATGGCACCCCGTATGCCTACGACACCAGCGTCCCGCTGCTCATGATGGGCAAGCGCTGGATTGCGCCGGGCAGCTATGCGCGGTACACGGAAGTCGTCGATATCGCGCCGACCCTGGCGGCCGTGCTGGGCGTGCGGCAGCCGGCGGGGGCCGAGGGGCGTGTGTTGGTGGAGGCGTTGCAGCCGGCTGCCAAACGCTGACGATTGCCAGTCCCCGACGTA
>Ga0265798_10002013_pt1 | contig 30540 bp, 30 predicted proteins | sample P3T30metagenome_FD_192430 | JGI IMG/M metagenome (GOLD analysis project Ga0265798, IMG submission 192430) | Plant litter microbial communities from East Loma Ridge, Irvine, California - P3 T30 | ecosystem: Environmental > Terrestrial > Plant litter > Unclassified | place: USA: California... | reverse complement strand
CCTCCTTATCGTTCGCCCTGGGTATGGCTGCCGCCGGCCGGCGCGCTGGCGCTGCTGGCGCTGCTCCTGGCGGCCGGCGGCAACCAGGCCGTGTTCCTGGCGCTGAACCACGCCGGCCATGCGCTGGGCCCGCTGTTCTGGCTGCACGTGACGATGTTCGGCGATGGCGCCGTGGCGCTGGCCCTGGTACTGCCTCTCATCCGGCGCTGGCCGCACTGCTTCTGGGCGGCGCTGGCCGCGGCGGTGTTCGCGGCTTTGTGGACCCAGGTCACGAAGCAGTTCATCGACCTGCCGCGCCCGCTGGCGGCGCTCCCCGCGGACCAGTTCTACCAGGCCGGGCCGGCCTACCGGCGCGTGTCCTTTCCGTCCGGGCACGCCGCGGCGGCGTTCGCGATGGCGGGCATCTGGGTCATGGGCGTCACGAACAGCCGGCCGCTGCGCTCGCTGGCGCTGGCGCTGGCGGCCCTGGTCAGCCTGTCGCGCATCATGCTGGGCGTGCACTGGCCGGCGGACATCCTGTGGGGGATGCTCGGCGGCTGGCTTGGCGCCTGGCTGGGGCTGGCGATGCACGCGCGCCGGGGCTGGCGCACCTCGGGCGTCGCCGGCTTCCTGGCCGGCCTGCTGCTGGCCGGGGTGGCGGCCGCGCTGCTGGTGAGCGGCCATATCGGCATCCCGGCCGTGCTGCCGGCGCAGCGCGTGGTCGGCCTGGTCTGCCTGGCCTGGGGCGGGTGGGAAATGGCGCGCATGCTGCCGCGCCTGCTGATCAAGAGGAGGACCGATGGGTGAGGAAGCCTGGTGGCTGCTGGTCGGCTTTGGCGGCCAGGTATTGTTCATGGGCCGCTTCGTGCTCCAGTGGTTCGTCAGCGAGCGGGAACGCCGCAGCGTGATCCCGGTCGCTTTCTGGTACCTGAGCATCGCCGGCGCGCTGGTGCTGCTCGTGTACGCGATACACCGGCGCGACCCCGTCTTCGTTGTCGGCCAGGGGCTGGGCGTGGCGATCTACCTGCGCAACCTGCATCTGATCCGGATCGAGCAGGCCCGGACGGAGCAGGTGGGCAGGTGAGCTCGCAGCTGAACTCGCAGCTGGGCTTATTCGCGGCCGAACTGCGGATTCGGACGGGTCAGGTAGTACCACTCCTGGTTCGGGCCGGCGTTCGTGTCCGGGAACAGGATGCGGCCGGAGAACTCGGCGGTGACCGGGGTGCCGTCGGCACGCACGCCGATCTGGTCGCCTTCCTGCACCGGGTCGAAGCTGGCCCAGCTGCGGGTGAAGCGGTCGCCGGCGTCCAGCTTGTCGTGGACGACGACCATCTGCAGCGCTTCCATCTCCTCGAACGGCACCGGTTCCGGCGCCGGCGCGTCGATCAGCTTCAGGTGGGCGAGGGTGTTCATGATGGCGCGGTAGGCGACTTCCGGCGCCTGCGGATCGAGGTGCTGGCCGCACTCGAGGGTCAGCGCATAGCCGCCCGTGCTGCGCATGTATTCGGTGGTGCCCATGCCGTAGCGCAGCACGGTTTCGAGTTCAGCCGCGTTGCCACGGGAGCGACGCTGCACGCCGCCGCCGTAGGCCGCCATCCAGCCGGTCACGAAGCGGCGCACGCCCAGGCGGCGCGCCAGCGCGCGCTCTTCGCGCATGTGCTTGAAGGGTTCCAGCGTACCGTCGTTGTCGAGCGGGCCGACCATCACGAAAGGTTCGCCGTGGGCGGCATTGAAGGAGTGCAGGTCGAGCAGGACGTCGTGCCGGGCCAGCAGCGGGCACAGCCAGTTGGCGACGCGGTCCTCGAAGTCCTGCGGGTTTTCCTTCGGCGACAGGTCGCGGTTCAGGTTGCGGTCGCCGGAGCGCGTATTTTTGGCGTAGGCCAGCGGGTTGACGATGGGGACGAAGGTGACGCTGCCGTTCACGATCCGCAGGCTGCCGGCGTCCAGTTCCGCCATCACGCGGCCGATGGCCTGGGTGCCGCAGACCTCGTTGCCATGGGTTGCGCCCATGATGATGACACGCGGACCCGGCCCCTGGCCCGTGTAGTTGACGGATTTGAAATGCGACTGGCTTGCGGCGGCGCTCATGCTAAGTGTTCCAAGGAAATTTTGATCCGGGCATTTTATCGGGAAAGCCTGGCGCGAGGGAGGGCGGCGTGGCATGATCCGGCGTTTTCGACGACGACCCTGCTCATGAGCGCATCCAATCCCGCAACAGCGCGCGCATCACAGCGTATCCACGGCCTCGATACCCTGCGTGCGCTTGCCGTCACGCTGGTGGTGCTGCACCACTACGTGCTGTTCGTCAGCTTCGATGCCACCTTCGGCTGGGTCGGCGGGATCGGCTGGGTCGGCGTCGACCTGTTCTTCGCATTGTCCGGCTACCTGATCGGCAACCAGATCTTCCAGGCCCTGCGCCGTCCGGAGGGACTGTCCTTGACGCGCTTCTACGTGCGCCGCCTGCTGCGCACGCTGCCGAATTTCTATGTGGTGCTGGCGCTGTACGCCCTGTGGCCGGCCTTCCGCGGCGGCGCGCCGATGCTGCCGCTGTGGAAGTACCTCAGCTTCACCCAGAACATCGGCCTGGAGCCGGGCACGGCCTTTTCGCACGCCTGGTCGCTATGCATCGAAGAGCAGTTCTACATGCTGCTGCCGGCCTGCGCGCTGCTGGCCGTGGCGCTGGGCCGGCGCGGCGCCGGACTCCGCTGGGCCTGGGCCGCGATCGCGCTGGCCTTCGGCGCCGGGATGGCGGTCCGCGGCTTTACCTGGCTGCAGGGCCGGGACGCCGAGAACTGGATGAACTTCTATTACAAGCATATCTATTATGCGAGCCTGTGCCGCTACGACGAACTGCTGGCCGGCGTCGCGCTCGCCTTGCTGAAGCAGTCGCATGGCGCCCTGTGGACGCGCCTGATGGGGCAGGGAAGGCTGCTGCTGGGGGCGGGCATCCTTGCGTCCGGCCTGGCCCTGCGCTGGTTCCTGGTGGATCACTACGGCCTGTGGGCGACCGTGTTCGGCTTTCCGCTGCTGGCGCTGGGCTGCGCGCTGCTGATCCTGGCGGCGCTGGCGCCGGATTCGCCGCTGCACCGCATCCGCGTGCCGGGCGCATCGCGCCTGGCGCTGTGGTCCTACGCGATCTACCTGGTCCACAAGCAGGTCAGCATCCTGGCCGGGCAGGCGATGGGCGAGGCAGGCTTCGCTGCCGGCCACCCGCTCGCCATTGCGGTGGCGCTGGCGGCCTCGGTGGGGGCCGGCTGGCTGCTGTACCGCGTGGTCGAGACGCCCTTCATGTGGCTGCGCGAGCGCTATGTGCCGGGCAATGGTGTCCGGGCGCGCGTGCCATCGCCGGTGCGGTGAGAATGCGTGCATTTCGGCGCATGTTGATCTGATAAGCTCGGTCCAGCCCGATCCGGGCGACCCAACCTCGATGAGCGACGATGAAAAACTGTTTTTCCGCTGTTCTGGCAGCCTGCGCCCTGGTGGCGGGCAGCCTGGCGCATGCCGGTACGGTGCCGCTGGCTACGGCCACGACCTACGTCGGCGATACCACGACGACCTTTTCCTGCACCGGCGCCGGCCTGTGCCACTATCTGCTCCTGAACTCCCTGTGCCAGGAGCGAATGCTCGACAACGGCATCAAGGAGCGCACCTGCAGCTACACCGAGGCGGCGCGCTTTACCCTGGTGCCGGGCGTGAAGAAGACGGTGGCCCACCTGCCTGCCGACTACCTGTACGCAATGAAGATGAACGCCTATCCGACCGCCGACGAAGTGCTGAAGTCGCCGGTGCCGCACTGAACCGGCAAACCTAGCCGGCGTCGATGACGTCGAAAGCCGCCGGCATGTCCGCCAGCCAGGCCGCCAGGTGCGCCACCCGCATCGACGGATCGTAGCCGAAGGTAGCGGCGATGGCCGCGCGCAGGCCGGGCAGGGCCTCGGGCGTGCGCGGGCTGGCGTAGGCGTCGATCAGCATCGCCAGCAGGTCGTTGGGCGGTGTGCCGCCGCGGCGCAGGCGGCCGTGGATCACGCCGAGCAGGGCGCGCTGCATGCGCGGGGTCGGATGTTCGATGTAGCCGAACACGCTGGGCGTATTCGTGATGGCCTCGAAGATGGCCTGTTCGATGCGCTCGGGCTTCCAGTCGGAGGGAATGTCGAAGTAGGCCTTGTCCCAGCGGGTGTGGGGATAGCGGTAGCTCGACGGGAAACAGTCGACGGTTTCGAGTCCGAGCGCGCGGCTGGCGCGGCCAAGCAGGATGGAGAGGTGGTCTAACAGCGGCATGCCGCCAGTGTAGCCGAAGACGAAAGAAAGCGCGGGGGGCGAAACAGGTTCGCCCGCCCGCGCGGCAAAGGTAAAACTGCTTAGGCGAAGCGCCCGGCGCGGAAGTCCTCGACCGCCTGGAACACCTCGGCATTCGTGTTCATCACGAAGGGGCCGTACTGCGCGATCGGTTCGTTCAGCGGTCGCCCGGCGATCAGGATCAGGCGGGTGTCGCTGACCGCCTTGATGCGCACGCCGTCCGCCTCTCTGGCATTGTCGAGGATGGCCATGCGCGCCTGCGGCACCGCCTTGCCGTCCACCAGGGCCTCGCCGCGGTAGACGTAGAAGAAGGCGTTGTGACCGGCGGGCAGCGGCTGCTCGAACGCCACGCCCTGCGGCAGCTGGATGTCCAGGTAGAGCGGCTGGGTCGCCTCGCGCTGCACGGCGCCATCGACGCCATGCGTGCTGCCGGCGATCACCTGCACCGCGGCGCCGGACGGCAGCGTGAAGCGCGGCACTTCCTCGGCCGGGATGTCGCGGTACCAGGGCGCGCACATCTTGTCCTTCGCCGGCAGGTTGAGCCACAGCTGGAAGCCTTCCATCAGGCCCTCGTTCTGCTCCGGCATCTCGGAGTGGGCCACGCCGCGGCCAGCCGTCATCCATTGCACGCCGCCGTCGCTGACCAGCCCCTCGTTGCCGGCGCTGTCGCGGTGGCGCATGCGCCCGGCCAGCATGTAGGTCACGGTCTCGAAGCCGCGGTGCGGATGCTCCGGGAAGCCGGCGATGTAGTCGCCCGCCTTGTCGCTGCCGAAGGCGTCCAGCATCAGGAAGGGATCGAGGCGGCGCTGCAGCGGCTGGGTGAGGACGCGGTTGATCTTCACGCCCGCGCCATCCATCACGAACTGGCCGCCGAGTACGCGCTCGATGCGGCGGCTGCGTTCGACATGCTGTTCGACGATCGTGCTAACTACGCGTTGGTCCATCTCGATCTCCTTTTAAAGGAACAAGCGGCCCGGAGGCCGCGACGAATGATGATCAGGCGATGGCGGCGACGACGGCGTCGGCTTCTGCCTGGCCCTTGCTGGCCGCATCCGGGCCCATGGCCTGGCCGTTCGAGTACACGAAGGTCGAGTCGGTCATGCCCAGGAAGTTCAGCAGCATGCGGATGTGCGGCACTTGCGGGTCGGCGTCGTCCGGGTAGATGCCGCCGCGGGCGGTCGCCACGAAGACTTTCTTACCTTTCAGCAGGCCTTCCGGACCGCTTTCGGTGTAACGGAAGGTGACGCCCGCGCGGGCGATGGCGTCGAACCATGCCTTCAGCTGGATCGGCATGCCGAAGTTGTACATCGGGGCACCGATCACGACCACGTCCGCAGCCTGCACTTCGGCGATCAGCGCATCGTCCAGGGCCACACGGGCAGCCTGTTCCGGGGTGCGCTGCTCGGCCGGGGTGAACAGGGCGCCCAGTGCGGCCTCGTCCAGGATCGGGTGGGCCTTGGCGCCGAGGTCGCGCACAGTCACGCTGGCACCCGGGTTGGCGGCGCTCAGCTTGGCGACGATATTGCCGGCTACGCGGTTCGATTCGGAATTGGCGCCACGGACGCTGGAATTGATCTGCAGGATGTTCATGTTGTGTCCCTTTATTTGAATCGGTTGAAATGTCGATGGAGACACTTTAACGGTTCCATCTATCGTGCGGAAGGCGCTAGAATGGATAACATTATTCAACCGGTGGAACAATCATGCACCTCGAACCGAACGACCTGCTGCTCTTCGCCCGTATCGTCGAGGCCGGTAGTTTCAGCATGGCGGCGCAGCGCCTGGACTTGCCCAAATCGACAGTGTCGCGCCGCATCGCGCTGCTCGAAGCCAGCCTGGGCGAGCGCCTCCTGCAGCGCACCACGCGCCGGCTGGTGCTGACCGAGTTCGGCGAGAGCCTGCTCGAGCATGCGCGCAAGCTGGCCGAGGAGGTCGAAGCGGCCGGCGCGCTGGCCCTGCACCGCCAGGCCGAACCGTCCGGCCGACTGCGGATCTCGATGCCGGCCGACTTCGCCAACCTCGGCATGACGGAGATGATGTCGCGCTTCCTCGAACGCTATCCGGCGGTGTCGCTGGAGCTGGACCTGTCGCCGCGCCGGGTCGACCTGGTCGCCGAAGGTTTCGACATCGCGATCCGCATGGGCGACCTCCCCGAGGATTCGACGCTGAACGCGCGCCGCGTCTCGCTGGAGCGCTTCGGCCTGTACGCGGCGCCTTCGTATATCGTGCAGCGCGGCCTGCCCGAGCACCCGGACGACCTGCTGAACCACGACCTGCTGTGCATCCTGAGCCGCAACGGCGGGGCCGCGCAATGGGTGCTGGAACGCGGCAAGACGCGCTGGGAGCGCCAGGTCACGGCGCGCCTGACGGCCAATTCGCCCGAGCTGCTGGCGCGCATCGCCTGCGGCGGCGCCGGCATCGCGGCCAGCTCCGACCTGTTTGCGGGACCGATGCTCAAGAAGGGGGAACTGGTGCGCGTGCTGCCGGACTGGGACCTGCCGGCGGCGACCGGCTGGGCGGTGTTCCCGGGACGGCGGCTGATGCCGGCCAAGACCCGGGCGTTTCTGGATATGCTGGACGAGGCCTGCTGCGCGCGGGTGCGGCAGCAGGCGGAGAGCAGGGCGGCTTGAATAACGCATTCTTCGAAAACTGACTATGACCCTTTCATTCACCGATGCTTTCCGGGCTTTTGGCGCCGTCCTGGCGAACCCACAATGGGCATATTCATCGATTGCCAGCGATGGCGCGCTGGTGATCAGTTGCTGGAGTCATAAACTCAAGCTTGCAAACCGTGTCCTTACCTACACCGATCGTTTGTCGCGGTGGAAGCTGAACTCGCCAGGGAAAAATCTGCTGACTCAACATCTGCGCGAGGCATTCGATCGCAAGCTCGACGTGCGCCTGGTGATCGCAACCACCGATCGACCCGATGTGGTCGACCGGGGCGATGAGGCGTCCACGATCAAAAAGAGCTTCCATATCAAGGAGAACGTGGTCGGTCACGTGACCTTGTTCGATAACGATAATTTCATAATCGAGTTTCGTCAGAAACCAGCTGTACTTTGACAGGAGCGCCACAATCATCATGACATCGTCAAGCCGCTTGCAAAGCCGTGCAAGCGAACTGAATGACATCCTGCTGGAACGTTATCTGGGTGCGCTGGATATCAGGGAGCTGGTTCGCGTCGCGCACGAAGAGAATGCGGGAAAACTTTCCGGCTTATTCCTCCCGGTCGTCGATGACGCGTATTTGGACAGCGAGGTTCGCGTGATGCTGATCGGACAGGAGACCCGTGGATGGGGCAAGGGGCTGAGCACACTCGCCGTACAGGACCAGACTGCGCAAACGCTCCACACCTATGTGCAGGCACAGATGGATGTCTATCGAAGGTTTTCGTCTACTGCTCCGGGCAGGTCTAGGTTCAGGCAGTTTCATGACAGACTCCACGCGAGTCTGGGCGTTAACGCTGCCCCAGACCGAAGGGCCGTATTCTGGTGTAATCTGCTATGCCTTAGCCTGAATGGTGGATCACCACGTAGAGCGTCGGAAATCGATGCGATTGCCGCGATCTCGAAAAAGCTCCTGGCCATTCAATTCGAAGTCCTGTGCCCGGACCTGGTCGTCTTCGGAACAGGACATGGATACGACAAGTTCCTGAAAGACCAGATCGGCGCCTACACAACGCTGACCGGTCTGAAGCCGCGGCATTACTGGCCGTTCGAGGTCCACGCCCCACGGTTCAAGGCATGGCGCGTTCGCCACCCACGTCGACTCACCAACGACATTAAACAGGAACTATTGCGTGCTGTCGGCCGCGAACTGACGGCCGCTGGCCGATGAGTCAGGTGCTTGCTCTACCCACAAAATCCCCCATCATCTCCCCCAAACGCACCGAACGCTCGGGCGCCCAGTCCGGATTGAAGATGATGTTGTTCTGCTTGAACAGCATCACGATGGTAGAGCCCAGCAGGAAGCGCCCCATCTCCTCGCCCTTTTTCAGCACGATGTTCTGGTCGTCATAGCGCCACTCGCTGATCTTTTGCGGGCGCTTCGGATTCACCACGCCGTGCCACACGGTCGCCATGCTGCCGACGATGGTCGCGCCGACCAGCACCATCACGAAGGGACCATACTGCTCGGACTCGAACACGCAGACCACGCGCTCGTTGCGGGCGAACAGGTTGGGCACGCCGCGCGCGGTGGTCGGGTTCACCGAGAACAGCGCGCCCGGCACGTAGATCATGCGCGTCAGGCGGCCATCGCAGGGCATGTGCAGGCGGTGGTAATCCTTCGGCGACAGGTAGAGGTTGGCGAAGCTGCCGTGCTGAAACTGCTTCGCCAGCCCGGCGTCGCCGCCCACCAGCTCGGTGGTGGTGAAGCGGTGGCCCTTGGCCTGCAGGATGTGGTGGTCGTCGATCGCGCCGAACTGGCTGATCGCGCCGTCGACCGGGCACACGAAGGCGGCATCCGCCAGCGGACGCACGCCGGCCTTCAGGGGGCGGGTGAAGAAATCGTTGAAGCTGGTGTAGCTGGCGATGTCCGGGTTCTCGGCTTCTTCCATGTTGACGCCGTACTTGCCGACGAACCAGCGGATCAGCCGGGTCGTCATCGAGCCGCCCTTGGCCCCGGCGACGCGGCCGGCGAAGGTCGTCAGGCGCTGCTTGGGCATCAGATATTGGGGCAGGACTTTAAGGCGATCGGACACGGTAGAACCTCGAATGAAAGATGGCTGATTATAACGGGCGGCCCGGACAAAGGAACAGCGTTGCATTCTGACATCGTTTTTGATATGCATGCATACGGATTCGATGCATGCATATCAAAAATAATTCCGCACTGGCAATGAAAGGCCAGCGATCTGAAGGACAATGGCGCTCCATTTCAACTTTGAACAGATTGACATGCCAGCCGCTTTCCCCTTCCGCTTGCGCTTCCTCGCCGCCGCCGTCGCGGCCGTGATGGCGCCCGTCCATGCGCAGCAGGCGCCGGTTTCCGCCGATGCCAAGCCTGCCGATGCATCCCAAAAGATCCAGCAGGTCGAAGTCAAGGGCGCCGCGGCGTCCTACGACCCGCGCCGCGACGACACCGCCAGCAAGATCGTCGTCAATAACGAGGAGATCGTCAAATACGGCGATACCAACGTGCTCGACGTGCTCAAGCGCGTGCCGGGCGTGACCGTCAGCAGCAGCGGCCGCGGCGGCGAGATCCGCATGCGCGGCCTCGGCAACGGCTACACCCAGGTCCTGATCAACGGCGAGCGCGCGCCCCAGGGCTTCGACATCAGCTCGCTGTCGCCGGACGTGATCGAGCGCATCGAGGTGCTGCGCGCCGCCAGTGCCGAGTTCTCGACCCAGTCGATCGCCGGCACCGTCAACATCGTGCTGAAGAAGGCCGTCAAGGCCGCGCAGCGCGAGCTGAAGGTCGGCTACGGCCACGGCAGCGCCCAGAACAGCCCGACCGTCAACCTGCAGCTGGCCGACAAGCTGGGCAAGCTGTCCTACTCGTTCGCGGCGAACGGCTTCCAGAACCGCTTCACCAATGACCCGGAGACGATCGAAACCTTCGTCGACACCGCCGGCGTCGTGACCGGTCTGCGCCAGAACGAAACGCCGCAGGACGCCCGGATCAGCGTGGTCAACCTGACGCCGCGCCTGAACTACACCTTCGAGAACGGCGATACGCTGACCTCGCAAACTTTTGCCAACTGGGCAAACTTCTTCCAGGCCGAAATGGGCAGCGTCGATACCCTCGTGGGTCCGATTCCGGCTTACCCGCGCCTCGAGCAGCGCATGACCAACCACAACCACGTGTTCCGCGAAGAGCTGAACTGGGTCCACAAATTCGAATCAGGCGCCAAGCTGGACGCCAAGCTGAGCGGCCAGTACGTCGGCGCCGACAACGCGATGTACCGCTTCGGCAGCGGCAATGCGGCGGCGAGGCCGCTGAGCGCCTTCATCAAGTCGGACGTCGTGGTGCGTGGACTGAGCTCGACCGGCAAATACACCAGCGGCCGCTTCGAAGGCCATGCGCTGGCTTTCGGCTGGGACGGCGGCTACCAGACCAGCGACGATTCCCGCCGCGAGCGCGACGCCGCCGCACCGGATGTGGCGCTGCCGGGCGGCGACGAAATCTACGATGCCAAAATTTCGCGCTTGGCCTTGTACGGCCAGGACGAGTGGAACGTGACGCCGGCCTGGTCGGTGTACCTGGGCGCGCGCTGGGAGGGCATCCGCACCTCGACCGCCGGCAATACCTACAGCGAAGTGAAGAACAGCACCTCGGTCCTGAGCCCGGTGGCGCAGACCCTGTACAAGCTGCCGGGTACCAAGGGCGACCAGGTGCGCCTGGCCGTGACCCGCACGTATAAGGCGCCGGGGCAGCAGCAGATCATCCCGCACCGCTTCACCTCGGTCAACAACAGCCAGACCGAACCGGACCAGATCGGCAACCCGAACCTGAAGCCGGAACTGGCGCTGGGCATCGACGCCTCGTACGAGCATTACTGGGCCGAGGGCGCGCTGCTGTCGGCCAGCGTGTCGAGCCGCAGGATCACCGACTACACCCGCAACCTGGTGAGCTTCGACGGCGCGCGCTGGATCTCGGCGCCGACCAACAGCGGCGACGCCAAAACCTATGGCTTGGAGCTGGAAGCCAAGTTCCCGCTGAAGGCCGTGATGGAAACGGCGACGAACCTCGACCTGCGCGCAAGCGTGTCGCGCAACTGGTCGACGGTCAGCTCGGTGCCGGGGCCGGACAACCGCCTGGATGGCCAGACCCCGCTGTCCGCCACCCTCGGCGCCGACTACAAGAACGGCCCGCTGACCCTGGGCGGCAGCTACGTCTTCAAGAACGGCGGCTTCGTGCGTGTGTCGGGCAACCAGATCAGCTATGCATCGGTGCGGCGCGACCTGGATCTGTATGCGCTGTGGAAGTTCAACCCGAAGCTGCAGCTGCGCGTGGCGACCGCCAACCTGCTGGCCCAGGACACGATCAGCCAGAGCAGCTACACGACGCCGGGCGTGGGCACCCAGACCAGCCGCACCCTGAATCCTGTGCACCGCAGCGTGCGGGCGACGCTGGAGATGCGGTTCTAGGCAGCTCGAGAATAAGCTTGTCTTGAATTTGCTTTAGGCTTAAAGTATCTGCCGGTATCTACCTGCCGATTCTTTTCTCCGGAGCGCTTCATGACAAGCTCGTCCGCAGTAGAAGCACCGTACTCGGCCCACGTCGACACCTTCGCGCGGGACCATCTTCCGCCGCCCGAGCTGTGGCCGGACCTCGTCTTCGACCTTCCCGAACTCCAGTACCCGCAACGCCTGAACTGCGTGGCCGAACTGGTGGATGCGCACGTGTCCGCCGGCCGCGGCAAACGCACGGCCGTCATCGGCGAGCACCTGCGCTGGACCTACGCCGAGCTGCAAAGCCAGGTCGACCGCATCGCCCACGTGCTGCGCAGCGACATGGGCCTGGTGCCCGGCAACCGTGTGCTGCTGCGCGGCGCCAACTGCCCGATGATGGCGGCGAGCGTCCTGGCCGTGCTGAAGGCGGGCCTGGTGGCGGTGCCGACCATGCCGCTGCTGCGTGCACGCGAGCTGGGCGTCATCCTCGACAAGGCGCAGGTGAACGCGGTGCTGTGCGCGCGTTCCCTGGCTGGCGAGCTGGAACAGGTAGCAGGGCATCCGCCGGTCGTGTATTTCGACGATCCCTCGCATCCCGAGAGCCTGGAAGTCTGCATGGCGCGCCACGCGGCGCAGTTCGCCCCATCGGACACCGCGGCCGACGACGTCTGCCTGATCAGCTTCACCTCGGGCACGACCGGCATCCCCAAGGGCACGATGCACTTCCATCGCGACATCCTGGCGATCTGCGACTGCTTCCCGCGCCATACGCTCAAGGCCAAGGAAGACGACATCTTCATCGGCACGCCGCCGCTTGCCTTCACCTTCGGCCTGGGCGGACTGCTGCTGTTCCCGCTGCGCTTCGGCGCGGCCGGGGTGCTGCTCGAGAAGCTGACGCCGGAAGGCCTGCTGGCCGCCATCGAACGCTTCCGCGCCACCGTGTGCTTCACGGCGCCGACCTTCTACCGCCAGATGACGCCCCTGGTCCCGGAATACGACCTAGGCTCGCTGCAGAAATGCGTGTCCGCCGGCGAGGCGCTGCCGTTTGCGACGCGCGAGGCCTGGAAAGCGGCGACCGGCATCGCCATGATCGACGGGATCGGCGCCACCGAGATCCTGCACATCTTCATCTCCGCCAGCGGCGCCGACATCCGCCCCGGCGCGACCGGCAAGCCGGTGCCCGGTTATGCGGCCTGCATCCTCGACGACGAGGGCCGGCCGGTCGGGCCCGGCGTCATCGGCCGCCTGGCCGTGAAGGGACCGACCGGCTGTCGCTACCTGGCCGACGAACGCCAGCGCAACTACGTGCTAAACGGCTGGAACCTGACCGGCGATGCCTACGAGATGGACGAAGACGGCTATTTCCATTACCGCTCGCGCACCGACGACATGATCATCTCGGCCGGCTACAACATCGCCGGCGCCGAGGTCGAGGACGTGCTGCTGCGCCATCCGGCGGTGGCCGAATGCGGGGTGGTCGGCCGCGCCGACGAGGAGCGCGGGCAGATCGTCGAAGCCCACGTGGTGCTGAAACCCGGCGTCGAGGCTTCGCCCGAGATGGTGCGCGTGCTGCAGGCCTGGGCCAAGGAGAACATCGCGCCCTACAAATACCCGCGCGCCGTGCGCTTCACGGACAAGCTGCCGCGTACCGAGACCGGCAAGCTGCAGCGCTTCAAATTGCGCGAGGTGCAACCGTCATGAACATCGTTTGCATAGGCGGCGGACCGGCCGGCCTCTATTTCGCCCTGCTGATGAAGAAGCAGAATCCGGCCCACCGCATCGTGGTGGTCGAGCGCAACCGGCCCTACGACACCTTCGGCTGGGGCGTGGTGTTCTCGGACCAGACCCTAGGCAAGCTGGTGGAAAGCGACGAACCGACCGCGCTCTCCATCCTGCAGGCTTTCAACCACTGGGACGACATCGACGTCTTCTATAAGGGCAGCCGCGTCACCTCGGGCGGCCACGGCTTCTGCGGCATCGCCCGCAAGCGCCTGCTGAACATCCTCCAGCAGCGCTGCGAGGAACTGGGCGTGGAACTGGTGTTCGAGACCGTCGTGGAGGATGACCAGGCCGTCGCCGCGCGTTACGAAGCGGACTGCGTCATCGCCGCCGATGGCCTCAACAGCCGCATCCGCGCGCGCTACGCGAGCGATTACCGGCCCACGGTCGAGACGCGCCGCTGCCGCTTCGTCTGGCTGGGGACGAAGAAGAAGTTCGACGCCTTCACTTTCGTGTTCAAGGAAACGGAATTCGGCTGGTTCCAGGCCCACATCTACCAGTTCGACGGCGACACCTCGACCTTCATCGTCGAGACGCCGGAAGACGTGTGGCGCAAGGCCGGCCTGGCCGACATGCCGCAGGAGCAGGGCATCGCCTTTTGCGAGCGCCTGTTCGCCGAGCACCTGGACGGGCATGCGCTGATGTCGAATGCCGGGCACCTGCGTGGCTCGGCCATCTGGATCGCCTTCCCGCGCATCGCTTGCTCCCGGTGGGTGCACTGGAATGGCGAGGTGCCAGTCGTGTTGATGGGCGATGCGGCGCACACCGCGCATTTCTCGATCGGCTCCGGCACCAAGCTGGCGCTGGAGGATGCGATCGAGCTGGCGCGCTGTTTCGCGTCTCACGACGGTGATATGCGGGGCGCGCTCGATGCCTACCAGGCCAGCCGCTCGGTCGAGGTGCTGAAGATCCAGTCGGCGGCGCGCAATTCGATGGAGTGGTTCGAGAACGTCGAACGCTACAGCGCGCTGGAAGCGCCGCAGTTCGCCTATTCGATGCTGACCCGCAGCCAGCGCATCTCGCACGAGAACCTGCGTCTGCGCGACCCGGGTTATGTGGCGGATTTCGAGGACTGGTTCGCGCGGCGCGCCTGCGAGCAGGCCGGACTGCCGCTGCCTGCCGGCGCGCACGTCCCGCCGATGCTGACGCCCTGGCGCGTGCGCGGCGTGGTGCTGAAGAACCGCATCCTGGTCTCGCCGATGGCGCAGTATTCGGCGGTCGATGGCGTGCCGGGCGACTTCCACCTGGTCCACCTGGGCGCGCGGGCGCTGGGCGGTGCGGCGATGGTCTTCGCGGAGATGACCTGCGTGTCGGCCGATGCCCGCATCACGCCGAGCTGCCCCGGCATGTATGCGCCCGAGCATACGGTGGCGTGGAAGCGCATCGTCGATTTCGTGCACGGCCAGACCGATGCGAAGATCGCCCTGCAGCTGGGCCACGCCGGGGCGAAGGGTTCGACGCGCGCGATGTGGGATGGGATCGACCAGCCGCTGCCTGACGGGAACTGGCCGCTGATAGCAGCCTCTGAGCAGCAATACCTGCCCGGTGTCTCGCAACTGGCCCGCGAGGCCACGGCCGTGGACCTGGACCGGGTCGAAGCCGACTTCGTGCGCGCGACGCTGGCGGCCGATGAAGCGGGATTCGACTGGCTGGAGCTGCACTGCGCGCACGGCTATCTGCTGTCCTCCTTCATCTCGCCGCTGACCAACCGGCGCACGGACGACTACGGCGGCAGTCTTGAAAACCGCTGCCGCTACCCCCTGCGCGTGTTCCGCGCTATGCGCGCCGTCTGGCCGGCGGGTAAACCAATGAGCGTGCGGATCTCGGCCCACGACTGGGTCGAGGGCGGCATCACGCCGGAAGACGCGGTCGCCATCGCGCGCCTGTTCAGGGAGGCCGGCGCCGACATGATCGACTGCTCCTCGGGCCAGGTCAGCAGGCAGGAGAAGCCGGTATTCGGCCGCATGTACCAGACCCCGTTCGCGGACCGGATCCGCAACGAGGCCGGCATTCCGACCATCGCGGTCGGCTCGATCTTCGAAGCCGACCACGCCAACAGCATCGTCGCCGCCGGCCGCGCCGACCTGTGCGCGGTCGGCCGGCCGCACCTCGCCGATCCGGCCTGGACCCTGCACGAAGCCGCGAAGATCGGCTTCACCGCCATCGCCTGGCCGAAGCAGTACCTGGCCGGCAAGGCGCAGCTGGAACGCAACCTGGAACGCGAGCGCCAGCTGGCGGCGGCGAATACGGGTCTGTCGCCGCAGCAGGTCGCGGCCAGGTTGCTGGAGGGCTGATGGAAGCGCTGCAGGGAAAACATGCGGTGGTGACGGGGGCCAGCCGGGGCATCGGCCTGGCGATCGCGCGCAGCCTGCTCGCGCAGGGCGCGCGCGTGACGCTGATGGCGCGCGACGCTGCGGGGCTGGACGCCGCCGCCCGCGAACTCGGCGGCGGGGTGGCGTGGCAGGCGGTGGACGTGACCGATCCGGGCAGCGTGGCAGCCGCTTTCGAACGGGCGGGCGCTGCCGACATCCTGGTCAACAATGCGGGCCAGGCTGCATCGAGCCCCTTCCTGCGAACCGACGCTGACTTGTGGCAGCGCATGCTGGACGTGAACCTGAGCGGCGCCTACCACTGCATCCAGGCGGTGCTGCCGGCCATGCTGGAGGCGGGCTGGGGGCGCATCGTCAACGTCGCCTCGACGGCTGGCCTCACCGGCTACCGCTATGTCGCCGCCTACTGCGCCGCCAAGCACGGCCTGGTCGGCCTCACGCGTGCACTGGCGCTGGAACTGGCATTGAGGGGCATCACCGTGAACGCCGTCTGCCCCGGCTATACCGAGACCGATATCGTGCAGGACGCGATCGCCAACATCGTGCGCAAGACCGGCCGTTCGGAAGAACAGGCGCGCGCCGAGCTGGCAGCCGGCAATCCGCAGGGCCGGCTGGTGCAGCCGGACGAGGTGGCGCATGCGGTGGCGATGCTGTGCATGCCGGCGGCCTCCGCCATGAACGGCCAGGCGATCGCGGTGGCCGGCGGGGAGCTCATGTGAAGCCCGACCTCACGCTCGACCAGACTTCGCGCCTGAGGGGCGAACACCACCAGGCACTCAAGCTGTGGCTGCGCATGCTGTCCTGCACGGTGCGCGTCGAGGACGCGATCCGCAGCCGGCTGCGCACCAGCTTCGGCATCACGCTGCCGCGCTTCGACCTGATGGCGCAGCTGGAGCGCCACCCGGACGGCCTGCGCATGGGCGAACTCTCGAAGCGCATGATGGTCACCGGCGGCAACGTCACCGGCATCGTCGACCAGCTCGAGAAAGAAAAGCTGGTCGAGCGGGTCGCCGATCCGCAGGACAAGCGCGCCTTCGTGGTCCGGCTCACGAAGGCGGGACGGCATGCGTTTGCCGAGATGGCCGCCGTGCATGAGGGCTGGGTGGCCGAGCTGTTCGCCGGCATACCCGCTGCGGACAAAGCAACGATGATCGCGCTGCTGGACACGATGAAGCAGCACCTGAACGACGACAAGGAGTAAACCATGCGACACCTCGCCGGCGAAGCGCATTCGCTGCCGCGCAACCGCAACACCCTGGCAGGCTACCGTGCCGAACACTTCCAGTACGAGGCAGTCGACGGTGTCGCCACCATCACCCTCGACCGGCCGGAGCGCAAGAACCCGCTGACCTTCGACTCTTACGCGGAGCTGCGCGACCTGTTCCGTGCGCTGGCCTATTCGGACGACGTCAAGGCGGTGGTCATCGCCGGCGCCGGCGGCAATTTCTGCTCGGGCGGCGACGTCCACGAGATCATCGGCCCGCTCACGAAACTGGACATGCCCGGCCTGCTGGCCTTCACCCGCATGACCGGCGATACGGTCAAGGCGATGCGCGCCTGTCCGCAGCCGATCATCGCGGCGGTCGACGGCATCTGCGCGGGCGCCGGCGCGATCCTGGCGATGGCCTCCGACCTGCGCCTGGCCAGCACGCGCGCGAAGACCGCTTTCCTGTTCGCGCGCGTCGGCCTGGCCGGCTGCGACATGGGCGCCTGTTCGATCCTGCCGCGCCTGATCGGCCAGGGGCGGGCGGCGGAGCTGCTGTACACGGGACGCTCGATGTCGGCCGAGGAGGGCGAGCGCTGGGGCTTCTTCAACCGCCTGTGCGCCCCGGAAGAGGTGCTGTGCGAGGCGCAGGCATTGGCGCGGAGCCTGGCGGAAGGCCCGACCTTCGCCCACGGCATGACCAAGAAGATGCTGCAGCAGGAGTGGAACATGGGCGTCGACGAAGCGATCGAGGCCGAAGCCCAGGCCCAGGCGATCTGCATGGCGACCAACGATTTCCACCGCGCCTACCACGCCTTCGTGGCGAAGCAGAAGCCCGCATTCGAAGGAGACTGACATGGCGGACAAAACTTATTTGAGCTGGCCCTTTTTCGACGGCCGCCATGCCGACCTCGAAGCGGCGCTCGACGACTGGGCGGCGCAGACGGTGCGCGGCCTGCACAGCGATGACGTGGACGCCGATTGCCGGGAGCTGGTGCGCCTGCTGGGCGAGGGCGGCTGGCTGCGCCATGCGATCGCAGGGGATGGGCAGGCGATCGATACCCGAGCCATCTGCCTGATCCGCGAAACGCTGGCGCGCCACAACGGACTCGCCGATTTCGCCTTCGCCATGCAGGGCCTGGGCTCGGGCGCGATCAGCCTGTTCGGCACCGAGGCCCAGCGCGAGCGCTACCTGCCGCGGGTCGCCCGTGGCGAGGCGATCGCCGCCTTCGCGCTGTCCGAACCGGGCGCCGGCTCCGACGTCGCCGCCATGCAGTGCGCGGCCCGACTGGACGGCGGCGATTACGTGCTCGACGGCGAAAAAACCTGGATCTCGAACGGCGGCATCGCCGACTTCTACGTGGTGTTCGCGCGCACCGGCGAGGCGCCGGGCGCACGCGGCATCAGCGCCTTCATCGTCGACGCCGGCACGCCCGGCTTCAGCATCGCCGAGCGCATCGAGGTGATCGCGCCGCATCCGCTGGCGCGCCTGCGCTTCGACGGATGCAGGGTGCCGGCTTCCCAGCGCATCGGCGATGCCGGGCAGGGCTTCAAGGTGGCGATGGCGACGCTGGACGTGTTCCGCACCTCGGTTGCCGCGGCGGCGCTGGGCTTCGCGCGCCGCGCCTTCGACGAAGCACTGGCGCATGCGAGCTCGCGCCGGATGTTCGGCGGTGTGCTGTCGGACTTCCAGCTCACGCAGGCGAAGCTGGCGCAGATGGCCACGCAGATCGAGGCCAGCGCGCTGCTGACCTACCGCGCCGCCTGGCAGCGCGACCGCGGCGGCAAGGTCACGAAGGAAGCCGCGATGGCCAAGATGACGGCGACCGAATCGGCGCAACAGGTCATCGACGCGGCCGTGCAGATGTTCGGCGGCCTGGGCGTCAGCAGTGGCCACCCGGCCGAGCAGCTCTACCGCGAAATCCGCGCGCTGCGCATCTACGAAGGCGCTACCGAGGTGCAGCAACTGATCATCGCGCGCGAACTGCTGCGCGAAGCGAAGGAACCGACCTAATGGACATACTCCAACCCCCAGGCTGGCCGCGTCCGCGCGGCTATTCGAACGGCGTCGCCGCGAGCGGCCGCCAGGTGTACGTCAGCGGGATGATCGGCTGGAACGCCGACGGCCGCTTCGAGAGCGACGATTTCGCCCTGCAGGCGCGCCAGGCCCTGCTGAACGTGGTGACGGTGCTGCGCGAGGCCGATGCGCGGCCCGGGCACATCGTGCGCATGACCTGGTATGTGGTCGACAAGCGTGAGTACCTGGCTGCGTCCGAAGCGCTCGGCGCGGCGTATCGCGAGATCATCGGGAAGCATTACCCGGCGATGACGGCGGTGCAGGTGAGCGCCCTGATCGAGGATCGGGCGCGGGTGGAGATCGAGGTCACGGCGGTGGTGCCGGACGCCTGATTCGCTCTGCTTCGCAGCGCAGGTGGAAGAAGCGCCGCACCAGGGAATGCTCGGTGGCAGGGTCGAACGCGGCCAGGCGGCGCCTGCCATAGCGGGTATCGACGATCGCCAGCGCGCGAACGACAGGATTGCGATGTTCCCGCATCTCTTCGACGGTCATACCGAGACTCGAGAACAGGTCTTTGTTGATCGCTTCCAGCAGCATGAGACCCTGCGTGTCCATGTCGGGCCAGGCTTGTTGATATGCCTGCGCCACCGTGGCGCCGTTTGCGCGATGGCTGGCGACCACATCGCTTAATGTGGACAGATAGCTTAGCGAGCCGGCGCTGAAGATCTGTTCCTTGCCGAGGGTGATCCAGAACTCGCCTTCCTGATCGTGAGAATGACGGTAACGTGTCTGATGGAAGTCGATCATGCCGGCGACACTCGCTGCGATACGATCCTTCAGTTGTATTTTTAATTGTGACCACTGCATACAGGCTGCGTCCTTCCGTTGATTCCCGCTCAAGCAGGGCAATGCAGGAGCGGGACCTTTATGTTCAACGAACGTTATTTCCCAGCACCGTCCCGCCTGAAGTCCCGTAATAATACGGCCCATTCAGGGAAGAGCCATCCGCATACGTCTGCACCGCCTGCGAAGTCCAGTTCGAGGTATTGAACGTCGCATTCGCCCTGAAGCTGTATTGCGGCGCCGCCGAATACGGCGAAGGTTTGCTCGGCTGCCCGCTCAGGCGGTACACCTGAACACCGCTGTTGGAGACCAGCGGTTTGCCGGCCACGCACTGCGACGGCGCGCCGGTGTATTTGACGAAGTAGGCCGAATTCTGCGCCGTGTAGAGCGAGGTCGTGTTTTCGGGGTTGTACGGGTTCACCGCCAGCTCCGCTTTCGCCGCGCCCGGCGCCCCGGAGATCAGCACGGCGGTCTCTTCGTCGATGCCGATGCCGGCAACGTCGCTGTAATTCGTCACGCCGCCAGTGCATCCGTTGCCGATCCGTGCGACGAAGGCGAACAGGCGGCCGAGCCGGTCGCGCGTATTGAAATGCGTGTCGGTGATGGTCTTGCCCAGCGTGGGCACGCTCACGAAGGGGCCCGTCTGGACGAATTTCTTCGACGAGGTGTTCAGCGGGTCGATGCTGACGGCCCTGTCGAAGGGGTTGCTCAGCGCTGCAGGCGACTCGATCGAGCCGTTCAGGGCGGCAAAGGCATACTGCCCCAGCATCGCGGTGCCGGCGCTGGTGCCGCCGACCGGAATGCCCGCCGTGACGGCCTTCTGAATGAGGTTGGCCAGCGAGGTGCTTTGCCAGCAATTGTAGTAATCGGCCTGGTCGCCGCCGGCGATGAAGATGGCGTTGGCGCGGCCGACGACCTTCAGCACCAGCGGATCTTCGGCGGCGGCGCGGCTGTTCACGATCAGGGTTTCGACGGAGGTGACGCCGAGGTCGATGCCGCCCACCATCTCGTAATTGCGCGGCGTGGTGGTATCGATCTGCCCGAGCCGGCTGAACACGTAGGGGTTGTAGGCATCGGTGCCGGTCGCACGGATGATCACGAAGCGGCCGCCGGTGGCTTGCGTGATGCCGGCCCGCGCGATCATCCAGCGGAAGGCTTCGCCGACGTCGTAGCCGCCGCCCACCAGCGCGATCGACGGGCTGCAGGCGCCCTGGGCGCAGGACAGGGGCTTCGCCGTGACGTTCGCAGTTTCCGGACTGCCGAGATAGGAATAGGTGACCGCCTTTGCAGCGGAAGCGGCGTTCGACGCCAGCACGAATACAGCGACACACAGGGATTGATGACGGAACTTCATGGAACCTCCGTTGAAGGAAAAGTGCGAACCGGGGAGCGTGCTCTACGCAGCCGTCATGACGATAGCAAACCCGGCATGAAATAAATACACACATTTCCACCAACGCGAATGACTCATGCCAAACGCATGGCAACCGCGCCACAGGCGATGAAAAGCACGGCCAGCAGGCGTCCGCGCCCGACCCGCTCGCGCAAGAACAGCGCGGCGATGCCCGTGGCGAACAGGATGGACGTTTCGCGCAATGCCGCGATGGCCGCGACCGGCGCCAGCGTCATCGCCCACAAGGCGATGCCGTAGGAGGCGACGGTGCTGACGCCGCCGACCGGCAGCAGCAGGGGGCGGGCGCGCGCCGCCTTCGTCAGTTCGCGCACCCGCCCGCGCGCGCTCCATGCGGTCAGCGCGAAGCCGGTCAGCAGGAAGATCCACATCGTGTAAGCGGCCGGGGCGCCCGAGCGGCGCACGCCGGCGCCGTCGATCATCGTGTACAGCGCGATCACGCAGGCGGTCAGCAGGGCGAACACGGTCGAGCGGCGCTGCGTCGCGGTGCCGGCAGCCTGCGGCGTGCGCGCCAGGCCCATTGCAAGAACGCCGCCGCAGATCAGGCACATGGCCAGCCACTGGCTGGGACGCAGGATCTCGCCCGTCAGCGGACCGTTGAGCAAGGCGACCAGCAGCGGCGCACTGCCGCGCATCAGCGGATAGGCATGGCTCATGTCGCCGCTGCGGTAGGCTTCGATCAGCAGCAGGTAGTAGGCGCACTGGGTGGCGCTGGAGGCCGCGATGAAGGGCCAGCTGGCAGGCAGGGGCGCGGGCAGGAACGGCAACAGGCAGGCACTGGCCAGCGCGCCGCCCAGCACCACCAGCACGGTGGCCGGCAGCGGGTCGGCGGGCGCATCGCCGCTGCCGCGCGCTTTCACCAGTGCGTTCCAGGTCGCGTGCAGCAGCGCGGCGCCCAGCACCGCCGCGATCACGTGGGCCGGGATCCCCGCCGTCACGCTTCGACCTGGGCCCGATCGTGGGCACGGAAGTAGCGGCGCGCCACCAGGATCGCCACCGCCTGCATGCCGGCGCACAGGAAGAAGGGACCGCCGACGCGCCAGTCCTGCGGCGGCAGGTGGCTGGCGGCGCCCAGCAGGAAGGTACCGAGCAAGGGCATCAGGATCACGCCCAGGCTGCCGACCGATTGCAGGGAACCCATCAGCTCGCCCTGTTCCCCGGTCCCGGTGGTCTTCGAGATGATGCCCTGCAGCGCCGGGCCGGCGGCGAAGGCCAGCAGGTTACACAGGATGAAGACGTACATCATCCAGCCCTGGGTGGCGAGGCCGTACAGCATGTAGATGACGGCGCCCGAGGCCAGCCCGAGCAGCGACAGCCGGACCTCGCCGAAGCGCCGGATCAGGAGGGACAGCAGGCCGGCCTGCACCACGATGCTGGCAATGCCGACGCAGAACATGGCGATGCCGTTGTCGCGCGGCGTCCAGTCGAAGCGGAAGGTGGTGTACAGGACCCAGGTCGACTGCAGCATCATCTGGGCGAAGGTGACCAGGGTGTAGACCACGACCAGGCCGCGGATCTCGCGCCGCCTGACCAGGCGCGCCAGGCCGCCGAAGGGATGGATGTCCGACAGGCGGAACGGCTTGCGCTGGCCGGGCGCCAGCGATTCCGGCACGGCGAACCAACCGTAGACGAAGTTGGCGGCCGACAGCCCGGCGGCGACGTAGAAGGGCAGGTGCAGCGAGACGTTGCCGAGCAGGCCGCCCAGCACCGGGCCGCACACGAAGCCCATGCCGAAGGCGGCGCCGATCTTGCCGAAGCTTTTCGCGCGGTCCTCTGGCGCGGTCACGTCCGACGCGTAGGCCGAGGCCACCGACATGCTGGCCGACGACGCGCCGCCGATCACGCGGCCGATGAACAGGCAGGCCAGGTTCGGCGCCCAGGCCGTGGCCAGGAAGTTGATGCACATGCCGCCCATCGAATACAGCAGGATGGGCCGGCGCCCGAGCCGGTCGCTGGCGGCGCCGACCATCGGCATGAAGAGGAACTGCATCAGCCCGAATACTGCCGACAGGGTCCCATACCACACGGCCTGCTGCTCGCGGCCGTGGACGAACTCGCCGACCAGTGCCGGCAGCACCGGCACGATCAGCCCGATCCCCAGCATGTCGATGAACACGCAGATCAGGACGAAGTTCAGGTTGCCGGCCGAGGGCCTGGCGAGGGTCGCGGTGCTGGTCATGGGGCGTCGCGGTTGCGGAAAAGTCCATGTTAGCACTCTTGCCAGACATTTAAGGCGACCGCCCTGGCTTCATGCGGCGTGTGCGACGGCAGCTTGTCGTGCCTCAGTGTCGCCCGCAGCGGACGGGCTGGACCAGTACGCCGACTCGATGCGGCGGCAGAACGCAAGCAGGTTCGGGCAGGCTTCGACGGCCGACTTCAAGGGAGTACGCACCGGGAAGGCGAGCAGGTTGGCCAGCGCCCCGTAGACCGACGCGTCGGCTACGCCAGGCCGCTCGCCGGCGAAGAAGCTCTGCTGGCCGAGCAGCGCCGACAAGGCCCGGATGTCGGCGCCGCCGCGCGCGGCGATCTCGTCCGGTTCGTAACGCGAAATGCCCTGGCCGTGCAGGGCGGCCTTGAGCTTGCGCCTGACGAGGCTCGCGAACAGGGCGCGCATGGGGGCCGGCAGTGTGCCGAAATAGCCGTCGCGGGTGATGGGCCAGCACGCCGGCAGCATCCAGCGCTCCCATACCGCGGCGAAATACAGGCTCTCCTCGACGAGGCGCAGGACTGCATGCGCGCGCGCCTGCTCCTCGGGTGTTTGCCGGCCGTCCAGGTCGATGCCGCGCTCGCGGGCCAGCGTCCGGATGATGACGTTGCTGTCGGCCAGGGTGGTGCCGTCGTCCAGCAGCAGATAGGGGACTTTGCCGGTCTTCGACTGCGGCGGCCTGTCGAGGCTGCGGGGGGCATAGGGAATGCCGGCCATCCGCAGCCAGGTTTCCAGCTTCAGGCAGAAGGGACTTGGACTCTGCAGGCCCCAGACGGGCCGCATTCCCACGATTTGGACAGCATGCATGACGTTCTCCGGTTAGTTTTATCGACCTCCATACTGCAAGGTATGGTGATCATCGCATTCGCTTTTGCTTTCGTCAACACCCTGAGGTATGGTGGCGGCATGGATGAAAAACTGAATCGACAGCGATGGCTCACGGCCGGCTTGCAGGCGCTGGCGGAAGCCGGTCCCGAAGCCTTGCGGATCATGCCGATCGCCGAGCAGCTGCAGGTCACGAAAGGCAGCTTCTACTGGCATTTCAGGAATCTGGAGGATTACCGGACGGCTGTGCTGGATGAATGGGAGCGGTATTACACGGGCGACGCCATCGCGTCGCTCGACCATGACGGCATCGAGCCCAGGGAGAAGTTGCGGACCTGGATCGTCGGCGCGACCTATGCCGACCTGCGGCTGGAGCGCGCGGTGCGCTCATGGTCGCTGAACAATGCCGCCGTCACGGAAGTGCGGCGGCGCGTGGATGCGAAAAGAATCGCCTTCCTGATCAAGCTGCTGGGCGATGTCGGCTGGAGCACGGACGCGGCGCAAACGCTGGGCCAGTGGGGATACTGCGCCTGGCTCGGCTACGCCACCCTCGACGAAGTCACGTTCAGCGACCAGCAGCTCAGGCTGATCCTGGCCAGGCTGATGCCCGATGGGGCGGGGCCGGCTTAAGCCTGGCCGCTCCACTCGGCGGCAAAGGCTGCGCGGAAGTCGGTCAGCGCCGCCAGCCGCTGCTCGCCCAGGCGGCGTCCGGCGGCGGTCTGCATCATGCCGGGCAGGCGCGCCAGCTTGACCACGATGTGGTCGAGCGAATAGGCCTGGTCGTCGAGCGGACGGGCGGTCGCCAGGGGATCGCTGGCGTGCGCCAGGCCGGTGCCCATCTTGCCGCCGACGTAGAACATGCGCGCCAGTCCGACCAGGCCGAGGCCGTCGAGACGGTCTGCATCCTGCACGATCTGCGCTTCCAGCGTGCGCGGCGTGATCGCGGCCGAAAAGCTGTGGGCTTCGATTGCGTGGGCGACGGCGTCCAGTTTCCCGGCCGGGAAACCGAGCGCCGGCAGCTTCGCGCGCGCCAGTTCGGCCGAGCGGCGCGAGGCCTGGGCGCGGGCCGGATCGTTCTTCGGCAGGTTGACCAGGTCGTGCAGGTAGCAGGCGGCCAGTACCACCAGCACGTCGGCTTCCGGGTGGTCGCTCAGCAGCGACTGCGCGTTGCGCCAGACGCGGTCGAGGTGGCTGGCATCGTGGGCGCCATCGGGGTCGCCGGCGGCGCATTCGAGGGCAAGGGCGGCGAAGCGGAGGCGCCAGGCGTCGAGTTCAGGATAGTTCTGCTGCATCGGTATCGGAAATAGGAAAATCGTCGAAGGCGCGCTGCGACAGCGCGTCCGCCAGGCTGTTCTTGTGGCGCGGCACCCAGCGCAGCGCGAGGCCATCGATCCGTGCCATCAGGGCGCGCGCCGTGCTGCGGTAGGCCTGCAGGGAAGGGGCGGCGAGCAGGTCGGGGCCGGTCACGTCGCCGATCACCACCTGGCTGTCGCCATAGACGGTGAGGCCCGTCACGCCGCGCGCGACGGCTGCTTCCAGCAGCGCGATCAGGGCGCGGTATTCTGCTTCGCTGCTGTTGCCATGGCCGGCCGCCTGCGAGATCTCGACGGCGCCATCCGGGCCTTCCAGGCGCGCGCCGATGCCGCAACGGCCCGGGTTCGGCCGTGCCGAGCCGTCGAACCAGGCGCGCCACGCGGTGGCGGCGCCCTCATGGCGCCGGGCCTGGTGCAGGCGTTTCTGTTCGCGCAGGGCGTCGCGGGCGGCGCTGCGCTCGGCCTGGGCGTGCTGGTCGGCCGTGCGGGCATCGACCAGGGCAGCCAGGCCCGCCTGGCCGGCCTTGAGTTCGAGCGTGCGGCGCAGCGCCTGCTCGTCGGTGAGGCCCTGGGCGCTTGCCAGGCGCCGGCTGGCCGCCCGTTCGCCCTTGTAGGCAATCTGTTGAAGTTGGTAAAGCTCAATCATGTCGGCAGGATAACCGAAATAGCCGGAAACGAAAAAAGCGCCGGCAAAGCGGCGCTTTCGAGGGGGAACGGGTTGGGCCGATCAGCGGCGCCAGGCGTTGTCCGGGCGGCGGTCGTAGCGGTTGGGCACGCCGTCGCCGTCGCGATCGCGGTCGTAGCGGTTCGGCACGCCGTCGCGGTCTTCGTCCCAGCGTCCGCCGCGGCGGCCGTGCTCGTAGCGGTCGGGGATGCCGTCGCGGTCGCGGTCCCAGCCGCGGCGGGTTTCATATCGGTCCGGAACGCCGTCACGGTCGCGGTCGCGGTAGCCGCGGTCATAGCCGCCGCCGCCGTAGGGCGTCCAGCGCGCCGGCTGCATGTACCAGCCGCCGTTGCCCTGGTACCAGGCCGGGGCGTTGTAGACATAGCCCGGACGCTCGGCGACCCAGTAGCCGGGTGCCCACACGTGGCGATGGCCGTTCCAGTTCCAGTAGCCCGGTGCCCACACATAGCCGTGGCGCGGCGCCGGGATGCGCTCGTAGACGGGCGCTGGCGGCGCGCTGCCGATGTAGAGGCTGACGTTGCTCGCGGCAAGCGAAGGCAACGGGGCGGCGGCGACGCCGGCAAGGATCAGGGCTGCAAGGGTAAGGGTGCGTTTCATGTTCTGTCTCCAGTCCAGTGCGGATCAAGATGCGTTACGACGATTCCACTATAGCCCGCCAAAACGCGGCTGTGCGCGTCTGAAAGACCTTCTTACATCTGATACAGAATTCGGCCGTTCGCCGATGCCGGGCCGCCACATTGCACATGGAAAGGACGTGAAACATCCTGCGCGGCCGGTCGGGCGCTGGAGAGGGAAGGAAGGACGGGAGGCAGTGCGGAGGAAGGGCAGGCGGGAATTCAAACGGCCGCGGGGGCAATCCGGCAGGGATGCCGGTGCCGCCCGCGGACGCCGGGGATCAAGTACGGCTCCCGGCGCGTTCAGCCTGCAGGGAAGCGCGTTTTTCGGCATCGGTCATGCGCTTGGCGCTGACGTGCACGACCGGGATGTTCGGCTGCACGGCGAGCTGGGCCTGGGCGGAAACGCTGGCCTGGGCCGGCGGGATCGCATCGATGGCGACGCTGGCGACACCGGCAACGCTCAGCGAGAACAGGAAAGCGGCTTCCATGTGTTTGAGGACGTTCATGATGTTTCTCCTTTTCGGTTGGGTGGTAAATCGTGTTTCGATGTGTGCACTGTATCCGGGCGGTCGCCCCGGCTCCAGCGGCTTGCGACAGGACGCAAAAAAAGCGGGATGAAATGCGAAAAACCGCCGCCGAAGCCGCGCCTTTTCAGGCGCCCCCGGCTAGCTGGACTCGACAATGACGAGCGGGAGGACAGGCATGACGGTGACGGTGTTCGGGCTGATCGCGGCGGGACAGGCGCGCTGGCGCCGTGCGCGCAACCTGCGGGCGGGACAGGCTGGCGCGCGGACGCATTCGCCGGTGCCGTTCCGCGCGGCGTTGCGCGCCGATTCCGCGGCGTCGGGCTTGCCGCACCGCCCGGCCGCATTGCGCTGGCTGGGCGCGGCCTGCTGCCTGCTCGCCGTGGTGGGTGCCCTTGCGATCGGCGTGCATGCACGCTGGATCGCGGCAGCGGGCGAGGCGGCGGCCGGCGATCCGGCAGGGCTGGCCGCGCTGCAGCCGGTGTTGCCTGGCGCCGCGTTCACGGTGCCGTCCGGTCCGGCGGTCGCACTCGAGCCGCATGGCGAGGCCGCGCTGCTGGTCCTGTCCGGCCTGCGTGCCGAGCCGGCCCAGCGCATCGACCTGTGCAGCCAGATGGCGGACCCGTCCCGCGGCCGCCTGCTGCCGCTGCGCATCGGCTACCGCTTCGACGAGGTCGCGGCACTGGCGGCGCGCAATGCCACATCGAGCACGCCGGTGGCCCTGCGCAACGTCATGCTGGCCGACGAGGCCATGCCGCGCGTGCAGATCGGCGGCAGCGCGGCGGCACCCGGCTTGCGCTGGGAAGCTTATCCGGCGCGCTGGGCCGGCGACACCGGCGCGGTGTTCGAGGCCGCCGCCACCGGCCAGGCCCGCCTCGGCCGCCAGGGCTGGCTGCTGTGGGACCACAAGGCGCTGCGTATCCTGCGCCGTTCCAGCAGCAGCTGCGCCGCGGGCGAGCTGGTGCTGCAGCTGTTCCGTCCGGCGGCCGGGGGCGGCCCTCGTGCGATGGTGCTGGCCTTCCCGGCGCAGGGCGCGCCGCTCGAGGCCTGGCTGGCGCCCGGCGCCTACACCGTGCCGTCCCGGCCGGCGCCCGCCATGGAAGACCGGCGCCTGTTCGATGCGCTGGCCGCACGCGGCCTGGTGCGCCTGGGCGCCGATGGGCTGGCCGAGCTGGCGCCGCCCGACCTGGCCGCCTGGCGTGCCCAGGGCCGTACCGGCTGGGACCAGGTTTCCGTCGACGCCGATGCGCAGCGCCTGCTCGAGCGCCTGTACCGCCACGCAGACGGCGACTTCGTGCGCGAGCAGGTCCGCATCTTCAACAGCGAACGCCGCCTGCTGGCCTGGCGCCTGCGTCCGGCGGCGGACTTCGCACAGGTGCTTCAGAATTCGGCGCGCTGGCGCATCGAAGCGGGCGGCGCGCCGGCACCGCTGGCCCGCGACCTGCCGGCCGCGGCCACGCGCCTGTTCGCGCGCCTGCCGCAGGGCTGGGGCGAATGGCAGCGCGTTGCCGCCTGGCCGCTCGGCGGGCAGTCGGCGCGGCTGCGCCTGACCTTGCCGTCGCCGGCGCGCGCCGGCGACGCGCTGCAGCTGATGCTGGTCGGGCGCCTGGCCGGCGTCGCCGGTGCGCAGTTGCGCGCAAGCACCCCGGCCTGCGCCGGACGCGCCTGCACGAGCGCGGACGAGGTGCAGGTGCTCGACCTCGCCCTCGACCCCGGTGCGCGCGAGCTGGTCCTGGACGCGGCCCCGCTGGCCATGGATGCGCTGGCCTCGCCCGGAGACGCCCGCTACCGCCACCTGGTACTCAAGGATGGGCAGCTTGCCTGGCAGGCCCTGCCGGCCGGGCAGGGTACCCGCAACGGCGCCCGGGCCGAGGTGGCGCTGGCCGACCGCCACGGCCGCAGCCTGTGGATCGACGGCGCCCCGAGCGAGGCCGCCCGCGCTGCCGGCCTCGCGCCGCTGCTGGGCATGCAGGCCGGGCATGCCAACAGCGTGGCCGGGATGCTGGCGCGCCTGCCTGGCGCCGGCAGCCACCATGCCGCGCTCACGCTCGACCTTGGCCTGCAGGCGCAGGTACAGGGCGCGCTCGACTGCATCGCCATGCGCCGCGGCAGCTGGGACGGCCGGCGCTGTCTGGGGGGCAGCGCCGTGCCGGACGGGCGCCAGGCCGGCATGGTGGTACTGGATGCCGCCAATGGCGAGGTGCTGGCCGCGGCCGGTGCCGGGGCCGGGCAGGTCGACGCCGCCAACTGGCAGGAAGCGCGCGACTTCGACCGTATCGACCCGGCCGCCAGCCCGCTGCGCCTGCCGGCCTTCCAGCACGACGGCGGCGCCGAGCGAAGCCCGGGCTCGACCTTCAAGATCGTCAGCGCGCTCGGGCTGGAACTGGCGGCGCAACAGGATCCGCGCCTGGAAAGCCTGCTCGCGGGCGAGCCGCTGGCCGGCATCAACGCGGCCGCGGCGGCGCGCGGTTTTGCCTTCCGTACTGACGCGTCCACTTATCCGTTCGACGGCCGGGCGCGTATCACCAACTTCCGCGACCAGGGCCTGGACCGCCGCGCCCAGGATGGCCGCCTGGGCCTGCAGCAGGCCCTGACCTACAGCCTGAACACCTGGTTCGCCTGGCTGGGGGAGCTGTCCGACCGCAGCCTGCTGGGCGAACCGGATGGCGGCGCGCCCGACCTGCAGCCCTTGAATCCCGGTGCGCTGGACAAGGTGCGGCCCATCGTCGCGATGGCGCGCCGGCTCGGTTTCGGCCAGGCACTGCGGCTGGACGGCGGCCTGCTGCCGGCGGACTACGCCTGGTCGGCCTGGGACGCGCTGCAGGCCAGCCCCAGCGGCATCGACCCCGTGCACACCCGCCATGAACTGCGCCAGCTGGCGATCGGCTTGCGCATGCAGGCCACGCCCTTGCAGATGGCGCTGGTGGCGGCCTCGGTCGGCGAGGGCAGGGTCGTCAGGCCGCGCCTGCTGGCCAGCCTGGACGGGCGCCAGGCGACCGCGGCCGACGGGCCGGCGCTGAACCTGCGCCTCGACCGCATCCGTGCCGGCATGAAGGGCGTGATCGATGCCGGCACCGCCGCCGGCGCCTTCCGCAGCCCGGACCTGGCCAGGCTGCGCCAGGGCCTGTACGGCAAGACCGGCACCGCGCCGCTCGGCGACGGCGGGATGGCCACGGTCTGGTTCACCGGCTGGCTGGAACCCGGCAGCCTGCCCGGCCAGACCCGGCGTCTGGCGTTCGCGGTGTTCGCCAGCCGCTCGGAAGAAACCGGCGGCGCCCATGCCGCGCCGGTGGCCGCCGCGGTGCTGCGCGCCATGCAGGAAGGTAAATGGACGCCGTAGCGGGAATTGAGGGGTGATTCGGGTCCAGCAGCGCGCCTCGCTTTTGTGTTTG
>Ga0265798_10002010_pt1 | contig 30565 bp, 34 predicted proteins | sample P3T30metagenome_FD_192430 | JGI IMG/M metagenome (GOLD analysis project Ga0265798, IMG submission 192430) | Plant litter microbial communities from East Loma Ridge, Irvine, California - P3 T30 | ecosystem: Environmental > Terrestrial > Plant litter > Unclassified | place: USA: California... | reverse complement strand
AACAAACGCGCTCGGCTTAGCCAAGAAAGAAGCAGGATACTGTACTTGATAGGTGCTCTTTTCCGAGATGTCTAGCCGACAGACGAGTATGATCAATAAAACGTGTATTCGCAAGGTCGAACCGATGCTCTTTTCCCACTCCCATCCAACCAAGCCATAACTCTATCCTACACAAAGTTACAGGTCCACGACTAGCCACGCACATGTAAGCCCAACAACGGGCTCAGCTCAGCTCAGCTCAGCAAGGGAAGGGAAGAAAAGAAAAGAAAAGAGGAAAAACACTTGTGCGAGTGTTCACAACCATCACACGAAAGCATTCCTTATTAACATTACAAATGGCGTACTATATCCTCCTTTTTCATCTCATCTTTGAAGCTACCGTGGCAGACAGGTCTATCTATCAATCCACAAAGCTTACCAACCTGAGAGTGACGAGTTGTGCGACGCACCAGAATCTACACCACGCCAGCCCAACAACGGGGCTGCTGGCTCACGGGCTCACTCTAAGAATAATAACTCACTCTCGAAAGTCGCACGCGAAAATCACAGCTGGCATCAAGATTATAATTGCAAGACCGACAAACACCGTTTCCATTCGTCTGATCTAGCAAATAAAAAATTCTATCCCAAAAGCTTCATCAAGCACCCCAAGATCTTCTACACAACTCTGAGCAGAGCCCAAAACAAAACATGCTCGGCTCAGAGAGAGAGAATCGAAGAAGAAAAATCAAAAGAAGGAGCACTGGTTGTTGGGAAAGCAAAAGTGTCTGCGAAACAATTGGCTTCCCTTCAACCTGTGTGCCTCGTTCTCCCCATCTCCACCTCACTCTCTCCTCCGTCTCACTCTCTCCTCCGTTCCTCCTTCTCCACCTCTACCTCCACCTCCACCAAGATCCGGGGTACCCAAATGTACCTAAAGGGCGTGCTGAAGCTGTATCGGTTCGTCAAAAATAATTAATTAATAACACATTAACCATGCAATCCTCGCCAGGAGCCAGAAGATGGGCATGCAAACGTGAAGTCGTGAAGAAATAATCCGTTCGGTTCGGTTCGATTCGGTTCGTTCGGATATGCGACAAGTCCAGCTGGGTTGGCAGTTGTCGACATCGAAAGGGGAAATATCAAACCGAAGGAACCCGCTAAATGCCGTTGAACAGGCCGTTGAAACAAATCGCTGCATCGAAGAAACATGAAACCTGTTCAGTTAGTGAGTAAGCAAGCAAGCAAGCACATAATCCTGCCGTCGTTCTCCCAGGAAAACTGTCAAGGGCCATCACGGAAGAAGGGCCCGTGACACGTCGTTCTCTCCCATGCATCAAACATTTCTTTCTCTCTCTCGTTCCCTCGCTCCAGAGCGAGTGGGAGGGAGTACATCCAGGACAAATAGTACGAAAAGCGCTGCTCCCACGCAGCGACAACCACCACCAAACGATCGGGCCAGCCAACCAGATTATTGAAAGAATGAGACCTGTCAAGCAAGCAAGAGCCGACGCTTTACACACCGCTGTCATCGACAAAGATGTGGTTCAGCTCGGCATATTTGTTCCAAGACTTGCAGGTGCCGTCGAGCTGGCAGGACTCCCGGACAGTCTCCTTGATCTGGTCTTTGGCCTCGATGATCTGCAGGGCGAAACCCATTGACACGTGCCAGCCGATGTGGCAGTGCATCCTGAAAAAAAAAAGGGAGGTGTTAGCGAGGAGGTTCTCGTGAATGGATGATTGTTGAAGGGAGGGAAAAACTTACAACCAAGCACCGGGGTTATCGGTCTCGAAACCGATAACCAGGTACCCACCCTCGTTCGTCTCCGGGTTGAACGGCATCAGCGCAGTGTCGCGGCGAGGCGGGTTGTCGAGGTTGAGAACGACGTCGTCGCTGTAGGGACCCGTGCCTTGCGCGAGCACCAGCGAATCGTGGCCGTGAAGGTGGATAGGGTGGGGAAGGGCCACGGGGGACTCGACGATGATGTACACCCACTCCTTGAGCTTTGGGATTTCGATGGCTAGGTTGCCGGAGTAGCTGGGGATCGTGTCGTTCCAGTAGATGCCGCCGAGGGTGGGGTCGCCCCACTGGGACTGGAAGGTGTTGCCGTCGAGAGTCCATTTGTAGAGGTTGGGCGACGAGGGTCCTTCGCCGACAAGGACGTTCTTGTGAATCTCGGAGGTTTGAGGGCCGGCGCGCATGGGGACGATGGGGATGAGCTTTTCGTAGGGTTCGTCGACGCATTCGTCTGTGTATTCGCGGCTGATGGTGTTCGGGGTGCCGGTGAAGCCGTTGTAGTGCACAATGCCTTTGATATCGCGAGAGTTGTGGAGCTGGGCGCAAGCTTGCTGGTTGTCGGAACGCATCCAGTAGTTGCCCGGTTTCTGATCGGCCTTGACGAGGATGTTGTAGCGCTGGCCGATGTTGACGTTGAGGATGTCGGTCTCGTACGGGACGATAGGAACAAAGTCGGCGGAGATGACGGTGAACTTGTGGCCATCGATGTGGAACTTGAAGGTAGACTGGATGGCAGTGTTGACGACGCGGATCAGGTGAGTCTTGCCAGGCTGGAAGTTCATCTCGAAGCGCGATCCTGTTTGCGTAGTGCCGTTGTCAGGACTCCACACGTTCATACCGTTGATGAGGCCGGTGTCCATGACGCGAGGACCGTATTCAGGTGCATCTCCGATAGTCTGAGCAAAGTGGTATTGAGAGTCGACGGTTTCGTGGCCCCAATCCTGGAGGATAGCAAACCCAGTGTCGATGTCGTAATCCGCAGAGCTAGGACCGTGGATGGTCATGGGGCCAAATACACCGTCGTATGCCTGGAGAGCAAAGTGAGAGTGGTACCAAGTCGAGCCATAGTTGCTAGCCACAAAGGTGTAGGTCATCTTCTCGCCTGGTGCGAGGGCACACTGCGTGATGGAGGGCACGCCGTCCATCTCGTTGGTGCCAAGCATGCGAAGTCCGTGGAAGTGGAGAGATGTTCCGTTGTTCTGAAGCTGGTTTTCGAGGTGAATTACAACAGTGTCGCCCCAGCTGGCTTCGATGAGAGGGCCGGGCATCTGGCCGTTGATCACGAGGCCGATACGGGGAACGCCATCGGGTGCAATGGTGGTGTTTGAGATAGCCATGTGGTACTCTACAGTACGGCAAGTCTTAGGGGTCACCTTGTAGCTGTCATCGTGGACCGTGTAGCCGCAGAAGTTGTCGGGATCACTGTCAGGCTGTCCATCGCAGGGGATACAGAAGTCGGTCTCGACAGGCTTGGAGGAGCATGTGGTGGGTTCACTCGAGTTTCCGTGTGTCCTCGTGGCCGGGAAAGATGGAACACCGGGAATACCAGTGGCATTGCCGCCGAGGGGCATTGGAGCGTGAGTGATGGTAGAGTTGCCACTACCGCCGAGCTCAGGCTTGTTTCCTGTGTGGGTCTCGGTGATAGTGCTTGTCCAGACACTTGTAATTGTCGAGTTGGCCAGGAAGGTGCTGGTTCTGGTGATGTTGCTGTGCTTGAATGTCCATATGCTTGTCTTGGGAACAACGGTTGCATAGATGCTGGTGGATTCCGTGACCGTCTCATCAACCCAGGTAGACGGCACTGGGTTGGGGTTGACAGGGGTTGACGGAACGGGTGCAACGAAAGTGGGCTTGTCAAAGGAGCTGGAGAAGCCGAGTTCGGGTGCTGAGGGTGCAGCCGGTTGCGTGGTGTGCGCGGCATCTGTGGCCTTGGAGTGCCAGGGCGTGTCGATGGACTCACGCGATTGGGACTCGTGTACCGGGGCAGAGTGCGCTGGGGGCGCGACCGAAGCGGCAGGGCTCGTGTGGGTGTTGTCGTCAGTTGACACGGGAAGAGCACCTGCGCTCGAAGGTCTGCCGTGTTGTTCAGAGTGAGAGGGGTCGAAGGACCACGACGCTCTGATGGAGCTGGGCTTCATGTGGCCAGACTCGTGCTCTGCATCAGAGGGGAACGAGAAAGGCACGGACATGGAAGGGGCGCTCTTTGTGGAATGGGTCAAAGGGATGTTGCCGTAGTTGCTGGGCGGGGCTCTCGAGCTAGTAGTCGGGGCAGGCGAAGGAATGCCTCCAGCGTGGCCGACCGGAGCGCTCGGAGCGTCGTGCTCAGCAGAAGGACGTACGGTGTGGAGATGGGTCTCCGTTGCCGTAGTCAGGAAAATCGAGATCGAGGTTGATGTTACAATGCTGTCGCCAGAAGGAAGAATCGGCTCGTGGGATTGAGCCGGGGTTAGTACACTGATGTCTGAATGTGAGCAGTGGGTGGTCTCTGGCGCAGCCGTGGGGCTGTTTGGGTTGTAAAAGTCGATTGAGGAAGAGGTGGTCACCGTCTCGTATGATGACGAGAGAACGGTTCCGTCCATGGTCCATGTGTCGGTTTTCGTGCATACCTCTTCGTAGAAGGTCGTGTAGATGGTGATGGTCATCTCGTCGAGGTATGGAACAGCCGTCGGTGTCGCAGATACATACTCCGTGATCACGGAGACCACGGTCGTAGGTGCAACCTCGGGCGAGGGGTGTGATTCTGCAGAGGCGGCGGGTACGTAGCTGAAGCTATCCTTGCCCTTGCCTATCATTTGAAGTGCTGCTATGAATCGTTCCCCCCATATTGACTCCGTTGGGGGCGGATTTGAGGCTGGCTCACTCAGTGAAGAGGAACCCGGGGGGCCTGATGACTGGCTGTCATCGGCTCGCGGTGTGTTTTGGTGTTGTTGTGCTGGATTGCTGATTTTCCAGTTACCGCGTTGTGTGCCTGCAAATCCACTCAAGCCTGGCATTGCGAGCGCCGGAGCAGCGCTCGCGAGGATCGCCGTCCAGGCAGTGGTCTTCATGCTTTGAATTGACGTGAATGCGTGAAGACGTAAGGGTGGAGAGAGTAAAGGGTAGGGCGAAAGCTACACGCAAGAGCGAATGACTGGAGAGCGAAAGAGAAAGATTGAGGCAGAAAGTGAAGCATAAGTGTAGTGGGATGGAAGAAGATGTCTTACCATGGCCGCGAGGGGTAACGGTCGTGAAGGGAAGCGCTGAACCAACGGTTCCTGTGGCAGATGACAGATACGTAGCAATGCCCAGACTCACCTGGCAACCCATGAGTATATCCAGGTCCGTGGGGCCATGGACGCTCAAGTCTTCGACACGTTCCCTCACGGGATGACAGCTCTTGGCCATGGCTTGAGTCCTGAACGCCTAGGCCTCCGTCTCTGGGTGTTTACACAACGACACGATATCGGTCGGAGCATATCTCTCGTGATCAAAAGACTGCAACACTACTCTGTCCCAGTAGAGCTGATATGAATCGTCCACGTCTTAGTGTTCCCATGTTCGTTGTTGACAGGGTCCGAAAAGCGAGTGGAAGCGGCCAGTCTTGCCAAGTCCCGCAGTACACGAGAACGATATTCTCGAAGCCAGAGCCGTGGTATGACGTCCTTTAGGAGGACAACAAGAGACCATCAGCATGTGTTAGCGGTGTGATGGTGGTAATGACCGTTGTTCGCTTGACAGCATGGCGTCGGTGGAAGTTGAACGTCGTCGAAACAAGTGTGTCGTTGAGCACAGACCTGTTTCAGACTTGGCCTTCCTTCCTCCTTCCAGTAGTGCATAGTACTGATGTTACAACAAACAGGAATACAGTATTTTCCAAACAGCAGAGCCTACATGCACGAATGTCGAATTATGGCAGAAGTTTTTGCTATTCGATTCCGCCAGTGCTTGCTAACCAGCCATCTGCCACCACCACCTGAACAACAGGCATCCTGGTGACCATCGAAACGGCTGTCTCAAAATCCACAACGGCCTTCGACACGGCATCACAATCAGTGGAAAGCGACGTGGCTAGCTTTCTGCTCGTTTCTACTGTCCTCTTTTCAAGATGCATGTCATCGTCCGATCACCGATACATGCATAAGAAGTGATTTCAATGCGGCTCAAGAATGCCATGGCCGTCTGTTGAACTTCTCCATCGTTCAGCCAGCACCACATGCCGGTCTCATTGGCACTCCACCCACCATATCTTGATTGAGCATGTATAGTAACAACGCCGTTTCTGCTTGCGATAGCCGATGTGAAGTTAATGTTGGAACTGGTGGACCGCAAGGTTTATATACACCTATATCAGGATATCGTTCTCAACAAAGAGCGGACTGTCGCAAAGCTGACATTCTCGGCTTTCTTGGACATGGTCTCTCTCGGATTTCCAGAAGAGTTTTTCACGAGTTAACTTGGGCCGATGTAGGCTTGTACACATGTCTTCGTGTTTGAAAGTGACGCCAGGCTCACGTCTCCATCAGTGAAGCCGTTTTGAACACGCTGATAGTGACGACGGAGGCCATCACCAGCTCAACCGACGTCAACCGTCTCAAATCCTACCAGACATTTGGAAAGCTACACCATATCGAACGGTCTGGCACTGTGTACGATGTGTTGCCTGATGAACCGGCTGGCCCGAAGTTACGAGTGACAACCTCAATTGTTGCGTCGCCGTTGTGTTGTTTTACTTGCACCGGAGATTGCACAGCGGGGACGAAAAAAGCGGTGCGCATCTGTTGAGCGACGACATTTTCGGTCGTTTGAATCGATGGATATATCCGATGAGATCGCAATCATGTGTTGGGATGGTCTAGATCTCAGAAGGCAAGCGTTTCTGTTCGTTGCGATGTATATGGATGGGCAGATGTGTGAGCAGGGTTAGGGTTGGGGTAGTTTTCAAAGACACTCAACATGTGCAAAAGAACGTCTAGTACTACACGAACCACGAGAAAATGGAAAGAAGACATGTCATCGTCTGAGCTAATCAACAGTGGCTGTCAAACAAGGTGCATTGCCGTGCCAAGAGCTCTCTCAAGTCAGACATCAATACTCCATCGCATCCTCAAACAAGCCCGACAGCTGCTCCCTCTCCTCCTGACCACCAGAAGTGTCAAGATTAGGTGCCAGCTGCAACACTCTCGCCTGAGGAATCGTGCCTTCGACCAGCATATCAACATGACTATGCTTGAAGCCCAACGCCTTCAAACCTCTAGGCTGATCGCCCAAGCCCACAAGGAACTTGGCCAAAGCCTCACTCAACACCTCACCAGCGCTCTCCTTCTTCACATTCGAGATATCAACGCCGAAAGCCTCAGCAGCAGCCAAGTGGCGCTCGGGGTTGGAAGCGGCTGTGTACTTGAAGACAGCGGGCGCTGTGACGGCGACTGAGACACCGTGGGGGATGATGTTCTGCTCGACGTCGTAGCCGGCGTGCTTGTAGCCAGGGTTCTGCGAGCTGATGGGGTAGCTCATGCCGTGGCACAGGTGCACGCCTGCGTTGCCGAAACCGACGCCTGCTAGGGTGGCGGCTAGCAGCATCTTGGACTGGGCTTCGTGGTCGTCAGGGTCCTTGACTGCGCGTGGGAGGTACTTGATCGTGTCTTTCAGAGCTTGCAGGGAGAAGATGTCGCTGATGGGGTTGGCACCTTGGTACGCAGGGCGGTTGATGGGGTCCTGCGGGCGAGGGGTACGTTCATAGTATGGGATTGCTGTCCAACTCTCGAGACTGTGGCAGAGGACGTCGAGACCGGACGAGGCGTGAACTGACGAGGGCATAGTGCGAGTGTTGATTGGGTCGCAGATTCCGAGGGTGGGCTTCATATTGCGGTGGGCGATGCCGGTCTTTGCCTTCTTCTCTACGAGATCGAAGATGGCAGTACCTGTAGTCTCTGATCCTGTACCGGCGGTTGTGGGCACGGCGATCAAGGGCTTAAGCTTGGAGGTGACGGGCATGCCTCTGCCGATGGGTGCGTTGACAAAGTCGAGGAAATCGGCGTCCGGAAAGGTGGTGTAAAGGTTCATGAGTTTGGCGGTGTCGATGACACTGCCACCACCGACAGCGAGGAAGGCGTCTCCGTTGAGAGGTCTTGCCCAGTCGATTGCTTCCTTGATCCTGTTCCACAATTTAGCATGGCCCTCCAACAAAGAGTGTGCTGAGAACCCTTACGAGTAGTCTTTCGGTTCAACCCTTGTCTTGCTGTAGACCTCATAAGGAATGCCCTCCCGCTCAAGACCCTCAACAACCTGCTTCATAGCATCGAGCTTCAGCACCGTCGAATCCGTCACGACCAAAACCTTCTTCGCTCCCAAGTGTCTAAAGTCCATTCCAACCTCTTTCGTGCAACCCGGTCCGAAGCGGATGGACGACGCAGCCATCTCAAAGGCATATTCCTTCTGCTGACTGAAGTCGACTGGCGTGGCCAGACCCCGAACGCGTCCTGCATATGGGTTGTGGTTGTGGTGGTGGCCCGGGTTCGAATGGCATGGGCACGCACTATGGGTGGAGTTGATGGTACGGAGGAGGTTGAGAGCTCTCGTGGCCCGAGAGGGTGCGATCCTGGTGATTGCCATTGTGGACGGACGATCTCGCTTATTGTTGAGAGGTGTGATCGAGTCAATGGAGCTGCAGACCTCACGGAGGATGCTCCAAGGATAGCATGCGATCGTCCATAACCACGGTCGGCTATATGGCAGTCGATCTCGGGCGTCATCGCCAATCGTCTGCCGAGGTGAATGGCATTTGGGAGCTTTCCCCACATCTGTCCTCGTCCCTTGTCCGGTCGCTCTTTCCTCCGACAGCTGATGTCATGGAAATGAATTTGTGTTCCGTCTGACTTTCACAGAGGCGAAAGCAAGTTGTTCCAACCAGACCATACACAGGCCTTCTGTTCGATATCACATCCATTCAACGGTCACCCATCTCTTCAAGCCAAAGAACTCCAAACCATCCACACCATACCACAACCACAACAATGGGCCTCCCACAAGCCTCCGACCCCACCCCAACCACATCCCAAATCCCCTCCAACCCATCCTCAAACCGCCCTCAACTCCCCCCAGAAGCCCTCGAACTCGCCAGCAAACTCTTCGACTTCGCCCGCGCCGGCGACACGCCCTCCCTCTTGCAATACCTCTCCGCCGGCATCCCCGCGAACCTCACAAACCACAAAGGCGACACCCTGCTGATGCTCGCCGCCTACCACGGCAATGCGGAGACCGTACGGGCGCTGATAGACAAGGGTGCGGACGTCAATGCTATCAACGATCGGGGACAGAGCCCGATTGCCGGTGCTGTTTTCAAGGGGTACGATGAGGTTGTGAAGGTGTTGGTTGAGGAGGGCAGGGCGGATATTAATGCAGGCCAGCCGAGTGCTGTGCAGGCTGCGCACATGTTCAAGAGAGAGGAGTGCTTGAGGATGTTTGGTGTTGAAGGAGAGGAATGGAGCATTGGGCCGCAGTGAGGCGGTTTTGGTCGATCGTGAGTTTCGGGGGTTGCGAACTGTGTCGCGCGACGCGGTTGGTGCACGATTCTTGAGATTTTTCCAGAAGGACGCGCGGTATCTCTTCGCGGGCATGCATGAGCTCCTCTTGACCATGAACCTCCACCCATCGGCTAGGTATGGGATGGCTCTCGGCGCAGGCGCATGGTCATGTCAGTCAGTTCTACTCGCTTGCCATAAGCCACCGGGACAGGACAAGTCAACATCCCTCAGCTACTACCCCCGCCGGTTCCCGTTCACTGTCCTTGACAGGCAACAGTAGACCACCCTCCGCCCCATTCGTAACCTCGTCACGACTCATCTTCGCTAGCCTACCAGCAATAAACTCAACAACAGCCTGCACACTCTCGAGAACGTCCGCAATCCCATGAGCACCTTCAGCATTCTCGTCTTGGAAGACTGGAAACCCAAACGGTTTCTTGTCCTCACCTTTACCCTCACTCGCACCGCGACCGCGCCTCCAACCGCCAATGCCATCCCCTGGGATTCCCGGTGATTCTGCAAGAAGGCCAGTGAAGCTCCGGATAGACGGCAGAGGAGCGGTAGACGCAGCACTGGAATCAAAACTCCACCCGCGCGGTTTGAGGGATTCCCCGTCGAAAGAGCGCGGTCTCCGCAGGCGTGGCGTAAGCGAGCCCAGGGAGATGCCTAGACCGGTTGCTATAGCAGTGCTGGGTTCATCATTACTATTTGTGGGCTCCCAAAAAGGTGAAGTTCTGACATCGCGGAGCGGGTTTGTAGATTGGGGTGAAGTAGACCTGCAATGTAATCATCAGTCCTTATGCCCCTCGTTCAGTTTGCCAATGGTTTTTTCTATGGATGTACCGATTCCTCCCGCTCATCCACGCCTTCAACCTCTCAATCCCCCGATCCAGCCAAGCGACTTTTTCCGGGAACGAAGCGAGGAAAAGCACGATGGTCGCAACCCAAGCCATCACCAGCCATGAAAGCAAGAAGATGGCGAGAATGGGCGGCCAGTCGGGTAGGAGATCCGGGTGCGGCTCGAGGAGAGGTTTCGCGAGCGCAGTAGCAGTTGTTGAAGGTATGGTGGAAGTGGCGAGTGGAGTTGGCATATTCCCAAGAGCTGCGGGTGGAGTTTGGTAGGCTGTGAGGATGGATGTTGGGGTGGATGTGGTTGTGGTTGTGCTTATGGGTGCGAGGGCGACGAGATTTGTTGATTGGACACTGTGTTGTGGGTTGTGGTTGTGATTGTGGTGGTGGCGAGCTGTAGGATCGGAGAGGCTGCGTCGTGAAGTGAGGTTGCTTGCGATGGCGGCAGCATTTCTTGCTTTGCATGAGTTTGGCGAGTCGGCTATGCAGGAAATGCTGTACTGCTTGTAGGTCCGTGTGGGCGAGGAGATCAAAGAGTGGAGGAAAGTGAGAAAAGAGTCAGGCAGAAGCTTGGTGTCACAATACGAGGTAGGGCGCTAAAGGGAAGTGAATGATTTTGGCTTTCGCTCTGGCTTCAGGCAAGCGTTCAGTCTTAGATAATAATTCCTACATAAGGATGACCGCATCAAGGCAATACTGGTCTTATGCATATCCTACTCATCATCCACTCTTGCCTTTTTTCCTTTTCCTCCGGCGTCGTCTTCAGCACCTCTCTTCGCCCCCTTTGCTGCTTCGGCAACCATGGCCTCAACGCCGAATGGATCAGCCTCGCCTCGGTCTCTCTCGAACATGACGGGACCACTTCTCTGCTCCGCCGCGTCAGTGCCCTTGAAGCCCTCCTTTGGTGCCTTGCCCAGGCTCTCGAATCTCTTCGTGCCTTGGATCTTGTCTAGAGTCTCGCCACCATCGTCATCGTCGTCGTCTCCGACGTTCGGTCGGTAGATGCTGTTGAGTGCATCACGCTCGGCGAACAGAGGTTTGTCGTAAGGCTGATCCTCATTGAAACCGGCTGCGAATCCAGAGCTCTGGTTGAAGAGTCGTGAGTCGTACATAGCTTCCTTGTTCTGGGTTGGCTTCGCCAGGCCGAGAGCAACCTTCTCGCTCACATCACGGTTTTGGTCACGCGCCATCATCTGCACGCGTCGCTCGTGGCCCATGTTCTTCTGTCGCAACTCGCGATGAGCTTCCTTCCGGCGTTCAGCACGCGCTTTCTCGCGTTCCAGGCGATCACGCTCTGATGGGTCTCCTCTGCCGCGGCTGCTGCTCCGGCTCCTAGATCGTGAGCGCGAAGAGTATGATGAGTATGAAGACCGGCTGTCCACGGAGTGGCTGCGCGAGCGGGATCGAGCATCCGAGTCGCGACGTCGACCAGAAGAAGCACCAACACCAGCGCGCTCTTCGCGGGCTTTCTGTGCCAACATGCGCAAATTCTCCTCCTTTGCTTCCTTCTCCTTCTCCGCCAAGCGTTGCTGCATACGTTGGCGCTGCTGAACCTCTTCTCTTGCGTGTCCGTCCGCAGTCTGCAAAGCTTCGGCAAACTGCGCGAACTTGTCGTTGATCGTGACGTCCTGCAGCCCTCTGCCATCTGCAGCCAATCGCTTGTCCAAAGGTACTGTATAACCCTTTGGGTTCTTCCAATTGGAGATCGGCGGTGGAATCCTCCAAGCTTCCTGGTCTTCGGCTGTGAGTTTGCGTGGCGGAGAGTGCATGACGGGCGGCGGAGGGCTGGGTGGTCCACGGGGCACCTTCTTGATCTTGTGCTTTGGCGGCTCCATAGGGTCCTGCTGTCTCTGAACAATCTTCATGATACGATCTCCCTTCTTGCCATCGCCCATTTGGTTCGCAGGCGTGTATCTCACGAAAGTCGGCTCCGGTCTTGACGTTCCCTTGATGTTCTTTGGTTTCTGCGCTGCCAGAGCACCAGCAACCAAGCCCGACAAAGCCTTCTGTGTCCTCTCCTTTGCTTCTTGCACCTCTTCCTCGCTCGGCTTCGCCAGGTTGATCTCTCCAGCATCGGCGCGCTGGCGCAATGGAATCAAGTCCTTGAAGCTGGCGTGGATGATGCGTTTCTCATCATGTCCGCGTCGCGCGATTGCGTCGTACTTGACTTTGCCCTCGCTGTTGACCTGGATCGCCAGCGCATTCGACGAGCTGGATGAGCCTCCCTTGCGGCCCATATCCAGCGGGTATTGCGCGACCGGAACTTCAGGAAATGCGCCGCCGTCGCCAAAGTCTTCCGCATTTCTCGGTCGCCATGATGATCGCTGTCCGTATGGGGGTGGTCCAGATCGCTTCACTACAAGCTGGCTGGATTCGATCTCGCGCGAGTCGACTACTCGAGGTCCTTTCTGTTGTGTGTGTGTCGGCAGCTCCTCATCTTCGCCGGTGTATTTCGGTTTCGGAAGAGCACTCGATAGCGAAAACGCGCTCCCAGTGGCAGCCATGCTGACAGGTGTAGAGGGAGAATGATGTCGTTGTCTGCGCGTGAAGTGAAAGAGGATTGTAAGAAGTCGCAACTTCCCCACAGGCAGCAGCCAGCGGACGCTTTCCGTCTTTTTGTCCCTTACGGCGACCAAGGGACAGCATGCCTTTCAGACCTCGCCTTTGGATCATGCATATGCGAGTTAAGAAAGAGACCTTGATGTGACGCGTGCATAACACAGGTTCAATCTTGGCATAAAGTAAGAACATTGGAGCACGATACCGACCTCTGGAGAAATGTCAGAGGAACTATTGGACGAAATCACTTCAATCAACTCCATCTATGGCGACGACACCTTGACGGCGATCGCGGAAGACTCTAAAATATACGCTTTGACTCTCCCTATACGATCTAACATCTCGTTACGGACGGAATTCCCGGCAGATTACCCAGATGCTCCCCCGTCTATCCTTGGCACCCAACACATCGGCGACAATGTTGCAAAGGGCGAAGGCCAGCAGATCGTTGACTGCATTCGCGCCGTTCTGGCAGAGGTTTACATCCCCAGCTCACCATGTATATTCGATCTCATCGAGGAGGGCGGGCAGAAACTTCAGCAGCTCGGCCTTGACACGGGCGGCGCAAGGGAAGAGGAGCAACAAGCTGCTCAAGCGAACGGTCAGGACCAAGACCAGTATGGAGGCCAAGAATCCTTTTCTGACGAGCACCAGTCATTGGACGACTTAGGAGAAGCTCCGCCTTGGGTGTTGTCCGACGTTGTCACAGAAAAGAAAAGCGTGTTCCTCGCGCGGGCTGCGGAAGTGCATTCTGTAGACGAGGCAAAGTCGTATCTGGCGCATCTACTTGCCACAGACAAGAAAGCTGCCAAAGCCACTCACAACATTACGGCGTGGCGGATCCAAGGCGAAAACGGGGTGCAGTTTCAGGACTGCGATGACGACGGCGAAAGTGCTGCTGGCGGCAGGTTGCTGCATCTGCTCGAGTTGATGGGTGTGTGGAATGCCATGGTTGTGGTGACGAGATGGTATGGTGGGATACATCTGGGGCCTGACAGGTTCCGATTGATTAACCAGGCTGCGAGGGATGCAATGGTAAAGGGCGATTTCACTTCCGAGGCAGCGAAGGAGACCAAAGATGCTGGGAAGAAGAAAGGCAGGAAGTAAGGGCAGAAACCGATGGCAGAAACTGACGGCATGAAGCGACGGTAGGAAGTGAGGTTAAGAAGTGGACGTGTACATGGCCCTGGGCGTGCTCAATCTTCCTGCAGTGCTCGATCTGCCTGCAGTGCTCAATCTGCCTACTCGACTTGCCTGCGTCTAATTGCTATCTTCCCGTCGCCTTGACATCACGCGACGCGCCTGGAAGCTGTAGCCTAGCGCACGTGCAAAGTTGTCACCTCACCTCAACCCTCACCCTTCAGTAATTTCGTACCTCGACATCCTCACACTATCCATCCAACCAACGCAAACCTTGCGCTACACCGCCAGAGTGCAATCTCGTCTCCATCCGCACCACTGCAACCATGGCTTCCACCGCCACATCACCCATGACCTGCACCGTCTGCGCCAAACCCGCTACCACCCACTGCGGTGGCTGCACTAGCGAGGAAGTCACAAAACTTCTCGGCCGTTATACACCGACTCTCTACTGCGGCACGGTGTGCCAACAGAGCGACTGGGACTCGCACAAGAAGCTCTGCAAACTCAAGCAAGCTCAGACCAAGCTTTTCCGCACTGGGGAGATCCTGCAAGAAGTCTTCCTCGCCACTCGAGAAGAGGCTCTTGAAACTCGTATCATCAAGGTTGAGCGCCGGGAGGATGGCAGGCTTCACGTCTTCGCCGCGGTCCTCAAGGCCATCTCGAATTGTCGCCCGCACCGTTTCTCGACCGCGTTGCCGGAAGGTGGCCCCGAGGTCAAGCACGCGGTGTTATCGCTCGGTGGCGGTCCTGATGCCTTGTCTGGCATGCTGTATGAGATTGCGAAGGAGCTTTTCAAGGGTAAGCTGGCTTATTGATCATGAAGAGGCGCAACTTGGCTAATACCATGAGGGAGCAGACAACTCTTTCAAGGTCGAGGAGCTTCCTCTCAATCTTCTCGAGGCGAAGATGAAGGTGAGCCTCTACTTTGGGAGCAAATATGCTGCCAAACCTCCTCACATTGTTCTCCGTGTCACCCTCGCGGATGGCAGCACGTGGGCTGTCGACCCAGCTGGTGCCCAGTACGGCCAGTGCAGGCCTGTTATGCGCTTCTCCGATTACCAGCGCGACTACGTGGGCGGGTTTCCCTTGCCTAGCATGCCGCACGGCGGCACCGCTGCATCCATCCAGAGTTACCGCAGCCTAAGCCTGACTCTCATGGAGATCGAGAACTACCAGATCGACCAACTCCACGAGTGGGTCTTCGAAAATGTCGCCATCAAACAGCTTCTCAAGGTCAAGCAAGCAGAGTTTGTGGAACTCAAACAGTCTCTTGTTGCCTACCTTGCCGCTGCTGCGCGCGATCACGTCAATCTCACGAACGGAGATTTAACCTCTCCAGCAAAAACCACTCTCGTGAAATACCAAAGCAACCCTGGATTGCTGTCCGCGCATGACAGAGGCAGGCTGGAGAGGAGGAAAGCCAGGAAGATTGCGGATATGGATTTCCAGCACCCCGGGCTGGCTGCGGACAGCGACATTTGGTCAAACGTCACTTTCATGTGAAAAGCCAACAGTCAGGTGAGCAATTGGCAAGACTGAAGTTTCCAGATCATTCTATCTGGCAGGACACTGTATGGCACGTTGACGGAGTGTGCGAGAGTGTCCACACATGGTTCACGCGAATCGGCCAGGACTGGTTGTTCCTCAGCATGAGCGTGGTGCGAGAGTCTACACATGCTTCTCACCAGCGCTATGAGAGAAAGTCTGCATCCACGAAGGGGCAGTAGTGTATGTTTAGTCCACAAGAAAGGTATCGGAAGAGTGCATAAATCCTCGCTGAAGTGACAGCCGTTTGTCTGCATGTACGAACGCCCTGTGTTTGCTTCAGGGTTCACTTTGCACCTCTTCACTTTGCCCGCCTTCAAGTTCTGTCTCTTTTGCTTCTGTCGCTCTTCCTTACAATCATTTGCCGTTCTCTTGACCATCTGTGTCTAGGTCAATACTGTTATTTCTCTTGCAAACACATCGCCGCGCATCGTTGTCCCGTCCCTCAACAAGACAGATCTGATACCTCCCTATTAAAACTGTCAAATCAACACAAGCTACCGCCGTTAAGACTAACCGACCAATCATCACATCGACTCCACCAGTGCAATATCAGAAATGGCCTCCCAAGACAGCAGCACACATCCGTTCCAGTTACCACACCGCCCTGGTCGATCGACAGCAGACATGGCCTCACCATCCACTCGAGCCACTACCGACGGGGACCCCGCCGACAAGTGTGCACACTGTGCAGGACCCGCCAATCACCGCTGCAAGCATTGCATCGACGGCGTCGATGTGTACGGCAAAGCCTCACCGACCTTCTACTGTAGCGCAACGTGTCAGCACAACCACTGGCCCACCCACCACATCGAGTGCAGGCTCTGTTGATCGCGGACAGCTGTACAGGATCGGCTCTCTACTCCAGTGGGCTTTCTACGGAGGGCGAAAGGTGACCTGGCGCGCAGACACCGAAAGAGTCAAGAACATCGAAGGATCCAGTGGTCCGAAGCTAGTCGTCTGGTGCAACAGAAACCAAGACCCTGCCCACTTTGCAGGGTTTCCGGAAGCGACATTCGACGACGAACGCGACAAGCAAGCTGTACTCGCGTATGCAGCACCGGGGTTGACCATCGTCGTCACACTATTGGTGTTTCTCTTGGAAGGTATGTGCTGCCTCGTCTTACTATTTCAACAATACTGACCACAACAGGCACCAACGACAAGATACAGATCAAGGAAATTGCCTTGCGCTCAAAGGCACACCGCTTCGTACGCTTCGTGCCTCAATGTTCGTCTTCATTGGCAGACCCATCGGTTGGCTGGCTCTTCTGTGCGACGCTGAGAGACGGCTCCAAATTCGCGATCGACGTCTGCAACGCGCAGTACACCGTCAACACATCCGAAGACGCCAACTGTGGCGTGTTTCCTTGGGAACAGTACATGACACGTCTGTCGGTATCCCATGGAGATCTTGTGAGCGAGCAGGATCTTGGCTTCTGTCTCAACACCCTGTACTCTGCTGACCCGACCGGCACAGCGAGGGCTGTCGAAGCCGGGATCCTCACACTTGAGGACGAACAGTGTGTGGCCGAAATCTTCGCGTCGAGTGTCACTACGGTCTCTCCGATGGTCCTTTCTTTCAAGCACGACGGTCTGACCTTAACCAAGCTTCTGGACCTCCCTGCATCCGGCCATGAGGAGGGTGTGGTCATATTCAAGGCCGGCCACCAGCAGTGTCTTGATCACGCACGCGGTTCGTTGGACCGCGGTGATGCACAGTGGATGCTCCTGGAACGCTTCAGAGCTGGTGCGTGGATCGGACCATGAGTACTGTCGCCTCGAGGGATCGTCTTTGGCATGTAGTTGAGATGCTCCTGGATGTCGTGATGATAGCACCTTGATCTCATTGGAGGACTTCTTGGCTACTCCGAGGATGCAGATTCTCATTTCGCTTTTTGCTCTTTAGCTCGGAAACAACGTGGTCGTTCACCCAGGAGCAACAGAACGCCATTCGTTTCTGGCGTTCGAGATGTCTACAGGGCAAAGTATGCAGCATACAGAAAATGGAGATCACCCTCATTCGTTGGCACGTAGGTAGTGTGAGCTTGAGACTTGCATTAGCGATAGTCTTGCTAGTCCGCCTGCAACTTCTGTATGGCACCGAGGTATACTTCACAAGTACAGTTCGTTCTGAACGTGAGTGGTGGATATCGTATCGTCCGGAGGGAGGGATTCCGTCTCTCGGAGGACAAACAGACTGGAACAAATCCGGACGATGTAGCCCGGTCTGAGTGATTTGTCCCCCGAGAGGTTGTTGTGCAGCAGTCTAGTAGACATGGTGTCGTCCGGAGGAAAGAATTCCGTATTCTTTACGTCTCTCTATTCGAAACACCTGGCGTCGACCACACAAGCGAGCGACTCCACTTCACGGATTTCGGCACTTTTAACAAATTAATAGTTTTCCCCGCAACATCCGTCTTTGCCATGTTGTCGTGATATATTGTGGACGACCGGAGAAGAAGAATACGGATAAATATTGAAGCCCTTTAGGACGCTGCCCCTTCTAATAGGGTTCGCACCGCTCCCATCAGGGCAAATGTCGTCAGAAAGTTCCACGAATCAGTCACACGTGTTTCACGAAACATCTCGCTTGGAGCATCAAGCTTTTGACTAAGAAAGTGGCGTCAGGCTTGTACGGAAGAAGGTTAATGGGCCAGAGTCTTGTTCGAGCCCTACAAGGCGGACTGACTACTAGATCTATTGTTACCATGACGGGCAAACCGCCGTCGCAGTCATGCTTCATCACCAATGCACTCCACACGGGCGAGACGGGACCCGGGGTGGTAGCCCTAGATTTTCCAGTGCCGCCGACGGACGTCCTCTGAGCGATGTCCTAAGATTGTGTGGTATCTCGGCGTAGATCTTCCAGATGAAGAGACCGGGGTTCCAAATATCGCTAACCCTCGCTGCAGCGTCTGGCCACTGTAGAGGGGCTCCAACGCCGGTCTAGCATGAGGGCCAACAATGTGCTTGCAAGTATAAGACATGCTGGATGTCCTGTCTTTCAACTGACCATCAACAACATCTCTTCAATCTCTAGCTCCAGTCACTCATTCACTCATTCAATTCTCTTACCATGCATCTCTTCACTTCCCTCGCCACCGTGGCACTGGCTGCCACCTCGGTCGTCGCTGCTCCCACCAAGCGCGACAGCTGCACTTTCACCAACGCCGCTGATGCCATCAAGAACAAAAAGTCTTGCTCCACCATCACCCTCAACAACGTCGCTGTCCCGGCCGGCACCACCCTCGACCTGACCAACCTCGCGAAGGGCACCAACGTCGTCTTCAAGGGTACCACCACCTTCGGTTACGAGGAGTGGAAGGGCCCTCTCGTCTCCATCTCTGGCGACCACATCACCGTCGATGGCACTGGTGCCACTCTCGATGGCGATGGAGCCCGCTGGTGGGACACCAAGGGCACCAACGGTGGCAAGACCAAGCCCAAGTTCTTCTACGCCCACAAGATGACCAACTCCGTCATCAAGGGCATCGTACGTCCGGTTCCAGATCTCGCAATGCCGTACAACTGCTGACGTTCAATCCTAGACCATCAAGAACAGCCCCGTCCAGGTCTTCAGCATCAACAACGCTCAGGGTCTCCAGGTCAACGACGTCACCATCAACAACAAGGACGGTGACTCCAAGGGCGGCCACAACACCGACGCTTTCGACGTCGGCGACTCGTCGCAGATCACCATTTCCGGCGCCACCGTCTACAACCAGGACGACTGCCTCGCTGTCAACAGCGGGACTGACATCACCTTCACCGGTGGCTACTGCTCCGGTGGCCACGGTCTCTCCATCGGCTCGGTTGGCGGCCGCGACAACAACGTCGTCGACACCGTCACCATCACCAACTCCCAGATCGTCGACTCCGACAACGGTGTCCGCATCAAGACCGTCTCCGGTGCGACCGGCCAGGTCAAGGTAAGCGCGATTTGATCCAGTCCAGAGATAAGATAAATCCAGCCTTCGGTACTAACAAGATCTCTAGAACGTCACCTACAAGGGCATCACCCTCAAGAACATCGCCAAGGCCGGAATCCTGATCGAGCAGGACTACGAGAACGGCTCGCCCACTGGCAAGCCCACCGCCGGCGTCCCGATCACCGGTCTTACTATCCAGGACGTTACTGGCAGCGTCGCTTCCAAGGCCGAGGAGATTTACATCCTTTGCGCCAAGGGTGCTTGCTCCAACTGGAAGTGGTCTGGCGTCAGCATCACTGGCGGCGTGAAGAGCAGCAAGTGCTCCAACATCCCCAGCCCGGCTTCTTGCTAGATGGACATGGTTGGTAGTGTTCTGCGAGATTTTGAGCGATGGTGGAATGGGGTTATTTTGCATCTTGCGGGCTTGACCCGAGGATATAAAAGGTGGCGGGAGTTTAGTATTGTCAGAACCACTAGGTCGTTGATCGATTGAGTCGAGTATAACTTTGACATTCCTGTGAATCTTCCAGCCAGTGCAATTGTAGTCGAAATGTGCTACCGAAGAAGCAGGTCCATTGGTCTAACAGACGTATCGTTTCGAGTAAGCCGAGAATGGAAGGCCCTCCCCCAGGAGCTGCAGACCCGCACAAGCCGTAACCTCAAGACACTGGTCAGAACCATTGGTGATATTCACAGCATGATTGCCAAGCCAAGCGGTAGAAGACGACCTCGTCCCCCTCGTCTCTCGAGAGTTGTTACCTAAGAGTCGTGTGCCAGATAAGTAATTGTAGCTGGTCGTAGGTAAGGCCCAGTAAGAGCTTTTCAAGCGCTCTAATGTTAGAGAAGGCGTCGAGGTTGACGCTCCCTTTTCTGTGGTTCAGTAGAAAACCCATATTTCTATCACCGCGTAAGAATGGTAAGAGATTCAGTACCGTGGAATATATAGTGGTCAGATGTTACATGATGCCAAATGCTGCGTGTTCTTTCAGCTGAGTAGCAATACGACGTCAAGGAGATACCGGTCGTTGAAGACCGCCTGAAAGGGCTTGCATAGATAAGACGGGTGTGTGACTTGTGGCATCTCAATGATGAATTGCCAGTGCAAGGGAAATCTGATTACACGTATGTTCTTGCTGGGAGGAAGGAAGGAATGCCTCATGGTGGTCGGCTCCTTTGGTGATGTCAATCCCGCCAAGACTCAAGTCCGCGATGCCCGACGTCAAGCTGGCGGACTTTGCAGCCATATGGACAGACCAGACTTGCCTCGCGACAAGGATTACAATGGGGCCCAGCGGTGGCCGCTGAATATCGATATCATACGCAAAACAGCAGTACACACCATCAACTATCTCACATGACTTCCACCATGGCCCACGATCCAGACGATCCGAACAGAGCGGCGAAGGCGCATAGCGTCTTTGTCCGTCTCGTCCTACCACCCTATACCATCCACTTCAAGGCGCCAAGATACATGAAAGAAAGTACACTCGACATGCTGGACAAGAAGGTCTGCAAGGAGACTCTCCGAGGGACAGCACAGAGCCCTACAGTACGGGAAGCCATCGGTACAGACCCCAAGTTCTGGTCGGAGCTCGTCGCGCTGTTCAAAGCCGCCATCACAAGCCTGGAAAGGAGGAGCTTCTCGATCTGGGACCCCACCAGCGTTGACTACGAGAGCACCAGCGGAGCACTCATCGCCAGTCATTACCCTGGTCTCTGGAAGGACCTGGAAAGGCTGAACGACTTGATCTCCATCAGTCGCAACGTGCTCACGGTGGGCGACCGGGCACAGGATCTTGCAGCCGAGTACAGCGTGGAACAAGAGGTCTTCAAGCTGGTAAATTGCGCAGTACGGGTTACGGCAAGAGGATACGACGGCGATGCAGGAACAGGCGAGGAGGAAAAGTGGCAGTGGATTGTCAACGCCTATAAGAAGCTTCTCATCACCAGCTTACAATTTTTGAACAACATGGTGGCACAAAATGAGCGCCGGAAGCTCATGCTCTGGGTCAGTCTGTTCGATAGCACGTCCGAGACTGTTCTTGCGCCAGAGGATATTCCGGACACCACTTCCACAGGCCTAAAGGACATTCCCTCAAATCCTACGAGAGAACCGGAGCCTCCAGTGACGAAACGTCACATGTTGATGGCTTTCGGCATGAACGGCGAAGAAACACTCAGCCTCGAAGGCGCCGTCCCACTCATGAAGGACGACTGGAAACCCATGCCAAAAGAGGTGGAAGAAGGCCGGAACACCATGACTCCGAATGGATACGTGCTTTTCGTCAAGCGAAATCTCGACTTTTGCGTGGAGGAGTACTTGGACACATACCAGCGCGATCCGACCTACGCAGAAGTGCATCTCGACATGCCGAGAAGATGGATGGAGTTGGACGTGCCCGCCAAAGTTCACTACCAGAGGAAGTACGAAGACGCACAGGAGAAGTATCTGGCAGACGTCAAGGTATTTGAGGCGAAGCTGGCACTTGCGGCTGAAAAGCAACGTGCTGCGGCTCGGGCTGCGGACAACGCGCAGAATAGTAGAAGTGCAGAAAGGCGAATTGCGCAACTCGAAGAGGTACTATCTGAGCGCTATAAGAGCGAAGCTCCAAGTGTTGCACCTCTCGAGCCCAGTGTCTATGGCAGCGATGGTTCGTTGAACTGGACCGAACAAGGCGCGCAACCCCGGCCTATCAACCACGACGATCTTAAGATGCTCTTCACAGCTGATGCCGGTACCAAGATCTTGGAGTCTGGGAAGTCAGAGCTCATGAAACGTCTTGAGGGCTACGAACCCCCGCCGCCACCAGATCCCAATCTTCCTGCTAGCAGAAACCCGGATGGAATCTACACAAGACCTCAGAGAACTGACATGGTCGGCAACCCGATCGAGAGAACACGCACGATGAGCCGTAGCCCGCCTCGTCTGCACCCTTCAGATCCTCGCCTCCCACCAAGTCAGCCCAAACCACGTCTGAGAAGCGCATTACTCGACTCCGAGACGTTCGATGAGGAGAGCCTGACATCAGACAGCGAGGAAGACGAAGAAGAGTCAGAAGAGGAAGCCGACGAGGAGGAAGAGTATCCAGGATCCACCGAAGATGGTCGAGGCCTTCTGACCGACGTCCCTCTCATACTTGGTCCCAGCGAGATTGAGGTTCTGCCTATGATCGTTATGAGCGGCATAGTGCCGCCCGCAAACCAACTCGCACAATGTAAGACTCAACAAGAGCGGAATGCACTCATCAACATGCATACGGTGAGGTGTCATCTGCTTCTCGCACAAGACAACGGGCGTAACCTGCTTCGTGAGCTCTTGATATTCGTGGCAGCCTGGGATCTTCGGGAAGAGGAGCTGTACTTCAAGTTCATGGTCAAGATCATGGAGGCCATCTTGCAGAATGGCTTGATGCCGTACGCCTACCACGCCTTCCGGGACCGATCACGCAGCAAAGACATCATTTCCCCTGCACAAGCAGTGATCATGAAGCTGCTGACCAACATCTTCCGCGCCCGGAGCGAAGGCAATAAAGCTGCAGCAGCCGCCGATCTCTCAACACCTGTGCCCATGGTCGATGTTGACACTCTCTTGAGCCTACGTTCAGGCACACCCTTGCCACCGAACGTGCCTCAAAGAGTTGACCTTCACATACTCAACTTCATCTTCACAGAGTTCAGGCAGCACATCATACCACAAACATGTGCGCTGATCTTCCTGCAAGGCCAGATCCATATGGGACGCGCATCTCCTGAAGACTTCCCTCTCAACTTGTGGGATATGGAACGCATGTATGAGGGAGTTTATCAGTATCTCGAATTCTTTGCGGTTCTTACAGAGGAAGGTGTCTGGAAGGAGATTCTAGGAGGGTGGGAGATCGCGTCAGAGCTGGTGACTTTGTTGCGGGAACTCGAAGGTGGCATTCCCAAGATGGGCGCGGCTAGTATGATGCAGCCTGTGCCGACACGAAGGGTCAGTGCTCCAGTCGGTCAGATGCAACAGAGGTCTTCTTCGGCAGATGCTCGCGTACCCAGCCAGCCGGCTCAAAGCTCGCAGAGTCCTGCGCCTGTCGCTGTTGAAAGACCATTCGACGTTGAGATGCCCGACCCGACATTGCCTCCACTGCCTCTGCCAGTACCGCCACCACAGCCACAGTCTCAGATCTTCGAGGCCGAGACGCCGCTTGCATACCCCGAAGATGCTCAAGACGAGCCGTCAGACTTTGAGTGGCGAAACCTCAAGAAGCTCACTGTTCTGGTCCTGTCCTCGTTGATCTGGAAGAACCGCATGGTGCAGGATCAAGTTCGTGATTACGGTGGTCTGGAAGCCTTGGTAGGATGCTGCAGACACGACGAACACAACCCCTACATCAGAGAGCACGCGATCATGTGTCTACGCTTTGCCGTCGAAGGCTGCGAGGAGAACGCAAACGTCATCAAGAAGATGGCCGGCGTCAGACACCTCCAAGGCGGCGCCGTCACTCTCGGCGCAATCGAAGACGTCCCAAGAGAAGTCCTCGACACCAACGGCTACGAGACTTTCATGGACGGTAGAGGTCAGGTCGGTCTTCGCCGCAAAGAGAATACGAACATTCACGGTACGACCGGGTTTGGGACTTCGAACAATGGATTCCCCTCTGCTTCCGCTGTGGCGACTGGCGCCGGTGTTAGTAAACCGCGTCTCCCGCCGACTACCAAGACTACGGCGGAGAAGGCGGCGGAACTCATGCAGAACGCTCTGCGTGACTTGCCTTTGGGCGATAAGCTCGTCACTGACAAGCAGAAGGCGGAAGCGTTGGCGAAGCTCGATCGTGCTTTTGAGAGTACGGAGAGGGTGTTGGGTGGTGTCAAGGGACTGGGGAGGAAGTGAGGGGTTTGTAGGGTTGTATTTGTTAGGTATTGTGCACGCTTCACTTTGCGTCGATTAGCTGGGTTGGAATAGGTCCTTCGCTTTTGGAAATGATACCCCGTTTGCTTTTCATTTGGTATTATGGTGGTCTACGTGCGTGTGTGATGCTTGGATTTGTGATGAGTGGATTAGTGGATGAGTGGCTAGGTATGGACGTCACTACAGGCGCTGAGCGCTGGGCGATCTCAATGGCAGTCTCAATATCAATCTAGTCCGTCTACCTGGCCGGCATCGTACAGGAAGGGGGAGCGATGACCTTCACGAGAGCTTCCGGTGACTGTGTCGACTGTTGATTGTACCGAAGAAGCTGCCTGTCGGTCGATGCATATTTCGGTGTCCTTGAATGTGTCGTATAGGTATAGCTGAGAATGATAGAAATACAGTGACGTGAATCGAGGTGTAGAGATACAGTAATACTTACCAGGAAGATTTCCACGGGTCCATATCAAGCTTGTACTACTAACCCGAGTACCTTCATGACTTGATTGGATTAGTAAAGGCCATTGGTAGAGTGATTCCGAATGATCGATATGATGGGTTACGATAGTTATTGATGAACTGACGTGGAGTGGAATGAAAGAGACGGACTGAGTTGATGCCGGTGAAGCCGTCGATACGGCGGCGGAGAAGTCCAAGACCGAGCGACCGAACGATTGCTTGGTGGCACGTCGCACGCCAACCTAGAGCCCGTCGTTCAAGGGAAACAATACCACAACAACTACCTACCTACCTACCTAGGTACCGCTTCTTCTCAATCCTCATTCAACTCTTCCTCTTCCAACACATTTCACCTCGCCGAGTCTGGCTGACGGACGTGTCTGGCGTACTCTTCAAAGCAATGCGGCTGAGCGCAACCCTACCACACGATCCTTGACATAACAATACATCCGTCTCAACAAGAGACTGCCTTGACATGGCCAGCGACGACGACCCTCAACAAGACGCGACTGCCGCGTCGAGTCCAGCTTCCGACGCGCACAATCAAAACGACCAGGATACGACCGCAAAGGCCCTCTCCAAGGATAGGAGCTGCGTCTTCTGCGGCCAGGCCTTTACATCTTCCTCGCTAGGTCGACACTACGACCTATACATCAAGCCGAAGAACCCGAAGCCCGCAGACGGCGTGCACGATGTCGACGAGATCAGGAAGATCCGTGGAGGCATCACGCGCAGGCAGCCTAGGAACAGTCTTAAGAATTCTACGTCGCGCAGGGAGGAGAGCGCCGAGACGCTGGATCACACCAACAAAGGTGGCAGACCGGCCTATAATATGGACCGCACGAAAGACAACACACCAGCAGGGTCGCCAATCCTGGCGAGAGAAGGCAGCGGTCGCGGCACATTTGTCAACGTGGCGAGCTGGCAATCCACGGGCGTTATAAACAACATTCCCCCTCGCGCGCCTTCTCGCTCCAATACCGATGCTACTGCGACCGGTCAGGCGCAACGTCTTCAGGACATGCGCCGCGACACGGGCTCTGGACAGCGAACTCAGCGACCTGAGCCGGAGACTGACAGCCCATGGAAGGTCCAGGAACAGATTGAAACTGGAAGAGCGGCGGAAATGGCATTGCGAGAAGTGCTGGGTAGTTTGAAAGCAGCGAGGAGGAAGGTCGAGCCTGGCCCCATCTACGAAGATTTTGACTTCTTTGCGCAAACATTCCCTGGGCTGTGCCTCAACATCCTACCGCCTCCTACCACCCTCTACAGCCCGGCGCCGTTCGCGTCAGCCGAGTCGTGGTCCCTGAAGCCGCCAGGTCTGCAGCAATCCGAAGTCATGAATCGACTATTGAACGAGCGTTGTAGAGACATGCGCAAAGTCAACCCAGAGCATCCTCCCGATGCTGCCATCTTCAAGCACAGCGCGCATCTCCAAGGCGCGTTCGAGAACTGGCGGCTCATGTCCGACAAAGACCAACAAGCTGCTTGGACTCTCGAAGCCCTGCGTTGCTTCACCACGTCTCGCGACTCGAACAACAAGCTCAAACGTCGCCTTGCCGACGCGGAACAGCATACCGCCCACCTGGAAGCCCAGTATGACCGTCTCGCCCGCTGTCAGCTTCCCCGTGAATGGCTGGTCCGGCCTCCCAAGACCACTTCCATTTCGGAATCCGTTGCTCGTGAAATGCAAAGACACCCAGGTGGCGGCGTCCAAGAGTCTGACTACGACGCCGACGCCGTCCTCGCCCGCTGGCGCGAAACAGTGCGTGCCGTCACGCGACCGTCTCGCCATCCAACAGCACACTTGCCCAACTACGCCGCCTCCGCCATGAACCCCTATGCGGGCCCCGGGGAAAGCATGAGCGACGCCTTGGTCATGACCGGAAGCGTCACCAACATCGGCGGGTCAGTGCCCCGCGACACCCGCGACATCAACAGGCGCCCGCAAAATCCAGCATACAACCCGACGATCGACACCGTAAGCTACGAAACACCGCCCAACCCCGGTGCGATCCTGGATGACACCGACGACCACCAGACACGAACAAACTCGCCACGCAGCTACAATTACCCCTACCCGCCGCCCGCAACCAATGACGACGACGAGGAAGACGGCGAGCTCGCCGAAGACGTCTCGAACGTCCTGGACAACTCCCTCACGAACTTTGTCGATCGCAATGCGCTCGCTAAGCAGAAGCGCTTTGTGCAAGGCAGCTTCACGCCGTCCGCCCCGAGCCCGGTCTCCGGCGGGACATTTGGCAAGTTCAGGATCAACGGGCAAAACAGTGGCAATAACAGTCCCGTGTTGAATTCCAACGGGAAACGACCTGTGCCTACGGCTGACTTGGGATACGGCGGAAATGGCAAAGGCCAGAGGACGTAGTCTGGTACGCAGGACGGGAAACTCCTGCACCACCTTGCGAATGAATATACCAAATGGGCTTGAATACATTCTAATAATATAGTGGCGCGCCCACTCATGCTTTCTCCCTCCATCTATCCATCCATCCTTTCAACGGCGACAGGCTGTCCCGTCTCCACATCCGTCTCATCAACCACTCGTATTACACTCTGGCACCGCCCGCCGTAGAGCCGAAGGATCGACAGATTGAAGCCATCACATTCAATCATTGGAAGCGATCTATCAAGCGAATCCATCCAGCGATCAACTCAACCAATGCAGTCAACTCAAGCAATCGAGCAATCTACGGCCACGCGCCCGACTCTGCAGCCGTCTATCTATCGTCCCGTGTCCCAAAAATACGCACGGCAGGGAAGAAAAGAAAAACGCGCGCAGGACATTTTTGCTCGCTTGTCAATCATTACACGCATCAAGCGCGCGAGGAGGCGAATTTAGCCTAAGATGGAAAGGCGATTTTGAGAGTTGATTGACATCTTAAGCCGATTTTCATATACTGTTGCGTTTGTAACAATGGTACATACGACCATAGGTCAGTGAGAACTGGGCATCCCGTCCGCTCTGCCATACATAAGCACTGAACCGGGCGACTAGTACTAGAGTGGGTGACCATCTGGGAATCCCGCCTGTTGTATGTTTTTCGTTTTTTTTTTTCGTGTGTGTTTTTGGCTCTGCGTCGGTACCCATTGTTTTGTTTTGTTTGGTTTGGTTCGTCCGTTGGGGGCTGTTTGGGTGCAAGCGGCGCAAGCGGTGTTGAGTTTTTGGCGTAGTGGGATGCGTCGTGGAGGCGGGCGTTGATCGATACAAGTTCTTCTGGGCCTGTAGGCTGTCCTTTTTCCACAACGATTTGTAAAAGAAGAATGGCAGGAGGGATATATAGCAGTGATCAAGCGGGAATGGACTTGCTGGCTGCACGTTTGGCTGTTTTTTTCCAATGTGTACGTGATGTGTGAGGATGACCGTGACATTTGGCAACATCCATGCGTGGAAAGTCACCTCGGACAACGTTGTCAAGACAGTGTCGGTCAACATAGAAGGCCCAATACAAGGCTACAGCATTCGAAAAGTGAAGCATATACAGAGGGGAAGGCAACGCTTGCAAGAATCGTCTTCATCATCATGTAATTGGTCTGGTTTGGAATGTGACAGAGAGTCGAGTTATTGTCACAGGGTTAGGGTTGGGGTAAGTACGTCTCGAGTCGATGGCGTGGCAGTTGCAAATCCAATTGTTGTTATTACCGTCGATTCGCATGCCTGTGGAATTTGAGATCGATGTTGTTCGGGAATGGTAAAGGCCTGATGGAAGATGTAATTGTTATGCTCTGGCAACGCATGAGGTGTGTATGCGAAGAGAGAGTCTACTCGTAAGGCCACATCCGAGGTCGAAAAGCTGCAGGTACAGGCGTGCCTCGGAGATATGAGAACGAAGTTCTGGAATCACGAAAATGGTACTGCAGGCACCTTGGAATATGCTTGTTACGCTACATGGATGCATGATGTGTATGCTAATGCATGGAGAGGGTGTAGGTAGCCGCAAGGCGCAACGCTACAGCTATCGGTGTGCCTATGATGTGTGAGAATGGACTTCTGGAATTCTCGAACGTTGAAGACGTGATGGAACCAGCGATAGTTACCTTACGTCTGTGGACGCATGGTGGATGTACCAATGCATAGAGAGGGTGTAGGTAATAATGTAAGTTGCCGTAAGGCGAAAAGGTAAGGCCGCACCTGAGTTCGAGAAGACGCCGCTGCAGATTTGACACGACCGTTCGTCCGTCGCCAACGTGGCGAATGCATCTTCCCAGAACTTGATGAATACAGTAGCCTGACCATTGTATTCCAGGAGATGGGTAAGTACAGCGATGGAAAGCGTCTTACTAGGGCTCAATAAACACATGGATCGTTTTGTTTTAGGGCTTGGGTAATTGCAGCACCCGAAAGCCCAATCCCCTCGGAGAAACGGCGCTCTTTACAGATTGAAGACAGTCCAAAGCAAACGATACTTTACCTATCGACCACACCGAAACAACTCAATCGCAAATCGATTTTCGAGCATTCATATTTCATGGGACAATCATGCTGTTTGGCATCTCGAACGTCAATCCCAGCGTCCCTCGGCCCAAAGACAAGGCTCAGGCGTCCATTTCAGGATTTTTGATGACACGCCATCGAAACGCTAAGCAGTGAATCCGCAGATCACGCACGAGTCATCCTCAACTCCACCCTCTACTCCAGATGCTCGAGCCGCGAGAGTTCAGCATGAGCAAGAACAGTAATCTTGGATATCTATCGAAAAGCGTACCACTCTTTTCGCAAACCACATCCCCGGGAAAACGCACGTGTGGCGTGAAGACATTGTCTCGGTTGCGATTTGGCGTCGGGCGGGCGTTTAGAGCAACTGTCATGGAGTGGCTCGAAGCGAAATGCATGCATCCATGATCACAACACGTGTCTAGTGGCTGGCCGGATTCGAGAAGGCATGCTCAGAGTCGCGATAGTTATGGGGTCGCGCAATGGCAACAGCAATCAAACGGGCGGGTCGTTTTCTCGCGATACCACGTGCGGCGAGCTAGCACGTGTGCGTTGGCGAGAAAGCGTCGACGAGATGGGAATGTTATGGTTGTGGTTGAGGAGTACGGTGCAGATGTGGCGCTGGAAGCTGGAAGCGACATGGGCGAAATTTCGGCAGACGGCCAACCGGGCTCCTCTTCTGAATCCTTCGCCCTCATCGTCCTCTTTCCGGATCAGCTCTCCTCACGGGCGTTGCCGCCTATCTCTAGTCAGGCACGATGAGGAGAATAAAGTTACTGCCAAGCTAATTGCTGAAGACCTCGTTTTAGCTCGTCTCGGCCAGATGTGCTGCCCTCTCTTCCTCCCCCCACACTTGAACAGATACACTTCCAGGTTTTTGGAAGATCTCCCCAAGCGAGCATGCACATTCATCTATTAACGTGGCAACATGCCATAACCGGCACTGATAAGGATGCATTCAGTCGACTCAACATGCCTGCTGTAGATCTGACGGCAACTAGGAAGTTCTGCCGATCTCGTAGCGCCAACTACCTAGTGGGTACTGATTTGCGGCCTTTGAACTCTAGATTAGCCTTCTGGGTTCCTGCAGGTGGGTCCTTTGACCACCTGGGAACTTGCATACACTGATGCATTGTGGCGTCTGCCATAGGCGATAGTATATTCAGCATCATCGGGTACGAAACACCCCTGGACCTATCTCCGCCTGCCTGAGAGTTCGTCTCGACCCCTTCGCTGGAGTCGTCCATTCTTTGAGGACCAACTGTGCAGACACCGGTTCTAGAAACCGGTGACACGAGCAGAATGTATATGCTCAGAACCATCAAAGACAAAATTTGACCTTATCTCAGGCTGTGAGCTATAGCTATACAGTAGCTTGAGCCGCTTACTCTGGCTTCTGCATGGGAACAACCGCATCTTTGATCAACCTAATCCGGCAGCCACTCCATGTTTGTACCATGG
>Ga0265798_10002007_pt1 | contig 30582 bp, 31 predicted proteins | sample P3T30metagenome_FD_192430 | JGI IMG/M metagenome (GOLD analysis project Ga0265798, IMG submission 192430) | Plant litter microbial communities from East Loma Ridge, Irvine, California - P3 T30 | ecosystem: Environmental > Terrestrial > Plant litter > Unclassified | place: USA: California... | reverse complement strand
TTCCCCCCTCACCATCCGTCCTTCTACCAACCCTAACACTCACCCCCTCCCAATTACCATTCAAATACGTCGAATTATCCTCATCATACCCATTCGCATACCCCGTAGTCTCGCTAGCCGTTTCGTCGCCAGCCCAGCCGTCCACGTTAGCGCGCTGACTTCCGCCCCATTGCTCGCTTCCTCCATCCCATGCTGACGGACTGCCATGATGACTAGTCCTACGACCGCCGTGAGTGCTGCTCCTTCGACTTCCATGTCTTCTAGATACTCGACTCTCCGTACGTGCACTCCCTGTCCCCACGACGCTGACTTCGCTCTGCGTTTTGGGGATCTCGTAGCCGTCCCAGGAGGCTTCGCTGGGCGCGCGGCAACGACTGGGACTTGTGTAGGTGTTCGGTGCGTGGCTACGACTTCGATGACTTCGCCGGCTGCTACTGGCTTCGCTGATAGTCTTGACTTTATCTCCGATCCAATTCTGTACGATTGTGCTGGGCGCTTCGTGATAGTCGCTGGCGGGTTGACTGTCTGTCCATGCATCTTCACCGCTTTGTCGAGAGCTTTTTTTGCTGCCGCCCCATGCTCCGTCCTGGGCGATAGACGCGATATCGGAAGAAGTATCGCGTGTGTCTTCGACGGTTGCGGGTTTGTAGGTTGAGTAGCTCTTTGTGGACATGTTGTCTGCTACGTGGCGGGATGAGCGTGAGTTCCTACTCGAGTTTGAACGGTGAGATTTTTTATCGTTCCAGTTTTGAATGGCATCGATGCCCTTGTGCTGGGAGGAGCGTGAGATTGACATCCGAGTTGGGGTCGATCGGTGCGACTTCTTCTCGTACCAATCCCAAACACCATCCTCGCCTTCATGCCGAGATGAGCTCGAATTCACCTTCCGACTCGCGCTCTTCTCCTCATCCCGCCCGCCCACACTCGTCGACGACCCAGACACAACGCTGCTCTTCTTCAGTGACTGAGGCGGAGACGGCCAACTCCCCGGCGGCGAGCGGACCGGTGATCTAGACTTCAATGGTGAAGACCGACGCGAGATTTTCGGCGAATGTACTGATATCTCGCTGCGCGCAGGCCATCCTTCCTTCCCACCCGTCATGAAAAACCCCGTCGGACTCGCTGAATCCAGATCCTCATTTTCCCCCACTCCAGTCGAGCCATCTTCGTATTTCGACTCGGTGATAGGCGTCAGTGTCTTGTATTTGCGCGAACTAGTTCGTGTCGTGGACGGCGGTGCAGATATCGTCGTAGGCGCTCTCACCCACTTCCCTTTGTGAACAAGATCAGGAACGCCCGAATCAAACTCCCCCTCCCCATCAACAACAACAACCCTTCCATTCTCACACTTAATCACAAACGCGCCCCAGCGTCTTGGCACTTGGATCGTAATCGTATCTTTCTTTTCACATCTCCTATGCCCAGTCTCCCCACCCGCTCTCTTAACTTCCACACCCGCAACACCCCTCAACCTCTCCAAACTCGCCCTCATATCTCCTCCCACAGCGCGCCCAATATCCTCGTTCCAAACACCGCCGTTTTCGTCGTTCGCGCGAGGTTTGCGCGCCTTGTAGAATTTGGCGTCGAGGGGGCCGAAGCCAGGAGTATTGCGGCGTGCGGGGCGCATGTCGGCGCCGTCGTCGATGTAGCTGCCTGTGTATGCGGATGAGGATTCCGAAGCGGAGGAAGCGAGCCAGTTGGCGACATGGCGTTTGGTGAAGGAGGTGCCGTCGTCGATGAAGGAGGCGGGAGTGAGGGTGGACATTGGGGTGGGATGGTGGGGTGTATGTGAGTAGATGGTGTGTGTGCGGCTGAAGGGGTAGAGTGGGTGGCGGTGTTTGAGGGTTTGGGGGCGAAGCGTGTGGTGGGGGTTTTGGCGAGATGGTGAGGTGAGGTGGGAGTGGGATGGCATTGCTGGGGTAACGAGCGGAAGTGAAGGAGAGGAGCTCAACAGTTTTGTAATTGCAGCAGTTTTGACAGAAGGAAATGTGTGGACATGATTTATAATGTACAAGAAGACATACAGAAAGAAAACATTTACCGTGACACAGCACCCGTGCTGCCAATTGCTAAGATATCAAAGCTCCCCAACGCACAAACACCCCCTACATGCACGCTCCCACACGCCTGTCTATCACATCAACCACCACAAACAACCTCACAACTTCGCCTTCGCCCTCCTCTTCTCCTCCTCCCACCTCAACTGCACCGCCCTCATCCTCCACCAACTCCACAGCCCCGCCACGACCCCCAACGGCGGAACAACCCAACAACACATCGTCCACCACACCGGACTCCCCCTCCTAACATCACCCATAATTCTTTTAACCTCTCCCTCCAAATACGCCCGATCATGATCATTCCACACCACCACGCCCTTGCCCTCCCCCCTCCTCAAACACCTCTCCGCCTTCTCCCTCACATCCCCCTGACTCATCACGCGATTCCTCGCATCTTCTTCCGTAAGATGGGAATCTCTTGCACGTAGACGCTGTATTTGTATCCCCGGCTCCGACACCCCCACCACCATAATCGTCCCGCAGTACCGCTCCCACCCACTCTCAAACAGCAGCGGCACATCCAGCACCACAGCCCAATTCCCGCGCAGATACGCATACACCATCTGCTTGTACATCTCCCTCCGAACAGCGGGATGCACGATGCCATTCAGTGCCTTGCGGTCGCGCTCCTTGTCGGGCCCGCTGCCGAAGACGCGGCGCCCGAGGGCGGGGCGGTTTAAGGGCTGGAGTCCTTTGGGTGTGGGGGGGAGCAGCAGGTCCGGCGTGCTGGAGGAGAAGTAGGATACGATGGCGGTGTAGGCGGACGTGCCGGGCTCGACGACTTGGCGGGCGATGAGGTCGGCGTCGATTATGGGGAGGGAGTAGGGGGGTTTGGAGAGGAGGGTTGAGACGGTGGATTTGCCGGTTGCGATGGAGCCGGTTAGGCCGAGGAGGAGCATTGTTGCGGTGTGATGGAGATATTCGGGGTTGGTGTAAGTGTGGGGTTGTAGAGACCGCGGAGGTCGTGATGTTGTGTGCTATTCACATGTTGGGAGGAAGGTGGCATCGGGGATTGCGGGGAGAAGATGGACGAGCCGAGGATGGAGCTTGGGCCAGCGAAGTAGTGCATGCAGGGATGAGCTTCAGCAAGAAGAGCTATATCAGTCAACACAAAGTGCACACTGGAGGACATTTGGTGAAAGTGTAGAACTATATATGCGAATGTGCCACGCAAGGATATCTACCATACCGCGCCAAACTCCGTATGTTGAACATACTCCCTGCATTCAGTATAATTTGTTCCAGTCCGCAAAGCCGACGTCGAGAGGGTCAACTTCGCCAAGCCGTTTCGCAGGTGCCCGTCTCGTAGAATTATTTGTCGTGCTATTTGGAACACTCGAGTCGTCCGGGGCAGCTGCATGCATAGGCGCCAACTGAGAAACTGAATCGTTTCTCTCGGACTTTGACTACACGCACATCATTAGCCAACGCCAGCAAAGACAGCATGGAGCACTCAGTCTGAGACCTCTCCATGATTGACAGTCTTGCTGATTGGCTCCACGAGCTTGCGGCTTGGACGGAAGATCTGCATCTGGTTGTCTTCTGCTGCGCTCATCATGACCCAGGGGTCGTTCTTGTTCCAGTCAAAGTCGCAGATGCGGTTGGTGAAGCCGCCGTGCATGAACAGCCTGTAGAGTATTAGCGTACTGTAAAAAGGAAGACTGGACTGTGCTTACAGCTCCGGTGGCCCGTCCTCGGCCTCTTCGTCGTTCTGCTCGGCGCCAATCATGCTGAGATCCCACATGCAGATTCGGCGGTCGTAGCTCGAGCTTGCAAGGATCGCAGAGTCTTGTGGATGCCATTGCAGGCCGATAACGTCTCCACGATGGCTCTCCAGGCTGTGTAGCTTGTTTTCGAAATTCCGTAAGTCCCAAATGCCGACTGTCTTGTCTGCTGAGCCTGTGGCCAGGAGGGAGTCGTTTTCAGGGTGAAATGCAATGCAGTTGACGGCATCTTCATGTGCCTCCTTCCTGTATAGCGCCTTCTTGTGTGTCGCCATACGCGTGTCGATAATCTGCCATGTGAGGTCGTCGGATGCCGTGCCGATGAAGAAGTTGTGAATTGGGTGGTACTGTACGTCGTTGACGGTTCCGCTGTGCATGGTGTATGTAGCTGTCGGGCTGATGGTCTTGTTGCCCTTGGAAAAGCCCGCCTTGATGTCCCACGTCTTGACCGTTTGGTCTTCGTTACCAGTAACCAAATGGCCCTCGTTGAGGGGACTCCAGCTCAGCCCAAAGCCCTCGCGGTCGTGTCCTACAAGTTCGGCCTCGAATTGGAGCGCATCGTTCTTTGGCTGCAACGGGTGCTTCGTTCGGTCGAAGATGAGCACCTTGCCGTCGACGCAGATGGATGCTATTATGTTGGCGTTCTGTGGCTGATACCGCGCCTTGTTGACTTCGCCCGGGTGGTTGATCTTCTGGACGATCTTGAACTCAAAGGGCCGCTTCGCATTGCCGTGGCCGCCAATCTCTCCGCGCTCCTCGTTGAGCTCCGAGAGGTCTGGGACGCGCAGATCGGGAATCTCGCAGTGGGCGATCTGGAGGTAATTCTGGGCCTGGCCAGACGTGTGGGTTCCAAGGAGCAGGCGGTGCTGGCTCATGTTGGTGCCTTCGACGCTGCATCTTGTCAGTGCCTGCCGTGTCTCTGCATAGTCCACACATACGGCTTCTTGTCGGGCAGCCACTGGGTGGTGAGCGTGGGCCATTCCAGCGCGCGGCCGTAGAGCATGTCGTAGAGGAAGATGCTGTTCTTCTTCCATATCTTGTACTCCTCGTTGATGATCTTGTGCTCGACCTGCTCCTGGTCCTCCCGTTCGCGCGAGTCGAGGGCGTCTGCAGACAAGTCAGATGTATGATCACAGAATGTGTGTCTTTGCAAGCTAAAAATGCAACCAAGTTTGCCGTCACAAGCTTCCCATCTTCTGGTGCATATAGTTCACTGCGTGTATCACAATCCTCATCCAAGATTTTTGCTGGACTTACCACTCATTGTCTCGTCCATAGTGAAGGTTGATATGTGTAATCGTGTAAGAGTTGTCGTGCGTGAAGGGAATGTGGGAGAGAATGGTACGGTGGTTGCGACAAAGTCCAGGTCGGTTCTCCGCAGACGCGCTCGACCAAAGTTCGCGTGTCGCGCAAGCCACGACGGATCGGCCGCTAGTCGGCGGGCCTACGCCTTGGCGCTATTTGCTACATCGATTGCGTCTGCGACTGCTCCTCTGCTCTTTGAAGACCCCAGCGTCGAGAACCGTCCCCCACACTATCTGTGTCCTTTTGCTCTCTGCGCCTTGTGCGCCACCTACATCTCCTTCTACTCCTGCTTCACATCCTGCGAGAGAAGTAATTCGAGCGCGCGAACGCCACCTCGACCGCCCGCTATCCGCCTCACCACACATCACCAAGCTATTGCTATCCACCAGCAGCAGCCATGGGTGTTCCAAAGTTCTTCAGATGGATGTCCGAGCGCTATCCGGGCATCTCGCAGCTTATTGCCGAAAACCGCATCCCCGAGTTCGACTGTCTCTATGTTCGTTGTGGCCACTCAGTACTCCAGTGACTCAGCTAACAATGTGTAGCTCGACATGAATGGCATCATTCACAACTGCACCCACAATGACTCCGATAGCGCGGCTACGCGCAAATCCGAAGACAAGATGTTTATCGACATCTTCAACTACATCGAGCACTTGTTCGGCAAGATCAAGCCCAAGCAGCTCTTCTTCATGGCCATCGATGGCGTCGCCCCGCGCGCCAAGATGAACCAGCAGCGTGCGCGTCGCTTCCGAACTGCCCTCGACACCGAGAAGGCCCGTGAAAAGGCCATTCGTGAAGGCGTCGAGATGCCCAAGGAGGAAGCGTTCGACAGCAACTGCATCACACCGGGCACCGAGTTCATGGCAAAGCTCACGCAGCAGCTGAAGTACTTCATCAACAAGAAGGTCTCCGAGGACCTCGACTGGCAGGGCGTGGAAGTCGTTCTGTCTGGCCACGAGGTCCCTGGGGAGGGTGAGCACAAGGTCATGGAGTACATCCGCCAGGCAAAGGCACAGCCGGGATACGACCCGAACCGTCGCCACTGCCTGTACGGCCTTGATGCAGATCTTATCATGTTGGGTCTGCTTAGCCATGATCCCCACTTCTGCTTGCTGCGGGAAGAAGTCACGTTCGGTCGCCAGAGCCAGACCAAGTCCAAGGAGCTGGAACACCAGAACTTCTACCTGATGCACCTTTGCATTGTTCGCGAGTATCTAGAGCTTGAGTTCCAAGAACTAGCAGAGCCTGGCGCTCTCGGCTTTCCATTTGACATGGAGCGAGTCATTGACGATTTTATCCTCATGGCTTTCTTTGTTGGTAACGATTTCCTTCCCAATCTTCCGCATCTACACATCAACGAGGGCGCTTTGGCCCTCATGTTCAACGTCTATAAGACGGTTCTGCCCAAGGCCAAGGGCTACATCAACGAGATGGGGGTGATCAACATGGAGCGGTTGTCGCTCCTGTTGGACGAGCTGTCGCAGATAGAGTTTCGACATTTTGAGTCGGAGAACGCGGACGCTGCATGGTTCAAGGGCAAGCGACTGGAGAAGGAGGACGTAATGCAGAAGACATCGAAACGAGGCACCGTCATCATGTCCACCGAGCAGAAGAAGATCTTCTCGAAGATCAAAAGCTGGGTAGGATACCACCTGGAGAAGAAGCAGCAGGACCCTCTGGACTTGCCAGTTGAGCTCAAGGCAGAGGATCGCAAGTTTGTACAAGAATTGGCGGATAGGCTGCATCTGGTGTGGAAGACGGTGCAGAACGACGACGGCGACAGACACATTCAGATCACTGCCCCACCCAAGTTGGTGGAAGACGACGAGGATGAAGACGAGGATAGCATCGACGACGAATCCACAAAGGCAATTGTGCGAGTCATTCAAAAGTACGACAGTGCCAAGATTGTCGACATCTCGCCCGAAGACGCGCAGAATGAGATGCAGAAGAAGTACGACGAGAAGTTCGACACCTGGAAGAACGACTACTACAAGAGCAAATTCGAGTGGGACCGCAGCAACGAGGAAGAGCTGCGTAAGTTGACTGAGAACTACGTGCAGGGCTTGCAGTGGGTTCTATACTACTACTATCGCGGCGTAGCATCATGGCCTTGGTACTATGGCTACCATTATTCGCCCATGATCTCCGATGTCAAGAGGGGTCTGAAGGCAGATATCAACTTCAAGCTTGGTCAGCCCTTCAAGCCGTACCAGCAGTTGATGGGTGTGTTGCCCGATCGAAGCAAGAAGATTGTACCCGAAGCATACCATCCGTTAATGACTAACCCGGATTCGCCTATCATCGACTTCTATCCGCGAGACTTTACCCTCGATATGAACGGGAAGAAGCAGGACTGGGAGGCCGTGGTCAAGATCCCGTTCATCGAAGAGGGCAGGCTGCTACAGGCGATGGCGACGAAAGAGGACAATCTCACAGCAGATGAGAAGTCTCGCAACTCTTTCGGCGTGTCCCTCAAATTTACATACGCCAAGGATCTCGACTTCATCTACCCTTCTTCATTGGCAGGCGTCTTTCCAGATCTGCTGCATTGCAAGTGCGTCGAGAACATCTACGAACTACCCACCATGGAGGGACTCGAATACTACATCGGTCTCATGGACGGAGTCAAGGTTGGAGCATCAGCATTGGCTGGCTTCCCAAGCTTGAAGGAGCTGCCTTTCCACGGAAAGCTCGAATTCGCGAGCGTCAATGTCTTCCAGCAAGACAGCCGCAATGAGAGCATGACGGTCACTCTTCTAGATACAGCACCGCGACAGTCTGTTAGCCATGCCCAGAAACTGCTTGGTAAAGCAGTTCATGTGGGGTACCCCTTCTTGCACGAAGCAAAGGTGGTAAAGGTGGCAGACGAGCTGTTTGACTATGTTCTTCCCGAATCAGGCCCTGCCGTTCCTGTTGCCATCCCTCACGGTCCCAAAGAGATTTCGGACTGGGGTAAGATGGCACACCGTATCGACAACACGTACAGCAAGAGACTGGGTATCATGATTGGCGAGGTGGAGTCTCTCGTCTACGTGGAGATGCTGCAAGGCGTCCGCAAGACAGACGAGGGCGCAACCGTCAAGCAGTATGCCGACGTTCCGGGTTTACAGAAAGAGTACGCCACGCAGACCGTCGTCGAGTCGGTGATCAGTGAGGATCCTCGCTTCTTGGAAAAGGAGGCCCTGCCCATCGAAGAGGAGTTCCCTGTGGGCGCACGAGCATTCTATCTTGGCGACTACGCATACGGTCGACCACTACAGATAGTTGAGCACGCCGAGAGCAAGGCTACCATCATGGTAGCGAAGCTGAAGAAGCCGGAACCAGATTTTGGAAGCTTGATTGTACGTCGTGCTGAGCAGACTACACCATACCTGCCATCATATGTTGTTGCACGTCAACTCAACATGCCGCCTCTGGCATTGTCCAAGCTGACATCGGCCTTCAATGTCACGTCTAGCGGTCTTAAGCTGAATCTCGGTTTGAATATGAAGTTCGAGGCGAAGAAGCTCAAGGTTTTGGGCTACTCCAGAAAGTCGCCGAATGGTTGGGAGTTTAGCCAAAAGGCTGTCAACCTCCTTCAGCAGTACATGATCAAATTTCCGGAATTCATTGCCGCCATCATCAACAACCCGACCGGCGATGGATGGCAGGACACCGATTTCTATGGGCCGGAAGTTGCGAAGCAGAAGGTCAAGGAGATTGGGTCCTGGCTGAAGGAGTTCCAGACGAAGAGCTTCGAGAAGGTCCCACTGGACGCTGAGCAACTCGACTCCGATACCGTCAAGCTGATTGAGCAAGCTGCCGATGCCAATCAGCCCCTCACCATGGACCTTGAGATGAAGAAGATCCAGAAAGTGCCACGCAACGCGTTGCTGAAGCCTTCTGACGCGGAGCAGCGTCTGCACGACCAGCGATTCACAATCGGTGACCGCATCGTCTACGTTCAGGATTCTGGAAGGGTCCCGATCGGCTCCGCGGGTACAGTCATCGGTAAGACGAGGACTGCTCGTGTCATGCTTCTAGATGTCGTTTTCGACACGACCTTCATTAGCGGTACGTCCCTGGGCGACCGATGCTCTCCCTTCCGTGGCTCTACCGTCCCAGCTACCGCCGTGCTAAACATGACGGATCGCCAAGTCGTGTCCTACTCATCAGCTGCCGCCGCCAAGGCTGCCGCCCAGCGCCCGCAACAAACATCGTATAACATGCCTCGCTTCGGCGCTCCTGGTGGTCAGCTGGTCCCAGCAGGTACACCAGCTCCACTGCGCGGGTCATACCGCGGCGCCTTCAATGGCGCCAATGGCAATGGGCCCCGTGGAGGACGTGGTGGTGGTGCAGCGCCTCGACAAGCCCCCGCTCAACAGGCAGAGCAACCTCAACAGACACTGCCCATCCACGGCGGACCACCTCGTGGCGGTCGTGGTGGCTTTGCTCCACGCGGACAAGCAAATGGACACCAGTTCCAGCCACAGAGCCAGAACCAGGCTCTCAATGCTCCCCAGAGCATGCGTGGACGCGGAGGAGCTCAAGACTTCGTGCCGCGTGGCCGAGGCGGTTTTAAGGGTAATCGCGGTGGCTTCACTGTCACTGACATGAGCGACCCTACTGAGGGAGTCGTTCCCAACAATCCAGCCTTCCGCCCGCAGAACTACTCGAATGTTCCGCCGCCGGCTAATCTGGACGTCCGTGGAGGAAGGGGTCGTGGTCGTGGACGTGGGCGTGGAGAGTTTCGTGGTCGTGGAGCGCCACGTGGTGGAGCGGCGCCTGCTGCTTAGGGGTAGATATGAGATGACGATGATGTACGATGTATTGAAATGGAGGGGCGCAGGATAATGTAGTGTGCGAGGCTTCGATGTCATATTTGGTCTCGTAGCTTCGGCTCACTACCACTATCTCAGAAAGAAAATACGAAATCTTGTTTGACATTGCCCGCCACCCTTTACCCTTCGTGAGTTGACAGGCTGTTTTCAAGTTACGCATGTGATACTATACGCCAAGCCGTGTTTTAAGCACGGTCTCTCCACCCGTTCGTAGGGCTGGGCTCCGACCTCCGCCCAAGCTCCAGATACGTGTTAGGACCGCCCAATCGTCGACTCTCTACTCTCACATGCCACCTTGATACACCTCTCTGTACACTAGACCTCACATCCCTCACCATGCATTCCGCACTCGTGCGGCTGCAGAACGTCTTCGGCTTCTTCACAACCGTCGCCTTCACCGTCGCGACGGTAATCGCGCTCAGCAGCTTCATATCCCCACAATCCCCGAGCGCAAGAATACAACTGCGCAATGTACAGGTCGTGAAGGGCAGGCCGCACTACTATAGCTACAAGAAGGAGGAGTATGCGCATATCAGGTTCGATTTGGAGGCTGGTATGTATTGCCCATCACCTCTCATCTCACTCGCACCCCGGAAGCGCTAACGTATATACGCGTACAGATCTCACCTCCCTCTTCAACTGGAACACCAAGCAGGTCTTCGTCTACATAAAAGCCGTCTACCCATCCCTCACACCCACGCACCCCCCCTCCGAAGCTATAATCTGGGACGCCATCCTCGCATCCCGCACCGCCCCCTGGCACACAAACCACTACACGCACCCAGACCCCAAATCCAAGTCTGGCAAGAAGTCCGTCCTCCCCAAGAAATCCAAAAAAGCCCTCGCCGCATCCAAGTCCAAGCCTAATCCCGACGGCGCCCTAATCTATCCCCGCGGCACGCTCAAACTCCCGAACCAGCGCCCGAAATACCAGATCACGGATATTAGCGGCAAGATGCAGGGCAGGGAGAATGTTACGCTTGAGATTGGGTGGAATGTGCAGCCGTGGGTTGGAGCGCAGATGTGGACTACTTGGGAGAAGGTAGGGGCTTGGGAGGGGTTGAGGGGTGGGAGGAGTGCGGGGTTTGGGTTTCCTGCTATTGCGCAGGGTGTGAAGAAGGGGGGGTTGGAGACGGAGAAGGGGGCAGAGGGGTTTAGGTTGGAGGTTGGGCAGAATGCGCCGGGGGGGAAGGGGAAGGCTTGAGGGGGTGGGTTGGTGGATGTGCAAGGATGGGTTGAATTCAGTAGGGAGGGATATGGGTCTGGCGTTTCTCGGGGGATTTATCATCTGGTAAGGTGGTCATTTCCAGACACACAAGTACTTACAATCTGCCAAAGCATTCTCCACCAACACACATTGTGTCACTCATTCTAAGCTCAAGTCCACCCAAACCGCAACCCCAGAATTTGCATTGCACAGCACATACTCACTCATCCCATCCACTCTTTACTCCGTCCAATCACGCCATGAGAAAAGACCACAGTGCATTATCGTTTTCACGCCAAGTAAATCTCATAGCCAGCTGCAGATAGATAATGTGCGCTGCATTGCAAACATACGACGCCCACAGTGTACCGTAGTGTAGTTAGTGCAGCTACACGAAGCTACTTGTCTGATTTCAGTAGTTAGCTATACGAAACATCGATCGATGAGCTGCTGTATGCATACCAGCGAGCTTTACTGTACGCGGTGAACATTACATTTACTGCTGAAGACTCACCACGGGCATTTGGCCGGCTAAGGTGACATCACCATCATGTTTCTTAGTTCTTGCGGGCAATCATGGCGATACGTTGAGGTTTCCTTTTAGGGTATGTTGAGCAGGATGTGTGGTGTACGAGGCTCGCCATGAGTGGCCGGGTAGGCGTACCGGATGGTTTCTGTGCGCTAGTACAAGCGTGAAGGCTGGCGTGTGGGAGGTGGTTGGGGCAATGTGTGTGTCTGTGGGAGAGTGCTTTGTGGATGAGAGGCGCGATTGTTTTATTGGTGAGTTGGAGTTTGGGCGTCAGTAGTTTGGGACCCGCTGCGGGATAGGAGTATATCTCTGAACACGTGCAGCACTCAATTGATTGCCACATCCGTGATTGAGAGTCTAGCAGTGGTTTAGCCAGTTTGTGCACGAGGTTGTTGTTTTTCGAAGTAACGACAGCCTGCAGTGAATTGTGATATCTGGCCCTAATGAGTTGCGGAGAATAAGTTGATGATATGTACGTCAGTGCAAGTACAGTGCGCCTACACTGAGGATTGTCTGTGTAGTGTACTGCGCGCAAGAGTTAATATGGCTTCACCCTACAGCAGTGAACGTTTCGCATTGATGTCAACGTATTGTGAAGTTCAATATGCCTTAGTCGTAAGTGATCGGAAGCACAGCTCGTAAGTGGTGTCGTGCGAGAATGAAAAGCATGCGGGTCTGCTTTGGGTCCTGAAGGGTCACTGGAGACGGGAGTGCATCGGTGACGTCGCTGGTCCCAATTGTTCCAGGAAGGATATTTGTTTGCGTTTCAGATGCTCAGTCAAAGCGGACAAGACTGAGATTGAAGAGAGCAGTGAATTGTGGTGCCATAAGGATCTGATACGATGTACGGCAAAGTACACATCTTGTCTTCGAGTATGGACAAATACTCAATTGAGCCAGAAGATGGGTTCAGTTACGCACGCGAGCGCATCATCCCTAGACGTGCAACGCATCTCGATCCTACGAGCGAACGCCCAGCACCACCAGCAATGACGTCGTATTTAATCCCGACATGTCAAAGAGCAGTCCCACAGAAAATCAATGGGTGCTACAGAGGCGCCTCTCCCGCTCGTGGACCATGGCACGCGAGGACATGCGCAATCACGCAGCAGGATCGCGCTTGTCGGACCAAAAATGGAAGTCAACGAGCGTTGACATCATACTTGAAGGAATGTGTGGTCAGACCATGCGGGATGACCGAGCCTGGCATACGTGGTAGAAGTGATGAAAGTAGGGGGTTGGGTGTGATGTATGTTTGGGTGGTTGGGTGTTTACGCATAGCATGGCAATTTGGGTCTACTTGTATTGCCTTTCGAAGAGTGTTGTTTATCTGGTTGTGTGTTGCATCTGAAGTGGCAACGATCGACGGCCACGTTGAGAGTCCACAAAGAAGACGAAAAGCTGGCACACAGACTTGAAAGTACCAACATCGACGTCGACGTCTTCATTCCTTCGTTCCAAACCGAGGCACGATAGCATTCTGGCCAGATCAAGCAGGCTCGAGCACCGGCTGCTTGCCGTTGTTGTGGGTTGCTGATCTCGGCACGAGTGAGAAAGATAGTTCTCGGTGCACAGCACAGCTCACAGGCTGAACGCAACAGACCCTGCGTCAAGTTGATAGCCGCGCCACGAATGTTGAGCTCCAGTTGTCGTAGCAGTTGAGGAAGGTGAGCGACAAAGCGAAGTCATGATCAGCGGATCGGCAGAGAAGACACGAGCTGCCAAACAAGAACGTGTGATGCGGATGAGCTTGTGGAGCCGTGGCCCATGGAAGTCCAGGTGTCGAATCAAGAACCTAGTGGGATTCTAGTGATGGACTTCTCGGGGCACCCCTGGGCCCGGCTTGGGAAGAGGTAGGCATCGAAACTTCAGCACAACATCGTGAAGCGATTATTGTAGGCACCAGAAAATTGGAGTCAAAGTGATCCACAAGGATTCGAGATGAGTCGGAAGTTATCGCGGTGTGGCAGACCCTTACGACTACCACTACACGAGGATGCGTACTTCCCCAAAGGCGGTTGCAACCCGTTCCTCTTCCAGCCTCAACCTCAAGAATCGTCAGCTGACAAACACCGTCCAGCATGAAACAATTCTCTTCCCGCCACGGGCAGGCAGCAACGCTGGGCATGATGTCGCACGACCAAGGCTTATCGCGGTACCTGCGTCCTTCAGCTCTTTCCAACAAGTGTGTGACCCTGCATATGTGGTACGGTGGTAGGACGAGGCTGAATGCACGCTATATTGGCAAACATCGTCACTTCTGACGTTGTTCAGACGAACAGTTCTCCAAGCGCAGATGGTGACGCACCCTGCATGGAGTAACGGCGTCCTTGTCCCTTTTCGCCTAACTTCACACAGATCATCGCCATCCATCTCCGCAAACAGCAAGCATGACGTCGGCTGGCGCACGGCAACGACGGGAAATTCCCATGTCTGCGTTTAAAGGATATCCGCTTTGAGGATCCTAAGAACTGGAAAGCTGTGCTGTGAGAGGTCAGCATGCCCGAATTGCTTCATATCTGACGTCCTAGCTGCTACGCCTTGCGTTGATGGGGAGCATAACGTCGTCATGCGCGTCATTTCAACCCCAACCCAACGGCTCTCCCAACCGCCTACATTTCACAAAGGGCAAGACGACGATATCGAAAGATGAGCTTGGCAGCACGAGTCGATCCACGGTGACTGTTCAGCATTTACAACTTTCAGCAACGTGTAGCAATAGTCTATTTTCGAAGTCAGATCTTCGAATCTCTGTTCGCAACTCCACCCACAGCGAGCGGAGGGTCTGAAGCCCACAACAACTGGTGGGTTTGTGCGTTAGTACGACTTGCGGCTATCTGGACCCTGAAGCCACACAAAATGCCCGCTGAACAGGGTTGGCCACCGCTGCCCGGTGCGATCGTCATCATCAATTTCGATGTTGAGGTTCTGCTTGACAGGCGAACTGGGGTTTCAGGATCGGGCAATTTTCGTTCGCTCCCTGCACACACCCTAGAAACGATGCTACACGAGCTAAGCAGAAAATAGAAGGACCCTGCAGATCGCTGACCTCGAGGCTGGAACCAGTGTGGGTCGTTGCGCAGGGCCGATCTTTTGCCGGACATGGTGATGATGCGCTTTGAGGAAGGACTTCGGCGTCTGGTGCGCGTCTGTGAGACGGCTCCGCAAAGTATATAGTTGTACACTCCGTCTTTCTTCTGCTTTCCATCAAACAACTCCACAACCATACATCATCACTTCATCCTTCACGACTTCGAGCAACACATTGCACTCATAAAATCACCACTTCCTCCAGCTTTACCAAGAAAACACGCCACACACATTCACAATGGCCTCTACCCAGACCCGTCAACAAGTCTACATCACTGAGGGCTTCTCAGAACCCATGAGCGCTCAACACAATTTCGCAAACAACTTCAACCTCGACAACCCAGAGGAGGCTACTGCGGCCTATCAGCGGATTATGCACGAGCACACCAAGCGCCAGCTCAGCACAGCCACCGACTCAGCCCGTCGACGAAGCGGTGCCTCTTCAAACGAATCTGTTGAAGCTACCGAGTAACGATCACGTTTACGACCTCACCACATCTACTTCATCTGAGTTCGAATTTTTCAGCGATTAGCGATACCCTTTTCGGTCTGGAATCGAATCGACTTTGTACCAATATTATTCTCATCATCATTCCTTCACGGTTGTGAAGCGCGGCGTTCTGGGCATGATCATGGAGCCATTGTGGGTTTTGGTTAGCTAGGCGTTCATCAGATATGGACACTGCAATTGTGTCTCAAATCATCAATTTTATCATCTTCACAACATTTTTTCGTACATACTGAGTGCACATTCAATAACTTCCTTGGGCGCGCAATGATTACGCTTACCACAAAGCTCCGTTTTCAATAGTCTTTTGTGCCATGATGGATCATTGAGAATGACACTGTCCCACAAGCTTGTTCAGACGATGGTGTCACCATGCCAAACATCTTCATTGCCCAACCCGTCTATCACCCATCGAGCGGCAACTATTGCCTGCGCATTCTACCATATAACGTGGCTGGTTCACGCGCCCAAAATGCAGGGAATCAACGGTGGTGGCTAACCCGTCACTAGCGCATATGTCGCAATCAAGGCCACGATGCTTTTTGGCCCAGTCCCAGCATCCGGTCCTTGAAACAAATCACGCGCACGACATTTTCGCAGCATCAGGGGCCGTACGCGACTCGCATGAGCGGAACCCAGTCCGGCCAGTAGAGGACCTGGGAGTTGATCCGGGGTGCGTGTGGAGTTTGGTTGCGATGCAGGATTGTTGATCTTGAGATCGCACCGAGATGCGTGAAGGGCCGATGATGTCGGGCCGTGTTCGGTGGATGCATGATTCAGATGTGCATGCGTGGCAGCGGCACAGGGTGACGGTGGAGCATGGAGATGAATCTCGACTGTTATTTGTGTTCTTGAAGAGGTGCCTAATCTCACACGGCTGGGGAGCTTTGTAAGTAATACCGAACACACATCAACTTGCGAATTATTACTACTGGTGCTATGACTTCTAGGGATGCCTCTATTGGCGCCATGACTTCTAGGAATACCTCCATTGGCATGTGCGGATCTCCTTGACTTTCCTCTTCATCGACCCTGACTATCCTCCTCCTACCCAGAACTCACTCGCGCCCTTCAAGTCATCCACATTCAGCAGATCAACGCCCTCGTCCCAGAGAATCCTCCAGATAGCATTCCGAGTGCCGATAGGGAAAGCAGGTTGATTCCAGTACCTTGTCTTGATGCCCTTGTCGTGTGCAGCACCAATCTGCTTCTTCAACAAGCTCATTTGCTTGTCGTCCATTTCACGCTTTCGCACATCGCCAAAGGACGCTGCAAAGTTCGTGCTTGCAATCGGCGCTTCGTTCGCCGTCAAGCCAGCGAACTCTGCATTGCTCAGTTGAGAGAGCGGAGCATCGAAGAAGACGTCTCGAGGCATGTATTTCCGTACGTCGTCGAGCACAGTGTTTCCAGTTCCGATCACTGTGACTGGGCGATTGAAGCGCTCTTTGCCGTCGAATGTGGTGAGCCAATTGCCGCTTCGCAGAGGTTCTAGGGCTTCGAGTATGGCGGGCCAGGTCTCATCGGAGGCGGTCTTACGAAGTCAGTATATGTCCCACATGCAGTTCATACATGCATCTTACCTTCATATCGATGAAGAAGTACAGAGTTTGGCCGGACGAAGTGTCGAATATACCGTTCTGCTCCCCATCCTGGGCAAATTTTGAAGGAGGGTTGAGGCGGTGCAAGGTGTCAAGAATGGGTTCGATGTATAGCGAGGAGAGTGTTCGAGATTGCGTGAGAGCACTTGGCTCATGTCCCACCTGTTTTTCGATCAGTATATACACATTTGGAAAACTCGATGGGCTGTTTGGGTTCCGTTTCCTAGCATCACGCTTGCTCGCAGCGGCTTCGTGACAGGCAAGATGAAGCCTTCATAATGTTACGTGTCATTGCTTTCATCTCAAGCGTACATACATGTAGTGTTCCATTGATCAACCAGACATCCGCCTCTGTTGAGATGGCACCATAGGAAAGACCAGTATAGAAAGGCACGTCCCTCCAGTAATCGTTGTGACTGTGGAATGGCTTCGGAACAATCTCGCGAGCTAGAGGTAGATGTAACAAGTCAGCGTATATCTCATGCGCTGCTCGCACATGGGACTCACTAAAGTCAGTAGGATAGTGGTACTTGTCGGTCTTATGGGTGTTGAGCAATATATTCTGTAGAGCGTTCGTAGTTCCTAGGATGTGTTGTTGCAGCGCCTCCGAATACGCCGCAACAGAGTGAGAAGCTAAGACCGCCATCAAAGGAAGTGAGAATGCACGCATGCTTGCTTCGCAGCAAGCGATTCGAGATCCAGGAGATGCAGACGAACAGCAAAGCAGCGCAACAGAGCTTTTTAGCGTCGTAGAATTAGGTTCACCGAATTGCCGGAGGTCCGGGCAAACAACAAAGCAACGCAACAGGGCTTTTTAGGGCAATAAGAATAGATTCACACCTGCAACTAAAGAACGAATAATGGTGTTGATGGTCAAGATGTGAAGACGTCGAAGATGTCACACAATGGACGCTGGTCAATTCAGGTACCCGCGTGCTTCCGGTTCCGACCAATGGCGTGACAGCATCGGGCCCGTGCTCCAATTGACGCGCTCGACGCGAACTTACACTTCGCGCTTTGCGTCTTCCAGCACCAGGTACGTGAACCATGAAGACTCAATTGTCACTGTTCTGACGCTGTCTGCCGTCCCAAAGCCTCCAGTACGTCCTTGTTACCAGTCTTCATCACTATATCTCTAGGACTCCCGACCTGCAAGTCCTCCACGTCCGCATCCGCCGCATGGTCCATTAGCCATCTCGTTGCTGCAGCCTGGTAGAAGAAAACGCTGAAGTGCAGCGGTGTGTCGTTTCCCAACTTTGAACCAGCATCAACGGAAGTCTTGTTTTCGGTACCGATCAACTTGCGCAGCCTCGTCCTTGACTTTGATAGTAGCGGGTCGTTCTCCTTGAGCTGCTCGTTGACGTCCGCGCCGTGTTGTACCGGGAGGTCCATGACCCCGACTCTGCCTAGCTGGGCCGCCCGATGAAAAGCACCTGACTGCTCAATTTGCGCGCCATGCTTGAGTAGAAGCTTGATGACTTCGAGCGATGAGCATTGGACGGCGCTCTCGATATATACGCCGGGTCCTTTATAGTACGCAATGTCCACCCGATTCAGATCCGCTCCATTGTCGAGTAAGAACTGGACGAGAGGGCATTTACTCCTGTCAATGTGGAAAAAGAAAAGCAAGGCAAACGGTCTGATGGTCGGAGCTGTGCGTGCTTTGCGTGTTGAAAATGCTCGGGAATAAGTAAGTTTCGAAAGACGTGTCTACTTATGGCATAAATATGATTACGCCTGCACCTGCTTACGCAATACTGGTATCCTTCTGCTCTCGTTTTTCCAACTCAACCGCCACTTTTCCGGTCAACAGATTATCTGTATTTGGTGCAAAGAAAGACAAGCACACGCCCAGTCCTGTGAAAGCCAAAGATGTCAAGAAGACCGTCCTGAATGCCTGAGAAAGACCCAACTTATACGTCGTGATAGCGATGGCCCTGACCTCGGGTGTGAGGCCCCTCACTGTAGCCCAGGCCGTGGGTGTCTTTAGTGCCAAAGCAGACAAAAGTGGCGCAATGCTGTTTTGCGGCAAGCCAGCACGCAGAACTGCTGGTACGACGGCAGCCGGGACAGTTATTGCCCTTCGATTCGCCAATACAACGTTGTAGACAGCTTGAGATATACCCGCAATTGCTGTACGCACAGACGCAGCTGCTCCGCCGGCCGCTCCAATCTCGCGCTGATCGGTGATGGTGATGATCGAGTTGCCGAGTGCAATGTCAGCAACATATCCCATGCAGAATGCGGCGAAGAAGAACAGCGCAGCAGACTGTCCTTCATTATCGGGCGTCGCAGTGGACACCGCTGAATCCGGTTAGCAATGTGACTTGATTGTGGCCAACGAACGCATGAGCTTACAAGCGAGTAGAGCACCACCGATCGCCATGGCTACAAGGATTTGCCACTTCTGATAGCCGATTGGTTTAGCAAATATACCTCCAGCGCCGCCACCAATCAAAATCCCCAGATTCGGCATTGCTGATAGAAAGGACGCCCGCGTGGGGTTCCCAGTGGCATAGAAGTTCTGAGTCAACTGAGGCCAGATGACTATTGTGCAAGAGCTTGTTAGCGGTACTGTTGATGCGAGACAGAATTCGAACCACCTACCGGCTCCAGCATAGTACACTCCAGCACCAATACCGGTGAGAATGGCTGAGATGACCCACGGCCGGTGACGGAAGAGCGTGAGAGGTATCAGAGGTTCTCTTAATGGCATGAACCACTCCCAGCAGCCGAACGCAACGAGACAACTTAACCCAATAAGAACGAACGACAACACTTCCGCAGAAGTCCACGCGTATTTCGTGCCTCCCCATGAAAGTCCTAGCAGGAATAAGGAAAGTCCGGCAGCATACAAAACTGTTCCAACGTAGTCGAAGTGCTTGAGCCACTCTTTCTTGCTCTCTCGTCGACCATGGAGCTGAGAAAAACTCGGAGGGTGGTAGAAGAAGAAGTAAAGGATGCACGAAGTAGCGTTGACTGCAGTCAAGAGAAAGAAGACCGCGCGCCATCCTACGCGGGTCCTAACAAGGCTCTGGGCAATCACAGGGGCGAAACCCTGTCCAGGTAAATTGAACACGTTGATTGCGCCGATCATGAGGTACCGGTATTTGGTAGGTATGAGCTCGCCAAGGGTATAGTAGCAGGAAAGTTGTGTGGATGCTGCAACCGCTTTGATCATCGAGCCAATGATGAGCATGTTGACGTTGACAGCAAGGCCACTGACAAGAGTGCCGAGCATGGCGATGAAGGCGCCGACGATCAGGAAATAACGACGTCCGAAGATATCTGAGAGTCGGCCCACGATGGTCTAGATCAACTTAGCGAAGATCATCCTAAGAAGAAGTATCCTGTTGCTATAACATACCATGCTGACTGACAAGCCAACGGGATGTACAAGTGCTACCCATTGAATGTTGGGATCTGGCCCAATGTCTGCATTGATCGTTGAAAGAATGGGAGCCGCGTAGGCAAAGCCGGCGTTGCCCTGTGGAAAGGCTTCGAGTCAGCATAGAAATCTTGAGTTCGACATTACTACTCACTGCCCAAGCACCGAAGCCGACTGCGCAACATGTTCCGATAAAGAATGGACTGCGGTAGTAGCCCTTGGGCATGTTCTCAACATCTGCCACGAAGCCATCTCCATCGGCTCGGAGTTTCCCGTCGTCATCTTTGATTGCATCGCTACCTATAGTAGCACATGTTTCTGGAAGCCGTTCGATAGATATTACATCGGCTTTGTGCTTCTCGTTCATGGCCATGATCAAGCTAGCCGTGTGCTACCGGACTGGAGGTTGCGGAATGAGGGATATACGTTGCATAATCGAAGACCTCAAGGTTCTTTTCTAACAGATACATACGTGACTGCCCTGCTGGCTTCCGATGTGCCGTGAACTCGATCGAGGGAATGGTGGCTGGCGCAATGTCAGTTACTAGTCGTCACGTCAGCCCTGTGTAAGATTGTGGGTACTGTTATCCGAAATGGATGTGAGGTGCTCAATGCCTAGTAGACGCTATAGACTTCGTAACAAAACTCATCTCGCGCACAGAAGTTGCTCGTTCCGCGATTACGATCTGACTCGAGGCTGCCAATGTGGGGTGCATGCGGGGTGAGCACACGGGGCTGCTCCAGAACTTTCCGTGACTTGCTCCAGAGGTCATTTCGGCGAAGTTTTTCCCGAATTCTAGAATCTTAGTTTCCTGGACACGCTTTCTGGCCTAAGGAAGCAGTGGTGCGACGAGAATACGCTACGTGACAATGCAGGAGCGGGGTGAAAGACCCACTATTGCGACACACCAAGCTACGGCACGGTCATGTATGCTAGTGCAAACGACATTGCGCTAGCCAATGTTCTTGCACTCACTGCATGGAGGTTGCGAGTGTGTAGCAGTACAGGAACCGAGGGAGGAAAAGCTGAATAGCTACTTCCGTGGTTTTCTGCATCGACAGTGTCATCAAGCGCGGTCGGGTCCGCAGCCCTGGGCTGGTCGATCACAAACCGACGTGTTGTCCTTCTTAGTCTATCAAGGTTATGACCTGAGCACTTATGCACTTGTGTACAGCACATTGACGCCTTGCTTGTTATTTTGAACACCGACAACATACCTCCAACCGAAAAACAAAATCGTATCGCGATCATGGTGGTTGAACGCCCACGTCTAGTGAAGACTGGGGCGAATGGGCTCGTCGAAGTGGTAGAAGTCGATGAAACAACGCCACTCCTTTCTGAAAGCCACGCATCCTCTGAAGTAGGTGAAAGCATAACGTGGGTGGATGTACAACTGACATATCACAGACCATCCAAGCAGGAGACATTGAGCAACAGGCCCAGCAAAACGTGCCCGAACGCCCGAACAGCGTCACGGCAACAATATCGGTGTTACTGATTGGTGAGCCTAGCTTGCATGGCTAAGATGCAAGACTTCTAACGTGCCTTTAGGTGTATTCGTCTCCCAAGCCGACACTTCGCTCGTTCTTGCTACGTACGGCAAGATTTCGTCCGAGTTCGACGACCTTGAAAGGGGTCCCTGGCTGCTCTCAAGCTACATGCTGGCCATGTGCGTTTCTCAACCACTATTTGGTAAACTCAGCGACATATTCGGGCGCAAGAAATGCTTGCAAGGAGCATACCTTCTGTTCGCAATCGGCACAGCGGGCTCGGGTCTAGGGAGATCATTGTCGCAGGTCATCTTTGCTCGCGCGATACAGGGTGCAGGTGGTGCTGGCATGGTTTGCATGGTGTCCGTTCTATTGACGGACCTGTTGCCGATGCATGAAGTAGCTGTGTATCGAAGCTACGTCAATGTTGTCCAAACAGTTGGACGCAGTTGTGGCGGAGCCGTGGGTGGCGTCCTTGCTTCGACGATTGGCTGGCGATGGTGAGATCCATTTCAATTCAAAGAAGTGTCCACTGACGATGTGAAAAGGGCGTTCCTTGCGCAAATTCCCCCTGTGGTGTTATCGATCATCCTCGTCCAGTGGAAACTCAACGTTTCCCAAAAAGGTTTGGAGCAGGGCTCTGGGCAGTCGACTCGCGAAAAAATCCAGCGCGTTGACTTCGGCGGTGCTGCTCTCATGAGTGTTACGATCCTGGCTGCGTTGTTCGTGCTGGACACTGGAGGTCAGAAGTACGCATGGAAGCATCCCACCATCATCGCGTTAGCCTGCGTCGCAGCGGCTGGGGCGATAGCATTCTACATTCATGAGAAATATGTGGCAAAAGAGCCTATATTTCCCATTCAGCTATTGACGCGTTACGTCGTCATGACATCTTACTGTATCCTGCTGCTGCAAAGCTTCTCGCAAATTGCTGTAAGTCCTGAAGGGAACCATTCCCGTACGAGGCGACGCTGATATAGTCTGAGTTGATGTCAATTGTTCCTGTATACTTCCAAGTAACTAATGGCGCATCTACCGGACAAGCTGGGGCTTACCTTGTTCCCGCCATCCTCGGCAATACACTTGGTGGGCTTTTGACTGGCGCCTGGATTAAAAGGTAGGCCAAGATACCTTGCCTAGCTTCATCTATTGACTATGTTCAGGACTGGTAGCTATAAAGCTCCGACCTTGCTCGCCAGTGCCTGCTCGATAGCGTCTTTTACGCTACTCCTCCTTTTCTGGAGAGGGCACACGGGCATTTGGGGCTCGTTCTTGATTAGCCCTGCTGGATTTGCCACCGGTATGGCACATTCAGCGATATTCGTTGGTCTGACATCCGCAGTCGCAAAAGATGAAGTGGCTATTGCTGGCTCGGGCCTCTACTTGAGTTCGAGTATTGGCAGCGTTGCCGGCGTCAGTGGTGCAGCGGCAGCATTCCAAATAGCTTTGCAACTCGGATTGAAGCAAGCCCTTGGCGACCGGACCGACGCGTCTGAGGTGATTAGATTCACCAAGTTCGAATGCCACTTTACTGATGAAATTGACAGATAATTCGGAAAGCGACAATCGACATCGATTATATTCAACACGTTCCGGGAAGCTTGCAAAGACTGATGATGCCCGCCTACGTCAGAGCGACTCATCATGTATTCAGTGAGACGTCCCATCGTTAATCGCGGGGCTTTGCTGATTTACATTAGTGGTTGCCTTGGTAGCATCTATCGCTGGGCTTGTTCTCGGTGTTGTTTCCAAGGAGAAGAACTTGTTGCGGAAGTAACGACAACTTAAGAGCGCCAATAAGCCCTTCAGCGATGGGCTGAATGCTAGTCATGTGCGCAGTAGTGTAGAAGGCCAAAGGATCCATGTCAAGACATGAGCAAGGCATGGTGCGACTGGCGTGATTTGCCATCAATGTGTATAGATTAGGTACCACTGATCTATCCAAAATCTACATTTTGAACTGTGGTCGGAATGCAGTCCAGAAAAGAGAACTCAGCAGCAAGTGCTGATCCTATTGTCCAGTTTTCGAGGCGGCGCACATGACTTTCAAAAAGCGGGTTGAGCTGTAGCTCGCTCTGTGCAACCACTGTGAGTATGTACGCAACACCGTGTGGCCAATTTATGGATAGCGTAGTGCCAGTAATCACGCGTAACCTATCGAACTTGGTCCAGTCCATTCGGTCGAGAATCCTCTTGCGTGCTTCGGGCCTACACGTTTTGTCAGTCTCTCGATATTTGAGGCCCTCGTGTCTGCGTACCATACGATTGTGTCAATCCAGATTGGATGCGGCTTTTGTATCTGTTCGTCGATCGGTCTCAAGAATTGCGGCATAGCCTCGAAATGACGCCTCGTCGGCGCTATGAGCCAACGAACCAGCAGGCTTAGATAATATAGACATGCGACTCTTTCTGGCGTTCCTGAAATTGCCATGCTGACCTTCCCATGCTGGCCTAGAGCGTTTGAAATAGGGTTCTGCACATCGCGTGCAGCAGGGTTCAAGAGCGACTTTATGCTCGGGAATGATGTGTCTGGAAGCTCACCGGAGTCCTGCAAATGTTGGCGAGATGATTCTATCAGACCTAACAGCACGGAGTCTAGCTGGCATCTTGCTTCGACGTGCAATGGAAGACGGCCCCAAACTGGACTAGATGGACTTGTACCAGAGACTTCTGCGACAGACGTATCAACTGATGCAGACCACTCATCCTGTACATGTTGAATATTTCCGGCGACGCCGCCATCTAGTATGCCCAGCGAAAAGACACTGCAAGCGTTGAGATCGAAAGCTAGAGACATAAGTGAGGGATCCTGCAGCCATTCTATGTGCTTACATGCTTCATCCCACATTTCCAGCATGTCGTCATTAGAAGCACACGGTAAATCCAAGCTGAGCCCAGTGCAAGAGTCCCGCAGCGTCAGGCCTTCAGTCGATCTACCTAAGGAAGCCCCTCCCTGCGTTCCCACTGTCGCAATACCGTCTCTCGAGTCTGCCTTGTCCGACATCCTGGTGGGTGACAGTTGCAATTGATGTGCCTCTGAGTCTAGTTGGTCGAACTGGACCATGGGTTCGCGCGATGGACTGGTGACACGGGAATCGGTTTCTGGTCCTCTCGATTCGTTCGACGGTGACTTTGTATGATGTTCTACCATCTGGAGAGAAACCTGTGCGGACTCTATAATGTCACGAAGACAAGCATCGCTGTCCTGTAACCGCCGAACGCGATCTTCGGAACGTGCAAGGCGCTGCTGGAGGTCGAGAACTTCATCTTCCAGTTCTTGAATGCGACTCTTCTTCCGTGCCCTGGAGGCTCGCTGGTTGACTCGATCGAGCGCTCTCTTCCGGTATAGTTGCTCACTGTTCAAGCCAGTCACAGACCTCTCCATATTGTATGACGTGGCAAGAAGTGCGACAAAATATATGGATTCACAGTATGCAGGCAGCGATCGGGCGCCATGGTATGCGAACAATTGATCACCAGTCTCGTGCTGTTGCAATAATGACAGGGAGACGTCTTCCGAGCTCGCGGTGGATTATCTCGTTTCTACCCCACAGTACCTAGGTAATTTACCTAGCCTGTCGCGCTACGTGACCTTGCATATCGCGCTAGCCACTTCTCCACACGCTCACAGCAGTGGGGAAAGTGAGTACCAAGCCTCAGAATGCATTGGAGCACTCCACCATTGGCCTTGTATTCTGTTATATACCACGCACATATCACTCAAGATGAGGAGCCAGTCGCAACTCAACAATGGCTTTTCTGAAAACTCTTTCTCGATGTCTGGTACTACTTGCTGGGCTACAGCGCGTTTTCGCAAAGCAGCCCAATATTCTATTCATCCTGACAGATGATCAGGACTGGCATATGCGATCCTTGGTAAAACTGTTTATGCGCCCATCGCAAAGCATTGTTGTCCTGACATATAGTAGGAACATATGCCTTTTTTGCAAAAGTACTTACTGCACGAAGGGACTTTATACGCCAACCACTTCTGCACCGTCGCTCTTTGCTGTCCATCCAGAGTGAACATGTGGACCGGAAGAGCAGCCCATAACACGAATGTCACAGACGTCTTCCCGCCTTATGGTAAGTAGGTGCGAGCCAGGCTCATTGACGTCGCTTAAAGCTGCTAGGCGGATATCCAAAGATCGTCCGAGAGGGTATCAACGATAATTATCTTCCGATATGGATGCAGAATGTGGGCTATAATACTTACTACACCGGCAAACTCTGGAATGCACATTCTGTGGACAACTACAACGCGCCATACGCGCTCGGATACAATGGCTCCGACTTTATTCTCGACCCTTACACCTATGAGTACTACAATGCGCATATGAGCCGCAATGGTGGGAAGCCTGTCAGCTACAAGGGCCAGTACTCGCCCGATGTCACGGCGGAAAAGGCTTATGGCTTCCTCGAGGAAGCAACGCAGCATTCCGACCCATGGTTTTTGACCATTGCACCTATTGCGCCACACAGTCTCGTCAAGCTCGAACCACCGGAAGAGTATTTGGCAGATACACCACAGTATGCCGAAAGACACGCGCATCTCTTCAAAGAATACAAAATACCGCGCGGTGCCAACTTCAATCCCGAGAAACAGGGCGGTACAGGATGGCTCAAGCATTTGCCTCGTCTGAATGATACGGTCATCGAATACAATGACGAGTTCCAACGCTCTCGTCTTCGCGCTCTGCAATCTGTGGATGAGATGGTGGAGAAACTCGTCAAGACATTGGAGCAGAAGAATCTTCTCGACGAAACATACATCTTCTATACGACCGACAATGGCTACCACTTAAGTCAGCACCGTCTCCATCCCGGGAAGGAATGTGGCTACGAGACCGATATACACATTCCGCTGATCGTGAGAGGTCCCGGCGTTTCGAAAGGACACACAACTGAATTGGTCAGCTCCCACACTGACATTGCGCCGACAATTATGCGTCTAGCGGGACAGACACGCGACGACTTTGATGGTAGCGCCATTCCCCTTGATGGGGCTGATACGCTTCAGGCCGAATCAGAAGACCGACAAGAACATATCAACATCGAGTACTGGGGTAGGGCCATTCCCGAAGGCAGATGGGGCGCGTACGATGACCCTGATCCACCTACACCCGGGCAAGATTGGGGCGGCTACCTTGTCTCAATCCGAAACAATACGTACAAGGGCCTTCGTCTAGTCGGCGAGAACTACAACATCTACTACTCTGTGTGGTGTACAGGCGACCGAGAGTACTACGACATGCGCTATGACCCTGACCAGATGGAGAACTACTTTGATGACGGCGACGAGGAGATCGCAGCAAAGCGAATCACCTACGAGATAGCAGGTCGGCCATTCCACTCCATCGTGGACCGCCTCGATGCTCTAATGATGGTGTTGAAGTCTTGCAAGGGAGACTCTTGCCGACGACCATGGAGTGTGTTGCAGCCGGGAAACAAGATCAAAACCTTGAAGGACGCGTTAGCGCATCACTACGACGCTTTCTATGACGAGCAGCCAAAGGTCAAGTTCCAGGAGTGTGCCCTGGGATACATACGCGACGTTGAGGGACCGCAGGATGCAAATGTTTTTGATGAGTGGAAGATGGAACATGTCGAACAGCGCACGCGCAAACCTCCAAGCTTTATGTACCAAGGCAATCCGCACCTAATGACGTAGATGGCATTGTGGAATGAGAATCAGACAACTACATCGTTCACCGCGGTACCCTTGTTTTGCCAACCTTTGGAAGGTGTAGTGGAAGTTCATGACTATGCTCGCCTTAATTCAAGCACGCAGCCGCAAAATTTACTACCCAACACTGTCACCAGGTGCTGCAAGAATTCGTGATCGATCAGACTAGCAAAATCTACCAACGAACAGCAAAGTCTGTGACCTAGACTAGTAGTCTGTCTATCTCTAATAGTAGTTAAGTAGAGTAAGAAAACTGGATATAATATATTGAGGATAGCCAGGCTCTACTCTTAACGTACTCTTAGCGTTTGGTGGCACCAGTGGCACCAGTGGCAGAGCTTCCCTGAGGTGTTCGATCACGAATTTTTGCGGCAGCTGGTGCTGTGCGACTAGGCCAGTCTGCAGCTCGAAAGTTTCTGCAGTCGTCAATTCCAGCCACAAGGAAGGGAAGATTGAGCGCGCAAATAGTTTAGCTACCTAGGTACCGAAGCAAACGCGCAATCTTGGGCCTGGATAACTCCTAGGCTGTGAAGTAACGTGTCTGATTATCGCACACGAACTTGCTTCTTTTCCGCATAGCTCTGATTGGCTGTTTTACTCCCTTCTATTTTACCACGTTGAGCAGGCCACGCTGACTAACACGCGCCTCCACGACTCACGACTTCTAATTTTAGTGAAACTTTTAGCCGAGCGGACCACTGAAGATGCACTGAACAGGAGGCCTGACGCGATCCTTCATCCTTCCTCTCATGTTGTTACTGACGAATTCGCATGCGCGATTTTGTCCGTTCTTTTGTCCACAATGCTTCTAAACACATAAACCACCTGAGGCGCGTGTCCAACAGTGACTGCACAACGTCAAAACGCGTCAACAGACATGGCTTTCTCGTCCACAGCGCTGGGGGCCATTGGGCTTGCAATGGCACTTGCTGCATTCGTCGCGAACTTGATACGCGTCAAAGTAGATCCTCGAGAGCCTCCAGTGGTCCATCCTCGGATTCCATTCTTTGGTCATATAGCTGGCATGCTCACTCAAGGTCCATCGTATCTGAAGAGCATCGCGTAAGAAACTCTCTATACTTTGCAAGTATCTAGCTAACCACTTCAGATAGTGATTCTTGCGGACATCCGTTCTTCACGCTTCCCATGCTTACCGGACGAACCTACGTGTGCACATCGCCCTCCATCGCCGTAGCTATCCAACGCGCCTCGAATACCCTCAGCTTCGATGAGTTGGTTGTAAATATTACCCCCCGCATGGTGGGAGCAGGACCTGAAATAATGAAGATCCTAAACGACCCTAAAGCGAAAGAGGAGGGAAGGAAGCCCTTGGTCAGCAAAGCTCATGATTACATCAATCCGCCATTATCGCAAAAACAGAATTCAGAACTTGTGCAGACCCAGCTGGACCACTTCAGCGACTTCGTCAACGCTCGCAGAGGAGGCGAAGAGATCGACCTGTTCTACGACATCAGCCGGGAGCTAACAGCAGCGTCAATGCACACCTTTTTTGGACCTCGAAACCCCTTTTCCACGAATCCTGAGTTGGTGCAAAAGTACTGGGACTGGGACGATGGTCTTCCTGGATTGATGGTTGGTGTACTCCCCAGTTTCACGGCTAGGAAGGCCCACCTTGGCATAACAGCGATCGTAAACGGCTTTCACGAGTACACCAAGCAGGGCCTTCATAGCCAAGCTGCTCCGTTCATACAGGAAAGGCGAAGAATGCATCAGGATGATGAGGGCCTCACCGATTACCAACATGCTTTGATGGAGGCTGGTATAAGCTTCGGGTTCAATAGCAACGCTGGCATAACCTCATTCTGGATCACTAATAACATCTTCTGTCGGCCTGAGCTCCTAGAGGAGATCCGCGAGGAGGTCTACAACAATGCATATGAAGCACCTGGGACCATCACAGCGTCCAAGCTGAAGGAGTCGTGTCCCTTGCTCAACTCTGTTTGGCGGGAAACAGTGCGCCTGACCGCACCGATGACTTCGGCTCGTCTGGTCCTCGAGGACACGCTTCTCTCCGACCAATATTTCCTTCGAAAAGGCAGTGTGGTGCAGATTGCAGGAGGCCTTCTACATTCCGATGCGGAAATTTGGGGGCCAGACGTTGAGTCTTTTAATCCACGACGCTTCTACTACAATCGCAACGGAACTAAAACTACGGCTGATGGAGAAGTGATCGACAGCAAAGCCAACGCTGTTCATCCCGCCGCCTTTCGAGGCTTTGGTGGCGGTGTCAGTCTGTGTCCTGGACGCTTCTTTGCGGAGAGTGAGGTTACGATGCTAGCAGCAGTCCTAGTGTTGGGCTTTGACATGCAACCTATTTATGGCGAAGAATGGGACCCACCAAGGGATGAGACACGCTTTCCACTGGGGGTAACGAGACCGTCAAGGGACGTCAGGGTCAAGCTGACTAGGAGAAAGGGATTCGAAGATGTAAAATGGGTACTGAAGGTTTGATAGATCGACCAAATTTGGTCCATGTCATACAGGTCGCAATCTATACTCGGGCATGCGGTGCTAGCTCTGCGTATGGCAGGAGCACGTACTGATCTGATCATACCGGAGGCTCACATTGCGCCTTGGCACTTCAACACTGCGTGGTGATTGGGAGCAAGCAGCCAAACTATCACATGCTTTTCACTCTACTAGTCATACACTCTAATTTCGTTTATAGTCTTCAAGCTCGCCAACCTTCAGGTGTTCACTTTGCAGTCGCCGCGATCGCTTTACTAAAAATTCCTACATTGTGACGTGACCATATTTCGAAAGCTCTTCAAAGCATAAGATCGTCACTTCATTTCTTCCCCAGTCATCCTCATCCAGCTACTCTTGCCCACGAGCACAACTACAACCACAGCTTTAGCTCACACACACACAACCGGTTCCCACACCAAGATCTACGTATCAGCCACACGACAACACCCCCAGAATGTATCCAGGCAGCTCTACTCATCGCCAAACAAACGGCGGCCGCTCTTCGACACGCCCGTCATCACGAGGCGGCATGGGTCATCGCCAACCATCCGGCCCCCCACCTTTCGCCGGCGAGCTCGAACCCGCATCAGCATGGTCCGGTCCTCGCGCCTCAGCCCGCCCGACTCACGGTGGCATCGGCCACCCCCAGCCGTCTGGTCCACCGCGTCTCCCTGGAGAGG
>Ga0265798_10002005_pt1 | contig 30582 bp, 37 predicted proteins | sample P3T30metagenome_FD_192430 | JGI IMG/M metagenome (GOLD analysis project Ga0265798, IMG submission 192430) | Plant litter microbial communities from East Loma Ridge, Irvine, California - P3 T30 | ecosystem: Environmental > Terrestrial > Plant litter > Unclassified | place: USA: California... | reverse complement strand
GGGGGAGGTTTACTGGGAAGGGGGGGTTTATGCCGGTTGTGGTGGATGTGGTGTTTGTTTGTGTTTTGGATGAGATGCATGAGGAGTAAGTTGAATTTGTTGGAGGGTTTAGATTGAAGGGTAAATTGACTGACTTGGGGTGTAGGGTGCTGTGTGGTATTGCGGGGTTGGGAGTGCATATTTGTTGTGAGAAGCCTTTGAGTACGGTGAGTGAATTGCATGAAGTGGGAGTGGGATGTTGTGCTGACATCTTCATTTAGAGTTTGGGGAGTTGCGTCAATATTTTCAAGGCGTTGACTGAGGCCAGCGAGGCAAAGCTCGACGAGAAGTGCGCAAACGGAACAACGGACGGAGATGTGAAACGCAAGGAAACGATTTTTGGTATATGCCATGTGTTGCGGTATTCGCCGCATAACATGATGCTTAGGCATTTGGTGCTGGATCAGGGAGTCATCGGAGATGTTCTCAGTATTGAGCATGTTGAGCCGGTTGGGTGGTGGCACTTCAGTCACAGCTACGTTCGGTATGTCACAATACGTTTCTGTTCTCTCAATGGTAATGACTGACAAACTGTAGAGGCAATTGGCGCAAAGAATCGGTGACGGCACCGTCACTGCTTACCAAGTCATGCCACGATATCGACTTCTTGATGTGGATGCTGTCTACTCAGCTCTCGAACGCGGCTGATTCAACACCGCACCTACCATCATACATCACCTCTACCGGCTCCAGGAAGTTCTTTCGGCGGGCGAGAAAGCCCAAGGAAGCTGGAGACGCGACGAATTGCATGTCGTGTGCGCATGAGCCGGATTGTCAATACAGCGCAAAGAAGATATAGTGAGTCACTTCAAACCTCTTCTCACACATGTCTTACATACTGACTTTTCACAGTCATGACAGACATCTTGGCTCTGGAAACACAGGCTGGCCGGTCAAGATTGTCAATCCGGAGATCGAAGACATCTTCAAGAAGTCCGGAAAGGAAGCAGCAGCAAAACAGCTCCTGGATAACCTCAAAGAGGATTACACGTCTTCGACGCCTATCGCGGAGGTGGAAGCACGGCCCTGGTTCGGTCGATGCGTGTGGGAGGCTGACAACGACGTTTGCGACGACCAGTGTGTAACGATGGCCTGGGAAGATGATCCACTCTACACCGATGAGAGCGGAAGGGCCGAGTTGAAGAACAGAGGGGCAAAGACAGCTCAATTCCATATGGTCGCCTTCACAGAAAAGATATGTGAGAGACGTGGTAGGATATACGGAACTAAAGGGGAGATCGAGTACGACAGCAGCACCATAAAGGTGCACACGTTCTCTACAGAACGGACTGAAGTCCACGAACCCCACCAAGCCAAAGGTGGACACGGTGGCGGAGATGAGGGGCTGGTACGGCAGTTCCTCATGGCTGTCAACGCGGTCGACAACGAGGCTATGCCCGCAGCTACAGCACAGCGAGAGTTCCTGGGCTGCGACCTCGAAGAAGCATTCCGAAGTCACGCTATTGTGTTTGCTGCCGAGGACGCAAGGACAGATAGAAAGGTGGTAGACTGGAAATCATGGTGGAGCGAGAAAGTCGAAGGGCAGTTGCACAAGCGGTAGAGAGCTGACGGATGAAGCTGGGCGCGTACGGCAAAGCATGAAGTCGAGGTTCTTCGGACCGAGATTACGATGGCGCATTTTCGTGTAATGAACGACTTTGAGGCTGACAGGTGTGGGCGCGTACATTAAGCATGGCTTTGAGGCTCTACGGAAGGGGTATCCTGCAAGGAGCGTTTGTGGAAAGGGGCAAAGCATCTTCTACGCTGCTGCAGACCAGGTGGTCGGATGGAAACGGGCGCGTAGATCATCAGCATGACATCGATGGCCTTTGAAACGGAGATGAGATTACGAGCCACAATTTCCACTTGAGCCACTCTTCGCAGAAGATGAAGCCAGCGCTCGGTGAAGCGACCAGACCTCGAAGATCGTTTGAGAGCAAACTCCACGTTTGAGCAATTAACGGCCTTTCTTCGTACCGGTTTGAGCTCCAGGCATCTCGTTTGGGCTATATTTGGTGTCAACGCATGGCTGCTAATCAAACCTAATACTTCCATACTGGGAGGATTGGGCGCTTAAAAGTGTTGGCATGAGGCTCTACGGGAGGCCCAAATTTTCCCCACGACAGCGTTTCCAGGTGCAACGTTTGACAGTGTCGGCGCTTCGATTGGCAGATGGGAGGTAGCCAATAGGGTGGCTGGAATGGAGGTACGTTGGACAGGAACGACACCTGGGCAGCGCAAACTGACGTTCGGACGGTTCCGCGCTCAAGAAAGATCATGCTGAAGTTGCTGTCAACAAGCACAGAGGTGGGCAGAGCCTGAGACCCGGAAACACAGCATCGCGAACGCGTGCAGCGACGCGTCGTGCAGCGAGCGACATCAGAGCGTGTTATAGTCGTGAAGTGTCTCTCGTCGCCCACGGTGAGTCACTGTTCGTGCATGTTCCGGATGCTGGGGAGACGGCTTGCATGCAGCTTGATCCGCCAAAACGAAACTTTGGAGAGCCGTGGCCCAATCGTTGCCTTGCTCCTCATCGATGACTCTTAACGGGCTGCAGCGACAAGCATCCGCCCCACGCATTGCGGGACGGTGCACGGCTGCCAGCGCAGGCGCTAAACACGCTCCACCACGACCATCGATTCGCTCCATCGTCTCTGCCAACCTCAAACTGCCGCCCGAGACCGTCCACAGCGTTCAAGAGGGTATTACAGCATCTCTGCAATACGGCGCCGAATATCCCAGTTTCATGCTTGCCAGGCGCCACCTCTACAAGCGCCTCGCTCAAGCTTGCTGCTTTGGGACTCCTGCTCATGTCTCTGGCCAGTAAGACTTCTCACAGCACTGAAGCCATGCTGCTTCGAGCGCATACGTAGCCAAAATAGCAGACAAGACCTTCGCTAGACATGTTCTGCCGAACTGTACCACGTACTCGCCCTGCCAGCTCCGCTATGTTTCAGGCGCCTTGTGAGGCTCCACGCCGTAGAACGATTCTGTTGTGATACTACCGCCAGACCGCCATGTTCCCCCAGTCCATCCTCATCGGGTCTCGATGTGTCGTGTTTCAGATGTCTTAGCGCGTCCTGAGCACTGGTCGTCAGTTCTTCTCGAGCGTGAAGGATAAGTACGTTGCTGTGCCGCATCCACCAGTCCATCATCAAGCTTCGAGCATTTCAGCGAGCACTGCCCACGGGTCCGAGACGAGTCTCTTTCTTTTCGTTTCTCTTGTTCCATTCGCATTCTGCCTTGCGCCCCGGAGCTGGAACTCCTCTAATCACTATTTGATAATCAACCTTTTTTTGCACACTTGCTCCGCAGTGTAAGTCATTGGATGGTCTTGGTCACGATGCAATTGGTTCTCACACAATACAGTCTGGTAGCTTCACTACAGTCATCATGTTCAGCCGCCAAACAACCCCTCCCACATCCTTCAACTATGCGCCGGGCAGTGTTGGCTCAGATGTCACATACTACTCGCAAGGCTCATCACCGGAGATCAACACAGCCCCAACCCCTCCAAGATCTCCCATCAGGCAGAATGGACCTCTGCTGCTCCCCAAGGTCCGCACTCAAGATCAGGTAGCTGAGCCTACCCGTGGACCCATCAGACATCGCAGGACGACGTCTACATCAAGTGCCAGCTTTGGCTACAACCCCTACTCGCGGCCGGCCTCGATGGTCCGCCGTGGCTCAAGTCCTTTTAATCACAACATCTACAACCCCCAAAGCACTTTGACCTCTCCTGTGTCGAACTCATCTTACGATTTCAACATGTCAACACTCAACTCGCCCATTGTCTTCACGCCCCAGGAGGGTCGCCGAGCATCATCGTACATGGGACCACAGTCGCGCTCTGCTTCAGCGAACAGGTCACGCCACGCGCGGTCAGAATCTGCTGGAAGCGTCGACGAGAACATCATCAGCCGGTACGGCTTTCCCACCTACCGCAATCTTCCGAGCTACGTGACTGCGTCCGGTGCGCCATCGTCGAGCTTGAGTCTGGTTACTTCCCTTCCCTCCACCTTCTCTACTGTGCAAGAGATCCCTAGCTACACCGCTACCTCGATTCATGACTTCGCTGTCCCAGAGTTTGAGTCAGCGCCAGCTGTTCAGTACCCCGTATACACAGACGTCAGCTTTGACAGCTTTCAGCCTGTTGCCCCTACTTCTAATCTGCTGGAGTACCTCTCATCCTCCAACCCGTCCCCCTCTTTGGTTCGTCGCGTGACAAGCGCGCCCCGTGGCATCAACAACCACTTCTGGTGGGACATTCGCAACATTCGCAGCTGGGAGGACTTTAATATCTCCACCATTAAGTCGATCCCATCGGTGCTTCCTCTGCTCGAAGTTCCTCTCGCCCCCTCATATCTCCCCCAGCCATGCCGCTCAAACATGCAACCGGAGAACGAGTCTGCCCTCCAGGACATCTACACCAACTACTACGCCCAGAAGGTGAACGCCGCACTCAAGGTTGCCCAGGGCAGCACGCACTTGGTCATGCGCCCCACCAAGTCCATCCCCGGCATGCGCACACAGCCCGAATTCGTCTCCAGCTATCCTTCCGACTACGAGAAGACCATCTTCGGCGAAGGCCGTGGTCGCGTTGTCGGACTCGTCAAGTGCTACGACAACTGGAACACCGGCATGCGCAGCGAGTCGCCACCCAAGCAGGTCCTGTACCTCCAGGGCCTCGCACACCTCCACCGCGTGATGCGCGAGCACGGCTGCCGCTACGGCTTCATCATGACCGAGATCGAGCTCCTGTGCGTGCGCTGCGGCGGTCCATCTGACGCCGCAACCGTGGACCCCACGACCGTGAATGCGCAGACCGGCGTGCCTATCTTTGGGTACCTCGAGACATCGGCGCCCATCAGCCTTGCTACACACGGCGCGCACCCAGAGACTGGTGATGTTCAATTGACAGCCGGTCTTGCGCTGTGGTATCTTCACATGCTCGCTAAGGAGAACCCCTTCGAGGGCATGGGCACCTGGCGCATGGACGTCGGCGGCCCTGCTGCGCTCACGCGCCACAACCATCTCGAGAAAGACACCTGGATCCCAAAGCCTCAGCTCGGCGAGAAGCGCGAGGCAAAGCGCGTTAGGGGCTGGGTGTTCCCTGACGAGCCGCTCAGTAAGAGGGAGTGTGGGAAGGGGAAGAGGGGAAAGAGCGTTGGTTGAGGTAATGGTACGAACGAGGCTGCTGGATCAGCGAAAAAGGTCGATTTTTCTTTTGTTTACTTGCATCTTGATGCATTTCGCGGCGTTCTTTGATGATTGGGAAAGCATTTTATGGTGTTGGTTGCAAGCGTTAGCATTTACATGGTGTTTGGGTTTGAAAGTCTGGCGAGTTCCAGCGTTAGTTTCTATTTCAACATATAAGTTTAGTAGAATGGTAAAAAATTGCCATCAGCTCTTGACTACTTGCAGTGAATCATCTTGCGATCTTGTGTGTCTCTTTGATGGGTTATTCGCTATGTCTTGCCGACTTTGAACATGATCCAATGTCGAGAACGGAGGGAAGTAAACAAGAAGAAAGCTCGCAAGAACACCACAAAGTTGGACAAGCCATCGTTTTCATGGTCGTTTACTCTTCTGGGCGTATGTACTCTTCTTGCTCGTGGATAGTCGGAGGCAGCTGGCAATGGTTTGTGTTGCCTGCAAGCTGAATTCCCTTTCAAGATGACGTCATGACCCCATCTTAAGTCACATTCCGCTCGCCTCAACATTCTAGCTTTGGTTTTGGAACCTGCATATGCAGGGAAACATATTGATGACAACAGTTCTTGCAATTGGAACGCGATGCACGAGGCTCTGCGGCAAATGTATGATGCCGCGCCAGCTGATAAGCAACCAGATCTGACACGGTTTGTCGTACCTAGCGGTGTGAAGAGCACCAAGATAGTCACACGCGTGGCGTTGGTACCAAGGCAATGGATGAATGATCAGCGTGGGGTTTAAGAAGCAAAAGCATCGCCCACGCATTGGTACACTTGACCTCCAACACGACTTTCCTGTTATCGTACAGCCGGTGATGCTCTTTCCGAGGCTCCGACTTGCGATAACCGCCTTATTGGCTACGACGCGTCTTGCGCACGCGTCGACGAGCAGCGAACAGGAGCAGTTTAATGATGTAACTTGGGACGACGATAACTGGGTGCTTTCGACGCGGACGCTGGACCAGGGACATTATCAGTCGCGCCTATCGCTTGCGAATGGATACTTCGGCCTCAGCGTTGCGGCTGTGGGTCCCTTTTTCGAGGTCGATGAGCAGGTAGGGGCAAATGGAGTCAGCGGATGGCCGCTTTTCAGCAAACGGCAGACCTTTTCGACAATTGCGGGATTTTACAACAATCAGGAGCGGACCAATGGATCCAACTACCCGTGGCTATATCAATATGGTTCAGATTCCATGATAGCCGGTATCCCGCACTGGTCGGGTATACATGTCGAAGCAAATGGCGAAATGCTGAATGCTTCCGTCAATCCTGAGCACATCTCGGACTTCGTCACGAGCCTGGATGTGAAGGGTGGCATTGCAAGCTGGAAGTACAACTGGAAGCCCGGCGGTTCAAGCGACGGTACAATCGATGTTGACTACCAACTTTTCATTCACAAGTTGTATGTCAATCAAGCTGCAGTTCGACTGCGACTCACAGCAAGTCGTGACATGAACGTTACGATCTTTGATGTACTTGATGGCGACTGCGCTGTGCGATCACAATTTGTGAAGAAGAAATTCGAGGAGGATACACCGACGATCTGGACGGCCGTCAGCCCCGGCAATATCTCGAACATTACGGCATACGTGTATTCTACCCTTGCTGCAGACGAATGGGCGGATCTCCAGACTCGAAGTAGAGTGAAGGACGGCCGCTTCAACAGCCATAACTCAACTATCGCCCAGTCGATCGACGTGCGCTTGAGCGCATCGAAGCCGCACGAGATCAAGAAGTTTGTCGGCGTTGCATCTTCCGACGCCTTCAAAGACCCGCAAGCTGTTGCCAGGAACGCTTCGGTATATGAAGTGGATATCGGGTACTATAAGCTTCTTCATTCGCATATCGAGGAGTGGTCCATGATCATGGCTCCTGAAGCAGTGGACAGCTACCGCCTACCAAATGGGTCCCTTCCCAGCGATCCGAGTGTTCGAGAACTTCATATTCTGGCACACACGAATCCGTTCTTCCTGCTCTCGCATATGGTTGGACCCAATGCTGTCGCTGCTGCCGACAACAACACGAGGCTAGATGTCAACAGCATTCCAGTGTGCGGGTTCGGTGCCGACTGCTACGGAGGCCAGATATACTGTAAGTGTCCATTTTAGAAGTGTATATCAGACAAACAGAGACATACTTACACCTCTTGCAGGGGACGCAGACGTTTGGATGACACCAGGTGTTCAGGTCTCCCACCCGCAGCATGCCCAGAACGTCATCAAATACCGAGTCGATCACTTTGACCAAGCGCGCAATAACGTTGAAACGGCGTTCACTTCAAGTAAAAATGCAACTGACAGATTCACGGCCGGCGGTGCCGTCTATCCTTGGACGAGTGGTCGATTCGGCAATTGTACCGCTACTGGCGCGTGTTTTGACTACGAATACCACGTCAGTGGCGATATCAGTCTCGCTTTCAACAACCACCTAATAATCAGCGGTGATGGAGAGTACTTCAACGATTCGTTGTTGCCCATTTCAAATGCGGTTGCGCACTTCTACGGGCAGCTTTTGGACTACAACAAAACATCTGGTGCTTATGAGCTATGGAACGCAACAGATCCAGACGAATATGCAAACCAGGTCAACAACGCCGGATACACGACTGCTCTCATTCAACGACACCTCATCGAAACGAACGAGTTCAATGCGTGGTTTGGTAGACCGCAGAATTCTAGCTGGGACAAGAAGGCTTCCAAGATGCAACTCCCGGTTAATGACCGAGTGGGCATCATTGTGGAGTACACTGGTATGAACGGTTCTGTAGAGGTGAAGCAAGCCGACGTTGTACTGGTCGACGACCTGTTACACTATCCGAATCCATACAGCCTCACCAATCTGGATTACTATGCTGCAAAACAGTCGCTCGACGGTCCCGCTATGACTTATTCATCTTTCGCAGTGGTAGCGAACGAGGTGTCGCCATCTGGATGCTCCGCATTATCGTACCACCTCTATTCGTCTTCGCCGTACGCTCGAGCTCCATGGTACCAGTACTCTGAACAACTTCTGGACGATCCCGATGTAAATGGTGGCACGCACCCTGCTTTCCCGTTCCTAACCGGCATGGGAGGTACGAATCGTGTGGCTATCTTTGGGTACCTTGGGTTGGGCTTATACTATGAAAGCTTAGACATCGACCCTTCACTCCCACCACAGATTGAATATCTCAACTACCGCACATTTTACTGGATGGGCCACGGCATCAACGCGACTTCTAATATTACGCATACTACACTTGAGCGCCTGCCACGAGCCAAGTACACGCTTTCGACTGCCAATGTTACATACTTCGACAAGCCAATCCCTGTCACGAGCGGCACTCGCAGTCGACGCAACAACGAAACATACTACCTCAGCTACGACAAGCCTCTCACTATTCGCAATCGACCCGTCGGCCAGACTATGACGGTAGCCGGCAACATCCTCCAGTGTGGTGCACTTCTACCACCTCCCCAAAACAATCGGCCTGGACAATTTCCCATCGCAGCGATAGACGGGGCGGCTAGTACGAAATGGCAACCACAATTCTCGAATACTACGTCATATCTTACAGTTGATCTCGGCACTACTGCCTTCTACACAGTCAAATATGTAATGTTGGACTGGGCGAACCAGCCACCATCGCACTTTGCCATCTTCTTCAGCAACACCTCTTTGCCGCCATTCACGCAGCCTGATCCAGATGTTCGCCATGTCACATCCGGCCCCGTATTAATAAGTTCGCCGTGGGATCCTGTGAGTGCGTACGAGATCAAGACGTATGTCGGCAATCAGACGAATGTCACGCTAGATGAGGCGGTGTGGAGTGGGCGGTATGTGCATTTGGGCATTGAGGGAAATCAGCATGGGGTAAATGAGGAGAGGGGTGCGAAAGTAGCGGAGTGGAATGTTATAAGGGAAGGGTTTGAGCATGAAGCGATGTGGAAGGAGGAACAAGTGGAGCGAAAGGCAGAAAATCTGGAGCTGTGATGTATGGATGCGAAAGGACGGTAGTTGTCATGATGGTATATTAGAGCTAATAGACTATTTAGAAGAAATATTGTGTATGAAAGGTCTACTGTGACAACATCCCCGTGTCACTTTTGTCTGATAGAAATTCTCAACACGCTTTGGTAGCACTCGGTACAGTCACGTATAGACAACGCAACTGTAGTAACTCTCTCGGGCTCTTTTCCTCGTGCGCTCTGCCGAAACTCGCATCTCACGATTCCCAGCAACTTAAGAATAATCCTCATCACTACTGCCGAGAGTCCCAATCGGATATGCATCTACACTGACAATTTCACGACCGTGGGCGCACCACGACTCCTCAAAGAGATCGGTTCGTCAGAGTTCGCGCCAACATCAGACAAAGCCTGCGAGTACTATCAGCTGTGCGACTTCATTCTCACCACTCTCCAAAACCTCGATTGCCACCCACGTGCCGTCGAGAACTTGTTCGAGCCCAATGTGCAGTTCTTCAGATTATGCCTAGAAAGCTCAGAAGGATCTCTGATGATATGGTGCATACGAAGCGAAGTATTTGTGAGCACTAGGGCCACGTGTCGCTGAGCTCGAACTCATCACTGACATTACAATAGTGCAGCTTGTACGACCCACGCGAGCGAACCGCAACTTTCGCCTTCCGTTCATAATGCTCATGTCAGAGATATAGCGCAAAGGCAGATGGAGCTTTAAGTGGGTTGCTAAGATGAAGCACGTGGATATAGACGTCGGGTACTTCGAGCCATGTGATTTGATCTTCAAGCCAGAGGAGGCGTATTCGAATGACACGCGGGGTGTTGAAGATATGGCGCAAGAGCTTGCCAGAGTCATTGGGGATATGAATATTTGGGAGATGGCGAGGGGTGGTATATGTACGGTTGGTGCAGAGAGTGATAGGCGGTGGAAAGCTAGGGAATTTGTGCACAGTGAGGGTGGGGTGTATTGGTGAAATACGCCGCCACTACGCGTTGTTTCTGGATCTTCATTTACCTGGCGAATGTGCAATAGTAGCTTCTGGGTGATTTCATATGTTGGAGCGTTTGCTGTATTTAACCTTCCTTGATCTCTTATCGCATTCAACACCCAATCTCTATCCTTCGAATTCCGTTCACGATGGTTTCTACACCATATGAAGATCACCCCCTCCTACCAGCGGGCGCACCTGTAGGTCAGGCGCACATACTCAAGACCAGCGCGTCTGGCGCTGGCACAGGTCACAAACTTTGCGACTTCATCGCCACCCTTCTACACAACCTCACCGACTATCCTAATGCCGCTAAGGACTTCTTCAATCCCGAAGTCACTTCCTTCAAGCTCATCCGACACTATAGAGTAGGCGAGAGCGGCCGGATCCTGCCGTACATCATCTGGCGAAAGAACAAAAAGGTCGCCGTAAGTACCCGTTCCCTTCCTAAAGCAGTGAAAGCTTGCTAACGAAACAGCTCTAGTGCGGATGTATCGACGTGATCAGCTGCGATCCAGATGAACGAGTCGAGTGGAACACCTTTACCATGTCCACTCTTCTACCTAAAGTCGCGCCTGATGCCAGGTGGTCAACAACGTGGGGCGTATACGAGGCATTCACAAGGCCTCCACTCGGGTCGTTATGGAGCCAGTATTTGAGGACTCGTAAAGACGCGAAGCCCTTCTGGAGCTTCAATAATGCTGAAGATGCGGAGGAGGCTGAATCTATCGCATATGAGTTTGGTAGAGACATATACCGCTACGAGAATTGGAAGCCTCATACAAGGATGGAGATCAAGATTGAGGTGGAGAGATGAGGGCCTGAGGTGAAACGGGGACAAGATTTTGGCAAGTGGCCTGTTTTGGATAATTCGGGCGATGAGCACGAGTGGAAACTGCTAACTGGGTACGCGAGCGTGCAAGAGTTGACCTTCCGGAGCTGGTTGTAGTGAATCCTGTTACAGACTCACTACAATTGCATCTAACTTTACTAATGTCAGCATGCTCAATGTGGAGAGCATGAATAACACCTCTTACCTTCTCTCTCACCTCGCTTCTTTCTCTGAACTATCTACAGTCGACTTTGAGCTTTTCCATGTCACGACACTAATACAATAACCAGCTCAACTAGGTTGTAGTTGCAAACAAGAACCAACAACAACCACCACCACAATCACAATGCCGTCCGTCAAGTATGAAGACCATCCATTTCTGCCAGCTAGTGTACCAAAGGACCAGGCGCATATCCTTCAGAACACCATAGAAAAAGAAGTCGACGAGGACGGCGTTGCTGCATCGGATGGCCACCTACTCTGCGACTTCATTGCCACCTTCTTGTACAATCTAGAAAATTACCCCGACGCCCCCAAGGACTTCTTCGATCCAGATGTCAAGTCCTTCACCATCAATAGAAAGGTGGTTGAGGGCAAGACAAGTCACCTGCAAACTTTCCTGATATTGCGCAAGAAGAACAGAGTCGTAGTGAGTCCAACTTGTCGAAGAGTGTCATACCCAATACTGATTTTTACTACAGTGCGGCTTCTACGAGTACCGCGACGATCTCGAGAGAATGATCGACTGGGAATCCGTAACGAAGTCCAGACTCTCCGAGGTCGCGCCTGATGCCACATGGAAGACGACCTGGGGCGCTCGACAGCCATATACGCTGCCTCCGGTCGATTCGTTCTGGAATGCCACGTTTGCCAGGGTCAACGAGCCTTTGTATGTCGACTGCAACCCGCGCACGAAGAAGGAAGCGATTGCGGTGGCGTATGACTTTGGCGAGGCTCTCTACAACAACTCAGCTTGGGAGAAAGACGAGAGCTCGACTTTCATGGTGACTCAGTACACTGGGAAGGCCAGATCGACCGGAAGACAGCAGCGAAATCGCACTGACCCTTTTGCGGGTATGAGGCCTGCCCACAGAGGTCCACTCTTCAAATGAAGAGATGAAAGCGGCTGGGATATATGGACTGAACTTGGTCAGTTGGGTTAGGCCTTGATGCTTGCGTCTACTACGAGAAACTTGGACTTTGGGAAGCAGCCTGTGACGAGCAGCCAGTAGTGACGGACATTGGTCGGAAATGCGCATGATCTGCTCACGTCTTGTATGATTTGGAAAATACTCGGAAGTTGGTCGCATTTGTGGAGTTTCTTACGCTCGGAGTTTCGGAGGCAAGCGGTAGCAAGCGTTCATACTCGGCAGGCTGTGCCTGGAAGGTTTCACGATACAACCACGAAGCTAGTGCAGTATCCAGCTCCAATGAAGTCCACTTTCCCAGCTAGATAGATCTCGTTCCAGAAGCCGCTGACCATATCGTTCTTGACCTTCTCTTGCAGATGTGACAAGTCACCGCAGTTGCCATGTTTGCCCCAGCCCCAAGATATGAGCTTGCCATTTTTTGTCAACGCAAGTACATGTTCTGAGCCAACTGCCATCTTTTCGATCAGGGGAAGACCCGGCGGTATGAGCTGCCACATGGTGTTCCTGCCCCAAGCTACGAGCTTTCCGTCTTCAAAGAGAACGACGATTGCGTGCCATGTCGCACCGATATCTTTCCAGCCTGAAACGTTCGCCGGCATGTCAGATATGATATTGAACTTGTCCTTGCCAAGGACGATATGCTCGCCAGTAGAAGAGTCGCCGACAAGGTAGGTGAAGTCCTTGCCACAGGTGACACGCACCGACTTGAAAGGGATGCCGTCGAGCTTGGTCGGCGAAGTGACTTTACCGGAGAACTTTGAGCCCAATTGGCCCAGACGTGCTTTGCCCCAGCCATATACTGACCCATCTTGAAGTACAGCGACATAGTGCCACACCCCACCCGCAAAGTCGGCGACCCGACCTGGCAGAGGATCAATTACGGGCCTCCCAGAAGCAAACCCAGAGAAAACGGTGACATCGTCTCCATAGCCCAGCTCTCCCCAATGACCCTGGCCGTGGATGTTCAACTGACCCTGGCCGGTTTGTGGGTGAGGAATTATCTGGGCTGTAGACTCGCACGTAGCAGCGATAAAAACAGCTCCACGATGTACGGTCTGGAATTGTTCTACACGAGGCTCTTCCTCCGTTATTCCATGGGTTGTGTAGAGACATTGTCCTTTACGGTTGGAGCCAGCAACAGCCATAACCCTGGTGTCTGCAAACAGAACAATCGTATGGTTGTCGCCGCCCTTGATGCTCCGGATGTTTTCTAAGATGGCAAAATCAGGAGCGAGTGTGGGTATGTCCACAATGTCTGCGGCCGATATGCCGAGTTGGCATTCGCCATTGCTGCCAAATACGTAAAGGCTGCGTTTGCGAAGCTCTTGCATGATGGAGTCTTCATGTGCCGGAGACCAGATTTGACGTCTGCGGCATTTCAAAGGACGTTGCCAGAATCAAAGTGACCGAGTTGTGGAGACCGATACTGATACGGTTGTTGCCAACTTGAGCAATGTGAAGATGACATAAGCGAAAAGAACTACGCTAGCGGCTAGCAGGTGGTCTGTGCTTGCCCACACAATTTCGCAACCAAGAGCCGAGCACTTCGAACTACGACGACGACGAGAAAACCAACCCGCCCACCAACCCTCGACACACGCATACCCACAGTCGCCCAACATGGCTTCCCAAAGCGTGCAATGCTTCGGCAAGAAGAAGACCGCGACTGGTACGGCTGCCACCACCTACGTACAGTGAAGGAAGAAGTGCTAACAATGTCGCCAACAGCTGTCGCCCACTGCAAGGTACACCACCACCGCCACGACCGCGCGCGCAATCGAACGAATACTCACAATGACATATAGGCCGGAAAGGGTCTGATCAAGGTCAACGGAAAGCCTCTTTCCCTGGTCCAGCCCGAGATCCTGCGATTCAAGGTCTACGAGCCCGTCCTGATCCTCGGTGTTGACAAGTTCGGTACGCACACCACACACAATAACCCACGACAAGTGAAGGAAATGGCCATACTAACTGCCCCACAGCCGACGTCGACATCCGCGTCCGCGTCTCCGGCGGTGGACACACCTCGCAAATCTACGCCATCCGCCAAGCCATTGCCAAATCCATCATCGCCTACTACCAGAAGTACGTCGACGAGCACTCGAAGAACCAGCTCAAGCAGGCACTCGTCCAGTACGACCGCACACTGCTCGTTGCCGACAACAGGCGGTGCGAGCCCAAGAAGTTCGGCGGTCCAGGTGCGCGCGCGAGGTACCAGAAGTCGTACCGTTGAAGCGGTACTCTCGGAAACGGTGTATGGGGAGCATGGAGCGGTGTTCATCCTGGCTTTTTCATGGGTCTCTGTCTCTCGTGTGCGGTTCGGGGTTACGTGATATGGGTCTGCTCAGCCTAATAGTGCGAGTGGCCTGAATGCATCGGACTTCGGGGCTTGTGACGATAAAACGAATATATTGGTTGCAAGACACGACAAGGGAAATGGAGAATGAAGCATACCTGAATGACATTTGTGGTGGACATCGAATATGGTTGATTGCACGATGTCGAACTAACAGGAGACATTATCAAGCCTGGCGATAACCCATTCAACCTTCCCTCTGCACCATCGCTTCCATGCATAACACGCCAAAGCCCAAATAAGGCAACATCTTTCCGGCAACAATATTCCTAACCATCGCTCCCACTACTTCTGAACGCAGCACACAGCGCAGCGTACTGATGTGTAAGATCAAGCACGTGCTGCGGTAAGCTCGTGCTCTGAATGATGCTGCGGATTTTGACAGCGCCTTCTTCCTCGATGAGTTTGCGGATGGTGTAGAGGAGGGAGGGGGAGAACTGTCACGAATTAGTACTGCGTGCCAAATGCACGTATGAAGTGAGAACTTACCTCAGAGTACCACCTGTACTGCCACGTAACCAACCGAATCAACGCCGCACACGCATCCCTCGTCTTGCCCCTATCCTCGCCCACAAACCCATACTTCAACACCCCCCGCATAGCCTTCGGACTAAACCGGATCTGCAGGCAGCTCTCATACGCCTCCAACGCGTCCTCCTCATGATGCAACCGCTCCGCCAGCTCACCCAGAATCTCCCACTCCTCAGACGACTTCTTGTAGATGAGTTGCTGCTGCCTAAACTGCGCCATCTCGGTCCGCCATATCGTGTACACTCTGAGGTCTTCATATAGAACCATGAAGAGGTTGTCGAGCCAGCGTTCGCAGAGGCGCTTGTTCTGGAAGTGTGTGTAGTTTGGTTGCGAGGGGTCTGTGGTGTTGGTCGATGTAGAGGGCAGGGGGTGCGGGTCTTCGGAGCCGGCTTTGACGACTTCGGCGGCGACGGTGTGGCTGGGCTTTTCTAAGGCGGCGGCTGCGGCGCTGGAGGACTCGCCGTTGGTGGGTGTTTCTTCACTGGATGAGCGCTCTTCAGCGTCACTGTGTTCGGTCCCGTTCACTGGGGCGTGTGCGTTGGGCGAGGGGGAATGAAGGGCAGTGGTGCTGGCGCTGCGGGAGTGCGGTTGTTGGCCGGTCTTTTCGTGGCGGTATTCTTCTTCCATGACGAAGACTTGGGACCGTATCTTGAGTAGTTGGTCCCAGCCAATCTTCTTGGTGATTTCTGTGAGAAGAACGTATGCCTTTAAGAAGGTACCCTTGAACCCTGCCGCATGTAGCTTTCTCAAAGTGGGATGTACCAGCTCCATTTCGTCCAGGTTGCTGTCTTCGATCTCGTCGCACATTGCTTCTGGCATTATTGGCAGGAACACCCTCTGTGGCTCAGGCATTCTCGGCGCATCCTTGTCCTGGTATGTGAACATGGGACATGAGTTCAGTGTCAAAAGTGCCAGATCCCACTGCTCCAGGCTCACGTATATCTCTGCCAGGCGCGCCCAGGTACCGAACTCGCTGGGTGCGGACACGACACTTCGCTTCGCAATCTCAAGCGCGAGGTCGCCACGGCCTTTCTTGTTGCAGAACTCAGCCTGACAGTCCAGCAGAGAGTAGTCCATTGGCAGGTCCTGAATCGCCTCGTGGAGCAGTGTTACTGCCTTGACCTCCTCGTCTGCCTCGATGTAAACGCGCGCGAGCAGGGACGAGATTTCGGGGTCGCGTGTTCGTAGCTTTTCAAAGAGGTTGATGCCAGAGGCATATCGGCCGGTCGTCTGGATGTAGCTGAGCAGCCCCGTCGTGAGGTGGTTGGAGACCAGGTTGGGTACTTGTATCTCGGGGTCGGATCCCAATTGCCAGCCTGCTATGATCAGTCAAGCCAGGGTGTAGCGTAGGAGTAATATCTACCGCTGAAGAACAAGCGCTCGGCAGCATCAAGAAACTTGTGCTCGCTCTCGGTGCTTGTGATGGGATTGAACCTCCGCACGCCCACAATCTTCTTGATGGTGTCGCCTGAACCGTCGTCGGCGTACGAATATGCGCGGAGTACACTGCAGAGGTAGGTTTCGAGCCACAGCTCGTCGGTGGCCACGCGCTTGTCGCCCCGCTCGTCTATGCAGTAGCTCTCCACGGTGCCTGGGATGTAGACCTGCACGCGCATGTCCAGCCTTGAGAAGGCATTGTAGCAACTGTTCCGTCAGCAATGCGCCACAGTCCTCGTTCGACTCTCATACCAGTACAGCCCGGAGACGACCTTGTGCTGCTTGTCGTGCGGGGAGTAGGTGAGGGTGTTGATGTAGGCGGCCAAGCTGGCGGAGGAGGAGGCGTCTATGCCGGAGACATGGTGGTACACGCCGATCTGCTTGGTTGACGACTTGATGGGCTGCTTTATGAGGTGAACGAGGTCTGGCGGGCCCAGTTCGCGCAGTGTTTGGAGCGACTCTGAGCGGGCGTCGACGGCAGAGTGCAGCTCATCCTCGTAGATCCTATGCGAGTCAGCGGAGTTCTACACCACGCAATAGTTTTTCTGCACAAAAACAGCACGGAGGTATATATGCATCATGCTATGGACGGGACTGTGGAATTGCGCGCGTACTCAGGAACAGCGGGAGACGTGACCATGGCTCAATTGGAGCCGCGCGGGGCAGGTGGAAAGTGGCAGTGGACTGCTTCTACGGTGAGAGCAAGGTTGGAAGAGGGCTCGTAATGCGCGGCGGTGTCTTCTGTGGTGGGCTGTCTGTCACGGCTTCGACATGGGACAGCTGGGTGGAAACGGTAGCTTCGCGCGGGCCATGGCCGTTGCGGCTAAGTCGAGCAGCGGAAGATCGGCGTTGGCGTCGCGCTTCACCATCACCTCGCGACGCGCCCACGTCACCGTCACCGAAGACACACTCGCCCTGTACACCGTAGGGATACTGCACATGCACATGGCTGCCTGCCCACAACACAGGCACACAGATACAGATGCTGTTCACCGCAGTCTATCCATCTCCATAGCACCATAGAACCTCTGCCGCGCCCAATATGGTACGTATCAACTCTAACGACCCGTCAACCCTCGCAAAGCACCTCAAATCCTGTCACTCTACTATTTTGCCTGTGATCACGTCATACGCAATCACACTACTAACATGTACAAGTCGAAAGCGTCGGCATGGCGGCACACCAACGTCGAAGTCGAGCCAGAGGCCGAAGATGAGGTCGACGACACCCAGGAGATCCAGATTGAGGAGGCTCTCAAGCTCTACCAGACCGCCCTAAAGTACCATTCTGAGGGCCCCGCATCTTTTGACAAGACCGCTGCCGCCTACCGCGAGCTCTTCGCATCCGACATCTTCAAATACGGCGAATCACTCTCCGAATTCCAGCGACATGAGGCGTTTGGAGACAGCTTGGTGTTCGACTCCATCCTCGAAGACGACTTTGAATCAGGCCCAGCACAGGCGACGGGTGCTGCCGAATCTGCGCCCAACACTCTCCCCCAGATACTGCACCTCTCCTACAAGAACCATGGCCAGTTCCTCCTGGAGTCGATGCAGTACTGGGTCAGCCAGCATGGCGCTGTGCCACAGGTCGAGGGCTGGAACAACATTCGGGGGGCCCTGAACTACTTCTCTGAGGCACTGGACAAGGAAGACACAGATCTGGACCTGTGGCTGCGCGCTGCCTCAGTGTCCGCCATGCTCGGGAGCAAGCGCCTGACGCGATACTGTCTGGAGGCTGTGCTAGACGGCAACGACGAGCTTTGGGAGAATTTGTTGCGACTTCCGGGTCTGGAGGAGGGCTTTGCCGGGCACCAGCTGCGAGAGCTTGTAGAGCGACTCGAGGACAATGTGTCACTTATGCAGGCACCGCTGTCATCTATGAAGCGCAAGAAATTGTCCGACACAATCAAGAAGCGCCTGAATCCCTACCCGTCCGCGCCACTCCCAGCCGACGTGGCCCAAGCAGGCGTTCGTCCCGTATCCAACCGACAGCCAGAGCAGATCTCATTGACACCGGCGAAGTGGGATTGGGCAGGGATGGGCGAGGTCATACTACAACAACACATGGCAGAGTTTCGGGGCATGGCAGATGCGGCTCCCGGCTCCAGTATCAATTTCAACATACCGCCAGAAAGTTTGACACCCGAGCGCGACGAACCAGCGCCAGTACCTACAGAGACTGTCTCTGCGTCCTCAGAGCCTCTGGCACTGACCAATGGAGAGCAACGCCTAGAAACAGCGACTGAGCACCACGAGACAGAAGTGGATGTCACCCATATGGAAGGAGAGACCGGCGATATGGAGGCCAAAGACGAAGCTGTCGCATCCGCTTCAGCGCAAGACGTTGCTCCAGCTCCATCCCGGAAGCGTTCGACAGACTCCGCCGGCTTACCAGAGACTGCCGATAATCATCGATCTCGCAGCAAGCGCATCCGAGCCCGCGACCCAATCACCGAACCAAGTGCTGGAGGTGATCGTGTTGCACAAGGGGCGAATAAGCAGCTAGACGAGCAGCTCGAACCTTACATCCACGCCGACCAGTGCCTTTATGAGATTGTTAAGGACATCTACTCTCGGCTCGGCGTTGACAGCATCAAGGAACCAAGTCATGTGCGCCACCTACTCACCGCCCTGCCGTCGGCATCAGCTGCCGACCCGTACGAGAAAGCGGCTTGCGACATGTTCTTATCCCTTCAAAGTGGCAACCCCAAAGCAGCGCAGGTGCTCCTTAGCAACGAGTCCTTCGACCTGGTTGGTGTGACGCGTGAGGCTGGACTGAACGCGTTCCTTGGATACGCCAAATCGAGCATCGGCCATGCCTGCACCAAACCGACGCTTACTAGCCAAAAGTTAGCATCGTTCGCGCGCAGTATCAACGAGACTTGGCTTTCAACGAAGGAAGTCGCGTTTTCGTGGGTAGAGGCTCTTCTCTCACCCGCACTGTTCTCATCGACTGAGCGAGAGGATCCAGCACCAGAGTCATCAAGCTACATGCAATATAGGTGGCCTGACGACCTGAAACGTAATGTTGTCCAGGTCATTGTCAATATCGACGAATACATATACGAGAGCATGCTTGACCGCGTGGAGAAGCTGAACGCGCGCATGTTGTCTACTCAGACTCAGGCGCAGGCCTACAAGATGTCTGACTTCGACGCTGCACAAGTGGAATTGGTCGAGACTCTCTTTGAGCTCCATCTCGACATCTTTTCGCTGATCAAACACCCACATAGCCAAGTAGATACCACAACTCAGGTCCTCCAAAGTGACCGCTTGGAACGCTGGTCAGAACTCGCCCGGGAAGTGATACAACTGCGGTCGGAATGCGAACCCGAATTGGGCATGGACACTCTCGCCCTCCGCCATGTGTGGGCTTCGGTCTTCCAGATGAGCGTGAATGACGAGGTCCCACCTGAACATGTTGTGTCAGCTATTGCACAGCTCAAGGGTATCCTCGAATCCTTAGGCGACCGCACTATCCAGGTACAGAACAACGCTATCATGCCCGAAATGTGCGTTGCTGCCGTGGAACGCGAACTGGTCCGGATTAGCATGAAGGACTTTTTCTTGAAAGTGTTCGACCATGATGAAAAAGACCCTGTCACGGTAGTAGAGAGCCTGGAACCGATCCTCGAGAGGTCCGCTGTGGAAACGCTGTCCTTGACTGCTCCAACACTTGTCTCAAATGGCGCAGAGGCCGATGTGGGAAGCTCCATGGAGCTGGAGACTGGAACCACCGAACCCGAAAACATGTCCGAACACCAGCCCTCGCGGATCGTGGAAATGCGCAAGTTTCTGGATGCGGCTAACGTAAACGTGCGTGTGTCCCTGTGGCATCGGCTACGCGAGGCATATGAGGCCATTGATTACCCACCAAAGGTGCTGTCGTGCTACTTGCGCATCATCGAGACATTCGTCGCCGACTTTGAATCAACTATTTTCCAGGAGCTCTCCATGCTCGAGCGACAAGTCAAGCTCTTGACCAGGTTCCGTGTTATTGATGATTTGGTAACCAAGACTTTGCAAATTATCAAAGATCACAAGTCAGCCTTCGAGTTTCTCTCGTACGAGCACGTACAGTCGTCAATGTCAGCCATCGCGCAGGTCCTACAAATCCTCTCTGCTGCAGACATGTTCCGAGATCTGATTCGCGTCGGAGCGACACTAATGCCTCGGATCGATGGCCTCCATCCGCAAGCTTTCATGAACATGTCGACGAAACTTCACGATATGCATCTTCGATTCTGGATGTTACAATACCATCTGCTGAAGGAAGGGCTATCACAGGATGCAGAGAGCTTTCCCACGCCTTCAGAAGATTTGTTCGAATTCCTTCGACATGTTCATCATGCCGCGGGTGTACGTCACGTTTGCCATCTGTCCAACCGCCAATTTCTCCGTCTCGCCAAAGACGAGATACTTCGTCTTGACGATGTCGTCGACGCACAGAGTCGCGACACTGAATTTTGTCAAGTGCTGTACGACATGTATGGCTTGAAGCTGTTCGTTGAACCCTTAGAGTGTCAGGAGTTTTTATCGACACCAGACGCTCTTGACAAGAAGACGGCGTTCAGCATCCTGCCATTCACCATGGACCAGGCTCGCAAAGTCGATCTGAAAGATCTCCCGAAGACGGAACTGCGGGCCACTATCGACAAAGTCCATGCGTCTCTTGGGCGGCCCAAGCAGCACAAAGACCTGTCATTCAATCACAAGATCATCACCGCCTGGTTTAAGTCTCCAGTGAATCCAGTATCGCTGTTCAATTGCTTGAAAGGAGTCGGTTCGCTATCTACCAAGCATGTTCCAAAGGAAGAGGCCGTTGCAGCCTCGATTGGTTGGTATTATCTGATGGGCAACATCAGCCTTAGCAAATTCCGCTCGCAAAAACGCATGACTCAAGGCCCAACGGAGGATTTGAGCTACGCGCAGGCCTTCTTCCTGCAAGACCTCGAATATTCTGTGGACCGCTGGGAGACGTGGTATCGCCTTGCACAGGTCAACGATCTGTTGCTGGAAGAGGCAGTCTCGTGGAACGCGGACAAACTCAACAGTAACAGTATCGAGCTGATCAACTTTCAACGTGCTGCGGTCAACTGCTATACCATGGCTGTGTCGTGCGCTGTCCGGACGCCTGATGCACAGTCGGTGAAGGAAATCTCTCAGTTGTACACCGAGTTTGGTAACCGCATCTATGCTTCATCACGAGAGCCGTTCAGTATGGAAGCATTGCAATTCCGTGAGAGCGAGAAGCGGTTCTACAATTTTCCAGACACTTCGGGTGTCTCGAAGGGCGATCTCTTTACGCCTTTGTACTTGTACACCACCTGGAAAGTCGCAAGTACAATGTTCAAGCGAGCGATCCAAAGCAATCCTGACAAATGGTGGAACTACTTCATGTTGGGCAAATGTGGATGGAAGATGTGGAGTGCCAACGACAACGAGATGCGCCATAATGAAATGGTGGGTGCGCCACAGCCTCCTCACCGTGGCGGACCAACATGGGAAGACGTCACCAATACCCTCGTTACCGCTATCGAAACTCTGCCTAGCAAGAAAGGGCGAAGCGGCGAGCCTGTCCTTGAGCCACACTACAAACTTGTTTCGATCGTACACAAGCTGTACCAACGCAGGGCTTTCGATTACTTAAAAGGAAGCGAGCTGCTATCTCACACATCTTACTCCCAGGGCGTAAACGGTCCGGAGAACCCCGGCGACTGGGATCGTTATGTCCTTGCCGTATTGAAGGCTCTCCGCTCAGCTGATAAGTCTTCTTGGCACCACCGAATCATAGCTCGAGCTGCCCATATCATCCATGATCAAGGACGCAACTCTGCCACGGCGCAGGCTGCGAAAAACGAAATGACGCAGTCTATGTTCACAAAGAGCATGTCCGTACAGGTCTGGAAACCCGAGAACGAGCGACCAGGCAGACACTTTGTCTACACCACGCGCTATACCAAGTTCTTCGTTGACCTCCTGGAACTTACGGGTGACAAGGTCAACTTTGAGATGCTGGCGAAGCGCGTGCGGAAGAAGACGGCCGACTTCTTCGAGCATTCGAAGCTGTGGCACGATCTATGCATGCGAAATCTGAGGATGTTGCGTAATATGGGCCAGGTGCCTGAGGGACAGGAGGACTCTGCATTCAAGTCTATCAATCACGAAGAATTCAGCACTTTCGCTACGCGACTTGAAGCGTGGTGCCAGAACCCGCTCACGCAGCATCCTCTTCAAGATGTTTTGCGTGATGCGATCGAGCTTAAGCGACTCAACAACGGACTGATGAAACCAGTCCTCATAGATGACCTGATTGGCGACACCTACGCACTGTTGTACATGACCATCGGTCCCGGCCTTCCTCCGCTGCCATCCGAGCAGCAACAACCTCCACCTGCACCTCCTACCGCACCGCCTGCTACCGCGCAACACCCGCCCGGCACCCTACCCATATCCTCGCTGATGCAAGTACAAATGGACGGGACTGCTGACCCGAACAACGGCACACCCTTCGCAGTATACCACCCCAGCCAACTGCTACCACAAAATCAACCGCCTCCTCCGCAACCCGAGCCCCCAAAGCCTCGCGCCAAACCCGTCGGTCGCCGCGAAATCGGTCGTCGCGCCGAAGCATGCGTACAAAAGGCCATTCCCGTCACCGTTTCTCAGAGCACAGCAATGCCAATTCGCTCACCACCCACCCTCAACGCATACATACCAACCTCCCTCAAGCGCAACGCTTCGCCCGAAAAGACTGCTCGGCCAGACACCAGCGCTACTCTCCTCCAACAAGAACCTCAACAACCATCGTTCGACAAATCAGGCACTGCCACGGCTACAGCAAGCGTCAATGACGACCCGGAGCCCAGCGCCCCGGCATCCGTGCACGACGACGCAGATGACGAGAGCGAGCTTAGCGAGCTTGATGAAGAAGAGGTGCAGGAGATGGAGCAGGAGGTACGGCGCTCGGTCTCAATGGCGACGCCGAAGCCGTTGTTTCCAAACTTGATGAGCGTGGCCGCAGGGAGGAAGAGTGAGGAGCGGGTAGGTGGGGAAGACACGATTCATGTTAAGCTGCCTGGTGCGGTGGTGGATGGGGGAGGTGAGAAGATGGATGTTGATGGCCAGGATGGAGAGGGCAAGGCTGATGGCGTTGAGAAGAAGAAGTAGAGTTTCTGGGACGTTGTGGGTGCAGTGCCGGAAGGTGAATGTGATAAAATGGATGTTGATGGCGGAGGAGAGAGAGACGTGAAGGAGTTGAATTTCTGGGCTGTGGTGGGGTGAGATGAGGTGTCTGCCTGTCGATTGTATGACTCGAGCGATGCGGTTGTATTATTGGGCGTATTGTAGGATCAGCGTATGCATAGTTTGAGTGGGATGGGGTTGCTTGATAGAGACCTGGTTTTAAGCGGTGTATAATGTATGTATTATTTGTTAAGCATGAAGTGTTCTGGTGTATGTTAGTGCGGTAGTGGAGGAAGAGTGGAGTGTGTGGATGGGGCTGGATACCTACAACAGGGTCAAACCGTGGTGAGTTGTTTGCGTTTATAGGTTCGAGATACTCCACGAAGCTGTCTCCACTACCTCACCGCGCATGTTAACTTCCATATAGATCACACCATTTAGCCCAATGCACACAATCCACTTCAGCATTCATCTCAAGTCCCATCAAATCCGCAAGACAATCTATCAAATTCAAAAGGGTATCAAATCCGCTTTTCACGCGCCATCTACCCATTCCATGTACCGCTCCAATCTTCCAATCTCAGTCTCATCAATCATTAAGTAGCGTTTCTTCAACCACAGCTAAACGCTGCTCCCGCCCGAAGCCCCCCCACTCGAACCGGTGCTCGATGAATCGTCTTCAAAATCGTTAGCTACCAAAAGTGAATAATAGACGGAGCCAACTTACCCCTCCCATTCGAAGACCCACCGTCCTCGCTGTTAGCAAACGCATCACCAGCCCTTACCATCGAAGCAAAATAAGCCTGCGGCGCAATCACATTCTCGTGCTCGTCCACAGTAGCTAGCTGTTGTTGCATTCCCGTCGCGGGCGGCAACTGGGAATTCGCCATGTTACCGCCCGCGGGTAGCTGCACTGGCAGGAACGTGCTGCCGTCAAGGACGACCGGGTACACTTGGTTCGCGGCGCGCGCTTCATCGAGGGTCACGCGGCGGTATCGGGGCGTGAGGCCTAGGGCGTCGACAATATAGGTTCGTGTACCTGGCGGGAAGGACTTGGTGGACCAGGTGGCGGTTTGAGGGGTGGTGCCGTTGCCTGAGGGAGGAGGAGGGGAGATAGGGAATTGGTGGTTGGGGGATTTGGTGGCGTTGTCCTGGGAGCCCGAGGGCTTGCGGACTCCTGAGCCTGAGCCGGAGGTAGAGGCAGCTGTAGTTGCGGTGGACATGTCGCTAGTTGGTAGGATTCGGAAGGAGTTTAGTGGTGTGTGTGTATGAATTAGCGTGGGCTTGTATAGAAAGGCAGTTGTGGAAGGATCGGATGTATACTGTGGAGAGTCTTGAAGAAGATATATCTTTGGTGTTGAGAGCGAGTTGGGGTGGAGAAGAGAAAGGCTGTTCGGGTGGGCGGGCGGTTGTATTCATGGGGAGAGGGCGGAGTTTCCATCGAGGGTTACATTCTCACTCACCGTGAGTGTCGTTTGTTGTTTTACTCGGGGTCGTTTGTTGAAGGTAAGAGTGTGCTGTTGGGCAGTGATTGTGGGTGGGGTTATCAGGGTGACTTAGGGGTTTGGTACATTTTCTCGAGAAATCAAGGATAATGTTACAGTACGAAAGGGACAGGAGCTGCAATGACCGTAGATAGATAATACGAGATAGTTCATATGCTAATTCTCGTGCTGCTGTGTTCTCCTGGCTACTAAATTATATTCTTCACGAGCTCTTCAACACGACTGAATGGCTCGACGAATGGCGATGCCTTCTCGAATTGCAGTCTGAATCCCGCAAGAAACAACCAGGAATACTTACAAACGCCTGTCTCACTCAAAGTCGAGTTAGTGCGAGCGGAACAGCCAATTATCTCGACGTCACTGCCGCTTTCTCAGCCAGACCAGAAGTCGCAAACGCTTGTGCCGATATAACTGTCCTAATTAGGAAGACCACGCGAATCTGTCACCGCGTTTGCAGCTGTGGACCGACACGCTAGCAACCTCCTTGTGAGTATATCAATTGCTCGCGGGCAAGCGTAAAACTCTTCTCAACGGCAAGCAACACTTCGACAATCTAACTTGAAGAGCTCGACTTCCAAAGTATGGAACAGGACTTCTTCAAGAAAATATCACCAGAAGCATCCTTACTTCCCACATCCTAGTTTATACACACTACTTCAGTTGCTTTGAGTAAGCGGCTTCTCACCAACCCCAGACTATTCCTTCACATATACGATCCGCAACAATGTCCTCGCCATCTCAGTATCCCACCACGCCCCTGAACAACCGCCATTCCACCATCTCGACGGCTAGTCCAAACCGTCCAGGTACCACGCTCGGAAATCCGCTCCGCTCCGGAGGCGTCCTCGCGCACCCAAACGAGGAAGTCTTCTATGTCTTAGATCGGGCGCAGGGCTTCATCCAGACTATTGCTCGAGAAGCCGCGGACTATCGTTCCACCGGCTACGCGGTGCTCGATGGCTACGGCAATCGAGTCACCCAGTTCGACGCAGCTTACCAAGCTGCCGTCGTCCGCCACGCCGAGGCCGACCAAGCTGAGGCTTACTACTCTCAGTTTGACGACGTCTGGGAGCTCATTGAAATGGCCGAGGCGATGGCAACTGCAAGCACGGATGAGTCTATCCACTACAGTAAGCAGTTCTCTCTCCTTTTCCATGGAGTATTTACTAACGGCTGGCTTAAACTTCGAGACTCGCCGCTGGTACAAGAAGAAGAAGAGCAAGGGCACTCCCAAGAGCACTCCAAAGAAGGATGGCGAGTAACTTTCTCTTCAAAAAAAAGGAGCGCCTACTAACGTCAGACAGAGAAGCGTAGTCCTCGGGGCCCTGGCAGCCCAGGTGCTGCCGCTGGCGGTGTTGCTTCAGATCGTCGAGTTGTTTCGGCTTGAGTCACCTTCTTCAGCACTGTGAGATTCTTGCCAAATCATTAGACATTCTTAGAGAAGGAAGGATAGTCTGAGTCCTTTGCTTCCCTTGGCATTTTGAGGTTCGAAGATATCCCGACTTTTGTTCTGTCGACAACATGACAGCAGAGTAGAGCGTAATGGAAGAGCAGTGTTGCGCAATCATGAGATCCTATGTGATGAGAATTGCTTCGCAGCTTTGCTCCTGGCTCTACCTAGCATCCACGAGTATTGTATCCCGAGACATATCGTTGTACTTGACATCGCATAATATCTTTGATGCATGACTGGAGTTCCACTCATAAGTTGGCATGGAAGCACGACTTTGTAAGCCACATAGGATCATCCGGGACAATCTCGGCTCGGGTGGAAGAAAATTTGACCGCTTGAATAGTAATTTCAGATCTGATGGCCGCTTCCGGTGTGTTGAGTCCTGCGGAGCGATTGACAATAGCGTTGAACTTGCAAGCCAAGCTCTCGTGATTGCGTGCCCACGCGCTTGAAACCCGATTTCGGTGGTGCTGTCCCCAGACTAAGAGAGTTCCTGGGGTACATCCTTGATACGTAAGCTTTAAAGGAATGTGAGTATAGCTTTTGTGAATGTACAAGAGTTGGGTAGCTTAATTGCATTTCTCTTGCATTTGTTATTTGTGTTGTATGCCCCGACATGCCCATTGATGTTCTTGAGATGACATCTGAGTGTTGTATTACAGCGAATGCAATTGCATCCGGGCAATGCTGTGATTCCTGGGTGTGTCGAGCTAGAAGTCGGAAGAACAGCGGGCCAATGTTGCCAGGAAAGTGGGGAACATCGAAACAATCGCTCTCTTCCTTCCTCTGAGGCTCTGAACACCTCTGACCTCTTTGCGATAGTCTGGCCCACTCTGACTGCGCAAAGCTGCGTCCATCCCTCCCATTGATGGAGCAAGCAAAAACACGCAACCACAACACACGGCGACACTTTGATTACAACCCCGCTGCGTTGACAGGATCGATCTCCCTATTAGCGCAATGCCAAGACATTACGCATAACATGTCGTCGGAATAATTTAGGTTTCAAACATCCTGGAACGTCGATGGCGTGAGCTCACGGATCTCCTTGTGCGCCCATCAGTTATGCACGACTTCGAGACAAGGTTTTGACGTGCCCAACGGGATGGTACAGGCATGTAATCTGTTTTGAGCTTAAATGTGGGTCGCGTGATTGGAGGAACATTTTCAGACGGCTCCTGAAACATCACCTTTTCTAGCGCTCGAAGCTGGCCTGCGCCGATACGCGAGCGTCGAATGGTCCATGTCGCGATCATCGAGTCAGTGTAAATGAGAAAGGACGCAGTTCTCGCCAGGTGAACCATTGCAAGAAATGAGCGGAGTTCAGTGGCGTCGAAAGCCAAGAAACTGCCAGACTGTTCTGGGAAATGTTTTGGTTTCAGGGCAGTCGTTCCACTCTTCTTGTGGCAGAGTCGCAGCCCTGCCATCTACTCAGATCACCTGGACCTTGCTATCAGATCCGCAAGCCTCAAAGTGAACATGTCAATTGAGTATAAGTATCGCGGTCGCGCTTCCAACTCTGACTCCACCACCACATCACATTCATTCAGTCTTTCGTTCGCTTGAAGCACTTCGTTCTTTCTACACTCTCTATCTTACGTTCCATATATACTTTACCAAGTCTCCGTCTTCCGGCTATCAAAGTTTCGAAACAATAACCGCCAACATGAAGTTCTCCATCGCCGTCGCTGCTACCATCGCCGCCTTTGTGGCCCCTATCGCTGCTGGCCCTGCTGCCGATGCTCCTGCTGGCTTCGTCAGCCTGAACAAGCGTGCATCGCTTCCCATTCCCGCTTCCAAGGGATCCGTTACCCTTAAGGCTCCTCAGTCGGTCTCTGGTACCTTTGATGGTGGCATGAAGACATACGGCCGTGGCAAGTCTTGCACTGGTCAATCCGAGGGTGGAGACGCCGATGCAGTCTTCATCATCAAGAATGGAGGTACCCTCAAGAATGCCATCATTGGTAAGGACCAGATCGAGGGTGTTCACTGCCAAGGCAGTTGCACCATCGAAAACGTCTGGTGGGTCGATGTCTGCGAGGATGCTCTTTCCCTCAAGGGAGATGGAAACGCCCTCGTCAAGGGTGGAGGAGCTCAATCTGCTTCCGACAAGGTCGTTCAGCACAACGGAAAGGGCACTGTCACTATCGACGGCTTCACCGTCGTGGACTTTGGCAAGCTGTACCGTGCCTGCGGTAACTGCAAAAACTCTGTCTCCCGCTCTGTCGTTATCAAGAACGTCAAGGCATACAACGGAAAGGTCCTTGCTGGAATCAACCCCAACTTCGGCGGGTAAGCATGCATTTCCGCGTACACATCTCAAACAGTCACTAACCCTACAAAAGCACCGCTACCATCTCTGGTACCTGCGCATCCTCCGTCAAGACCATCTGCGAAGAGTTCAAGGGCACCACCCCCGGCAACGAGCCGCAGTCAGTCTCCAAGGGTCCCTCCAAGAACTGCGTTTACACTGCCTCGGCTATCAAGTCTTGCTAGACGTACGCAAATTGCATAGGCGTCATCTGGCGGTTAAGAGCAACAGGCCGTGATCGGTCGGTTTGCGATGAAGCGGCGATGCTGAAGATACCTGGGGAGCTCTGAGAGCAAATTCTTGTATATATTCTTTCGACACAAAACCACATGCGGTGCATGCAATACACTTTCGCCACCTTATTTCCGTTGTACATGAGCAAAATCTTGGTGAACTTGGAGTCCTCATATCGACTCACACTCTGTGATGTTTCCCGGCGAGGGATGAACATAAGATTTTCAGAAGTGAATACTCTTCTTTTTCCTGTTTTGCGATGCCAATCAGATACGCAAATTTACCCAGGTGAAGTTGGCTGCTTGTTTGCCAGACTCATGTTCACCGTCCGCTAACGGCGAACGGAGTCATCTTCACCTCACATCGTATAGAGATCTACGACTGCGACTTTCTCGGTTAACGCATTTACCTCCAACCCACCTCAATCATTTTTCGACTCTCCTCCTTTAGTTCCAATACCACCGACGACAAAGCTCTTCAGGTATGACCAATTTGAGCACGTATTGAGCACAAGACTGATGAGCCTTGGGTACACTTAGGATGTTTGAAACGGTAGATGACAAGCTCAATCGACTGGAGGCGCACCAGGCCACCATCTTGCCGCTGCAAATTTTCGACTTGTCTCCAGCCAAGCTCCGCTCGATGGCTAATCCTGACAGACTCTCTGGGCCAACCATGGAGGTCACGATCACCGATGGAACGATGACTTCCACGTGGAGTATCCCAAAAGCACTCCTCAGCCACTACTCCGAGTTCTTTCGCGTCGCCTGCAATGGACCTTTCAAGGAAGCTCACACCAATAAGATCACGCTCCCCGATTGTATGCCAGGAGTCTTACAGGTCTTCATCCAGTGGATGTACTTCAACAACATGCCTTTCGCCCAGGAGTGCAAGGATGGTGTATGGAACGTATTCCGTGTCTGGGCCTTGGCTGATCGCCTCGTGTCCAAAGAGTTCAAGAACTGTGTTATGAGAGACATATACGATGTTCACGTCGTAAAAGGAGGAAGTGGGGATAAATTTTCAGCGCAAGAGATAGAATGGATTGCAGAGAATGCGGGACGGGCTTGCCGACTTCGAACTTGGTTCATCGACACTTTGGCTCTTCACTCGATGTGCGCCGCGTACATGCAAGAGGTGAAGAATGAGGTCTTCGGGAAATTGCAGCCATACCCCGACCTACTCAAGGAAGTTTTCCTAAAGATGGCTGGTATCGGTGTAGAAGGTCAGGGCTCACCAGAGGTCAAGCCGGTGGAGGACTATCTCGAGGCGTGAAACCAGCATTGCGACCTCAAAACCGTGTCTTCAGCATATATTAGGAACACCTATATATTCATAACCTACAGTTCCAAATCAAGCACCTATGCAAGTTCAATTTATT
>Ga0265798_10002003_pt1 | contig 30586 bp, 29 predicted proteins | sample P3T30metagenome_FD_192430 | JGI IMG/M metagenome (GOLD analysis project Ga0265798, IMG submission 192430) | Plant litter microbial communities from East Loma Ridge, Irvine, California - P3 T30 | ecosystem: Environmental > Terrestrial > Plant litter > Unclassified | place: USA: California... | reverse complement strand
CATGGTCGACGAGGGCTACGACCTGGCGATCCGCGTCAATCCGGCGCCGGATGCGAACCTGGTCGGCCGCATCATCCTGCGCGATCGCCTGGCCGTGGTCGCGCCGCCCGGACTGGCGCGGCCCGCAGATGGCGCGGCTGTTCCCGCCGTCGTGCGCGGCGCGGCCGCTGGCCCCTCAAGCCTGTCCTGGACCGTGAAGGACGACGGCGCGCCCATCGCCATCGACCCGGTGCTGCGCCTGTCCTCGCTGATCATGGTGCGCGACGCCGTGCGCGCCGGGGTTGGGGCTGCCTGCCTGCCGGTCTCGTTGGTTAGTTACGATATCAGCACGGGCCGGCTGGCGCATTGGGGCGACCTGGATACGCCCGAGATCGCGATCTGGGCGCTGTACCCGTCGCGGCGACTGCTCAGCACGCGCGTGTCTGCCTTCCTCGAGCACTTGAAGGCCGCCTTCCCGCAAGGGACGCCGGAGGAACTGGCGGCCCATATCGATGCCCTATAGCGCAGGCTGCGCCGCCTCGTTGCGGATAAAGTCGACAAACGCGCGCAGCGGCGCCGGCAGCAGGCGCCGGCCGGGGTAATAGAGGAAAGGTCCGGAAAAGCGCGGCCACCAGGGTTCCAGCACCGGTTCCAGCTGGCCGCGCTCGATATACGGCCGCAGCCACTCCTCGAACAGGTAGACGATGCCGCCGCCGGCCACCGCCACGTCCACCGTCAGGTCGATGGCGCCGCCCACCTGCACCAGCAAGGGGCCGGCGGGGTCGATGGTGACCGTCTCCCCGCCCTGCTCGAAGGTCCAGCGGATCAGCATGCCGCTGGCAAAGCGCGCGCGCATGCAGGTGTGCTCCAGCAGTTCGCGCGGATGCGCTGGCCGACCGCGCCGCGCCAGGTAGCCGGGCGCCGCGGCCGCCGCCATGCGCTGCACGCGCGGGCCGATCGGCACGGCCACCATGTCCTGTTCCAGCCGCTCTTCGTAGCGGATGCCGGCGTCGCAGCCGGCGGCCAGCACGTCGACAAAGCTTTCGTCGGCGATGACTTCGAGCCGGATTTCCGGGTAGGCCGCCAGGAAGCGCGGCACGATGGAAGGCAGCACCAGGCGCGCCGCGCTCACCGGCACGTTCAGGCGCAGCGTGCCGGTGGGCGTGTCGCGAAAGCCGTTGACGACGTCCAGTGCGCTGTCGACTTCGTTCAGCACGGGTTCCAGGCGCGCCAGCAGCGAGAGGCCGGCTTCGGTCGGGACCACGCTGCGCGTGGTGCGGTTCAGGAGGCGCACGCCAAGCCGGGTTTCGAGGCGGCGCACGGCGTCGCTCAGGCCGGACGCGCTGCTGCTGGTGGCGCGCGCCGCGTCGCGAAAGCCCCTGGCCCGTGCGACGGCGACAAACGCGGACAAGTCTCCGAGATCGGCTTTCATGCTTGACCCTTCATTGTTCGCTTTTACGTACAACCCATCCGGACTATACCGGATTGTCTTACGGCGGTTCCGGATTTATCGTGGCCGCACTGTCAACCACACCTCAACGAACCAGGAGCACACCATGAACAAGATCGACAACGCAGGCACCTACCGACTCGGCGATCGCAGCGTGCGCCGCCTCGGCTACGGCGCCATGCAGCTGGCCGGCCCCGGCGTCTTCGGCCCGCCGCGCGACCGCGACGCCGCCCTGGCCGTGCTGCGCGAAGCCGTGGCGCTGGGCGTGAACCACATCGACACGTCGGATTTCTACGGCCCGCACATCACCAACGGCTTGATCCGCGAGGCCCTGCATCCCTACGCCGGCGACCTGGTGATCGTCACCAAGGTCGGCGCGCGCCGCGATGCACAGGGCGCCTGGCTGCCGGCCATTTCGAAAGAAGAACTGCGCCAGGCCGTGCACGACAACCTGCGCAATCTGGGGCTGGACGTGCTCGACGTGGTCAACCTGCGCGCCATGTTCGACGTCCATGGGCCGGCCGAAGGCTCGCTCGAAGAACCCCTGGCCGTGCTGGCCGAGCTGCGCCAGCAGGGATTGATCAAGCACGTCGGCTTGAGCAACGTGACGCTGCGCCAGGTCGATGACGCGCGCCGCATGCTGCCGATCGCCTGCGTGCAGAACATGTACAACCTGGTGCACCGCCAGGACGATGCACTGGTCGACAGGCTGGCGCAGGATGGCATTCCCTACGTGCCCTTCTTCCCGCTCGGCGGCTTCTCGCCGCTGCAGTCGGACGCCCTGTCGGACGTCGCCCGCGGCCTGGAGGCGACGCCGATGCAGGTGGCGATCGCCTGGCTGCTGCGCCGCGCGCCGAACATCCTGCTGATTCCGGGTACTTCGTCGGTGGCGCACCTGCGCGAGAACCTGGGGGCGGCGCAGCTGATGCTGCCAAATGCGGCGATGGCGAGCCTGGAGCGTATCGGGAGCACGGGCGGCCACTGAATGCCAGGCGCTGCATTGTTGTTGTCTTTGCACGGGGTGCATGGCAGGATGAGGGAACGTTGACAACCCACCGGAGCCCAGCCATGCCCCCTGCCCAGGCCATGACCGCCCTGCCCGACGCGTCCTTCGATAGCGGCACGCTCGCCGCCGCCCAGCACGACATGCGTGCGGCCTACCTGGACGGCGCGCCCGGCGCGCTGGTCTCGGGCACGGTGTGGACGGTGGCCGCCGGCTACGCCGCCTGGGCTTCGCCCGGGCGCGCGGTCTGGGTGCTGTTCGTGGGCGGCGCCTGCATCCATCCGCTTGCGGTGCTGCTGGTGCGGCTGCTGGGGCGCTCCGGCCGCCACGCCGCCGGCAACCCGCTCGGCGCCCTGGCCATGGCCACCACCTTCTGGATGATCCTGATGCTGCCGCTGGCCTACGCCATCTCGCTGTGGCGCATGGAGCTGTTCTTCCCGGCGATGCTGTTCGTGATCGCGGGACGCTACCTATGCTTTCACACGCTCTACGGCCGGCGGCTGTATTGGGTGCTTGGCGCCGTGCTGGCGTTGGCGGGATGGGGGCTGGCGGCGGCGAATGCGTCGTTTGTGGCGGCCGGATTGGCCGGCGGGGCGATCGAGATCCTGTTCGCGGTCCTGTTGTTCGTGGGCGCGCGGCGCTCTTGATTGACGGCGTGCGGCTGCAATCGAATGGTGGGTTCGAGAACCCATTCGCCACTCACCCAAGATCCTCTTCGCGAAACTCCTGCCCCATCGCCGCGTCATCACGCGCCGCTTCCGCCTTGCGCAATTCCACGCGCCTGATCTTGCCCGAGATGGTCTTCGGCAGCTCGCGGAACTCGATGCGGCGGATCCGTTTATAGGGCGCCAGGCGTTGGCGCGCAAAGGCGAAGATCTCGCGCGCCAGTTCGCGCGTCGGCTCGACGCCCTGGCGCAGCGTGATGAACGCCTTCGGCACCGACAGCCGCAGCGCATCAGGACTCGGCACGATGGCCGCCTCCAGCACCTGCTCGTGCTCGATCAGCACGCTCTCCAGTTCGAAGGGACTGATGCGGTAGTCGGATGACTTGAACACGTCGTCGTTGCGGCCGACGTAGAAGTAGTAGCCGTCTTCGTCCACCAGCGCCGTGTCGCCGGTATGGTAGAAGCCGGCGCGCATGACTTCGGCGGTCTTCTCGTCGTCGCCCTCGTAGCCCAGCATCAGGGCAATCGGCTTGGCATCCAGCTGGACCGCGATCTCGCCCTCTTGCGCCGGCTGGTCATCCAGGTCGAGCAGCGCGATGCGGTAGCCCGGCAGCGGGCGGCCCATCGAGCCCGGCTTCACCAATTGGCCGGGCGGGTTGCCGATCTGCGCCGTGGTTTCGGTCTGGCCGAAGCCGTCGCGGATGCGGATGCCCCAGGCGCGTTCGACCTGCTCGATGACTTCCGGGTTCAGCGGTTCGCCGGCGCCCACCAGTTCGCGCAGCGGCGGCTGCCACTGGCTCAGGTCTTCCTTGATCAGCATGCGCCAGACCGTGGGCGGCGCGCACAGCGAGGTCACGCCGCAACGCTGCACGGTTTCGAGCGCGGCCTTGGCGGAAAAGCGTTCGTAGTTGTAGATGAAGACCGTGGCGCCGGCGTTCCAGGGCGCGAAGAAGCAGCTCCAGGCGTGCTTGGCCCAGCCGGGCGAGCTGATGTTCCAGTGGACGCCGCCCTTCTCCAGGCCGATCCAGTACATGGTCGACAGGTGGCCCACGGGATAGCTCTGGTGGCTGTGCAGCACCAGCTTCGGGCGCGCCGTGGTGCCTGAGGTGAAGTACAGCAGCAGCGGGTCGGCGGCGCGCGTCACGCCCTTGGGCGCGAACACGCTCAGCACCTGGCGGCACTCGGCAAAATCGCGCCAGCCGTCGATGCTGCCGCCCACCGCGATGCGCGTGAAGCCGCCCTTCACGCCCTCGAACTTGTGCGCTTCCGAGACCTGCGCGATCACGTGTTTCACCCGGCCGCGCTCCATGCGGTCCTGCAGGTCGGCGGTCGAAACCAGCATCGTGGTCGGCACCAGCACGGCGCCGAGCTTGATCCCGGCCAGCATGATTTCCCACAGTTCGACGCGGTTCGGCAGCATCAGCAGCACGCGGTCGCCGCGCTTGACGCCGCATTCCTCCAGGTACTGCGCCACCTGGCTGGAACGCGCGGCCATGTCGGCGTAGGAGATCTGTTGTTCGCTGCCGTCTTCTTCCACCACCCATAGCGCGGGTGTGCGGTTGTCCTTCGCTTCCTGGTCGAAGAAGTCGAGGGCCCAGTTGAAGTTGTCCAGCTGCGGCGGCTGGTAATTGGCGTAAGCGGTGTCGTAGTCGCTACGGTGCTGCTGCAGGAAATCGCGCGCCTGCGCGAAACGCTGGTAAGGGGTCATGCTGTCTCCTGGTCGCTGCTGTCGATGGACGGGCCGTGGCCCGGCGATGCGTTGTTATTGTCTGTTTGCGGCCATTGTGCCACGGCCGCTCTATTGCGGGCCGCCGTAGGCCGCCATGCAGGTAAAGGAATACCGGGTCGCGCCTGGGGCCACCTTCCCGGTCATCTCGTCCATCCTGCCTTCGGTCACCAGGTACCGCATGTCCTTGCCCAACTTGCCCAGTACGACCTCCGGCCTGCCGACGTCCGGGTCCTTGTAAAGCGCAATGCCGGCGGCGGTGACGTTGCGCAGGCAGGCCTTGCCCAGCGTGACGGGGCCTGCGATGCGATGGCCCTGGTCGCGCGCGAGCGGCTCCGCTGTCCGGTTGAACCAGTCCACCGCGTCCTTGTGCGCGGCGGATGCCGTGCTGGACATCTCGCAGGACAGCAGGCGCAGCTTGTCCTGGTCCGGGGAAGCGGCCGCCACGCTGCAGAGTCCAGCCAACATGCAAGCCGACAGTGCGCGGGGAAGCCAGGCGCGTGCCGGCTGAAGGGTCGTTGTTGTCATCGTGATTGGCTCATCGTTTATTCGCTCGGGCTGGCGCAGGCATCGGCCGGCAGTGGGAGGCTGGCGTCGACCAGGTTCAGCGCGCCCTTGCCGTCGCCGAGCGGAACCGGCATGAAGCGCTGGACCTCCATCTCCTTGTCGCCCGGGTCGGTGGCGCCGTACATGTTGCTGCCCATTGTGCAGACAAAGCCGTCGGGCCGCAGGGCAAGGATGCTGGAGTAGGACGACAGGGAGGCGATGTTGGCGATGCTCGGCTGCCGAGGCGCGCCGGGCTTCGGAAACAGCGCGCGGAACCAGGTCACGGCCAGGCCTTGCCGGGTCAGCGCGGATGGCGCGCGGCCGCCGCCCAGCGTCGCCGCGCCGTCCAGTGTGGCGATCCGGCGCGCGACGAGGGCATCGGGCTTGTTGTCGGGGTTGGCGTCTTTCGGCAGCGCCTGGTCGCGGGCCCAGCTGCTGCCCCAGGCCCACACGCTGCCATCGGCGCGCAAGGCATAGGTGCTGTCGGCGAAGGCCGCGATGGCAATGGCGCCGCTGAAGAATGGCGTCGGTCCCGGATTCTCGCAGAGCTTCGCCGACTGATCGGGCTGGTACGATATCGCACCGCCGGACGCGCCGCCCCAGCCAATGACGACGCCGTCATCGCGCAGGGCGACGCCGTGGAACTGGCCGAGCGCGATCGCCTTGATGCGCTCGAGGCCGGCAATTTTCGTCGGAAAGGCGCCCGGACTCCAGCAATAGACGCTGCCGTCGCGCGTGACGATCGCGGTATCGGCATCGCTCGCCGCAATCGCCACCGCCGGCGGCAAGCCGGGAATGCGCATCGGCCGTTCGACGAACATGCGTTCCTTGCGCGCGGCTTCGGCTTCGCCGCAGGGATCCTTTCCATGCCCGCCGCTCAGGATGGCGGCGACCACGCAAGGGCCCAGCGTTGGCTGCAGCAGGTAGATTTGGCGCATGCGGTAGGGGCTGAAACCCCACTCGTAGACGCTGCCGTCGCGCGTGATGGCGCTGCTGTGCTCCCAGCCGGCGGCTACCGCCACGGCGGGCGGCAGGCCTTCCACCGGGCGCGAGAAGACGGCCGGGCCGCGCTTGACGTGGCCAAACTCGGTGCCCCACCAAAGCACGCGGCCGTCGCTTGTCAGTCCCAGGTTGTGGTAGCGGCCGGCGGAGACGGCGGGTCGGGCTGCGGCTGGCAATGCGCAGGCCAGGCAGGTGATGGCGGCGGCCAGTTGGCGCAGGGAGGGCGATGGTGGGCGCATGCGCATTCGTATGCCTCCGTGGACCAGACCGCGGGGCGGTCCGTCGTGAAGTATTGTCAGTTGAACACATTGTGCCATGGCTCGACGGCAGTGTGCCGGCGTGCGCACCCGCGGCGCGAAAGGAGCTCGTTGGCGCCATCCGTGCGGCCTTATCTTGCTACCCGGGGCGCAAACGCCAGCCCACAGACCTCAGTTCGGCGGCACCGGCGTGCGCCGCATCTGCACCGCGAACTCCCCTTCCGGCTGCATCATGTCGATCACGCGGCAGTCGCCGCACATGCGCAAACGGTCGAGCTTGCCGGCGAAGGCGCTGTGCTGGGACAGGCGCGACAGCATGTTCTCGACCATGTGCAGCGTGCCGAAGGCCTTGCTGCAGCGGATGCAGTGGAAGGGCTGGGATTCGTTCAGGACCACGGTCTTGCGGCGCGCTTCGCCGAAGGTCATGCGCGGCACCAGGGTAATCGCATTCTCGGGGCAGGTGTTGGCGCACAGCCCGCACTGCACGCAGTTCTGCTCGACGAAGCGCAGCTGCGGCAGGTTCGGCGTGTCCATCACCGCCGAGGCGGGACAGGCGCCGACGCAGGACATGCACAGGCTGCACTTCTTGGTGTCGACCGCGATCGCCCCGAACGGCGCGCCGGTCGGCAGCGCCACATCGACAGGCTGCTGCGGCGCATGACGGTGCAGGTGGTCGAGGGCGTAGTCGAGGGTGTTGCGTTTATCCGCAGCCAGGTTGAAGCTGGCGCGTTGGGCCGGCGCTTCGCCACGCGGCGCGTAGCCGAGAGCCACGCCCAGTTCGCCCGGCGTCGTCGCGCGCAGCAGCTGGAAGTGCGGGCCGGCATAGCCCAAACCATCGAGCACCGTGTGCGCGATGCCCATCTGGTGGTCGAGCGCGGCGGCGTACTGCGGCGCTTCCTCGCCCGTCATCAGGACCGTGACGCCGGCCGCGCCGTAGGCCAGCGCCGAGAACCAGACGTCGATGCCGGTCGATGCGGTGTGGTGCAGCGCCAGCGGGATCACGCGCCCCGGCAGGCTGCCCTCGCCTTGCACCGCTTCCAGCAGCGGCAGGCCGGCTTCGCTGTGCAGCAGCAGCACGGGGTCCTGGCCGCCGGCCTCGAAGTAGGCGCCGAGGGCGGCCTTGATGCGGCTGCCCGTCTGGGCCGCGGTCGGGAAGGCATAGCTGATGGCGCCGGTCGGGCAGACCGTGCTGCAGGCGCCACAGCCGGCGCAGAGGTAGGGATTGACGCGGATCTTGTCGCCGGCGCCCGATATCGCCTGTGCCGAGCAGATGGTCACGCAGGCATTGCAGCCCTGCTGGCCGTTGCGGCTGTGGGCGCAGATGCGTTCCTTGTAGCTGAAGTATTTCGGCTTCTCGAATTCGCCGGTCATCTCCATGATCTCGGCGGCGGCCGTACGGCGTGCGGCTTCGTCTTCGCCGGGCGCGTAATAGCCGTGCGGATGCTGGTGGCTGGCGATCAGCGGGCTGGCGCAGAGGTCGAACACGAGATCGAACCTGGCCTGCTGCTGCGGCTGCCCCGCCATTTGCCAGCGCGCCTCGAAGGCGCCGAGCCAGCCCCCGACACCCACGGCGCGCGCCGCGTACACGGGGTAGCCGCGCTCGACGGGCGCATCGCCGCCGTCGAGCAGCAGCACGGTGACCGGCAAGGCGCTGGCCAGGTGGTCGGCCCAGGGCAGGGCCTGGGCGGCGCTGCCGACGACCAGGGTGCGGCCGCCCGAGCGGTAGGTGACCGAAGACTGGGCCTCGACCGGACCGGTTTCATTGGCCGCGGCAATGGCAGCGGTCTTGGCGAGGGCATCGCGGCGGTCCTGCAACGGATCGCCGGCCTGCCCTTCTAGGAATCGGATATTCATGCTTGTCCTTGCAGGGAGTGCTGCGCTGAGGCGGGTGGTGGAGCTGGTACTGTTGCATTATCCGCAACGGCCGGCACGGCGTCCACACGACTGGCATCGGGGTCCTCGTCCTGTGCGGGGGCGGCCGCGCCGTCAGCCGCGTCGTCAGCCGCGATCGCCAGCGCCGCCTCGTCCGCGAGAACCGCGTCCTCGGCCGGCGGCGCATCCGGATAGCGCAGCGCGCTGCGCGCATGGTCGAGCGCGGCGAGCATGGCGGCCGACACCGGGCTCGGCTTGTTGTAGTCGTCCATGTACATGTCGAGGCCATCCATCACGTGGAAGTGCGGATCGGCGAACAGTTTTTTGAGGGCCAGGCGCTGCACCGACTTGTCGACGTCGCGGGCCACGAAGCTGGAAAAATCGGCGTCGGGCGTAAGGCGGGCCGCGTCCTCGATCGTCGGCAGCGGCTTCTCCTGCGGCGCCACCTCGGCCCGCACAGGTGCAGTAACAGGCGCAGGGACAGGTGCAGCCGACGCAGGACGAACCGGCGCCTCCGCTTCGCCGCCGGTCGCTTTCATGCGCGACCAGCGCTTCAGGAATCCTTCTTCAGGCATCGATGTGTTCCCGCTAGCCGTGCTGGCGCCCGCGGCGCGGCTTGGGCTGGTAATGTTCGCGCAGGTAGCCGGCCAGCCAGGCATAGATCTCGGCCGGCATGGTCACGCCGTCGGCCGATTCGCCGGAGTCGAACATGCGCGTGCCCTCGACGTAGCTGACCGAGGCGCGCACCGGCATCGCCCGGCCCTCCTCCATGCGCCACAGCACGAACACCTTCGATTCCGGCGCCATGGCGTTTTCGTAGTAGCCCTCGTGCTCGTCGGTGTACAGCTCGAGTTCGAGTCCCGACACCAGGTAATAGTCGCGCTCCGGGCTTTCGCTGAGCACCTGCAGCGGCGGCAGGTTGCCGCGGTCGGGCACGACCCCGACGGCGGCCCAGGCTTCATCGACCCAGCGGTGCTGGACGGCGCGGCGCTGCATGATGACCGCGATGGGCATGCCGGCTTTTTTCATCGGTTCTTCACCGCGTCCGAATTCCCACGGTCCACCGCCGGCGAGGCGCCCTTCGGCACGGATAGCGTCGGCCGCGTCTTGACGTCCTTGCTCGGCGCCGCGGTGCCCAGCTTTTCGCTCTTCACCGGCACATTGGCCGATTGCAGGGCCTGCGGGCTGAGCGGCGCCGCGCCGCGGCCTGGCGCCGCGGCCGAGGTGCCTGGGGCGGCGCCCGCCGGGGCCGCCGCCACCACGCCGGCGTTGGGCGGCGTGACGCCGGACGAAGCCACGCCGGGCGCACCGCTCGCGGGCGGCAGCGTTTGCGGCGGCTGGATGCCGGGTGCCGGCGCCTGGGCGATGGCGGTCGGCGGATTGATCTTCCAGCCCTTGGCCGGGGCCTGCGCACGCCAACGCGTGCTGATGGCGTCCATCGAAGCTGCCAATTGCTCCTTTTCCTTGGCTGCCTTGGCGTCGGCCTCGGCCTTCTTGGCGGCCGCCGCCTGAGCTTGTTCCGGCGACAGCTGCGGTTTCGGCAAGGCTGCCGACGCATGCGCGCACAACATCGCCGACAGGAGCAGCGCAGCCAGCGGCATCCTCTTCACGTGCAGGCGCATCATTGCTTGCCCTCCATCTGCTTCGGCGCCGGTCCCTGCGGCGCGGCATTGCTGGCCTCGCCCTTGTTCAGGTCCTGTGTGGTCGGTCCGCCGGCCGGGCGGTTTTCGCCGGTGGCGGTCTGGGTGGCGCCCATCTTGCCCGAGGGGTCGGTCACGCCCGAGGTCGGGCCCTGCCCGGTCTCGCGTGTGGTGCCGCCCACCTCGGCGCCCGAGGTGTTCCCGCCAGAACCGCCGGCGATGCCCGGCGTACCGCCGGCATAGGTGGCGTCGGTGACCGGCTTGGCGCTGCGGGCGATGACCTCGCCGCTGGTGGCGCCGCCGGACGTTACCTGGCCCGGGAACCTGGTCTGGATGACGCCGTTGCTGGCCGGCGCGGTGTGGCGGCTGCAGCCGGCGGCCAGCAGCAGCGTCGCCGCCAGCGCGCAGGAAGTGCGATAAGTCGTTCGCTTCATTACAATCCTCAGTATGCCAGTCAATGCGCAGGGCCTGGCCGCGGCGAAGGCGGCGGCGGCGCATGCGGCCCAGCCGACGGCGACGGCGGCACGGGCGGCGGCGCGCCGGCCACGGCGATGCCCTGCTTGGCCTGTTCGTACCAGAGCGAGTGGTGGGCCTTGGCCCAGGCTTCGTCGACGGTGCCATGGCGCATGGCCTCGTAGGCGCCGGGCGTGCCCCAGGTGCCGATGTAGATGTGGCCCATGGCCGCCACGATGTAGAAGGTGGCGCCGATGATGTGCAGGTAGTTCGCCACCTGCAGCATGTAGCGGGTCTGGCCGAAGGTGATGAAGTTCAGCACCAGGCCGGTGATCGACATGACCAGGCCGAGCAGCGCGACGCCGCCCCAGAACCAGGCTTTTTCGCCGGCATTGAAGTAGCCCGCCGGCGGATGCTTGTGCGACACCAGCCCGCCGCCCTGCTTGATCCACTCGACGTCGCTGCGGTGGAAGAAGTTACGGCGCAGGAAAGTGAAGAACATCACGACCGAGCACAGCACGAATAGCGGCCCGATGAAGTTGTGGGAATATTTCGACAGGTAGGCGACCCAGGAGAACACATCGTGTCCCATCCAGGGCAGCAGCAGTTTCTTGCCGAAGGTGAGGATCAGGCCGGACAGCGCCAGGATCAGGAAGCTGATCGCGGTGGCCCAGTGCACTTGCCGGTCCCAGCGCGAGAAGCGCTGCAGCTTGCGCCCCGAACGCGGCTCTTCCTTGGCCGGCCCGACGGTGTTGTAGAACAGGATGATCAGGAGCGGCACCACGATCAGCAAGGTGCCGGCGATCGAGGCGATCGGGCCGTTGCGCAGGTGACGCCAGGTATTCCCGCCGCGCTGGACGATGACGTTGGCTTCGGTGCTGCCGTACTGGCCAAGATAGTGGCGGTCCATGTGCACCCGCCCCGACTGCCTGGACGTCAGGCCGGGTTCGGCGGCCTGGGTGTCGCCCTCGATCTGCAGCATGGTCTGCTCTTCGGCGTACGCCGGCTGGGCACGGTTGTTCGGCACCGCGGCCGAGGCCGTGCCGAACATCAGCATCGCCACCAGGGACAGCATGGCGCGCAGGACAAACAGGTTCGCTCGCATGGTGCTTCCTTATGGGTTGGCGCGGTTGTATTCGTTCTGCTTCTGGTTGCGGTTCTGGATCGCCGCGGACCAGGCCAGGCGGTCGTTATGGAAATGCGTCTGCGGATGGCGGTTGTCGGTCTTGCCCGCGTATTCGCCACGGATCCATTCCGGATGCTGGTCGACTTCCAGGCAGCCGGCCAGCAGCAGCGGCAGCAACGCGGTCAGGTAGCTGGATTTTTTCATTGCGGGAACCTCCCGCCGCCGTTCTGGGCGTCGCCGATGTCCTGGTTCACGCGCGGCAAGTCACCCTTGGCCTTGACCTCGCCGCCGCGTTTCGGACGGCCGTAGGCGATTTTCCAGCCCCACAGTTCCGGGCCATAGCCGCGGGTTTCCACGCGCTGGCGGTAGATGTCGGCGATCAGGTTGGCCTCGCCCGCGAGCAGCGCCTTGGTGCCGCACATCTCGGCGCAGGCCGGCAATTTGCCTTCGGCGATGCGGTTGCGGCCGTACTTCTTGAACTCGGCTTCCGAGGTATCCGGTTCCGGGCCGCCCGCGCAGAAGGTACACTTGTCCATCTTGCCGCGGTGGTTGAACAGGCCGGTTTCCGGGAACTGCGGCGCGCCGAACGGGCAGGCGTAATAGCAGTAGCCGCAGCCGATGCACTGGTCCTTGCTGTGCAGGACGATGCCGTCCTCGGTGTGGTAGATGCAGTTGGTCGGGCACACCGCCAGGCAAGGCGCGTCGGTGCAGTGCATGCAGGCGATCGACACCGAGCGCTCGCCCGGCACGCCGTCGTTGATGGTGACCACGCGGCGGCGGTTCACGCCCCACGGTGTTTCGTGTTCGTTCTTGCAGGCGGTAACGCAGCCGTTGCAGTCGATGCAACGCTCGGTATCGCAAATGAATTTCATCCTAGCGGCCATGGCAGCCTCCTTTTATTCTGTCGGGTCCGGGTCCGGGTTCGTGTCAGGCCCGCACCACCCGGCACATCGATACCTTGGTTTCCTGCATCATCGTCACGGCGTCGTAGCCATAGGTCCAGCCGGTGTTCACGGCTTCGCCACGCACGGTCGGCGCGCCGTCCTCGGGATAGTGTTTTTCCAGGTCCTCGCCCATCCACCAGCCGCCGAAGTGGAAGGGCATCCAGACCAGGCCGATCGGCACCCGCTCGGTGACCATCGCCATCATCTTCAGGCGCGCGCCGGTCGGGGTTTCCACCCAGACGAACTCGCCCACATGGGCGCCGATCTGCACCGCGTCGTGCGGGTTGATCTCGACGAACATGTTCTGCTGCAGCTCGGCGAGCCAGGGATTCGAGCGGGTTTCCTCGCCGCCGCCCTCGTACTCGACCAGGCGGCCCGAGGTCATGATCAGCGGGAAGTCCTTGCTGAAGTCCATCTCCTGCACCGATTTGTACAGCGTCGGCAGGCGCAGGAAATTCGCCTTGTCGTCGTAGGTCGGGTACTTGGCCACCAGATCGCGGCGCGGCGACAGCAGCGGCTCGCGGTGGGTCGGCACCGGGTCCGGGAAGTTCCACACATTCGCGCGGGCGCGGGCATTGCCGAACGGCGCGCAGCCATGCGAAATGACCACGCGGATGATGCCGCCCGACAAATCCGTCTTCCAGTTCTTGCCCTCGGCCATGGCCTGCTCGGCCGGCGTCAGTTCGTTCCACCAGCCCAGCTTTTTCAGGAACACGTGGTCGAACTCGGGGTAGCCGGTGTCGAGCTGGCTGTCTTTGTTCGTCGAGCCGTCGGCCGCGAGCAGGCTCACGCCATTGTGCTCGACGCCCCAGTTGGCGCGGAACGGCAAGCCGCCTTCGGCCACACTCTTGCTCAGGTCGTACAGGATGGGCGTGCCCGGGTGCTTCATTTCCGGCGTGCCCCAGCACGGCCACGGCAAGCCGTAGTAGTCGCCCTTGCAGGGGCCGTGGTCGGCGCGCAGCGTGGTCGGGTTGAAGGTGTGCTTGTTCTCCATGTGGAGTTTCAGGCGCTCGGGCGAGCAGCCGGTGTAGCCGATGGTCCAGCACGAGCGGTTGATCTCGCGCAGGATGTCCTCGACCACCGGCTCGTTCTGCACGACCTTGATGTTTTTGCAGAGTTCGTTATGGAAGCCGAACTTCTTGGCGAACAAGTACATGATCTCGTGATCGGTCTTGCACTCGAACAGCGGCATGATGACGCGTTCGCGCCACTGGATGGAACGGTTCGAGGCCGTGCACGAGCCCTGCGTTTCGAACTGCGAGGCCGCCGGCAGCAAATACACGCCGTCGGTGCGGCCGTGCATCGAGGCCGTCATGCTCGGGTAGGGGTCGACCACCACCAGCATGTCGAGCTTCTGCATGGCCGCCTTCATGTCGGGCAGGCGGGTCTGGCTGTTCGGCGCGTGGCCCCAGTAGAACACGGCGCGCAAATTGCTCGGCTGGTCGACGTACTGGTTTTGCTCGTTCACCGCGTCGAACCAGCGCGACACCGTGATGCCGGGCTTTTCCATCAGTTCCTTGGAACCGAAACGCGACTTGATCCACTCGTAGTCCACGCCCCAGACGTTCGCGAAGTGCTTCCAGGCGCCTTCGGCCAGGCCGTAGTAGCCGGGCAGCGAGTCGCCGTTCGGGCCGACGTCGGTCGCGCCCTGCACGTTGTCGTGGCCGCGGTAGATGTTGGCGCCGCCGCCGGGGATGCCGATGTTGCCCAGCGCCAGTTGCAGGATCGACAGCGCGCGCACGTTGGCGGTGCCGACGTGGTGCTGGGTGATGCCCATGCACCAGACCACCGACGAAGGCCGGTTCTTGGCCAGCATCTCGGCCGCCATGCGCACCGAGGCTTCCGGCACGCCGGTGATGTCCGAGACCTTATCCGGCGTCCATTTCGCCACTTCCTTGCGCACGTCGTCCATGCCGTAGGTACGGGCGGCGATGTATTCCTTGTCTTCCCAGCCGTTGTTGAAGATGTGCCAGAGGATGCCCCAGACCAGCGGGATGTCGGTGCCGGGGCGCACGCGCACATAGTGGTGGGCGAAGCGCGCGGTGCGGGTGAAGCGCGGGTCGATGACGATCATCTTCGCGCCGAGTTCCTTGGCGTGCAGGAAGTGCAGCATCGAGATCGGGTGGGCCTCGGCCGGGTTCGAGCCGATGAACATCACCGCCTTGCTGTAGTGCAGGTCGTTGAACGAGTTCGTCATCGCCCCGTAGCCGAAGGTCTGGGCCACGCCGGCAACGGTGGTCGAGTGGCAGATGCGCGCCTGGTGGTCGCAGTTGTTCGAGCCCCAGAAGGACATGAACTTGCGCAGCAGGTAGGCCTGCTCGTTGTTGTGCTTCGAGCTGCCGATCAGCATCAGGGCGTCGGGTCCGGCTTCCTTGCGCAGGTGCAGCAGCTTGTCGCCGATCTCGTTGATCGCCTGGTCCCAGGAGATGCGGGTGTACTTGCCGTTTACCAGCTTCATCGGGTAGCGCAGGCGGTGTTCGCCGAAGCCGTGCTCGCGCACCGAGGCGCCCTTGGCGCAGTGGGCGCCCATGTTGATCGGCGAATCGAAGGCCGCTTCCTGGCGCACCCAGACGCCGTTCGACACCACCGCGTCGACCGAGCAGCCGACCGAGCAGTGGCTGCAGACGGTGCGCTTGATTTCGGTCTTGGCGGGGGCGCCGGCTGCCGGATCGGCGGCCGCGGCGGGCTCGATCACGTTCAGCGGGAGCTGGCGCGCCAGTGCGCCGGCGCCGGCCGCAACGCCCGCGCCGACCAGGAACTTGCGGCGCTTCAGGCCCTTGACACTGCTACTCTTCATTAACGACATGGGAAATCTCCGGGTCCGCTCACCAGTAGGCGGCGGTCTGGTAGTAACGGCGGATATGATCCGTTTCGTGGTAGCCGCGTTTCACTTCAGGCTTGGCGGCCTCGGCCGGCTTGACCTCGGCCTTGGCCTCGGCCTTGGCCTCGGCGCCGCCGGCGACAGCCGCCAGTGCGCCCAGCGGCGCGGCCTTCAGGAAGCTGCGGCGGGCATTGTCCGGCTTGGCGGACTCGCCCGCTGCGTGCCCAGGTGCGTCATCCATTGCTGCACTCCTCGTATCAGTCATCGAACCCCTCCTCCACCACGAAGGCATCGGCCTCGATTTCCAGCAGCGCGCCGACAAAGGCGGCCACCAGGCGGTAATAATTGGCGCCTTCGGCAGCGGCGATGTCGTCCAGGCAGCGCTCGTACCAGGGCGCGATGCGTGCTTCGAAGAACGCTTGCTGCTCGTGGTGCGACTGGCGCCGGATCAGGTGATGGCCCGCGGCGCCGCCCGAGATCAGCACGCGCATGGTTTCGCACAGCGCGCCCAGGTGGTCCTCGAACTCGCCGACGCCGCGCATGCGCTGGATGCCGAAGCGCGCCAGGTCGCCGCGCAGTTCCGCCAGCGGGGTGTCGTTCATGAAGCCCGACAGGTAGAGCGAGCCATAGGGATTGATCTTCGGCGTGCCGTCGCTGACGAACAGGGCATCGAATTCGTCCTGCACGGCCCCGGGGTCCATGACGCTGGACGCCAGCACCAGTTTTTCCCAGGCTTTTTCCAGCGCCGGATCGCCGCCTTCCGACAGGATCGGGTCGGCCGAGGCCAGTTGCCCGAGCAGCGCGGGGCCCGGCGGCGCCAGCAGCAGGCGCGCCGCCAGGGCATACAGGTCGGATCGGGCCTGGTCTTCGCTGGACAAGGGAGGCGCCACGGACGCCGTGCCGGCGGTGCGGACGGCGTCGTTGGCCGGAGGGGAAAAGGTTTCAGGGGATGCTGACTGCATGGACACTGATGGTCTCCGTTATTAAATCTTCATTGAAAGTGTATTCCCTCGGTCCGCAAAGGCGCGCACGTTTGGAAATACTTTGCATACGTCTGCGCCCAGGATGCGTTCCTGTCAGCGCATGCCGGCGCTGTGCATGATGAAACGGATCAGCGACGCCACCACGAACAAGGCCGCCACCCCGCCCGCCCACAGGGCCAGCATCCATCCCAGGCGCCGCAGCCAGAGCGGCGCCGGCCGTCCCCGCGGCTTGTGCAGGCCCGGCATCAGTGGTACCCCGCATCGGCCTTGACCTTGCCCCGGAACACCCAGTACGACCAGACCGTATACATCAGGATCACCGGCAGGATCAGCAGCGTGCCGACCAGCGCGAAGCCCTGGCTGGCCGGCGGCGATGCGGCTTCCCAGATTGTGATGTAAGGCGGCACGATGTGCGGCCAGATGCTGATCGCCATGCCGGTATAGCCGAGGAAGACCAGCGCCAGCGCCGCCACGAAGGGCCAGCGGTGCGGCTTGTTCTTGAGCGAGCCGAGCAGCAACGCGATCGACAGCAGCACCAGGATCGGGACCGGCGCCAGGAACAGGATGTTCGGGAAGGTGAACCAGCGGTCCGCCACGGCCGGGTCGCGCAGCGGGGTCCAGATACTCACCACCACGATGGCCGCCAGCAGCAGCAAGGCAAACGGCTTGGCCACCTGCACCATGCGCGCATGCAGGTCGCCCTCGGTCTTCATGATCAGCCAGGTGCTGCCCAGCAGCGTGTAGGCGATGATGACGCCGAAACCCGCCAGGATCGGGAACGGTGCGATCCAGTCGAGCACGCCGCCGGCATAGCTGCGCCCCGAGACCGCGATGCCGTCGAGGAAGGCGCCGAGCGAGACGCCCTGGAAAAAGGCCGCCGTGATCGAGCCGCCGATGAAGGCCTTGTCCCACAGGTGGCGCCCGCCCTCCTTGGCCTTGAAGCGGAATTCAAAGGCCACGCCGCGAAACACCAGCCCCACCAGCATGAAGATCAGCGGCAGGTAGAGCCCGGACAAGATGATCGAATAGGCCACCGGGAAGGCCGCCAGCAAGCCCTCCCCGCCCAGCACCAGCCAGGTTTCGTTGCCGTCCCAGACCGGGGCCACGGTGTTCATCATGGTGTCGCGGTCGCGCTTTTGTCTTACAAACGGGAACAGGATCCCGATGCCGAGGTCGAAGCCGTCCAGCAGCACGTACATGAAGACGGCAAAGTAAATGATCACGGCCCAGATGACGGAAGTGTCGATGCCCATGTCAGCTCTTCCTTTCATCGTCGCCGGCATCCCGGCCGATACCGAGGCCGGCGCCCTCGCCCGCGCCTGTACCTTCGTCGTCGTTGGCGACGTCGGCCGCCGACAGCGGACGCGCCGGCGTGCGGCCCTCGCCCGGCCCGCCCTCGGGCGAGCGGTTCAATTCGAACTGCTGCGGCCCCTTGCGCATCATGCGCAGCACGTAGGCGGTGCCGGCGCCGAACACGAAGAAGTAGGCGACGACGAAGATCCCCAGCGTCAGCGCCAGCGCCGGCGCGCCATGCGGCGACACCGCGTCGGCCGTGCGCAGGACGCCGTACACGACCCAGGGCTGGCGCCCGACCTCGGTAGTGACCCAGCCGGCCAGGATCGCCACCAGGCCCGCCGGGCCCATGCACAGGGCGGCGCGCAGGAACAGGCGCTTGGTGAATAGTCGGCCGCCGCGGCGCAGCCACAGGCTCCAGGCGCCGAGCGCGATCATCAGCAGGCCCAGGCCGACCATCACGCGGAAGCTCCAGAACACGATCAGGGAGTTCGGCCGGTCTTCCTTCGCGAATTCCTTCAGGCCGGGGAACTGCCCTTCCCAGCTGTGGGTGAGGATGACGCTGCCCAGGTGCGGCACCTCGACGGCGAAACGCGTGGTCTCGGCCTCCATGTCGGGAATGCCGAACAGTTTCAGGCCGACCGCCTCGCCGGGCGTGTTTTCCCAGTGCCCCTCCATGGCCGCCAGCTTGGCCGGCTGGTGCTCGGCCGTGTTCAGGCCGTGGAAGTCGCCGATCACGGCCTGGATCGGCGCCACGATCAAGAGCATCCACATTGCCATCGACAGCATCTTGCGCACCGCCGGATTGTCGCGCTTGCGCAGCAGCTGCCAGGCGCCGACCGCGCCGACGATCAGCGCCGTGGTGAGGTAGGCGGCGACCACCATGTGCATCAGGCGGAACGGGAACGAGGGATTGAAGATGATCGCCAGCCAGTCGCTTGGGACCATGCGGCCGCCCTCGATGGCGTAGCCCTGCGGCGTCTGCATCCAGCTGTTGGCGGCCAGGATCCAGGTGGCCGAGATCAGGGTGCCGACCGCCACCATGGCGGTGGCCATGAAGTGCAGCTGCGGGCCGACGCGGTTCCAGCCGAACAGCATCACGCCCAGGAAACCGGCCTCCAGGAAGAAGGCGGTGAGCACTTCGTAGGCCAGCACCGGCCCCATGATGCTGCCCGCGAACTCGGACATATAGCTCCAGTTGGTGCCGATCTGGTAGGCCATGACGATGCCCGACACCACGCCCATGCCGAACATGACGGCGAAGATCTTCAGCCAGAAGTGATACAGGTCGACGTAGACCTGGCGCTTGGTGCGCAGCCATGACAGTTCCAGCACGGCCAGGTAGCTGGCAAGACCGATGGTCACCGCCGGAAACAGGATGTGGAAGGACATCGTGAAGGCAAACTGGATGCGGGCCAGATCCAGGGCCGAGATACCGGACATGCATGCTCCTTGGGTAGTGGTGACGAGAATCTAGCATGGCGCGGGGCGCGCACAATTGCGGTTTTTACCACACAGGGCGCGTATCCAAGCCTGCTGATGGCGCGCCGTAGCCGCACCAACCGAAAGGCAGGGTGCGCGAACGACCGCGACTATAATTCCGGTATTGCTCGCCACCGCCTTATTCGTTCATGATCCAGGAACCTTCTTTCCCCCGCTCTGCAGCCGCCACTGTTTCAGCACCAGCGCCGATCAGCATCGGTGCGCTGAAGGCCAGCTGCGGCGCCTGCAGCATGCACCAGCTCTGCCTGCCGATGGGCCTGGACAACGCGGACATCGACCGGCTCGACCGGGTCATCGGCGGCCGCCGGCGCCTGGGCAAGGACGAGCGCCTGTATGCGATGGGCGAGCCCTTCCGCAGCCTGTACGCGGTGCGCTTCGGCCACTTCAAGACCTACCAGGTGAACGCGGCGGGCGCGCAGCAGATCACCGGCTTCCAGATGGCCGGCGAGCTGCTCGGCATGGACGCCATCAGCGGCGACCGCCACCATTGCGACGCGGTGGCGCTGGAGGACAGCGAGGTCTGCGAGATTCCGTTTTCGCGGCTGGAGGAATTGTTTGGCGAAGTGCCGGCCCTGCTGCGCCACTTCCACCGCATCATGAGCCAGGAAATCACGCGCGAGCAGAACGTCATGCTGCTGCTCGGGAACATGCGCGCCGAGCAGCGCTTTGCCGTATTCCTGGTGAATTTGTCGGCGCGCTATGCCGCGCGCGGCTATTCGCCGACCCGTTTCGCGCTGCGCATGTCGCGCGAGGACATCGGCAACTACCTCGGCCTGACCATCGAAAGCGTCAGCCGCCTGCTGTCGCGCTTCAGGAAGCAGGCGTGGATTGCGGTCGACAAGCGCGAGGTCACGCTGCTGGAACCGGCACGCCTGCGCGCGATCGCGGCCGGCACCGAGCAGTGCACGCCGATGGCATAACGCTTATTCGAACGTGACTTTCACCGAGGGCGCGCTGCGCCTGGCTGCGCCGTGGAACACGGCTTCGACGTTGTTGCCGTCGGGGTCGAGCACGAAGGCGCCGTAGTAGCCGGGGTGGTACTGGCTGCGCTCGCCGGGGGCGCCGTTGTCCTTGCCGCCTGCCTGCAGGGCGGCGTGGTGGAAGGCGTCCACCATCGCGCGCTCGGCGGCCTGGAAGGCAAAGTGGTGGCGGCCGGTGAGCTGGCCCTGGGCGGCGCCGCTGGCTGGCGTGGAGACGAACAGTTCGTCGGCCCAGAAGTAATCGTCGCCCTCGCCGCCCAGCGGCACGCCGAGTACCTCGAAAACGGCGCTGTAGAAGCGTCTCGACGCCGGCAGGTCGCGCACCACCAGGTGCAGGTGGTCGATCAGGCGGCCGCGGTGCAGTGCGTGGGTTTCCATGGTCTGCTCCTCAAAGAGTGGTCGACGCAAGCGCTCCGATTATGCCGTAAAAACCACCTGCCACGCTGCTCATAGCCCGGTCGAACGCGTGGACGGCACGACGGCTTATGCCTTGGCCTTTTCCTTCGCGATCCATTGGTCCACCAGCTGGCCCAGCACATCCAGCGGCACCGACCCTGCGCTCAGGACCATGTCGTGGAAGGCCGGCAGCGAGAACTTCGCGCCCAGCTCCGCCTTCGCCTTCTCGCGCAGTTCGACGATGCGCAGCATGCCGATCATGTAGGCGGTCGCCTGACCCGGCCAGGCGACATAGCGGTCGACCTCTTCGACATTGATGCCGTAGTCGACCGCCTGCTGGCGCGTCCAGCCCTTGGTGTGCAGGCCGGTATCCACCACGAGGCGGCGGGCGCGGAACAGTTCCGAACCGAGCGCGCCCAAAAGGCCGGGGACATCCCCTTCATACCAGCCCGATTCCACCGCCAGGCGCTCGGTGTACAGCGCCCAGCCCTCGCTGTGCGCGCTGCCGCCGCTGAAGATGCGCTGGCTGCGGAATTTCGGGATGCCGGCCTGTTCCTGCTGGATCGCCAGCTGGAAGTGGTGGCCCGGCACCGCCTCGTGGTAGGACAGGCTGCGCATGCGGATCATGCTGAAGGTCGGCCCGCGCAGCGGCACCCAGAACACGCCGGGGCGGCTGCCGTCCGGCGCTGGCAGGCTGTAGTGGGCGGCGGCCGAGGCCTCGGTCAGCGGCGGTTCGCGCCGCACTTCGACCGGCGCGCGCGGCTTCAGGTTGAACAGGGCTTCGCTGCGGCGTTCGGCGTCCTTCACCATCCCGGCATAGCTGGCCAGGATTGCCGGGCGCGGGTCGGCGTCGCCCTTTGGCTGGAAGGTGGCGTCGAGCGCCTTCATGCGCGCCTCGATGCCGCCCTCGCTGAAGCCGAGCGAACGCAGGTGCTTGTCCATCTCGGCTTCGATGCGCGCGACTTCGCGCAGGCCGATCGCGTGGATCTGTTCCGCCGTCAGCTTGGTGCTGGTGTAGTTCTCGATCGCGCGGTTATAGGCCGCGAGGCCGTTCGGCAGGCGCGCGATGCCGGCCGTGTCGTTCGTCTTCGGATGCAGCTCGGCCATGAAGGCCTGCACGCGGGCGTAGGCGGGGCGCACCTTGTCGTCGACGATCCTGGTGGCGCGCGCGATCGCCGCCGTGCGCGCTTCCGGGCCGAGGTCCTTCAGCGTCGCGCTGCGCTGTTCGAGCGAGGTGACGAGCACGTTCTGGGCGGCGGCCGGCTTCAGGAAGGTGTCGACCTGGTACTGGGCGCGCTCGAGGATGAAGCGCGGCGGGATCATGTTCCTTGCCGTGGCGGCCCTGGCGCGGGCCAGGGCTTCGTCCATGCGCGCGCCCACCTGCTCCAGGCGCGCCAGGTAGCTGTCGACGTCGGCGGCGCGGCGCATCGGGTGGGTTTGCGTCATGAAGTTGACCAGGCTGACCTGGGCGCCGCTGAACTGCTGGAACACGAAGCCGTGGTCCTCGAAGGGCTCGTTGGCGACCGTGTTCGACAGCGACCAGCGCATCACCGCGGCCGAGATGCGCTGGGTCTCGTCGAGCGGACCGGCCATCCACTTGTCGAGGCGCGCGATGCCTTGCCTGGCCAGGGCGATCATCTTCTTGCGCTGGGCCGGGGTCTGCGGCGTCAGCTGGCGGTCGAGCGCATCCTGCTCGGCGCCGCTGAAGTACTGGGTCGAGGTGGCGAACTGCGGGTTCTGGCGCACCCAGTCCTGGGCGAAGCTGTCGGCCCATTTGTCGAAGGCGGCGTTGGGCTTGACGGCGGCGGTGCTGGCGGCTGGCGCTGCGAGGGCTTGCGGCGGCAGGACGGCGGCGGCGATGGCGAGCGGGACGAACAGGGAGGCGATGGCGGTGCGGATCAGGCGCGGGGAGCGTGCGGGCATGGATGTCTCTTCTCGTTGTGCGGCGGGTTACCGTGACGAAAATCTAACATGGAAGGGGTGGACGGGACAGTCTTTACAGTGGAAGTAGCTGGTCACGATTGATGGCCCGCGGCTGTGACCGTAGGTGGGTACGCCGTTCCCACGCGGGAGCATGAGCGGTGCGGGCTCCCTTCCGTTCGTGAACGAGCGCAGCCTAGGGAGCGCCCCATAGCGCCGCGCTGGCGTAAGCTTATGTGGAAACGCCGCGGAGCCGATCATGGCGGTAGCAGGCCGATGGATGCGCACGTAAGCGCGTGGGCACGGGTGCCCACCGTACCGTCAGCTGCGGCGATATTTTTTACGCTTTCAAGACATCGAAGGAACATCCATATGCCCCTCTCGCAATCGCTACACGAAGAAATCGCCAAACGCCTGCAGCAAAGCCGCGAGGCGGCGCTGGCCACGGTCCGCGCCCGTACCGACGCCGACCCCGAAGGCAACGAGCCGCCGGTGATCTCGCCGCGCGCCCACCTGGTGCAGAACGACGATGCGCCGAGCGCCGAAATGATTGCCCACGACGAAGAACACTTCGCCGAGCACGAGGCCAATCTGCTGCACGAGATCGACGCCGCCATCGGCCGCCTGGAAGCGGGCGGCTATGGCGTGTGCGTGTCCTGCGGCTGCGACATCCCGGAAGAACGCCTGCTGGCCACGCCCACGGTGCAGACCTGCGTCCCCTGCCAGGAACGCATCGAGCAGGAACAAGGAACCGGACGCGGCCCGACCATGTAAGTCAGGTGCCGGTGACGGCCGTGCGCAGGTCGCAGCGCGGCGCCGGCCTGGCGTCGCCGCGGACAAAGGCGCGCACCGCCGGCGTGAAGCAGGCCGGCATCGCCCACAGCACGAAGTGGGCGCCGTTTTCCACGGTCGTCACCGCCACCGGCCCGGCCTTGCGCAGCGCCTCCACGTGGCGCATCGCCGCCGCATGGGGCGTCTTCGGATCGAGCGCGCTCTGGATCACCAGCGTGCGCGGCAACTGCCTTGGCAGCGTGTTGTACCAGGCATCCGGCCGGTACGTCGGCAAACCGGGCTCGACCAGCAGCGCCGGCAAGGCGCTGACGAACAGCAGGTCCTTCTCTTCCGTTTTCACGTCCTGGGCAGTGCGCTGCGGGCGCAGGTTGTTTTCCGAGGCGCTGATGATCGACACCAGCGGAATCGACGGCGGCGACTGTGCGAAAGCGCCGAGTTTCGCCGCCTGCCACTCGACCTTCCGAATGGCGCCCTGCAGGGCGGCGGTGCTCCCCTCGTTCATGTCCTTGACGATGTAAGGGATGGTGTCGGCCACGAAGGGCACGTCGAGCATGGCGCCGAACAGGCGGCGCAAGTTCTTGCCCGGTACCGCGTCGTTCAGGGCGGGATCCCCTTCCAGCCGCGCCAGCAGGCGCCGGTAAGCCGACTCGGCCGGCTCGCCCAGCGCGGCGCGGCAATGCGCGTCGGCGTCGCAGCGCGCGAGCCAGGCGCGGCCCACGGCGTCGGTCACCAGCGAGCGCCGGCTCAGGTCGGCCGTGGCGTCGTCCTGCAGCGGCACCAGCGAATCGAGCACCACGCCGTCGATGCCGTCCGCTCCCAGCGCCAGCGTGCGCAGCACCAGCTGGGTGCCGTAGGACACGCCGTACAGGAAGGTCTGGCCCTGGCGCGGGGTGCGTTCGAGCAGGCGCTTGAGGTCGTGCGCGGCGTTGGTCTGCGCGAACTGGCGTGCGTACGCCGGCTGTTCGTTCAGGCGCTGGAAGCACGACGCCCACTCGGCCCCGGCCAGCGCGGCGCCGCCGGCCGAGCCGGGCGCTTCCTCGTCCGGACACAGCCGGGTGGAGAAGCCGGTGCCGCGGTGGTCCGGCATGACCAGGTCGAAATCGGGAAAGGCCTGGCGCAGCTCGGGGACCAGCGCGTAGAACGAGGCGCCGGATTCCCCCGGCCCGCCGGCAATCAGCCATACCTGGCCGCGCGTGGGGCCGGGTGACGGGAACTTGCGCACGAATAGTGAAACCGGTGCGGCCGACGGGGCCGATCCTCCCGCTGCACCCGACGGGTCGCCGGGCACGATGTCGATCGCGCACAGGCTGCCGTTCAACGCGGCCTTGCTGGCGGCGTCGTCGCAGGGCTTGAACGGCGCGGCGTGCGCCGTGCCGGCCAGGCCCAGGATACAAGCCGCCACGGCCAGGCGGTGGGTCGGGCAGCGGGTCGTGCGGTGCGTCGGCTCGCGCATCGTTTCCTCGTCAATGGTAAAAAACCAAGACTAACCGCAAGGAAACTTATTGTCGAGAAAGAACGGATCTGTATGCCTGGCCAATTCACGGCCGGCGCAGCAGGCGCAGCGCGTTCAGCCCCACCAGCGCCGCGCTGGCCGCCATCCCGGCCGCCGCCAGCCAGGGACCGAGCAGGCCGCTTGCCGCCAGCGGGACCGCGGCCAGGTGGTAGAGGCCGGCCCAGGCCAGGTTCTGGCGGATGATGCGCTGCGAGCGGCGCGCCGTGTCCACCGCATCGGCCAGCGGCAGCAGGCTCTCGCCCCCCAGCACGCCATCGGCCTGCACCGCCGCGCCGCCCATCGCAAACGACACGTCGGCGCCGTGCAGCACGGCGTCGTCGAGGATGCCGTCGCCCACCATCGCCACCGTCGCCCCCTGCGCCTGCAGCTCGCGCACGAAGTCGCGCTTCTGCCCCGGCAACTGGTCGCCGGCGGCCAGGCGGATGCCCAGCCGGGCCGCCAGTCCCTGGGCCGCGCGCGATTCGTCGCCGGACAGCAGGACCACGGTCTTGCCGGCGGCCTCGAGGCGGCGCACCACCTGCGCCGCTTCCGGGCGCGGGCTGTCGGCGATGTCGAAGCGCGCCAGCCAGGCGCCCTGGCGGCCCAGCCAGAGCGCGCTGCCCCGGGCATCGGGCGCCAGGGGCAGGCGGCGGTCGGCCAGCCCGGCGACGAAGGCGGCGCTGCCGAGCCGGTAGCGCACGCCCCTGATCTCGCCTTCCACGCCCTGCCCGGCCGTGTGGGCGATGTCCTGCGCCGCGGCGAATGCGCCGGCCACGCCGTGTGCCGCGGCGCGCAGCGCCCGCGCCAGCGGGTGGATGCTGCCGGCTTCGAGCGCGGCGGCCAGCGCCAATGCCTCCTGCGTCTCGATGGCGCCAGCGAGATGCACTGCGCGCAGCTGCGGCCGGCCCAGCGTCAGCGTGCCGGTCTTGTCGAACACGATGTGGGTGGCGCGCTCCAGGCTTGCCAGCGCATGCGGCTGCAGGGCCAGGACGCCGCAGCGCTGCAGCCGGCGGCCGGCGGCAGCCAGGGCGACCGGCCTGGCCAGCAACAGCGCGCAGGGGCAGCCCGCCGCCAGCACCGCCAGCGCCGCCGGCCAGGCGCGCGCCGGGTCGCCCAGCTGCCAGGCCGTGAACACGATCACGGCCAGCACCAGCAGCCCCGGGATGCCGATGCGCGCCGCCGCGCGTGCGCGCAGCCGCAACTCCCGGACCAGGCTGACTTCCGCGCTCGGCGCCGGGCGCGGGGCGCCGTCCTCGCCGGCCAGCGGCGGCGCGCCAGCCGCCAGCGTATCCCGCGCCATCGCGGTCTCGTGGCTGCCGTCGTTCATGGCATCGGCCGGTGCGCGTGCAGCCGTCCTGGCGACCGGCCAGCCACGGAAAAACATGAAGGATCTCGCCCGCATCGGCTTACACGGTCCGCGAATAGCGCGGCAGCGCACCCGGCGTGGCCAGGTAGCGGTCGAAGACCATGCAGACATTCCGGACCAGCAGGCGTCCGCGCGGCGTCACCGAGATCCAGTCGCCCTCGATCGTGACCAGGCCATCCCATTCGAGCTGGCGCAGCGCCACCAGTTCGGCGGCGAAGTACTGGCCGAAGGCGATCGGGAAGGCCATCTCGATGGCGGACATCGACAGTGTGAACTGGCACATCAGCTGGCCGATGACGGTGCGCCGCAGCAGGTCGTCCATGCCGAGCGTGATGCCGCGCACGACCGGCAGCGCGTCGCGGTCGAGCGCCGCGTAGTAATCGTCCAGGGTCTTCGCGTTCTGGCTGTAGGTGGCGCCGACCGCGCCGATGGCCGACACGCCGCAGGCAACCAGGTCGGTGTCGGCATGGGTCGAGTAGCCCTGGAAGTTGCGGTGCAGGCGGCCCTGGCGCTGGGCCACGGCCAGGTCGTCGCCGGGTTTCGCGAAGTGGTCCATGCCGATGTAGACATAGCCGGCCGCGGTCAGGCGTTCGATGCACAGGGCCAGCATGTCCAGCTTCTCGCCTGGCGACGGCAGATCGGCGTCGAGGATGCGCCGCTGCGGCTTGAACAGGTGCGGCAGGTGGGCGTAGTGGTAGACCGCGATGCGGTCGGGGCCGGCGTCGATCACCTTGTCGAGGGTGACGGCCATGCTGGCGCGGCTTTGCCGGGGCAGGCCGTAGATCAGGTCGATGCTGACCGAGCGGAAGCCGGCCGCGCGCGCGGCGTCGATGATGGCGCGCGTCTCGGCCTCGGGCTGCATCCGGTTGACGGCCCGCTGCACCGCCGGGTCGAAGTCCTGCACGCCCAGGCTGATGCGGTTGAAGCCCTGGCGCCGCAGGCTGTGCACGCGCGCCGGCGACACCGTGCGCGGGTCGACCTCGATCGCATATTCGCCGGCGGCGTCGGGCGCGAAGCGGAAGCAGCGCCGCAGGTGCTGCATCAGGCCGCCCATCTGGGCGTCGCTCAGGTAAGTCGGCGTGCCGCCGCCGAAGTGCAGCTGCGCGAGTTCGTTCATGCCGGCAAAGAGCGCGGCCTGCATCGTGATCTCGCGCTTCAGGTAGCCGAGGTAGGTGTCGGCCTTGTCGCGCTTGCGGGTGACGATCTTGTTGCAGGCGCAGTAGTAGCAGACCGTGTCGCAGAACGGAATGTGCAGGTAGAGCGACAAGGGCCGCGCCGCGCCGCGGCTACGCAGCGCAGACACGGCATGCAGGTAGTCGCGCGGGGCAAAGCCCTCGCCAAAACGGTCGGCGGTGGGGTAAGACGTATAGCGCGGCCCGTTCTTGCCGAGGCGGGCGATGAGTCCCGGGTCGACATCCACCGATGTGGCGCTGGGAACGATCCCATCGCGCGCCGTGCAGGATGCGGTTGGGCGACTCGATTGTTGCTGCATGAGAACTCCTGCGGTCATCTTGATGCTTAAAGTCTATTGACTAACCTCATCAAAATCCTTGACCTACATCAAGAGAAACCGGCTTCAAGCGCTGAGTGATAGTATTGCTCGATGGATAACCTTACGCATTCACTGGTCGGCCTGGCGCTGGGGGAGCTGGCGCATCGGCTGTTGCCGGTCGAAACCGATTCGGCGCGCGCCAGTACGCGGCGGCGGCTGTTGCTCACGAGCGCGGCGGTGGCGAGCAATTTTCCGGACCTCGACCTGCTCCTGACCGGCCTGGCGCCGGAGCCGCTCGGCTACCTGCTGCAGCACCGCGGCCACACGCATACGCTGCTGTTCGCCCTGCCCCAGGCCTTGCTGATGCTGGCGGCGATCTGGCTGCTGTGGCCGGCGGCGCGCGGGGTGTTGCGGGCCAGCGGCGCGGCGCGCCTGGGCTTGTTCGCGACCACGGCGCTTGGCCTGCTGCTGCATCTGGGCATGGATGCGATGAACGTGTATGGCGTGCATCCGTTCGCGCCCTTCGATCCGCGCTGGTTCTACGGCGACATCATTTTTATCGTCGAGCCGGTCTTCTGGCTGGCGCTGGGCACGCCGCTGGCGGCGCATGTGGCGCGGCCCTGGCTGCGCAGGACCTTCCTGGCGCTGCTGCTGGCGGCGCCGCTGCTGTTCACGCTGTTCGGTTTCCTCGAATGGGGCTCGTTTGCCGGCCTGGCCGCCGTCTGGCTGCTTGCGCTCGGATTAACCCGGCGCCGTGGCGAACGCACGGCGCTGGTGGCGGGCGTGGCGACCGTGCTCGCTTTCGTGCTGGTCCAGGCGTACAGTGCCGGCCTGGCGCGCGATCGGGTGGCGGCGTCCCTGCGCGCGGGCGGTCCGGCAACGCGTATCCTCGACACGGCGCTGTCGGCATTTCCGGGCAATCCGCTGTGCTGGACGGTGGTCAGCGTCACCGCTGATGACGGCGACGGCTACCGGATCCGGCGCGGCGTGCTGAGCCTGGCGCCGGGCATCACGCCGGCATTCGCCTGCCCGTTCAAGATCCATGGCGAGTACGTCGGGGACGACGCTGGCGGCCTGGCCTGGACCTGGGAAGAACGCGGCTCGCGCGCCCGCCTGCAAGCCTTGCGCGGCGCCGACTGCCGCGTCGACGCCTGGCTGCGCTTTGCACGCACGCCCTCGCTGGCCGGCGGCTACGCCACCGACGTACGCTACGGCCCGCGCGGCAGCCATAATTTCTCGACCCTGCCGTATGCGGCCCAGGCGCAGGCCGGGGTGCCCTGCCCGTCCCCGCTGCCGCGCTGGGGCTATCCGCGCGCCGACCTGCTGGATCTGCCCTAGCCAGGCGGCCTCGTCAAGACATATTATTGTCGAGTTGCTAACGCATCACGCGTCATTCAATTGTCTCCCGTACAACGCGACGTATGTTGTATGCTTGGATCTGGAACATGTCATTGTCAGAATTGCAAGGCAAATGTCTGTGTGATTTCGACACTGGCCGGCCAGATTCAGGAGAATGGATGACCCCGAAACGACTGCTTTGCATTGCCCCCGATACCCCTGGCGCCGCCGCAATGTTGCGCGAGGCCATGCCCGACTGGGAAATCCGCACCGTCGCCAGCCTGGACGACGCGCGGATCGAACTGCGCCGCGAGCTCTACCTGGTCGGCTTGCTGATGCATGTGCTCGGCGCGAAACCGCATCCCGACATCGACCGCTTCCTGCGCCAGCACAGCGCCGTGCGCTGGGTCGGGGTGTTTCGCAGCGAGTGCCTGTCGGCCCCGGCCTGCCGCGACCTGGTGGCCGATTACCTGTGCGACTACCACACGGCGCCGGTCGACCTGCAGCGCCTCGCCCACACCCTCGGCCACGTGCACGGCCACGCGCTGCTGCGCCGCCCGCGCCTGCGCCAGCTGTCTTCTCCCTCCTCGCTGATCGGCAGCTGCGACGCCATGCAGCGCCTGCGCGGCCAGGTCGACCGGGTGGCCAAGGTCGATGCGCCGGTGCTGATCTGGGGCGAGAGCGGCAGCGGCAAGGAGCTCACGGCCCAGGCCATCCACCGCCAGTCGCTGCGCGCCACCGGCCCGCTGGTGCCGATCAATTGCGGCGCCATCGCCCCCAACCTGATCCACTCCGAACTGTTCGGCTACGAGCGCGGCGCGTTTACCGGCGCGGCGCGCGACAAGGTCGGCCTGATCGAGTCGGCCAACGGCGGCACCCTGTTCCTCGACGAGATCGGCGACCTGCCGCGCGACCTGCAGGCGAATTTACTGCGCTTCCTGCAGGAGAAAACCATCATCCGGCTCGGCGCCACGCGCGCCATCCCGGTGGATGTGCGGGTGATCTCGGCCTCGCACGTGAATTTGCAGCAGGCGGTGGCGCGCGGCGACTTCCGCGAGGATTTGTACTACCGCCTGTCGGTACTGCCGGTGACGGTGCCGCCGCTGCGCGAACGGCGCGACGACCTGGTCGAACTGGCCGAGCACTTCTTCCACCAGCACGCGGCCGACAAGGCGCCCAGCCTGAAGGGCTTCAGCAGCCGCGCGATCGCCGCCATCTGCGCCCATCACTGGCCGGGTAATGTGCGCGAACTGATCAACCGTGTGCGCCGCGCCATGGTCATGGCCGACGGCAAGTGGATCGAGCCGGACGACCTCGACCTGGTGATGCCGTCGCCGCCTATCGAGGCCGTGCTCGACGATGCGCGCTGCAGCTCGGAACGGCTCGCCATTCGCGCCTGCCTCGACCGCAGCGGCCAGAACGTCAGCCGCGCCGCGCGCGACCTGGGCGTGTCGCGCACGACGATGTACCGGTTGCTGGCCAAGCACAATATGCGGCCTTGAACTGTTTCCGGCAGCGCCGCCCACCGTTGGACAGCGCGCTACATC